>FMJZ01036784.1_pt1 | contig 16214 bp, 13 predicted proteins | sample 1987881 | NCBI WGS metagenome assembly FMJZ01 (sample SAMEA4378227, study PRJEB15110) | soil metagenome | biome: soil; feature: Field; material: Soil | place: India | collected 2015-03-11 | depth 0 m | reverse complement strand
CAGAAGAAGCTTTGAAGTTTGTAAATTGATTTTACAAAACTTTTGTCTTGGGTTATTTTGTTTTTGTTTATTTAATTATCTAAAAAGAGGTGCTTTGGACAATAAGTTGAATTGTTTCGATTGTTATAATTAGGTTTAGATTTATAACTACTCACTAAGTAGTATTTTCAGTTCCATAAAAATATATTCAAAAAAAATGAAGGTATTTAGGGAATTATTCTGGAATAAGTATAGATTTATATTATTATTATTCATTTTTGTTTGTGGTAATGTATTTTTTACTATTGCACAAGAGAAGAATGCAATTCTCGATAGAAACAATCCAATAGTAAGATTTATTCGTGTTTATGGAGAAAAGGGTGAAACTGAACCACCTATTATATCAATCGCAGACGAAAGAACTACCGCGAGTAGCGGGCTTCAGAGTAATAAGCTAATTATTGAGTTTGATGTTTTTGCTAATGTCCCACCAAATTTGTTTGCACGTTTTTACCATTGCTCTTACGACTGGAAAGAAGATGAAAACATTTTTATTAACGATGCTACAACCAATCGAACAAGCAATATTTTTTGGGAATCAGCTCCTCTGAGCTCAAGATATTATAATTTTCGTGGAAAAATTATTATACCAAATGAGCAAGTCAAATTTAAATATTCAGGAAATTGGAAAGTAAAACTATTTGATTATTCCAATCCAAATAAAGTTCTTGCCGAATCTAGATTTTTTGTTGTCAACAACATAGTCTCTACAGAATTGAGATTTTATTCCAATTTTTATAAGCCAGAGAGAAATGTTACTGCTTCTGCTTTCGATATCGAAGCAGTTGTAACCGACAAAAAATCGTCTAAACTGATTGAAAACTTTGTCCACACCGTAGTTTTATATAGAAATCAAAGATGGTACGAACCTTTTTTTGTTTCCCAATATTCAGGACAATTCAATTTAGGTGGCTTTTTTAAAAGTTCAACATCCATTTATGGTTTCCTTCTCGGAGGTAAAGTATTCCGCATAGAATCCATACCGGCAGAAAATGGCTACCGAGTGTTGGACTTGACAAATTTGGCTCAGTTCCCTTCGATGAATATTCCCATTCGTTTGCCTTTATCCGACTACAGGCGAAGAGGAAGTTACTTCGAATTTCACGACGACGGGGCTATGGTATCTTCTTTTGTTACTCCAATTTACGATGATTATATTTATTTAGAATTTACACTTGATCCCGAAGGGTGGGAAACTACCAAAGATGTTTTTTTAGTTGGTTCTTTTAATAATTGGCTTCCAACTCGTGAATGGCAAATGTATTACGACGAAAATGAAAGACTTTACAAACTTCGACAATGGGTTAGAAGGGCAAGACATAATTATCTTTATGGTACTGCAAACTACGACGATTCAGGGAACATTGTAAATCTCTTTTACGATGAGTTCGAAGGAAATACAGTGACAAGCGGACATACTTTTTTTGCCTTTGTTTATTACCGAAATCCCGGGTTCGGTGGATACGATGAAATTGTTGGCTTTTCCCGTGGTAATTTTTTTTCATCTGGAAGATAAATGAATATTTTGTATGGAACAAACAAAGAGACTCTTCGTAGGAACTTTTCTCCAAACAGAAAAACTTTTGACAGAATATCCAAACATTAAAAAAGAATTTCAAACCGCAATTTCAGGAAAGTGGGTCGAAGAGTATAACCTTCATTTTACTTATCATTTTCTGGGAAATGTAGATAGCAAAACTATCCCGTTTCTTCGTGATGAACTTTCCCCAATTTTGAAGGAGTATAAAAGCATGTTAGCTTTGAAAGGCCTTGGATGTTTTCCATCGCTTCGTTCACCAAGGGTTCTTTTCGTCAATCTCAGAGATGAAAAACGCATTCTCAAAGATATTCACGCAGATTGTGCAAAAGTGCTCGATAAATTTAACATTGAATTGGAACGAAGGGAATTTCATCCACATCTTACTTTGATTAGAATTAAAACATTTAAAATTGGATTGTTTCAAAGAATTATGGAAAAGTACTTTAACTTAGATTTAGGAACAATCGATACATTTCGTGTTAGCCTTATCGAAAGTCAACTCACTAGAGATGGTCCAATCTACAAAACAGTAGAGTAGTTAGGTTAAAGCCATTGCAAATTCTTTTAGCTTTTCTGGGACATCTAAACTGCTTGTTTTTGCACTATCGACTGCAACTTCTAATGGTAAACGGACTGGGTCTTCACCAGGCCTAAAGCAAGTGTAAAAAGCACTTTCTACTCCTTCAAATGCTTCTTTGACCATAACAAATCCCAGCCAACTTGCTGTAATAATATCTTTAACTGCAGCTTTTCCACCTCTTTGGAAATAACCCATATCAACATGTCTAATTTCATGTTTAATATTCCTACGGGAGAAAATTTCTTCCAAAATCTTACGTATTTCATCTGCTGTTTTGGGGTAGCCTTCGGCAACAATAATTCTAGAGTCGCGATCCCTATCACTAATTAAATTAACTAATTGCTCGAAATTCACATTGTCATTAGGAAGAATAATATGTTCTGCACCTGTTGCAACGCCTGCGTAAAATGCAAGAAAACCAGAATCTCGGCCCATTGATTCGATAATATATACCCGCCTATGGGCCGATGCAGTGTCTCGTATCCATTCCAGCATTTCGAGACTTTTGTCTATTGCACTGTAAAAGCCAATTGAGTAGCCATAATTATTGCATACATCATTATCTATCGAACCTGGGGCAACCAATATTTTTGTTCTTAGTCCTTTTTCTTTAATGATATTATTCAATACATTTGCGGCGGCCAAACTTCCGTTTCCTCCGATTATAAAAAGATAATCGAAATAATTGTCGTGGAGATTGAATGCGCACGCTTCCTGCATATCTCTATTATCTTTGAGTTCTGGTACTCTTAGGGTACCAAGAATTGTTCCACCTTGGTGTGAAATTCCGGCAGTGTCTTTCTTGCTCAATTTCCTAAAATTCCCATTAATTAAGCCATGCCAACCATCAATTACCCCCCAAACTGATGTAGCTGGTCTTAAGTTCAAGCAACTTCTAACTACTGCCCTTATGAAGGCATTCATTCCTGGTGAATCACCACCACCAGTCATTATTGCTACTTTCATAGCACCTCTCTTTATGTTAAAAATTTATAAGAAAAGGCTTACAAGAATTGCTAATATAAACAATATTAAAACAATTACCAATAAATTTCTAATTTTTGTAGATAAACTTTCCTTGCTTGCTCTTAATTCATTAACATTTTGAAATAAAAGCCTTATCTCTTCTTTTAACTTTTCGGAACTCCCTTCTTTGCTTTGCAAGGTTGCTTCGGTTTGCTGCTCAAAATTTGTCAATATTTGGTCCAATTTAATGAACTTTTTGTTCAATTCTTCTGAAAATTCAGAAAATCTTCCCTCAATTCGTTGTCTTTCTTCGTATATCATTTGACGTGCAGTTTGCAAATTTTCTTTAATTGTATCGAGTTCATCGTATAAAGCTTTGCTAAAACGAGAGCTTGTCACTGCTTGGTTAAATAGCTTTTGGTCGATGTTCGAAAGCTTCTCGTCGAGCGATTTAAATTTTAATGCATATTTAACTTCGAGCATTTTGAGTGTTGAATCTGAATCTTCTTCAATTCTTTCCATTACACGACGACTATACGATTCAAATTCCATTTCTATTTTGTTTTCGAGTGTTTTTACAATATTGTCCACTTGCAAAAGTTTAACTTTTAGCTCGGAGTGTAATTTGTATAAATCATTCCTAAGTTTCTCAATTTGTTCAAGATTCTGATAAACATTTTCGAATGTTGCTGTCTTTTGTTGAAACTCCGTAATAAATTCATTATAAGAGTTCTCTAGAAATTTTACTTTTTCTTCTAGCAAACTTGATATATTTTGGGCAAAGCTATCCAACTCGTTTAATTTTAAAATGATTTCTTGTTTTGTTTTTTCCAAAAAATCCAAGGCTTTCGAGTACTCAATTGCCTGTTTCTTTATTGTTTCGAATAATCCTTTGATTTCTGGGCTTATTGCTTTTGATTCTTCCATTGTTTTGTATAATCAATGAAAAATTGTAAACTTTCGCAAAGTTGTTCAAGAAAGTACTTTTCCAATAGGGTTACCTTTTCTGGTGAATTTTGTAAAAGTATCTCGTTTACGTCCTCTCGAAATTTTTCATTTTGTTCATAAAACTTTTTCCATTGGTTTTGGAGCAAATCCTCTAAAACACCCATTTCTGCTAGTTCTTCGAATATCCGCTTTGGTTTTATTTTTTTTTTCAATTGTATCTTCTATATCAAATTCAAACCTTTTTCCAATCCAATTATTAAATCTTCAACATCTTCAATTCCAACAGAAAGACGCACCAACCCGTCGGTTATTCCAGCTTCTTTACGCAATTCCTTCGGCATACTTGTGTGGGTCATACTCGCAGGATGTTGAATTAATGATTCGACTCCCCCAAGGCTGACCGCAAGTTGCCATACCTCGACATTGTTCATCAATACTTTTCCTGCTTCTAACCCTCCTTTTAACTCGAATGAAATAACACCGCCACCACCTTGGGATTGTTTCAAAGATAATTCATATTGAGGGTGTGATTTTAAATAAGGATACCACACTTTTTCGACTTTCGGACTCTTTTCTAAAAATTCAGCAATTTGTAATGCATTTTCGCAATGCTTTTTCATACGAAGTTCCAATGTCTTTATTCCTCTGTGTACCAAGAAGGCATTGAATGGGTCGATAACACCACCAATGTGATTAGACATTTTTCTAAATAAACCATAATCTTCAGGGTTTTTTATTACAACAATCCCTGCAACTACATCGGCATGTCCGTTTAAAAATTTTGTCATACTATGAATAACAAAATCAGCTCCAAATTCAAAAGGTCTTTGCAAGATTGGACTCATAAATGTGTTATCGACTACAACTTTTGCGTTCCAGGAACGAGCCAATTCTGAAATTTTTTGTATGTCGCTAACAGAAAGAGTGGGATTGCCTGGGGTCTCGAAAAAAACCACTTTAGTGTTTTCGCGCATTACTTTTTCTACTTCTTGAATATCTGAGGTGTCGACAAAAGCAACCTCAATGCCAAATTTCGATAGGATTTGCGAAAGGAAGGTAGTTGTCGGTCCGTAAACTGAATTACCACAAACTACATGGTCTCCGCTATTAGTCAATGTAAGGAAAACAAGGCTTACGGCAGCCATCCCGCTTGCACATCCTATTGCCTTTGTACCTCCCTCCAATTCAGCAATTGCATCCTCCATAGCTTCAATTGTTGGATTTCTCATTCTAGTGTAGATAAAACCATCTTCCTCGCCCTTGAAAAGTCTTGCTCCATGTTCTGCGTCTTTAAATTTAAATGTTGAAGTTTGATAGATTGGAGGTACAACGGGACCAAATTCGTAATCCTTGATTCCAGAATGAACGCACTTTGTACCTAAACCCATTCCTTCATTCGTACTCATATCCAAATTTCTTCAATTTAAAAATGAAATTTAACTAATTAATTCCAAAAAGAAAAATTTGAATACAATATTAAATGAATTATAATTCCTCTCTTTATTTCTTTTCTTGAAAATTAGTTTAGAAAAAATTTGCTTTCCCATCGAAAAACGGATTTCAGATAGTTTTTCTTCGTTCCTAAATAAAAGATAAATTTCAGCTACAGGAAATAAAGAATCAATAATTATCTATTTGTGCGCGTTGCAATCGATTTGAATAATCAATATAAACTGTTTTCCATTCGGTGAAAATATCGAACACAGTCCAACCACCTTCACGGTGCCCATTTCCAGTTCCTTTTACACCTCCAAAGGGCATATGGGCCTCAGCCCCAATTGTAGGTGCATTGATATAAGTAATACCAGCCTCGAGATCTCGAATTGAAACAAATGCATTATTAATGTTTGTTGTATAAATAGAAGACGACAAGCCATAATCAACAGAATTCGCAAGTTCTATCGCATGCTCGAGCGATTCTGCTTTGCTAACAGAAAGTATGGGTCCGAATATTTCCTCTTTAAATAGTCGCATATCTGGCGTTACATCAACGAAAATAGTTGGTTCAAAAAAATAACCCTTTGCCAGCTCTCCTTCTGTAGCCCTTTTACCTCCGCAGACAAGGCGTGCTCCTTCTTTTAGACCTATTTCTACGTACTCTTCGCAAGTTCGAAGCTGTTGTTCATGAATTACTGGTCCAACATCAGTATCTTGGTTCAGTCCATTTCCCAGTTTAAGTTTTTTTGTTCTATCGACAAGTCTTTCAATAAATGTATCGTATATATCTTTATGCAAAATAAGACGCGAAGTAGCTGTGCATCTTTGCCCAGTAGTTCCAAAAGCACCCCAAATTACACCATCGATGGCGATTTCCATGTTTGCATCGGGCATCACTATCATAGGGTTTTTACCGCCCATTTCCAAAGAAACTTTTTTATTCAAGCGACCACAAATTTCTCCGAGCTTTGTTCCAATTTCTGTTGAGCCTGTAAAGCCGATAACCTTTACATCGGGATGTTCAACTAACATATTGCCCATATACCCTTTGCCAATAATAACGTTAAAAACGCCTGGGGGTAGACCTGCTTCGTCGAAGACTTCCGCAAAAACTACACCGCAATGTGGTACATCCTTTGAAGGTTTAAAAATAACAGTATTTCCAGCTGCCATTGCCGGAAGAATTTTCCACGAAGGAACTGCAATTGGGAAATTGAAAGCTGTTATCACACCGACAACTCCTATTGGTACTCTAAATGAAAGATTTGCTTTATCAGGTAATTCGCTTGGAGTATTGTGACCAAAGAGTCTTCTTGTTTCCGAAGCGGCGTAATAAGCTGTATCGATAGCTTCTTGAATATCACCTTTAGTCTCGAAAACGGGTTTCCCCATTTCTCGAGTCATTATCTTAGCAATTTCTTCCTTTCTTCTTGCGAAAATATCGCCGGCGCGCTTGATGATTTCTCCTCGCTTTGGTGCTGGCACAAGCTTCCATTTCTTAAAAGCTTCTTTGGCTGCTTGTACAGCAACATCGACATCTTCTTTTCCAGATTCGGGAAATTCCCCTATAATGTCATCAATATTAGCTGGGTTAATATTTAGGAAATACTTTCCGGATCTAGGTTCAACCCATTGACCATTGATATAATTTTTAAATCGTTCCATAAACCCTCCAAATAAATACAAGAAATAAGTTGAGTAAAAATTTAAAAGCAAAGTTAATTATATATTTTTTAATAGGGAACCAAAATATTTAAAAATTATTAATGTATCCAAGTTGGGCAAGACTTGTAAAATTACCTCCGGCAATAATCAAATGGTCCAATATAGGAATATCAATAAATTTGCTTGCTTCTACGAGTTTTTTGGTAATATTGATATCTTCTTCAGAGGGTGTACTGTTCCCTGAAGGGTGATTATGCACCAATATAATCGATGCTGCAGCCTCGGTTATTGCAAATCGGAAAACCTCACGTGGGTGCACTAAACTTGAGTTCAACGTACCTTGAGTGATAAGTTTTGTTTTAGTGATCCTGTTTGACGAATTCAAAAGAACGATATAAAATCTTTCTTGCATAACTCCTTGCAGCATTGGAATAAAGTAATTAGCGACGTCTCTAGGTGAACGAAAAATGGGATTTTCTTCGAAGGTCGAGGTTTGGATTCTACGGGATATTTCAAATGCAGCGCAAAGTGTTATGGCTTTAGCAAGACCAATTCCTTTAATGCTTTTTAATTCGCTAATATCGCGCGAAGCAAGTTGGAATAAACTTTGAAATTTATCGAGGAGTGTTTTGCCAAGGTCAAGAGCAGATACGCTTTTAGTTCCTGAGGAAATGAGAATAGCCAATAGTTCAGAATCAGAAAGTGAGGATGGCCCATTCTTCAGAAGTCTCTCTCGAGGTCGTTCGTCGGCTCTCCATTCTTTTATGGATTTATAAGAGCTTTGTTTGTTGATAGGATATTCAGAATCATGCTTGACCTTTTCCACGAAGCACCAAAAAAATTGTTCTTAAAATTATTTCAATATCCAATTTCAAAGACATATTTTCTATATAGTAAAAATCGTCCTTGAGCCTGTTCTTTAGGTGCTCTACGCTAATTTCAAAGAGTGGTGATTTTACTTGGTTCCAACCGGTAATACCGGGTGGAACAACTAAACGGCGCTTAAACATAGGCACCAATTTGTTGTAACTTTCTACAAAAACAGGTCGCTCTGGTCTAGGTCCAACTAAACTCATTTCGCCTTTCAAGACGTTCCAAAATTGGGGAACTTCGTCGATGTGTGTTTTACGCAAAAAAACACCAATGCGTGTGACTCGAGGATCGTTGAGTATAGTAGTCTTGGGCCCAGTTTTTTCCGCATCAACGTACATAGACCTAAATTTATAACAAATAAAGATTTTACCGTTTTTACCAACTCGTTCTTGCTTGTATAATATTGGTCCTTTTGAGTCCAATTTTATTAATATGCTAATCAAAATCCAAAATGGTAATCCAACAATTAAAACAATCAAGCTAACTAATATATCCAAAAGTCTTTTCAGAAAAGCCTCCCAGGGTCGGAGAAGTTGGATACTTATTTCGATTAACGGTATCGAATACAAAGGAAATGTTTTAACTAAGCCAGTTAGAACATCATAAAGGTCTGGGACTATTTTTACAACTATTTGATGTTCAAAGCATTTGTTGGTAATTTCTAATATCATTTCGTGGTCGGGTTTGTCGATTGCAATGAACAACTCCGAGGGGTGAATTTCTTTTAAAACTTGGTCAAGTTTATCGAAAGATAAAACTGGTATTCCAAGGTCTTCTTCTAATTTGATATCATTCAATAGTATAATTGCTTTGACATTAAAGCCCCATTCTGGGTGTTTATAAACTTTCTTAAATAGTTCTAGAACTTCGTTTTTAGTACCAAGAATTACTACAGGTATTTGTATTATTTTCTTTTGACGGAGATATTTTTGAAGACGACGTGCAAAAAATCTACCCAAAAGTATTAGGAAGGTTATATTAATAAAGTAAAGTAGAAACAAAAGCCTTGGGCGTTGTGAACTATCTAAGAATACAAAAAAGAAAATAATAAAGTTGAAGAAAAAGGAAGCTTTTATCACTGCATAAAATTCGTCGAAAGGCGAACGCACGAACCAATTGCGATACAGCCCAGCAAAGAAAAAAGATACTAGCCAATAGACCAAAAGTATAAGTCCAGTAATCAATGTATCGGTGAATGATGGTTGGATATCACTCTCGAACCAACCTGATTCGAAGCGAATATAATAATGGATAATATAACTTAGGGAAATAGCAATAATGTCGAATACAATTTCAAAAAATATTGGAGACTTGCAATTTAATTTTTCCTTAAGACTTTTCATTCTCGGTTACAAGTCCTTTAAGTGTCCAACTTGAGTTTTGCTTTCCCAAAAAAGCTCGAAAAATTCCAGCAATGCTTCCGGCTAATGAATAAAAAATATAAAGCGGGTAACTGAATATTTTTAGCAACCTACCCCCAAGTTTATGATATATAAATCCCAGTAAAACAAGAAGAACAAACAAAACAAATATTGGGATAATTATGATTTTGGCAAGTTGGAATTTGACAAAAAAAGCAAGTATAATAACACATAATGTAAATATTGGGCTTAACCATCGTAGTAGTTTATGGGAAACAATAAATAATATATAGAAAGGATGGTACAGTAATTCTGGAACTGCCAAAATAGCAGATATTCCACCTGCAGAAAACCTCATTTTTCGGTGAAATTCTTTACCAATATCGATTCGTTTCCTTACGTCATAGGCAATTGCATCGGATGCTAAAATCATTCTTTTTCCTTGGGTGATTATTTTTAGAAGTGTAAAAAAGTCGTCGCATACCTTATCGTTTGGTATTTGGGTGAATAATTCTTTTCTAATTGCATAACAGGGGCCATTGTTGTTCACAGTTGAGAATATCTCGCTTTCCAATTTCCGAAATATTTCAGAATACTTCTGCGTTTTTCTTTCCTTACTCGAATAATCTTTCTCCCCGAGGTTCAGAACATTAATTTGTGAAAGAACTCCACCTATGTTTTCATCATTGAAATATCTAACCAATTTATTCAACGATCCTTTTGCAAGCCTAATGTCTGCGTCGATAAAGACAATAATATCATTTTTGGCTTTTGGAACCAACTGATTTAATACGAAGTTTTTACCACGCCTTGGAAATATATGGTATTCAATAAAATCATATTCTTTCGAAATTTTCTCTAATATTTCGTTGGTTTTGTCTGTGGATCCATCGGAACCAATAATGAATTGTACTTTCGATAAAGGATAACCAGAGTTGGTAATGGAATCCAAAAGTGGTAAGATGTTATTTTCTTCGTTGTGAACTGGGGTAATTATCGAAATATTTGGCTCGAAATCCTCGCCTAAATTGATTTTTGCCCTAAATATTTTGCTAATTACGCTAAGTAACAATGGGTAAATTATGTAAGGATAAATTGTAAGAAAAACAAATGCTAAAAATAAAGTTTCAAGTGTTCCCATTTTAAAAGTCATCAAATCGGAAGACAATTTTCGATATAAAATAACTTTGCTGATTTTGAGGCTTTCTATATTCTATGAGAAATTGCAAATTAAAATTTCTAATTATTTCGATTCCACCGCTTAGAGAGACACTGAAAAGGTCGTTTCGAATCCCGTCTAAAAATTTTACTCTATCGCTGTCCGTAGAAGAATGATTTAGCTTATAGTCACCACCAACATTGCGAATAACTCGTCCGGTGCTATCTTTAACATTATCTCCGTGCCTCTGATACGAAATTCTGAGATTTAATGGGTAACGTTGTAGAAAGAACCCCTTAACCAAAAATCCTAGTTCGTCTGAATTTGGAAAAAGATAAGTTCCAATTAATTTTCCGTCGTTTGTTCGGTTGTTCACATTATTGAAGTGGGTAAACATATAAGGTTCAACGCGAGTGTATTCCAAGCCAAAATCAGTTGAAAGGGAAGAAGAATAAATTGCCCCAATGTTCCATGCTGTTTTGTTTCCCCAAAAATTTTTTCCTATCTCAGAAAGAATTAAATCTTCCATCATCCAGCTTCCCAATAGTAGGAAATTGGGGTAAACATTCCACTCGAAGCTTAAACCCATCGCGGCTTTGTCGCGGTCGTGGAGAGAATGTTCGACAGATTTCAAAAAAGTTAATGGATTTAAATATGCTAATTCTACGCTTCTTCCCGAATAAGTGATTGTCTCGAAATAAGTCAAATTCCACTTTTTGAATAAAAATGTAGCTGAATGCAGCACAAAGTACTTTGGTGGAATGTCGGCCGAAAAACCAACTTGTTTGTGGTCGGCAATAAGGCTAAAGTGGGAGAAATTGTATCTAAAATTTTTTAAGTTTGCAGCAAGGAAAAACTCATCCATCGGCGGGGCATTATCAGATACCACTAAGTTTTGGTAAACTCCCGAACCTAGTAGTCTTGTTTCCCTTGAAAACCCAACTGAAAACCAATTTTTTTGATATCGAACATGTGACTCTACAAGGTCAAAATCACTATTAAGTAATGTAAATTTAACACTGTTCGAAAGGGTTTTATCCTCTTGTGTGCCCAGAGTTTTGCTTCCAGATATGAATTTACCATTCGTTACTTGCAAAAAAAAGCCAAGGCTAGAGTCGATTGTGCCATAAATACGAAAACCAAGGTTACCATAAATTGCATCTTCCATTTGAATTTCATTTCCGAATTTGACTATAGAACGAACAGAACCTAAAGGCTTAACAGATACACTATTACTATCATCTGAATAATGATATATGTATTTTTCATCACTTGAAATAATTTTTGATGAAAGAACTAGGTTTGTGTCGGTCTCGCTAAAAATAAGAACTGCTTTACTTTTTGGGAGGATTTCGAATTCAATCAAAAAACCATTTAAGATTTTTTGTTCTAAATAACTTAGTTTGTTTTGATGCTCTGAAATTTTTATAAGAAGCTTCTTTATTTCCGATCGAGTGAAAGGTATTTTGAAAAAGCTCTTCTCTTCAATAAGCCCTTTTACTTGCATACGTTTAAGAAATTGATAAACTGTGTTTGTTGTGGGAACATTTTCAATTTGGGCAAACAAAATGCAACACCCAAATAAGCTTAATACTAAGGCATTCAGAAATAATTTTGCCATTATTTATTTTCTACTAGTAAGATTAATAATTAAATAGGTTAAACTAATCAAAGTTGCGATACCAGTCGCTATTAGACTGTAATATTGATATTCGGTTCCAGGTGGATAATCGGGTGGACCGGGGACAAATATCTCATCTCCGTCGACAATGGTAGCTTCCTCTGGTTTTAGCCAAACTCTTTGTGCCCCGCGAATTACTCGAATTCTTGATTTTTTTGCTGTCGTTAGGTATCCACCAGCTTTATTGATATACCATTCGAAATTTTTTCCTTTCTCATAAGTAACATAGCCGGGATATTTCACCTGACCCCACACATATACACTTCCTTTGCTTTGAGGGAGCATAATTAAATCACCATCTGAAAGTAGAATATTATGGGCTTCGTTTTTTTTGACTATTAGTTCATATAGGTCGCAAGAAACAAAATGACCTTTCGAAAGTAATTCCATTTTGAAGCGAGTTGTATCCTCCATTGTTAAATTACTTTGCTTGAAGATGGAAAACAAGTCTATTGTTGGGTTTTCCCAAAAAGGACGTTGAGGGTAACTCCTTAAAATATATGATTTTGAATATTGTGGGCTACAAGATAGTCCCCCTGCAAGATTAATTAAATCTGCAACTCTTGTTTTGCCTGGTTCAATTGGGTAAACTCCCGGTTTTTGAACGCAGCCATAGATTCCAGCAACAGCAGTTGCTGTGTGTGCCTCTATTTTTCGCTCGCCAACAATAACATTCATAAAAGGTTCTAATTCTAAATCGACACTTAGGTCAAAATTTGTATCAAGCTGAACAGTTTTAATATCATTTTGGCTACGAACAATAATATTTGTCGGGTCGGCATTATTTTTAAAACCTTTAGCAAAAGCAAATAAATCAGAAAGTTTGTCGCCTCTTTTAAAATAATATTTTCCAGGTGAAACAACTGCTCCAGAAATAGTAACATACTCAAAATTTGGAGGCAAGAATGGTACAAAAATTTCGTCACCCTCGCGAACATAGGGATCATTTTCGAAAGAATTTTTGGATTTACTCATTTCTAAGTCGGCCTTACTGAAACCGTAGTTCTGGTTGTAGATTGTGATATTTCTGCTAGAATAGTAAAAATCCGTTGGAATTCCTTTATCTACTAATTCGGATTGGCGCTTTCTTTCGAGGTCTTCTACAAAAAGGGATGTTTCAAGTTTGTTAATAGGTACTTCCTGCGATGTAAATTCATTATTTGCGATAGATACCACGTTCGAAATTCGATAACTTGCAGGAAGATAGTAAATTCCGGGTTTTTTTACGTTGCCATAAATTTTAACAAGGCAGGTCCTTGGTTTGTATAGGGAAAGATAAACATTAGCTTTTGGATTAAATTCTTTCACGATTTTTTCAACTTCATTTTTAACTTCCAATAGAGTTTTTCCCTTAACGTTCATGAAACCATATCGTGGCAGAATAAGCATTCCATCGCTCGATATCTTTGTCAATTCGGGATTAATATTTGCAGGGCTAACAAAAAAGGAAATAACATCATTTGGACCAACATAATAAAATGTATCGCATACAACAGTTGTTGTTGGATAAATATCTTTTTCTATTTGAATTTGCTGTTGAAATTGGTTTTTAAACTCTTCACCAATGCCAGTTTCTTTTTGTAAAGTTGGTAAACCAGTTACCTGAGAATAGGAATTTATCGCAATGAAAAGGAAAATTACAACTAAACCGAGAAAAAAATTCATTTCGGCCTCATATTAATTTACAAAATTACAAAATATAAAGGCTTGTTTCAATTGGTTAAGAATTTAAGAATAAAACCAAAATTTGGCTATTTTAAATAAGCGATTTCTCTAAAATTCAAAGTTACATAATAGAAAAGTCGATATATGGTTCTTTTAACTCGGCAATGGCATTGACGACAAGTTCTGCTAATCCACCAACAAATAACCTAGATTTGTCCTTTGCACCATAAAAATCAAAAATATCCCGAATTTGTCCTTTACAATTCGAGCAAGGTGCACAAACATATTTGGGCATTTCGGGTTCGATTAGTTCATTTTTGAATGCGTCAAGAATTTGCTTGAACTTTTTACGTCCGCTAATGTAATTCTTCCAATCCTGAAAATTGTAAGAAGACATTATTGCAAAGCCACTGCCTCCTCCACAGCAATAATTATCAACTCCGTGTGGTTCCATCTCTCTAAATTTTGGGGCAATATATTTTAAGACTCTGCGTTGTGGTTCTACAATTCCCATCATTCTAACTATATTGCACGGGTCATGAAGTGTTACTGGGAAGTAATTTTTTTCAGGGTTGAATTTTATCTTTCCGCCAAAAACGATTTGCTCAATTAAAGTCATTGCATTAATGGTTTTTATCTCGTTTCCAAAGATTCTTTCAGCAATTATTCCTAAAGATTTGGATTCGTGTCCGCATTCTCCCATGATAATTGCTTTCACTCCTAATTTTTTTGCAATTTCAAAATGTTTGTGTGCAATTCTAGTAAATTGGATATCGTCGTACCAAACTCCATAATTAACACCGTCGTAACCAATTAGCTCACTTGATAAAGTCCAACTTATGCCTGCAGCATTTAGCAAAATTGTAAATGCAGCTGGATTTTCGGGCCAAGACAAAAATTCACCTGCATTGTGCAAGAGTAGGTAATCTGCCCCGGCAACATCCCAATTAGACTCGATCTTAATTCCAAGTCTATCTGCTAAGTCCTCGTTAATAAAACTGACATTGCTTTTAACAACTTCGGGTGACATTCCAGTAGAAGAGCCTTTGGTAAGGTGTTTCACAGTACCTTTTTCGTGCAACTCCTTTGGTGATATATCAAATTCTTGGCTAAATAGTTTTCTTATTTCATGGGTAATTAATCCATTATCTATACCTATTGGACAAGTTTGCCCGCAGCGTCGGCAGATTGTGCATCGGTAGCTTAATTCAACAAGTCGAGATATCAAAGTCCAGTTCAATTCGATATCTCCATGTTGGAACTTCTTAAAAATAAGGCTTCCAGGCTTTACATACTTAAAATATAACCTTCTTAGTACCTCTGTCCTATATGTTGGTCTGTATATTTCTGCATGATTACTTGCTTCATAAATTTGGCAGGCATCGTTGCATGTTTGACACTTTGCACAATGCTCCATAGTTAAGATAAGTGGTTGAAGGAAAGTCCAATTGTTTTCCTTTGAGAAAAGTTTAATTAGGGCAGAAATAAATTTTTCTACTAGTTCTTGTTCTTCTTTAGGTGTTTTTGGTTTAAGTACTCCGACTGCCATTACTCCGTCTAAAGAATCATCGTAGTTTTGAAGAGTTGGCTCACTAAGTTTTTTGAAACCTGGTAGTTCATCCAATTTGTCGTATGGTGGGGGAAGCTTGATACTATCGTTTGGAGAAATTTCACATAATGGTCGTAAATTTGGATTACTAAAATCTTTAACTTTTATTTTCCTTCTCGCGACCAATTTTCTATCCTTTGTTTTGAATTTGTGTTGTTGTTATTATGAGCCAAGTTTTCCGACCATCGGAGCCAATATGAGGTGCTGACCATTGAACTGGTAAATTAAGTTGTTCGTTAAGCCTCTTGCGAATATGCTTATTTGAAATATTTGGTTCGTCGTCCCATCTGACTTTGTGATATGTGAAGTACTTCATGTAGAAATGTGTCATGTGAGTGAATGGCAAGTAAAACATAAAAAAGGAGAGAAGATAAAAATGTACATTTCCAATTAGAGGTGTATTTTTTATTAATGATAAGTTCAAGAATCCTTGGTAAAAGCCAATTATTTCAACTACTGCATTTTTTGAAGAAAGCAACCAAATTAATGTTGTAGCATAAAGCGAACCAATCAAAATAATATTGAAATAGTGGCTAAAACTTGAAAATAATCTCAAGTTTTCATCGAAAATTCTTTTAAAAAGCAAAACAATAGATCCCAAAATTCCTAAAAAAGTGATTAACCAAAGTAAATAATTGAGAAAAAGAATGTATTTATGTGATTGAGTTTTACCTGCGGAGGGATACAATCC
>FMJZ01030644.1_pt1 | contig 16217 bp, 13 predicted proteins | sample 1987881 | NCBI WGS metagenome assembly FMJZ01 (sample SAMEA4378227, study PRJEB15110) | soil metagenome | biome: soil; feature: Field; material: Soil | place: India | collected 2015-03-11 | depth 0 m | reverse complement strand
TCCCTCTCCTTGTGGGAGAGGGTCAGGGTGAGGGCTTTCCTCCCTGCCTGCGGGGAGGTCAGGTGGGGCTGTTCCGCGTCAGGGAGAGGTGGGGAGAGGGGTTTCACCCCGCCGGCTGGCTGGGCAACCCAATAGCCTTTACTCGCGCGGAGCGGGTTTCTGCATCTGCTCGTATTCCAGTGGATGCTCCTCCTGCAGGTGACGCAGGGAGATGCGCCCGTCCAGCCATACCCGGCTCATGGGGAACATACCGGGCTTGAAATGCACATGGTACATGTGCCAGATGATGATGGTCAGGAACGCCAGCAGCGCCTCGTAGCCGTGTATCAGGCGGGCGATGTGCCATATCCACAATGGCAGGTAGCGGAACGCCAGCTCCTCGCCCCACATGATCAGCCCGGTCAGTATCATCACCACCGTGCCCCAGACCACCGCGAGGTATTCGAACTTCTCAATCCAGTTGAAACGCCCGAAGCGCGGTTTCTCCTGCGACAGCCCCAGATAGCATCGTATCATCTGCCAGATGTCGGCGAAGTCTTTGCGCGTCCAGCGCAGGTGTTTTAACTGTTCGCGCCCACGCGGGGTGAGAAGCCACAGCGGATGCCACACTGCCAGAAGCATCAGCAGAATCGCTCCGATGCGATGCACGATACCGCGCGCTTCGGGTCCGCCCGGAAACTCTAAAAACACCCTTGCCCATCCTGCTTCAGGATAGCTGAGCGGCATCCCTGAGAGCACCAGCAGGGTGAACGCCACCACCAGCACGATATGCTGGAACCGTTCGTTCAGCGTCAGCCGTTCCACGTACTCATGCGAAAGGGGGTCGTCTGCCCGGTGCGGCGACACCGCGTGGCTGGGGCGTCCGCGGCGATAGTTCCATAGGTCCAGAAGCATGTAGGTCAGGAAGAAACCGATGGTAGCGAAGATAGCCAGCTGATAAGCTACCTTGATGAACCAGTATAGAGGGCTGGCGGTGCGTGTGCCCACAAAGTGCACTCTGCCCAGCGCAACCCCCTTACCGATGCCCGGGTGACAGGAGCCGCAGGTCTTTTGCAGGTTCGCCGCGTTGACGGTAGAGCGGGGGTCAGAAGAGGGCAGGATGTTATGTGCGCCATGACAGCTGGCACAGTGTGCCACGGTACTCTCACCATAACGATTCATGATGCCGTGATAACTCTGCCGGTAGGTAGAGAGTCGCAGAGTGGGCAAGCCGAGCGCGCGTTGGAGCCGCTGATTTTCGTGGCATTTACTGCAGGTCGCCACGATATGCTGGGGGTATACCGAAGATTCGGGGTCATGGGGGCTGCGGATAGTATGCTCACCGTGACAGTCGGTGCACACGGGAGCGTCCTTGATCCCTTTGGCGAACGCCTGTCCGTGAATGCTCTCCCGCCACTCCTTAAAGATTCCTTCGTGACACTTGCCGCACGTTTCGGGCAGGTGGGCGCGGGCTACGGTGGAGTTGGGGTCGGTGGCGCGGCGGATGCCATGCACCCCGTGGCAATCGGTGCAGACCGCAGGCTGTTTGCCCGGCGCGGACGAGGTGCCGTTTTTGCCCTGTTTCAGCAGCTGTCCGTGCACGCTTCGTTCGTAGTAGAGCAGAACCTCTCCTTTGGGGATACGGTTCCATTCCACCAGCTGGGCGTCGCTATGGCACCGGGCGCAGGTCTGGGGAATGTTGGCGTGGTTCACGTGCGATTGCGGGTTGCTGGCAGGCAGGATATCATGGTGCCCGTGGCAGTCGGCGCAGCGCGGGGCATCGGGGTTGCCGCGAGCAACCGCCTCGCCGTGCACGCTATCGGCGTATGTTTTAAATATCGCCTGCGAGAAGCCCGGAGCCTGCGCCATTCGTTTTTCCAGATGGCAGGAGCCACACTCCACCTTTTGGGTGTGTTTGGGGTGAGGCAGCTGGGCAGGGTTGATGTCGTTGTGGCACTGGGTACATCGCAGGTTCTTGTGCACGGAGCGCTGAAACGCAGTAAGGTCAACGAACACGCTTTTGCGTTGTCCGTGGATGTCGAAGCCGTACAGCTCGGGGTTGCCGTGACATTGCTGGCAGGCTTGTATCTCCTGCTGGGCGGTCATCACGGTGCGGGCGGGCTGTTGCGCCCACACGATGGCGATCACCGACAGTAGCGTCAGGCTACTGAGAAGCACTATTCGACGATGAGCGTTCATCGTTTTCCTACCTTGTTATCCGCATGCGCTACGGTTGATGGCACTGGTTACAGTACTTGATGTCATGACAGTTCGCGCATTGCGCTTTCTGCATGTTCTTGACCCCCGTGTAGCCTTTCCAGCCGCGCTGCTGTCCCAGTTTCGCGTGTGCTTCATCCCAGTTGCCGGGATGTGGCATCGGCAGTTTGTGGCAGTCCATACAGGCATTCCTTCCGTGGCACACCTGGCAGCTTGCCCCGCTATCGGTGATGCGGCGAGGATGTTCTTTGCGGAAGTCCTCGGTGTGCGAGGAGGGCGCCGCCTGATGGCATGTCTGGCAAGTCTCATCCTTGAAGTTATGACAGCGCTGGCACAGAGCGGGGTTCTTGTGTCCCACCTGCGGGTGGTCCGAGTCCCAGCCTTCGGGATGAGGCATCGGTAGTCCATGACAGGACTGGCAGAATTGCGGCTGATGGCACGAGTTGCAGGAGGCTGTGCCCTGCTTGAGCGCGACCTTTCCATGCCCCACCTGCGGGTCGCGCAGGAAATCCGAAACCTTATGGCTGGCGGGTAGTGCGCCGGAGTGACAGCCCTGGCACGATCGTGGCGTGTGGCACTGGTAGCACATCTGGCTCATGGTCTGCCCTGCCCATTTCATCTTCTCGCCAAACTGTGCCAGCTTCGAGCCGTGTTGTTGCAACCATTGCGTATCGTGGCGCATCACGCGGTGGCAGCTGTCGCAATAGTCGGGCGAGTGGCAGGAGGCACACATTTCAGGGCGTTCCGCCGCATTACCGAAGTGGAACTTCAGCCACTGTGCATCGTGCGAGCTGGGGCGGCGGTTCTGGTGGCACGCCTGACAGAAGAAAGGCTTATGGCAGTCGCCGCAGCTTGCTGGGTCCTTGCGCACTTCGAACTTGTGGTTCACAAACCAGTTCTCCTCGAAATGCGAGGCAGGCTTCTCAGGTTCCGTAGGCGGGACGGGCGGCATCTTGGAGTTCGGACCGATGCTGACGATATACGCCACCAGCGCGTTTTCCTTCTCTGGCTCTAACTGATAGGCGGGCATGACGGTATGTGCGTTGTGTGCAGCGGGATTGCGCAGGATAGAGCGCACCTGCTCGGGGTCTCGCTTGCCACCAAGACCCAGGTCGGGACCCACCGGACCGCCGCCGCCGTTAATGCCGTGGCAGGAGTAACACTTCAGCTCCACAAACAACTTCTGTCCCTGCTTCTCCAGCGGAGAGAGCTTCTCCGGTTCGGGCAGGGATTCCATGCCCTTAACGTTCAGCCCGACGATAACGAGCAGGATAACGGTGCCGGTGGTCAGCGCGGTCAATCGCTTGCGCGGCTGGCGTTCAGGATTGCGCTCGATGAACGGCACCAGCAACAGCAGGATGACCAGCAGAGTTGGCAGAACAAACGAGCCGACAAATTCAAGGTGCGAAGGGAAGAACGCCACCAGTTCATGGAGCCACAGCACATAGAAGTCGGGATGCGGTTTATAGGCGGTATCCATCGGGTTGGCGCGAGGCTCCAGCGGGGCAGGATAGTTCAGCGAGAGCCAGACCAGCAACGCCGTCAGGATGACCGCTCCCACGGCGATACGAGCGGTATGTTCGGGATACAGGCGCTGGGGCTTCTCTACTTCTTCCTCCCGGTTGACTGGCACGCCGGGCGGCGTGACGCCCATACGGCGCACCTGAAGCACATGCCACGCCACCAGCAGGAACACGATAACCGACAGCACGAACACATGCAGGACGAAGAAGCGCATCAGCGTGACCGCGCCGACGGTATCGCCGCCGCGCAGGAAGGTGGCTGTTGCTTGACCAATCAGCGGGATGCCTTCCGCAATCTTCAGGCGCACTACCGTGCCCCAGTATGCTTTCTGGTCCCAGGGCAGGGCATAGCCGGTCAACCCATAACCGATGACCGTCAGCAGAAGCAGGACGCCGGTAACCCATATCATCTGGCGCGGGCGTTTGTATGCTCCCCAGAAGAAGACGCGAAGGATATGAATGATGATTAGGGGCACGATGAGCCGCGCCGCCCAGTAGTGCAGGGCACGGATAAACTGTCCGGCGGGCAGATAGTGCTCAATGTACTGAACCGATGCATACGCCTGGTCGGGGGTAGGGCTGTAGTAGAACATCAGGGCGCCGCCTGTGATGAACAGCACCACCAGCGTCAGCAGGGTCAGGGCGCCGAAGATGTGTCCCCATCCCACGCCGGCAGGCAGGGGCTGTGTCCAGAAGCGTCCCCATGCGCTGATGAGTCCCGTTTCGCGCTCAAGCCACTCCAGCAGTTTTCGCAATGTCGTTGCCTCCCTTCTCCTGCGCGTTACACACTCTCCAATCGCACGTACAGCACTCCGCCTTCCACTTTGTGAGGGAACTCGGGTAGCGGGCGCGGAGGTGGACCTTCCATAACCTTACCGCTGGCGTCAAAGTAGCCTGCATGACATGGGCAGAAGAAGGCTTTTCGGTCGCGCTCCCAGCGGACGGCACAGCTGGCGTGAGTGCAGATGTTAGAGAGCACTTTCAAGGAGCCATCGGACGTTGATACCACATACACGGTGCTGCGCACGGTGCGGATCACCCACCCATCGCGACGCTGGTAGCTCAGCGTTACCGCCTTCGGTTCGCCAGAGGTGAACTCGCTGGCGTTGCCGACCTTGACCCATGGGACCTTTTGTCTGCGGAAGGCTGGAACAATCAGCATGACCAGCGCAGGTATGCCGTAAACGAAAGCCAGCAGAGCCGTCAGTGCCTTGACGAATGTGGCTAACCACTCCCGACGTGTCAACCTCTGTTCCATGCTGGATGCGTCCTTATCCTTCGGGTTTTCGCTCTGAAAGCTGATTCGGCGTCACTCGCTCAAAAACCTTGCAAACCCAAGAACCGCATTTGGTTAGGTAGATAAAGTTTTCTAACTAATGCCATTTTATAGAGTTTTGATTTACTACACTTATTGTATCGGAAAGGGGGCGCGTTGTCAAATGGTCGAAGTTGCAGTCTGCCCCGAATGGGGGTATACTATGGGTGTGCGGAACTCAAATCCGAGCGTTGAGCAATGACCAGCACTTCCATTCGGGACGGTTGCATTCGCCAGCGTATCGAGCAGTGGGAGTTATCCAGCCTCTCACCCTATGCGGCGAAGAGCGCCCTATCGCGCGGGCGATTGCGTCCAGAGCCCCCGTGTCCGGTGCGTACCTGCTTCCAGCGCGACCGCGACCGGATTCTGCATTCCAAAGCCTTTCGGCGGCTGAAGCATAAGACACAGGTGTTTCTGGACCCCGAGCAGGACCATTATCGCACGCGCCTGACCCATACTCTGGAGGTGGCGCAGATTGCCCGAACCATCAGCCGCGCCCTTCGGCTGAATGAAGACCTGACCGAAGCCATCGCACTGGCGCACGACCTGGGACATCCGCCTTTTGGACATGCGGGCGAGCAGGCGCTGGACGAGGTATTGCAGGAGTATCTGCCGGGCAAACGGTTTCGGCACTGGGAGCAGAGCCTGCGCGTGGTGGACGTGCTGGAGCGGGATGGAAAAGGACTGAACCTGACCCATGAGACGCGAGAGGGCATCCTGTACCACAGCAAGGGGCGGGCAGACCTGGACGCCGACCTCCCATCGGATGACTGCACGCTGGAGGCACAGGTGGTGCGCATTGCCGACCGCATCGCCTATGTGAACCATGATATCGACGATGCCATCCGCGCGAAGGTCATCCAGCCGAACGATTTGCCGACAGAATGCGTCAAACTGCTTGGAGAAACTTCTTCCGAGCGCATTGCGTCTATGGTACTGGATGTGATTGAAAACAGCCTTGACCAACCTCAGGTGCGGATGAGCGAGCCGGTTCAGCAGGCGACCGATGCGCTGAAAGAGTTTCTCTTCGAGCAGGTGTATCAGGAAGAAGCCATCGGTTTGAAGGAACTGCAGAAGGCAAAGGGCATTTTGAAATCGCTCTTCAGGCTGTACATGGAACAGCCCGAGCTGTTGCCGCAGAGCGGGCGCGTGTTGACCGATAATACCAGTAGAGAGGTACTGGCGCAGGTGGTGTGCGATTACCTGGCAGGCATGACCGACCGCTTTGCCATGAGCGTTTACAGTCAGTACTTTGTGCCGCGCATGTGGCATATCACCTCCTGACGAGGAGATACAGACGATGGAAGACTCTCAGAACATGCGAACCGGTATCTTCTGCTCCTGTGGGCAGCGCATCTACGAAAAGGACGTGGTGCAGAGAGGTTACTATCTGCGCCGGGTAGGTTCGAACTTCGTGTATATCCGCTACCGTTGTCCCCGATGCAAGCGGCTGGGTGAGCAGTTCATCCGGCAGGAAGCATGGAATGAACGCCTTCTGCGTGGCGAAGCCAACGAATTGACCCCTTCCGAAAGGGAGCGAATGGAAAAGCTGGGACCGATTACCGTGGACGAGATGATTGACTTCCACGAGTATCTGGAGCAGGACCCCTCCCTGCGGTTCATGCCGGATAAGTAAACAGCCCGCGACTGTTCGGCGGCGAGCGGCAGGAGATCAGGGCTGAGAGGCGAATCCAGAAGAGTACACTTCTTCTGCAGGAGGGCTGTGATGGCTTTCAAACAGTCGTTCTCGTGGTGGTGTTTCGCGGGGCGCCCGGACATCGGCGGCGATGCGGGCAAGCTGCTGAAGGGCGCCAAAGCGATTGGCTATGACGGCGTGGACCTGGTGCCCACCGAACTGCTGGACGCGGTGAAGGAGCATGGACTGGAAATCGCCAGCTATGTGGGGCACGCTTCGCTGACCGATGGGCTGAACCGGCGCGAAAACCACGGGCGCATCGCCGAAGAACTGCACCGCAACATCGAACTGGCAAAGAAATACAATATCCCCAATCTGGTGTGCTTCTCGGGCAACCGCGGTGGACTGGACGATGAGCGGGGCGCGGAAATCACCGCCGAGGGGTTGAAACTGGTGGCAAAGGCGGCGGAAGAGGCGGGCGTGTTGCTGGTCATTGAACTGCTCAACTCCAAAGTAGACCACAAGGATTACCAGTGCGACCGCACCGCCTGGGGCGTGAAGGTGTGCAAGATGGTTGGCTCGCCCGCGGTCAAACTGCTGTACGATATCTACCACATGCAGATTATGGAAGGCGATATCATCCGCACCATCCGCGAGAACATCCAATGGATAGGGCACTTCCACACCGCCGGCAACCCGGGGCGCAACGACATGGATGAAACGCAGGAGCTGTATTATCCTGCCATCGCACGCGCCATCAAGGAGACAGGCTACGACCGCTGGGTGGGGCACGAGTTCATCCCCAAAGGCAACGATACCTTCGCCGCTCTGCGCCGGGCATACGAACAGTTCAAGGTGTAAGAGAGATGGGGCGCACGCCGCGCCCCATCAAAACTATCCCTTCACCGCACCGGCTGTCAGCCCCGCGATGAACTCCTTCTGCAACAGCATGAACAGCACAATCACCGGGAGCACGCTCAGGAACGTGCCTGCCATCAGCGTGCCGTACTGCTGTTGGTAAAGCCCCACCAGCTGGTTGAGCGCGATGGGCAGGGTGAACCGGTCGGTATTATGCAGGATAATCTGGGGCCAGAGGAAGCTGTTCCACGTGCCCATGAAGCTGATGAGGCAGAACGCGCCAATCATCGGGCGGGAGATGGGCATCACGATGTCCCAGTAGATGCGGAACTCGGAACAGCCGTCAATGCGCGCCGCGTGCAGGAGCTCATCGGGAACCTGCAGGATGGACTGGCGGAACAGGAAGATGCCGAACACGCTGACCGCACCCGGGATAATAAGCCCTGCGTAGCTGTCCACCAGCCCCATGCGATAGATGAGCTCGTACAGCGGTGCCATCAGCACCTGTCCGGGAAGCATCATCGTGGAGAGCATCAGGATCATGATGGCTTTTTTGCCCTTAAAGTCATATTTCGCCAGCGCAAACCCCGCCAGCGAGGAGAAGAACAACTGCACAATCACCATCGTGGTGGCGACGAAGGTGCTGTTAATCATGTAGCGATGGAAGGGCACGGTGTTGAACAGGTCGCGGAAGTTGAACGTGCTGAGGCGCGGCGCAAAGAAGGTGTAGTGGAACAGGTCATCCGGCGATTTCAGCGTCGCTGCCACCAGCCACACCATGGGCGTCAGCGTCAGCGCGGCAAACGCCAGCAGGAACAGGTTCACCAGCACCCGAAGCACCCGATAGAACAGCTTCATCAGTCGGCACCTCCCTTCCACGCGCCTGTCACGCGCATCTGGAACAGGCTGATTATCAGCACGCCCAGCGCCAGCGTCCAGCCGACCGTTGAGGCGTATCCCAGGTCCCCCGTCACAAAGCCCGTTTGATACAGATACATAACGATGGTCAGCCCAGCCTGGTCGGGACCGGCGGAGTTGTTGAGCATAATCCACGGCAGCTCAAACAGCTGGAACGAGCCGATGGTGCTCATCACCAGCACGAACACCGCCACGGGCTTGATGCCGGGCAGGGTGACCGCCCAGAACTGATGCCAGGCGTTGGCGCCGTCCACCGTTGCCGCTTCATAGAGGTCTTTATCCACCGCCTGCAGCGCCGCCAGAAAGTAGACCATATTAAAGCCCACATACATCCACAGCGAGGTCAGCACCAGCGCGGGCATCACCAGATCGGGGTTGGACAGCCACTTGGTATCGGTCGGAATGCCTGCGATGAAGTGCAGGAAGCGGTTGACCAGACCGTATTGCGGGATGAACAGCACGCTGAACAGCACGCCCACGAACACCTGCCCCAGCAGGTTGGGCGAGAAGAAGGCGAGCCGCAGGAGCTCGCGTCCCTTGACCCAGAGACTGTTCAACAGCAGAGCCAGCCCCAGGCTCATCGGTAGCTGCAGGAACACCGACCAGAAGGCGAACACCGCTGTATTCCACACCGCCTTGTGGAAGTCGGGGTCTGAAAACAGGAACGCGAAATTCTGCAGCCCTACGAATACCGCGCTTTTGGGACCGTTGGTCACATAGAACGAGAGCAGGAGGCTTTTGACGATTGGGTACACGCCGAAGGTGGCGAACAGGATGAGGAAGGGTGATACGAACAGATAGGGCGCCAGCCGGTGCTGCAGAACGAACCAGCGCGAGGTTCGCGGGGCGCGTACGATGCTTATTTCGGTTTCTCGGGTTGCCATTTCAGTAAGGATTCCTCCGCATCAGACGGCGCACTTCATCTGCGCTCTGTTTCAGCCGCTTGCGTACAAACTCTTCGAAGCCCCGGTCGCCGTGCGTTTTGTAGTATTGCACACATGCCACCAGCGCTTCGCTGAGCTTGCCCTTAGCGGTTGCCACGAATGGACTGGTGTACTGGAAGGGCACATGCGGCGCGAGTTCGGCGTACAGTTTGCCGAGAGGCTGATTACTCCAGTAGGGTCGGGGTTCGCTGTAGGCAGGATGGTCCCATGCCTCTTTCAGGGCGGGCAGGATGTTGGTATCGCGGAACCGCTGGGCGAGGTCTTCCTTGTTCAGGTAAAGGTGCAGAGCGAACTCCCAGGCGAGGTCGGGGTTTTTGCAGTGTTTGGTGATGCCGATCATGGTGCCTCCCCAGGTGCTGGTGCGTCTGCCGCCCGGATACACGGCAGGCAGGGGCATCAACGCCATCTTGCCGCGCATCTTGGGCACGTCCACCTCAATGGTTTTGGAACGCCAGTCAGGCGCAATCATGCACAGGAAGTAACCATCCTCCACCGCTTTGGTGAAAATCTGCCCGCCGCCCAGGTCGCTGGCGATGCGGTTGGGTCCGGCGACCAGCGGCACGTAAAAGAGCATGGTCTGCACGGCGATTTCGTTGTCCATGATGCAGTTGCCCTGCGGGTCAAACAGCCCGCCGCCTCGCTGGTAGAGCAGGGGCTCGAAGCGGCTGGATTCGCTGTCGGGCAGTTCCAGCATGTACCGTTTGCCGGGAATGGTCACCTTGCGTCCAACGGCGATAAAGTCGTCCCAGGTTTTTATCTTGTTTGGGTCAATGCCGAGCTGTTCAAACAGGTCGCGGCGGTATGCAAGCATCACGGGGTGTACATCGTGTGGAAGCCCAAAGATGCGCCCGCGGCTGGTGTAGGGGGCGAAGCGTGCCTGCACCATGCGGTCGTACAGCCCCGATTGCTTGATACGGTCGGTCAGGTCCAGGAAGCCGACATCCTTGAGCGGTCCGCGGAAGAAGCTGCCCGCCGCGCTGATTTCTACCTCTACCAGGTCGGGCACGTCGAGGTCGGACAGGAACGCTGCCTGCAGTCGCGACGTGACCGCCTGCCAGGAAACCAGTTGCAGGTCGATTTTGACGCCCGGATGCTTCGCCTCGAAGGCGGGTATCGCCTGCTTGTAGGCGTCGTAGTGCGTTTTGGCGAAGGTCCACATCACCAGCGTGGCTTGTGGACGCCTTGCGGGATTGAAAGCCAACCACAGCCCCGACAGGATAGAGAGAACCAGCATGCTTAGCGCCGCCGGTCCATAAGGGAATCGCATGACAGCCCTCCCACTAACAATGAAAGCTTTCCATCCGAAGATTTTACCTTTTCAGAGGCGGTTTCCTGCATTTAATCGTTTAAGAAGTGCGGAGAGGGGAAGTGTTATCCTGAACGAAGGGGCTCGCTGTATTGTCATCCTGGATGGAGTGAAGGGTCTTAGCAAAGAGGTGTTCTCCTGCGCTTCGCAGGACGGAAACACCACACCTACCGTCGTGCATGGTATAATAAAATCCCAAAGGAGGAGATGCCTATGCCCACTCTGTTCGAGAAAATCTGGAACGCTCACGTCGTCCACGAAGAACCTGGGCGACCGGCACTGCTATATATTGACCGCCACTTCGTGCACGAGGTGACCTCTCCGCAGGCGTTTGACGGCTTGCGCCAGGCGGGGCGCAGGGTGCGCCGTCCTGACCTGACCTTCGCCACGATGGACCACAACGTGCCCACCGATAATCGGTGGAACATCACCGACCCCATCTCGGCGAAGCAGATTGAGGTCCTGCGCAGGAACTGTCAGGAGTTCGGCATCACCCTGTTCGATCTGGATAGCGAGGACAACGGCATCGTGCATGTAATCGGTCCCGAGCTGGGAATCACCCTGCCCGGCTTGACCATCGTGTGCGGCGACAGTCACACCTCCACGCACGGTGCGTTCGGTGCGCTGGCGTTTGGCATTGGCACCTCAGAAGTTGAGCATGTGCTGGCGACGCAGACCCTGCCTCAGACCAAACCCTTGACCATGGCGATTCGCCTGGAGGGCAAGCGTCCGCTGGGTGTGACCGCCAAAGACCTGATTCTGGGCATCATCGGGCGCATTGGCGCGGGCGGAGGCACTGGCTGTGTGGTGGAGTACATGGGCGAAGCCATTCGCGCCCTGAGCATGGAAGAGCGGTTGACGATATGCAACATGTCCATTGAAGCAGGCGCTCGCGCGGGCATGATTGCCCCTGACGAGACCACCTTCGCCTATCTGGAAGGCAGGCGATATGCCCCACAGGGCAAACAGTTCGAGCGGGCGGTCGCTTACTGGCAGACTTTGCCGTCCGACCCCGATGCGCGGTTTGACCGCGAGGTGCAATTCGACGTCTCTACGTTCGCGCCGCAGGTGACCTGGGGCACCAGCCCCGAACAGGTGGTGGACGTGACCGGTTGTGTGCCAGACCCGGCTTCCTTCGCCGACGAGACCAAAGCCCGTGCTGCCGAACGCGCCCTGCAGTACATGGGGCTGAAGCCGGGCACACCCATTCAGGAGATTAAGGTGGACAGGGTGTTCATTGGCTCGTGCACCAACGGCAGGCTGAGCGATTTGCGCGCAGCGGCGGCAGTGGTCAAGGGCAAAAAGGTCGCGCCCCATGTGCGGGCGATGGTGGTTCCCGGCTCACAGCGAGTGAAGAAGATGGCGGAAGAGGAGGGACTGCACGAGATTTTCATTCAGGCAGGCTTCGAGTGGCGCGACTCGGGATGCAGTATGTGCTTGGGCATGAACCCCGACATCCTGATGCCCGGTGAGCGTTCCGCTTCCACCAGCAACCGCAACTTCGAGGGGCGACAGGGACGCGGCGGACGCACCCACCTGGTCAGCCCCCAGATGGCGGCGGCTGCGGCTATTGCCGGACACTTTGTGGACATCCGCGAGTGGTACCGAGAAGGCAAAATCGCTGAGGAGGTTCTGCGCCCATGAAACCGTTCGAGAAGCTCACCGCGCTGGTGGCTCCGCTCGACCAGCCGAACGTAGATACCGACCAGATTGTGCCCAAGCAGTTTCTGAAGCGGGTGGAGCGCACGGGCTTTGGGCAGTTCCTGTTCTATGACTGGCGGTTCCAGCCCGACGGCTCACCGAACCCCGACTTCGTGCTGAACCAGCCGCGCTATCAGGGGGCGCAAATCCTGCTGACCCGCGAGAACTTCGGCTGCGGCTCCAGCCGCGAACACGCCCCGTGGGCACTGCTGGACTACGGCTTCCGGGTGCTGATTGCCCCCTCCTTCGCGGACATCTTCAGGACAAACTGCTTCAAGAACGGTATCCTGCCTGTGGAACTGCCTGCGGAGGTGGTGGATGACCTTTTCCGCCGCGTCTACGCGCAGGAGGGCTATCAGCTGACGGTGGACCTTCAGGAGCAAACCATCACTGGCGAGGATGGCTTTGTCGCCCGTTTCGAGATAGACCCCTTCCGCAAGAAGTGCCTGCTGGAAGGACTGGACGACATCGGGCTGACGCTACAGTACGAGCACAAGATTGCGGAATACGAGGCGACGCACCGCGAACCCTGGCAGGCTGCCATCGCAGGGAGATAACCCGCACACGCCATGTGGTAAAATATGGTCGACTGTTGCATGGTGACATGGAGAATCTGCGATGCCCATTACACCTGCCGATATTGACGCTTTTATTGAGCTCCTGCGCCAGGACCCCGCGCTGAGACAGCGCGTCTTCGCCGCGATTGCTCCTGAGGAGTTTCTGGCTCTGCCGGCGAAGGTAGACCGGCTGGCGGGTGAGGTGTCCGCTTCGCGCACAGCCTCTGAGGAGCGGTTCGCGCGCATTGAAGCGATTCTCGAACGGCTGGCAGAGAGCCAATCGCGCACCGAAGCCGAAATCGCCGAACTGCGCAAAGCAATAGACCTGTTCCGACAGGCGGCGCAGGAGCGGTTCCAGAAGCTGGAGGACGAGTGGGCAAAACTGCTCGGCAGGTATCTGGAAGAACAGTACGCAAAACACATTTACTCTTATTTCGGACATGTTCTGTGCAGGATGCGCTTGCTCACACCGAGCGATATTGATGACCTCGTACGCCCTGCGCTGACTATCGCGGAGGTGAAAGACCTCTTCCTGGCGGACATCATCGCGCGGGGGCGCCTCCTCGAACAGCCCGACCAGCAGGTCTATCTGGTCATGGAAGTCTCCCGCACGATAGACGAAAGCGACGTCGCACGCGCCAGACGCCGCGCCGACCTGATGCGCAAAGCGGGGCTACCCTGCGTAGCGGCCGTTGGCGGCGAGCAAATTACGGAGGCAGGGCGTCTGGAGGCGGAGCACTCACAGGTTCTGTGCATGTTGGACGGTAATCTGGAGGGAGACTGGCAAGAATCGCTGGCGCGCTCACTGCAGGAGGGATAGCTGCCCGCAGGGAATCCCCGTATACACTTCAACGTGTAGAGGGGGTGTATGCATTGCGGGCAATGCTGATTGTGTTTCTCACCGCAGGTGTCTCATCGGTCGCTTTCCCGGAAGTGGTGCTGGTGCGCGCGAGCAAGCCTCAGGCGGTCATCGTGGCGCCTGCTCAACCCCAGGGCGACCTTGCTTCAGCCATCGCTGACCTTCGCCTGTACCTTGAGAAGATGAGCGGAGCGCGTCTGCAGGTTGTTCAGGAGGCTGACCGGGCGCGCCCGGCGATAATACTGCGCACCGGAGCTACCGGGCTTTCCAGAGCAGGCTACCGTATCCACACCGAAGACAATCGGCTGGTTATTGAAGGCGCAACCGACGCCGGGCTGGTGAACGGCATCTACGGCTTTCTGGAAGACCACCTGGGCATCCACTGGTATATTCCGGGCGAGCTGGGCGAATATGTGCCTCGGCGCAGAGACGTAGTAGTACGTGCGCTGGACGAAACGCGCGAGCCGGCAATCCCCAGCGTCACTGGCTTCGGCGGCTACCAGGCGGACCCACCCAAAGGCGCAGAGTGGAAGCGACGCAACCGATTGAACGGCTTTGAACCCTACTGGCACAGCCACAACTGGGAAGGCATTATCCCGTCCAGCGAAGCGTCGCGCCATCCCGAATGGTTCGCGCTGATAGACGGCGAGCACAAATGGCAGCTCTGCACCACCCATCCCGAGGTCATCCGCATCGCCATTCAGCGGGTGCTGGAATACTTTGAAAAGAACCCCCAGGCGAAAACTTTCTCCCTCTCACCCAACGATTACGGCAAGTTCTGCCAGTGCGAGCGGTGCCGTGCGCTGGACCAGCAGATAGGTGTGGACACCTTTGCGCCGGGGGGACAGTTTACTGACCGGCTGGTGTATTTCTTCAACCAGATTGCGGAAGAGGTGGCGAAGCGCTATCCCGATAAACTGCTCTGCTTCTATGCCTACCTCACCCACACCGAGCCGCCCCAAAAGATAAAGCCTCATCCGAATCTGATGCCCGTGATTTGCCACACGCCGTGGGAGTTCTGTCATGCGCACCCCGTCACCGCCGATTGTGAGCCGGGCAGACGGTTTCGGCAGATTGTTCTGCGCTGGCGCGATCTGTGCCCGCACGTGGGCATCTACGACTATTACGGGCACTGGCAGTGGTTCGGGCAGTGGCCGCTGGTGCATACGTTGAAAACCGACATCCCCTTTTACGCCAAGCTGGGCATTGAACACCTCAACAGCGAAACGCACGACGACTGGTGGACACAGCCTCTGAACATCCTTGCCGCGGTCAAGCTGGTGTGGAACCCCCAGCTGGATACCGACGCGCTGATACGCGACTTCTGCCAGCACCTGTTTGCCGAATCCGCCGAGCCGGTGCGCCGGTACTTTACTCTGTACCAGCAGCTGATGGCGAACATCCCTCTGGACGCCTACGCGAATCACGAGGACTGGTGGGTCTATCCCTCCGCGCAGGCGATGGAGGAGGGTCGGCGCTTGCTGGAGGAGGCGTTCAGGCTGGCACGCTCAGAGGCAGTGAAGGAACGGGTGCGCCGGCTTCAGGTTGGGCATCAGGTGTACCTCCTGCAGTGGCAATCGGCAACTGCTCGGAGGGCGGGCAAAGTCATGCAGGCGTACGACGCCGACCTGCAGTTTGCTCAGCTGGTTCAACAGATGAAGCACAGTGGTCCGCGCGATGTCATTGACCTGTGGCTGGCGGAGCACGAGAGCGGACAGCGTGCCAGCGAAGCGCAGGCGTTTGTGGAGCTGTTGAACAACGCCGGCTACACCACCGCGCAGGCACGGGAAGAGGCTCTGCGCCGCGCGGAAGCGGAACCCATCGCCTTCGCCCGCGATCTGGGCTTCATCACCGAGTGGCTGGTGCTTGGTCCCTTCCGATGCCAGCAGGGCGCGTTAGACCAGCCGGATATTCCCGTACAGGCGATAGAGCCGGGACAGAAAGCAGAGACGCTGGCAGGTTCCAGAGAGTGGCAGAAGGTGAGCGTCAACCAGCCTCTGGGGGTGCTGGACCTGCGTGCCCTGTTCACCAGAGAGCCATGGGTCAGCGCGTACGCCGCGTGCTGGGTGCAGTTGCCCGGTCCCGCACCAATCAGTCTGCGCGTGGGAAGCAATGACGGCGCGGCGGTGTGGCTGGATGGCAGGCTCATCCTGTGCTCGGATGTGCCCAGAGGGCTTCAGCTGGACCAGGACCGGGTGTCCGTCGCCGGCGGAGGCAGTAAATGGTATCTGCTGGTGGTGAAGGTCATCAACCACGCGAACCTGTGGAAGCTTGCCGTGCGCTTCACCGACCTGGCAGGGCGCCCCCTGCAGGTTCCCACTAGCACAACGCCGCCATAGGGAGCGCACCGAAGAGGATTCCGCCCCCAGATTCGCCTCTCCCCGCATCGGGGAGAGGCTGGGAG
>FMJZ01009652.1_pt1 | contig 16217 bp, 13 predicted proteins | sample 1987881 | NCBI WGS metagenome assembly FMJZ01 (sample SAMEA4378227, study PRJEB15110) | soil metagenome | biome: soil; feature: Field; material: Soil | place: India | collected 2015-03-11 | depth 0 m | reverse complement strand
CATCTACGTGCGCGGCGAATACCCGATTGCAGCCAAGCGGCTGGAGCGCGCCATCCGCACGGCGGAGCGCCGCGGCCTGCTCGGCAGCCGCATCCTCGACAGCAACTTCAACTTCCGCATCGACGTGCGCATCGGCGCCGGCGCCTTTGTCTGCGGCGAGGAGACGGCGCTGATGGCCTCGATCATGGGGCGCCGGGGTCAGCCGACGCCGCGTCCCCCTTATCCGGCGCAAAGCGGGCTGTGGGGCAAGCCGACGCTGATCAACAACGTCGAGACCTTCGGCAACATTGCGCCCATTATTCAGAACGGCGCCGAGTGGTTCGCCTCGATCGGCACGGCGAAGAGCAAGGGCACCAAAATCTTCGCCCTGGCCGGCAAGGTCGCCACCACAGGTTTGATCGAAGTGCCGATGGGCATCACCCTGCGCGAGATCGTCTACGATATCGGCGGCGGCATTCCCAACAATCTGGCATTCAAGGCTGCTCAGACGGGCGGACCGTCGGGCGGCTGCATCCCTGCTCAGTATCTCGATACGCCGGTCGACTACGAGAGCCTGAAGGCGCTCGGGTCGATCATGGGGTCGGGCGGGCTGATCATCATGGATGAACACTCGTGCATGGTGGACGTCGCCAAGTTCTTCATGGAATTCTGCATGGACGAAAGCTGCGGCAAGTGCGTCCCCTGCCGGGTGGGAACGGTGCAGATGCACCGCCTGCTCGAGCGCATCACCGATGGCAGCGCAACCCTGCAAGACCTGGAGACGCTCAAAGAGCTGTGCGTGATGGTCAAAGAGACCAGCCTGTGCGGCCTCGGTCAGTCGGCGCCGAATCCGGTGCTGAGCACCATTCAATACTTCCTGGACGAGTACGAGGCGCATATCCGCGAGCGGCGTTGCCCGGCGGGCGTCTGCACGCTGGAGAAGACGCCGGTGACGGAGTGGGTGCATGCATAAGCTCCAATCTCAGAGTTTCAGCCACCTAAAGCCAGAGACTGGATAAGCGCTAAAGGAGACGAGCTGTATGTCCGTTGTAACTTTGACCATCAACGACGAACTGGTGAGCGCCCAGGAAGGACAGACGCTGCTGTCGGTGCTCCAGGAGCGCGGCATCGAGGTGCCGACGCTCTGCCATCTGGACGGATTGAGCGAGCGCGGCGGCTGTCGGCTGTGCATGGTGGAGATGGAGGGCAGCGGTCGCTTGCAGGCGGCGTGCGTGACGCAGGTGCAGGAGGGCATGGTCGTTCATACACACAGCGAACGGCTGGTCAAGTATCGCAGGATGATTCTGGAGCTGCTTTTTTCAGAACGCAATCACGTCTGCGCCGTCTGCGTCATGAACGGCCACTGTGAACTTCAGTGGGAGGCCGCCCAGATCGGCATGGATCACGTGCGCTATGAATATCTCAATCCCGACCTGCCGATGGACGCCAGCCATGAACGCTTCGTGATCGACCATAACCGCTGCATTCTCTGCACGCGCTGCGTACGCGTCTGTGACGAGATCGAAGGCGCCCACGTGTGGGACGTCATGGGCCGCGGAGTCAACAGCCGCGTGATCGCCGATCTCAATCAGCCCTGGGGGACAAGCCAAAGCTGCACGAGCTGCGGCAAGTGCGTTCAGGTTTGCCCAACCGGCGCGCTCTTCAGCAAGGGCGCCACTGTGGCGGAGATGGAAAAGCAGCACAACTTCCTGCGCTGGATTCTGGATGGGCGCGAGAAAAAGATCTGGTCCTACGAGAATGGGAAGTGACCTATGCCAAAAGTAAGATTCGCCACCGCCTGGCTCGGAGGCTGTTCGGGCTGCCACATGAGCTTTCTGGACCTCGACGAGAAGCTGATCGACCTCGCCGATAAAATTGAGCTGGTCTACAGCCCTATCGCCGACGCCAAGGAGTTTCCCGAAAATGTGGATGTGACGCTAGTCGAAGGCGCCGTCGCCAACATCGACAACCTGAAGCTGGCGAAGGAAATTCGCGCCCGCAGCCGGTTGGTCGTCAGCTTTGGCGACTGCGCCGTGACGGGCAATGTGCCCAGCCTGCGCAACAAACTCGGCGTCGACGACGTGTTGACAGCAGTCTATCACGAGGGGCCGGGTCGCCACCCGACGGGCGGCGATGAGATCATGCCCCGATTGCTGCCCAAAGTCCTGCCGCTGCACCAGGTGATCCATGTGGACGCCTTTTTGCCGGGCTGCCCTCCCGACCCCGACCGCATTTGGGCGGCGGTGAGTGCGTTGCTGGCCGGCGAGCCGCTCGTGCTCGAACCAGAAATGCGAACCTTCGGTTAATGGAGCGGATTATGAGCAAAACAATCCTGATCGATCCCGTCACGCGCATCGAAGGGCACGCCAAGATCACCATCCATCTCGATGAAGATGGCCAGGTCGCCGACGCGCGCTTTCATGTGACGGAATTTCGCGGCTTCGAGAAATTCTGTGAAGGGCGCAGCTTTTGGGAGATGCCGGGCATCACGGCGCGCATCTGCGGCATCTGCCCCGTCAGTCACCTGATGGCCTCCGCCAAGGCGGGCGACGCCATTCTCGGCATCCACATTCCCCCAACGGCGGCCAAGCTGCGCCGCCTGATGAACTGGGCGCAGATCGTGCAAAGCCACGCGCTCAGCTTCTTCCACCTCAGCGGCCCCGATCTGCTGCTGGGCATGGATTCCGACCCGGCCAAACGCAATCTGATGGGGCTGGTCGAGAAATATCCAGATGTGGCGCGCAACGGCATTCGCCTGCGCCGCTTTGGACAGAAAGTGATTGAAATCTTGGGCGGTCGCAGCGTGCATCCGGCCTGGGTCGTGCCGGGAGGCGTGCGCGAGCCGTTGAGCGATGAGAACCGCAGCAAGATTCGCCGCATGTTGCCGGAGGCGTTCGACATCGTCGGCCTGGCGCTGGACATGCTCAAAGATTCGTTCGACCACTTCCGCGATGAAGAGGCGATGTACGGCAACTTCCCCAGCCTCTACATGGGCCTCGTCACGCCGGACGGCGGCCTGGAGCACTACGACGGGCTGCTGCGCGTGGTCGACAGCGACGGCGCGGTTCTGGAGGCGGGGCTGCCTCCTGCGCGCTTTCGGGAAATCCTGGGCGAGGCGGTGGAGCCTTGGAGCTATCTGAAGTTCCCGTATTACAAGCCAGCCGCCATCCGCGAGGCGCAGGGGGGCCGTTCAACGCTGCACTACCCGGCCGGGATGTATCGCGTCGGCCCGCTGGCGCGGCTCAACGTCTGCGACTTCGCCGGCACCCCGCGCGCCGACGCTGAGCTGCGCGAGTTTCGCCGCCTGGCCCCGCGCGGCCGACCGGTCGCCAACAGCTTCCACTATCACTATGCACGCCTGATCGAAATCCTCTATGCGTTGGAGCGCATCGCGGAGACGCTCGACGACCCCTCCATCACGGATAAACGCATTCGCGCCTACGCCGAGGTCAACAACATGATCGGCGTCGGCGTCAGCGAGGCGCCGCGCGGCACCCTGTTCCACGAATATCACGTCGATGAGAATGGCATCTTGCGAAAGGTGAACCTGATCATCGCCACGGGGCAGAACAACCTGGCCATGAACCGCACGGTCAAGCAGATCGCACAATATCACATCAAAGACGGCAAAGTGACGGAGGGAGTGCTCAACCGCATCGAACACGGCATTCGACTCTATGACCCGTGTCTGAGCTGCTCGACCCACGCAGTCGGGCAAATGCCGATGGTGGTGGAGGTCTACGACGCCGGCGGAAAGCTGGTCGATCGAGTGAAGAGAGAATAGCATCGACAAAGAAGGAAGCGAACTCGCTTGCTTCCCTTGCATTCGTGTAGGCGTTTTTAGAGAGACTTCGATGGGGACGGCGGTGCTGGTGATCGGGATCGGCAACACCCTGCGTCGCGACGATGGCGCAGGGTGGTTTTTTGCCAAAGCGCTGGCCGATCAGCTGCAGCGGGCGGGCGTCTCTGTGCATTTGCTGTTGCAGCAACAGCTCACGCCAGAACTGGCCATTGACGCCGCCGAGCTGGCTCCAGATCAGATCGTTTTTGTGGACGCCAGCCTCGACGTCCAGGAGGCGACGCTGACCGAAGTAACGCCCTCCCACGCCGCGCCGGTCCTCGATCATCGTCTGGATGCAGCGGCGCTGGTGACGCTCATGCGGCGTCTCTACGGCGTCCGCGCCAAAAGCTGGCTGGTGCAGACGCCGGCGCTTGACCTTGGTCACGGCGAAGGACTCAGTGAAAAGGCGCAAGAAGGGCTGCGCGCAGCGCCGGCGGTTGCGGCCAGCTTGCTCGGTGGAAGTTAAAATGCCGGTTTGCGCTGCTGGCAATTTGCCTACCCGCCGAATTTGTAATATAAATCACATATCAAAGCGGACGACGGGCGTTCTGCAAACCTTCCAGATCTTCTATGAACATCACGTCAAGCCGCGCGATGCGAAAGACGCTCGATCCATTGAACTCGAAAAAGCTGGCGCTGCTTTGGGGAGGGTTACTGACGATTCCATTGCTGGCCGTGATTGTGTTCGCCGTGGCGCAGCCGATCAAAGTCGTGCCGCGCATCGGCCTGGCGCCTGGCTTTATCTTTACGGACATGCACGGTCGACAGCTCACCAACGAGGACTTGCGCGGCCAAATCGTCATCTACAACTTTACGACCACCTCCTGCGAGGCGCCCTGCATCGACACGGCGCCGATCATGCAAGCGTTGCAGGAATTCGTGAAACAGCTCGATACAGGCGGCATCTTCGTGACCCTGGTGACGATCTCGCTCGATCCAGAGCGCGACACGCCGGAGCGCCTGCAGGCGTACGCTCGCAGACTGAACGCAGACCCGGCGCGCTGGCATTTTGTCACCGGCTCGCCGGAGCGGCTCAAACAGGTGGTGGGCGGCGGCTTCGAGCTTTACTATACGCAAGATGAGCACGGCGTCTTCCACTTTGCGCCGATGCTCGCTATCGTGGATGGAAACGGCATCTTGCGCGCCCGTTACAAGCGAGGGCTGGAAGATGTGGCGATCGCCGAACGCGATTTGATGCTGATGCTTGAGGAGGCGCGCAACAGCAGCGGAGCGGCCGGCCTCGTCTATGAAGCAGCGCATCTGTTTCTCTGCTATCCAACCTATTAATCCGATCGCAAAGCAGCCTTTTTCTAGCGTCGATGCTCGATGGGGAGACGCATAAGTCGGTTTCCTGTTTAGTCGAGGAGGAAATTTCGTCTTGCAGACCGATGCAAAAAGCGGCCTGACGTCGCAGCTAGAGCGCAGTATGCGTCGACAGAGCCTGGGCTGGCTCAGCGCGGCGTTGATTGTGAGCATGCTGATCGCCGGCGGATGGTCGCTCTGGAGTTGGCTTGGGCCGCGGCCTGCGCCGCAATACGGCGTCCCGGTCAACGCCAGCAAACCGGTCGCCGACTTTCGGCTGGACTCGACGCTCGGCCATCCGGTGGCGCTGAGCGACTTTGCCGGCCGCTATCTCGTGGTTTACTTCGGATACACGACCTGTCCGGACATCTGCCCGACCACGCTGGCGGATTTGGGCAAGGCCGAGAAATTGCTGGGCAAGGATGCGCAACGCATGCAGATGCTGTTTATCACGGTCGATCCGGAGCGAGATTCGGTCGAGCGCATGCGCGATTATCTTGCCTTCTTTGGACCCAATTTCATCGGCTTGCGCGGTTCATTGCAAGAGACTGAGGCCATCGCCAGCCAGTTCGGCGTCGTCTATCAAAAGCAGTATCACAGCGCCAGTGCGACGGATTATCTCATGGACCATAGCGCCGCCGTCATCGTGCTCGACCCACAGCGACGGCCGTTGGTCTTGTTTCCCTACGGCGTCTCTGCAGAGCAACTCGCCGGCGACCTGAGACGGGTGATGCGCTGAAAAAACAGTTCAAAGATGCGTCGTTCGTCTTGACAACCGGTCAAGGCGTTCCACTGTAACGGCATGATCAACGTCAATGTAGAGGAGAAAAGGAGCATTGCATGCGCAAAGAACCGGATACGCCGATGGGCACTGTGGTACTGATCGCCATCTTTTTGATCTTGACAGTTGCGTTATGGTTCAACGCCTATTTTGTCGTCTTGTCTAGAGGAGCGAACTGATGAGCGAACACGAACATGAGACCCAACATTCGACCGGCGGCGAGCCTGGCGCCGAAGCGCATGAGGAAAACGGCTGGCTGCACGTCGAAAAATGGGAAGGCGTCTGGATTCGCGTGGCGGTGGCAATGACGGTGGTTTTCATCGCCGCCATCACGGTGGCTGCAATGTCCTTCGGCATCACGGTGCCGGGCGCCACTGCGCGCATCAACCCGATGACGCTCAATGAACCGGGAAGCCCCTTTGCCAATCCAGGCCTACGCGAGCTGGCGCCGGGAAAGTATGAGGTGTACATGGTGGCGCAGACCTGGAACTTCGTGCCAGACCGCATCGAAGTGCCGGTCGGCTCCGAGGTCACCTTCTATCTGACGGCGCGCGATGTCATCCACGGCATCAAGATCGCCAACACCAATGTCAACATGATGGCGTTGCCCGGTCAGGTCTCCGTGTTGCGGGCGAAGTTCGACAAACCCGGCGTCTACAACTATATCTGCCACGAGTACTGCGGCTACGTCGCCAACGCGCCGATCGGGCATCACACCATGTACGGTCAACTGATCGTCACAGCGCCGGACAATACAACGGAAACTGTTCAGGTCACACAATAGAGCAACGGAGGAATCTATCGATGTCTGTACAGGCAATCCCAGGAACACAAATCAAAGCCCAAGCGGCTTCGCCTGCGCTGACCGCCGAACATCTGAAACAGGTGGATCGCATCGCCGGCCTGAACATTCTGGTCGCCATCCTGGCGCTTTCGATCGGTGCCCTGTTGGGCGTCTTCCAGGGCCTTGAACATGCGCGCGTCATCAACATCTACCCCTGGCTGCAACCGGTGATTAAAACCTACTATCAAGGGCTGACGCTGCATGGCGCGCTCAACGCCATCGTCTGGACGACCTTTTTCATCTGCGGTTTTTTCACCTTCGCCTTCGTGCGCAGCCTTAATCGGCCGCTGAAATATCTGTGGATGAGCTGGCTCGCCCTCGGCGTGATGGTGCTTGGCCTCCTGACCGCCGCCGTGCCGATGTTGACCAACCAGGCTTCGGTGCTTTACACCTTCTACCCGCCGATGCTGGCCGATTGGGCCTTCTATGTCGGCCTGACACTGTTGGTCGTCGGCTCATGGATCGTCGGCTACAGCATGTATTTCACCTATTACGCCTGGCGCAAAGAAAACCCGGAGAAACGGGCGCCCTTCATTGCGCTGGCCGCCACGATCACGATGGTGCTCTGGCAGATCGCCACGCTAGGGGTGGCCGCCGAGATCTTGTTCATCCTGCTGCCCAACGCTCTGGCGCCGGTGCTCGGCTTCACGGCGCCCGGCATGGACCCGCTGCTCAGCCGCACGCTCTTCTGGTGGTTCGGCCATCCGCTGGTCTACTTCTGGCTGTTGCCCGCCTACGTCTCCTGGTACGCCATGCTGCCGGCGCAGACCAACGGCAAGATGTTCAGCGAACCCTTGGCGCGGCTCGTCTTCTGGCTCTTCTTGCTCTTCAGCACGCCGGTCGGCTTTCATCATCAGTACGCTGACCCCGGCATTCCAGAGATCTGGAAGTACATTCATATGATCTTCACCTTCGGCGTGGGCTTTCCGAGCCTGATCACGGCCTTCACCGTGGTGGCTTCGCTGGAGATTGGCGCCCGTGCGCGCGGGGGCAAAGGCTATTTGCGCTGGATCGGCCGCCTAAACTGGGGCGACCCCTCCTACACTGCACAAAACCTGGCCATGATCCTCTTCGTCTTCGGCGGCATCGGCGGCCTCATCAACGCCTCCTACAACGTCAACATGGCGACGCATAACACGACATGGGTGCCTGGTCACTTCCACCTGACCGTCGGCTCGGCCACCACGCTGACCTTCTTCGGCATCTCCTACTGGCTGGTTCCCAAGCTGACCGGTCGCAAACTTTTCACGCCAAAGCTGGCGCTGGCGCAGGCGTGGACTTGGTTCTTCGGCATGTTGTTCTTCGCCAATGCCTATCACATCCTGGGTCTGGTCTTCAGCGTGCCGCGGCGCACCATGCTGGGAGAGGCGCCCTACTACAGCTCGCAATGGACTCCGCAGATGATTGAGTCGGTGGTGGGGCTGGCTTTTCTGACCATTAGCGCCACGCTCTACTTTGCGATCATGCTCTTCACGGTGCTGCTGCCGCGCAAACTGGATAAGCCCATCGAGATGCCGGTGGCGCAGCCCCTTGACCCGAGACCGGCGCCCAAATGGCTGGACACCTGGTGGCCATGGCTCAACGGCGCCATTGCGCTGGTCATCCTTTCCTACGGTCCGATGCTCTTCCAGCTCATCCGCGACGCCCAGAACTGGTCGCGCGGCATCCGAGTCTGGTGAGGCGCTCACACGTCACTTTCTCCTCTTCCCACCGGCCTCCAGGCCAAGCACGCATCTTCCAGGAAGCGTTGAAACTTCCTGGAAGATGCCGCCAACCTTGCGCACGAACCCGGCAAGCGGTCAATCCCCGTTCGCCAATCTCTGAGATCGCCGACCTCCGACAAATTTTTTGCGATCAGAGACCGGTGAGGCACACTAGCCACTTGACCAGTTCACAGACTGCTACCCTGACCAGCATTACTTCTCCCCAGGTGCACGACGTGCCTTCACAGTGTATGGTTTACACTAATCGACGTATCGCAATCATATTTTATTTTCTGTCTCACATCGTTGTGAGCTGACCGGCCGTTCCATTGCGAATCTTTTTACCAAGGAGAAATCTGCGATGTCTGTACTTGTGAGAGAAGAACAGCCAACCGTACGCCCTGGTCAAAAACAGTGGGTTTTTCTGTTCGATGAACTGGACAAGGTGGAAGCCGCCTGCAACGCCAAGAGCTGGGACGACATTCGCGCCTTCCTTGGCGGCAAGGGCGCCAATCTGTTCGAGATGACGCGCCTAGGACTTCCCGTGCCGCCCGGCTTCACCATTTCAACGGAAGCGTGCAACGCCTATCTGGAAAACAACCATGAATTTCCACCCGGGCTATGGGAACAGGAAGTGGCGGCCATGCACGCCATCGAGAAACGGACCGGCAAGGTTTTCGGCAACCCGAGCAATCCGTTGTTTGTCTCCTGTCGCTCCGGCGCCAAGTTCTCGATGCCCGGCATGATGGACACCGTCCTCAACATCGGCTTAAACGACGAAACCGCCGAGGGGCTGATCCGGCTCACCGGCGACCCGCGCTTCGTCTACGACTCCTACCGCCGCCTGATCCAGATGTTCGGCTCGGTGGTGATGGGCGTCGCCGACGAACCGTTCGAGGAGGTGATCGCCGAGCAAAAACGCAAGGTTGGGGTGAAAAACGATGTTGATCTCAGCGCAGAAGACTGGATGTACATCGTCGAACGCTTCAAGGCGCTGGTCAAAGCCTATAAGGGCATGGACTTCCCCCAGGATCCCTACAAGCAACTCGAGATGGCGACCCGCGCGGTCTTCAATAGCTGGTTCGGCAAGCGCGCCGTAGATTACCGCAACGCCACCGGCATTCCCCACAACCTGGGCACCGCCGTCAACATCGTGACCATGGTCTTCGGCAACATGGGCAACGACAGCGCCACCGGCGTCGCCTTCACCCGCAACCCGGTGGACGGCACTAAGGAACTGTACGGCGATTATCTGATCAATGCGCAAGGTGAAGACGTCGTCGCCGGCATTCGTAACACGCTGCCCATCGCGCGCCTCAAGGTCGACATGCCGGAGGTGTTCGAGCAGTTTGTGGAGATCTGCAACAAGCTCGAACGACACTTCAAGGACATGCAAGACGTCGAGTTCACGATCGAGCGTGGCAAACTGTGGATGCTCCAAACGCGCAGCGGCAAACGTACGGCGCGCGCCGCCATTAAAATCGCCGTCGACATGGCGAACGAAGGATTGATCACGCGGCAAGAGGCGATCCTGCGCGTCACGCCGGAGCAGGTGGACCAGCTCTTGCACCCACAATTCTCGCCGGAGACGAAGCAGAAGGCGCGCAGCGAAGGCAGATTGATCGTTCCCAAAGCGGTCAACGCCAGCCCCGGGGCTGCGGTCGGCATGGCAGTCTTCGACGCCGACACCGCCGAGGAGTGGGGCAAGGCGGGCAAACCTGTCATCATGGTGCGGCCCGAAACCAAACCGGATGATGTGCACGGCATGATCGCGGCTAAAGGCATCCTCACCAGCCGCGGAGGCGCCACCAGCCACGCCGCCGTCGTCGCCCGCCAGTTCGGCACGCCGGCCGTCTGCGGCGCCGAAGAGCTGCAGATCGACGTCGATCATCGCATGATGTATGTCATCGTCAACGATCAGAAGATTGAAATCCGCGAAGGCGACTGGCTCAGCCTGGACGGCGGCACCGGCGAAGTCTATCTCGGCCAGTTGCCCACCCAGGAGCCAGACTTCGAGAATGAGGTCGAGCTGAATACGTTGCTCAAGTGGGCGGACGAGGTTCGCAAGCTCGGGGTGTGGGCGAACGCCGACTATCCAAAGGACGCCGAACGCGCCCGCCGCTACGGCGCCGAGGGCATCGGCCTCTGCCGCACGGAACACATGTTCTTTGAGGAAGACCGCCTGCCCATCGTGCAGGAAATGATCATGGCGACCAGCAAAGCGCGGCGCCTCTCTGCGCTGGAGCGGCTGTTGCCGGTGCAGCGCAATGACTTCGAGGGCATCTTCCGCGCTATGGACGGCCTGCCGGTGATCATTCGCCTGCTCGACCCGCCGCTGCATGAGTTCCTGCCCAGCTACAACGAGCTGGTCTCCGAGCTGGCCGATCTCAAGGTGCAGCTGCAGCACTTCCATACGCTCAGCGAGATCGACAACGCCCTCGCCAAGGTGCGCCAGAAGGAAGACATCCTGAGCCGGGTCAAAGCGCTGAGCGAGGCCAACCCGATGCTCGGCCTGCGCGGCGACCGCCTGAGCATCGTCATGCCCGAGATCACCGAAATGCAGGTGCGCGCCATCCTCGAAGCCGCCGTGCACGTCAAAAAGGAAGGCGTGGACGTGCATCCCGAGATCATGGTGCCGCTGGCCGGCCACGTCAACGAACTGAAATACGTCAAAGAGATCGTCGATCGCGTGGCGGCGGAAGTTTTCGCCGAGGCGGGCACGACGGTGGACTTCAAGTACGGCTCCATGGTGGAGGTGCCGCGCGCAGCGTTGACCGCCGATCAGCTGGCGGAGGTGGCCGAGTTCTACAGCTTCGGCACCAACGACCTGACGCAGACCACCTTCGGCATGAGCCGCGACGACGCCGAGGCCAAATTCCTGATGGAATACACCGAAAAGGGCATTTTGCCGAACAATCCTTTCCAGCAGCTGGATCGCGACGGCGTCGGCAAACTGATCGAAATGTGCGTCCAGCTTGGCCGCAAGGCGCGCCCGGACATGCACATGGGCATCTGCGGCGAACACGGCGGCGATCCCAACAGCATCGAATTCTGCCACATGGTCGGCCTCAACTACGTCAGCTGCAGCCCCTTCCGCGTCCCCATTGCGCGGCTCGCTGCAGCGCAGGCCGCCATCAAGCATGGGTGAGCGGTTGGTTGTTCTCCGGTTTCCTCCTTGTGAAACAGGCGTGGGCACGAGCCCACGCCTGTTTCATTGAGTATGCCTTTGTTGGGCTATGCCTTTGTTGGGCTATGACTTTGTTGGGCATTGCCCGACTAGCGCAAAGATAGCATGACGCCCAACCAATCCCGATTCATTAACCTAAGTTTTCGTAAAGAATTGCAACGCATCCCTGTCAGCGTGCCCTCTCGACGCTACAGTCGACATCCCCGGCTCACAGCTTTCTGTGCTACAACCTCTTTGACCTGACAAAATGCCACTTTTCCCCTAGACAAAAGAGAGGATAGCGCACAACAAACGTCGTATTATCCTAATTTTTTGTTGTAGCTCGACCTTTCCTCCAGCCTTCATTTTCTGCAGAAACTTGCAATCTTTGCACCTTTCTGAACAAGCGACAACCTTGCTATTCTGTAAGAAATAGCTTTATCCAGAAAGAATGCCATCCAGAGAGAGAGTCTATGAGGAATTCATCGCATCTCTGGATGAATGCAGGCCGCTTGATCATCGCAATTATTCTCATTTATTCACTAGGAGCGGCGCCGCATTCGGTCCAGGCGCAAACAGGTGAATCATTCGGAAGCGTCTTTCTAATAGCATTTCGGGAGGATGTCTCTGAGGAAGATAAGAGCGCAACGCTGGCGGCACTGGGCTTGACCCCTCTGCGTTGGCTACCTCAGGCCAACGCCGTACAGGCCACCTCACAACGAGAGGACGCCGTCATTGCCAGCCATGCACTCGAAGCGGTCACTTCCTTCATCGACTACATGGAACCGGATGTCGTTGTCACCGGCGCATTAACACCAAACGATCCGGCATTCACAATAAGGAGCAGCGTCTATGGGCAGCTTCTGGTCGAAGCGCCCCAAGGCTGGAACATCTACTCAGGGGGGATGGAAGGCATAATCGCCATCTTAGACACCGGCGTTAATCTGAACCACCCTGAATTCGCCGGTCGTCTTTTGCCCGGCTACGACTTTATCAATGAGGACAATGACCCATCTGATGATCACGGACATGGCACACACGTCGCCGGCATCGCAGCAGCGGCGTTGAATAACCAAGCGGGCGGCGCTGGAATCTGCCCTAACTGCACGATTTTGCCGGTTAAAGTGCTTGACGGCGGCAACAAGGGCACCTGGGGCACCGTTGCCGCCGGCATCTACTACGCCGTTGATCAAGGCGCACGCGTAATCAACCTAAGCCTGGGCGCCACTGCTTCCAGCAAGACGTTAGAAAAGGCGATCCAGTACGCCGAGGAGCACGATGTCTTGGTGGTGGCTGCGGCCGGCAACGCAGCGAGTACGACGCCCTTCTATCCGGCGGCGTTGCCCTATGTAGTCGGTGTCGGCGCCACGACCGATCAGGATACCCTGTGGCCGCTAAGCAACACCGGCGGATACATCGACCTGACAGCTCCAGGGCATCGCATCTACAGCACGTTTCTCAACCCCGATTATGCCTACATGTCCGGCACCAGCATGGCGACGCCGTTCGTCAGCGGGCTGGCCGGCCTGCTGGTGAGCTTCAATCCGGCATGGACGCGAGACGAGATTTTTCAGTTGATGACGGCCAATGCCGATGACCTTGGCGCCCCAGGCAAAGACGCGCAATATGGATTCGGTCGCATCAACGTCCATCGAACGCTCGTCGCAGCCAATGGCGGGGTGGACGCCCCTGAGCCCGCAGCGCCGCCGACGGACGAAGCAGAGCCGCCTGCAACGCCAGAGCCGTTCGATGCTACGACTCCGGTCTATTTGCCGCTGATCACGCAAGGGTGAATCACCCCACAAAACAGAGCAATCCACGCCGTTGCCAGAGCCCTGGCAGTTCTGTGATGTTTCTTTTTTAAACTCAAAACCCCAACTCGGTTCAAAAATCGGAGAAAGGAGTTCTGTTCGGTTCACGTCAGAAAGGAGGTTTCGCTATCATGACGTGTACGATGAAGATTCGGGTCTATCGGTTCGTGCTTCCTGCCACGGTTGCTTTCATCTTTGTGTTCGCATACGCAAGCTCTGGATTTGCCGCCCCTCCGCCCGATCCATACGCAGACGCCGTCGATCCATCCACGAGCGGGCTTATCCTCGCGCCGGGAAACGCTGTAGGTGCGCCGGACGGCAATCTCGCCACTGTGGTGGGTTTGCTTGGCCAAAATTTGGTGCTCGACATGGGCGAGGACGAGGAGGGAACCTCTGATCTCATCGTCTACTACGGGCCGTTAGGGTTGGGTGTCGTCGCCTCAATACAGTTCCTGGACGCCAACAAACAAGTGATTCACACCGCCAGTCTGTTGTTAAGCGCAAACGTAGGAGGCGCCCAGGTGCAGGTCGCCTATCCGAACGCTCCAACACCCTACCGATTTGTCCGCTTTGTTTCAGTGCTATCTGCGTATACGATCGACGCCGTTCAAGCAGTGACCTATCGGCCAGACTCCGACAACGACGGCCTCCCCGACACGTGGGAGATTCAACACGGCCTCAACCCGCTCGACGCCACCGGCAGCCACGGCCCCGACGGCGACCCCGACAACGACGGCCTCTCCAACGCACAGGAGCTCGTCCTCGGCGCCCATCCCAACAACCCGGACACCGACGGCGACGGCCTCCCCGACGGCTGGGAGGTGCAGCACGGCCTCAACCCGCTCGACCCCACAGGCGACAACGGCCCCGACGGAGACCCCGACAACGACGGACGCACGAATCTTGAGGAATATCTCAACGGAACAAATCCCGTAGCGTTCAATGGGACGATCTTCCTGCCGTTGATTCTGGTTGAATGAACGGAAATCAGACAACCCTCTGCAGGCGCTTGCACCCGTCTCCAGAAGCTTAAACTTGTCTCCGCAGAACAGCTCCCAAGGCGCCTTGGGAGCTGTTTCATATTGTAGGCAGTTCGGAGTTTGATCGCTCGCCGGGTATAATGAGCGCGATGAGAGACAAAACAAAAGTTCTGGCGCTCGATCTGGACGACACGCTCCTGCGCAGCGACAAAAGCATCGGCGCTGCGACGCTGGCGGCGCTCGACCGCTGGTTGGCGGCCGGACATGAAATTGTCGTGGCGACCGGCCGACCTCCGCGCAGCGTGGCGCCGGTGCTGCCGCCTTCGCTGCTGGATGCCCCGCGCATCGTCTACAACGGCGCCCAGGCGCTTGTCAACGAGCAGATCATCTTCGATAGACCGATCCCTGCGCAGGATGTTCGTCGCATTCTGGAATGGACTGAAATGAGCGGCGACGTGTGGTATATCGGCCTTGAGATCAACGATATGCTTTATGTCAATCGGCATTTTGAGAAACCAGGCGTCTTTCAGGTGAGCGACTTGATGATGCTCTGTGAAGAGCCTGTCTATAAGATGATCTTCTTTTTTCCAGAGGGACGCAGGGACATCGAACCGTTGTTAGCGGTGGTCCCACCGACGACGCGCGCGCTGGTGACGCCCAAATTCAGCCTTGTCCAACTATGCGCCCGCGATGCGAACAAATTTACGGCGCTCAAACACCTTCTTGCCAGGCGTGCTCTTGCGCCGGCTTCGGTGATCGCCATCGGCGACGACATCAACGACGTTGAGATGGTGCGTTGCAGCGACATCGGCGTCGCCGTGGCGAACGCCCTGCCCGAAGTGAAAGCTGTAGCGGATTGGATTGCCCCCAGCGCCGACGAGGATGGCGTGGCCTACGTAATCGATCATCTCCTGGATTGACGCCGCCGGACGACTCTCATGGCGAAACGCAGCTTCCTCACCGATCTATACGAACAATTTCTCGTCGTGCGTTCAGGATGGCGCCACGAATTCTGGGGCGCGCTGCTGGTTGTTTTGGGCGGGATGTTGCTGTGGGATGTCGTTCGGCATTGGGGCGTTGGCGACTCCCCCGCTCTGCTTACGATCTTCACCGGTTGGACTGCGCCGTTGGTCGCCGTCGCCGTCGTGCTCCTGGGGGCGGTGTTGACACTGGGACGGCGGAGCGGCTATTGGAGCGCCGAAGCGCTGTTCGGCGCAGAACTTTTCCTGCTCGGCCTGATGGCCTTTACATTCATTCGCCGCGAAGGCGCAGTCAACTGGAACGCCCGCCTGGACGGAGAAGGCGGCGGTCTGGTCGGTTGGGCTTTTGGCAATCTGTTTCTGGCCGCGTTGGGCGAAACGCTGGCTGCATTGCTTGCTATGGTCTTGATTGCAGTTGGGGGGGGCATGCTGATTCGCTACACTCCCTTGCTCGTGGCCGCAGCCTTGACCGTCCGCTGGCTGGCGATGGTCGGAGAATATATCGCAGACAGAGCTGGGCGCATTCGCTCGGGCGTCGAGGAAGAGCGCCGGACGCCGCCGCCAACGCCGAACTTCGTTTCAGCAGCGCCCCGAGTGCATGAAAGCGTCCCCGCCCCCTCTGCGCCGACGTCGAGCCGGCCGCGGACGCAGAAAAAGGCTGCAACGCCGCCTGCGTCTGCGCCTGCGGGCGAGGCGCCCACCCAGCGCAAGGCGACGCCTGCACGTCCACCACGCGCGTCCGCCGGTCTCCCGCCCCTCGATCTGCTGCGTGCAGACGCAGGCGTTTACAACAATCGGGATGTGAAACAAATCGAACAATTGATCGTAGA
>FMJZ01043411.1_pt1 | contig 16222 bp, 11 predicted proteins | sample 1987881 | NCBI WGS metagenome assembly FMJZ01 (sample SAMEA4378227, study PRJEB15110) | soil metagenome | biome: soil; feature: Field; material: Soil | place: India | collected 2015-03-11 | depth 0 m | reverse complement strand
TTTTTTTTGCGTGGCACTCTGCTTTGTTGAATGAACTTATTGCGTGATCGCGTTTTGGCTTTAACTACTGGGAGGACGAGGTTCCTGCCAAGCCCCGTTTGTGTTGCCGAACCTTATTTTGGGCTCACCATAAGGTTCGCTCTCCCAAAGACAAACTGCTATCGCACAAGAAGTTCAATTTCCCTTTCACCAGTTCTTCGGTGGTGCATTTTCGGCGAGCCAAGGCAATGAGACGAGTTTTACGGTTCAACCTTGACAGTCACTTGCATTTTCACTTCCGCTGGCATCAAGCAACGCTTGTCGTCGCAGGCTTGATAACGCAGTCGCAAAGTCGCAACTTCTTCACCATGAGCGTTGGGCTTCCCACGCAACCAGAGGACGACAGCAGTTTCCTCTTCGTAAACTTTGATTGGCTCATCGGAGAACGATAGCCGAACTTCTTTTGCTGGCGGAAATTCCGCTCGCTCAACAGTTACCAGTTCGCTTTCAACGCTGACTTGAGTCGGCTGCAAATTAGGTTGTGGTTCGGCACTGTTGATATGCCAACCTTTGGCAATGGCGATTTGCAACTTCATCGCTTTGGTTTCGTTCGGTTTCACTCTCAACTCTGTAGGTTCAACTTCAATGTACTCAATAGGTTGTTCGGCGAAGGTGGCTTTTTCTTTGCGGGTCGATTTCCATTCCTCCAAGACACTCAACAGGGTCAATGTCCCATGTGGTATGCGAACCATCATGCCACCGAAAGTTTCAAGGGTTCGCTTGACAATTTGAGCGTAGCGCTCATCTCCCGTTTTGTTCGCTAAACGAAGCAATCCCAATGCTGCCATCCCGTTAGGCGAAGGCTCAGCACCGTCAAGGACAGGTTTGCTTCGGGCAAGCAAATCCCTTCGCTCCGTTGTGAACCAAAAGCCGCCACTTTTCTTATCCCAAAACAAACTCACCATTGTGCCCGCTAATTCTTCCGCTCGCTGCAGCCATTGGCTTTCACTCGTAGCCTCGTGCAGTTCCAACAAAGCGACGAGCAAGTAAGCGTAATCGTCCAACATTCCATCAACTTTTGCCACACCGTTGCGGTAACTGTGCCAAATTTTTCCGTCAGGTTTTCGCATTTTCGTCCAGAGAAGCTCTGCTGCTCGTTCCGCTGCTTGCCGATATCGTTCATCTCCCAAGCATCGGTAGCCCTGCGCTAAACTTCGCACCATCAAGGCATTCCAACTTGTCAATACTTTGTCGTCAAGATGGGGTTTAGGGCGACAGTTGCGGGCTTCCAACAACTTTGCTTTGCAATCGTCCAATTTCGCTTGAAGTTCGTCGGCGCTCATGTTCAGCACCTTCGCCCAATTTTCCAACGGTGCCCTCAGTAAGTTAGGGATGCAACCGCTGTGACCTGTGTGGGGGTTGACAAAGTTTGGTTCGTTGCTTATGCCGAAAACTTTGCAAAACAGGTCGCTGTCCTCATCTCCTAAAACATCCCTCACTTCCTCGGGACACCAAAGATAGAAAGCTCCTTCCTCTTTGCGGGGATTTGAGGTTTGTGAGGGATGTCTGGGGGGTGGGAGAGTTTCGGCGTCAATGGCGGAGTAAAAAGCGCCATCAGGAGATGTCATTTCACGCTGGACAAACTCGTAAGTTTCGGCAGCGATGCGACGGAAAAACGGGTCTCCACTCAGCTTAAAAGCTTGGGCGTAAACTTGCGCCAGTTGGGCGTTGTCGTAGAGCATCTTCTCAAAGTGAGGGACAAGCCATTTTTCGTCCACACTGTAACGGTGAAACCCGCCTCCAATCTGATCGTAAATGCCCCCGTGTGCCATCTTCTTCAAAGTCAACTCAACGGCTTCCCATAAAGGCAACCGCTTCGTCGCTTCGTATCGTTGCAGCAGGAACATCAATGTTTGATGTGGCGGAAACTTCGGGGCGCCTCCGAAACCACCATTAGTTTTGTCAAGGCTGCGAAGCAAAGCGTTTTCAGAAGCCTTGAGCACTACTTCGGCTGAGGTTTCATCCAACGGCTGAGCAGTCGGCATCGTTATTTGCAACTCAGCAGCGATGGCTTGGGCAACTTCATCAGCAACTTGCAAGACCTTTTGTCGCTCCTTGCGCCACAGTCGTGCGATTTCCAGCAGAATGAGTTTAAACCGTTCTGGCGGAAAGTAAGTACCGCCGAAAAAGGGTTTGCCATCTGGTGTCAGGAAGACTGACATCGGCCAACCACCTTGACCGTTGGTGAAAATCAAGACGGCTCGCATGTAAATTTCGTCCACATCGGGGCGCTCTTCACGGTCAACTTTAATACTGACGAAATGCTCGTTCAGGATAGCAGCGATTTCTTCGTTTTCAAAACTTTCCCGTTCCATCACATGACACCAATAGCAAGTGGAGTAGCCGACCGAGAGGAAAATCAGCTTGTCTTCCCTGCGGGCTTTTTCAAAGGCTTCATCGCCCCAAGGAAACCAATCAACGGGGTTGTCAGCGTGTTGCAGCAAGTATGGGCTCGTCTCCTTAGCGAGACGGTTTTGGCGTCTTTGACTGTAAAACATGCTAATCCCTCCGCAAACAAGGATAACGGCGACAATACTCAAAAGCAAGGAGATTGAAACGACGAAACAAGTTGAAAAATGAAATCCCAAGAGGCATCACCTTCCTATCTGTCAACCAAACCGCAAGGGACAATGATGCTATCGGCTTTCGCCAGTTTTCAGTGGTATCGGAGTTCGCCATTGACCGTTGTTGAACTACCTTCACTCCAAGAGGCAACATGGCAACAATCTTGATAGTTTCAACTTGATAGTTTCCAACGACCGCCGTCCGCAAAGGGTGACTCTACAATTGCTTCGGTCACGGGTTAAAGAAATCTACCCTGCTCTTGAAACGGAGTTTTAGTTACGCAATAATACTGTTGCTGGATGCAAAAGATACGCAGAACGAAATTCAACCCTCGTCCCTTTCCTTGAAAAGGAGTGAGAGCTGTGAACGCAAAGTTGCACCGATATGATGCGATAGTTGTTGGTGCGGGCGGAGCTGGTTTGATGGCAGCATTGCATCTTGCTCAACAAGGGATTTCAACGGCTGTCATCAGCAAACTCTACCCTACCCGCTCCCACACTGGAACTGCTCAAGGTGGCATCGGCGCTGCTTTGGGCAACATGGAAGAAGATCGCTGGGAATGGCACGCCTTTGACACTATCAAAGGCAGCGATTATCTCGCTGACCAAGATGCCGTTGAAATCATGTGTCGCGAAGCCATTGACTGCGTTTACTTCCTTGAACACATGGGTTTACCTTTTGACCGAACTCCCGATGGACGAATTATGCAGCGTCGTTTTGGCGGTCACACCAACAACATCACTGGTGAGCCCGTTCGTCGTGCTTGCCACTCAGCCGACCGAACTGGTCACATGATTTTGCAAACCCTTTACCAGCAATGTATCCGCTACAGAGTTCACTTTTTCAACGAGTTCTTTGTGACCGACCTGCTCTTGACAGGGGACCTATTTGACCCAAACACTCGTTGCTCAGGCGTCGTCGCTTTGGAAATTCAGACTGGTCTGCTTCACATTTTCCATGGGAAAGCGGTTTTGATGGCAACAGGTGGTTTTGGACGAATTTTCAAAGTCACCAGCAACGCTCATACACTAACAGGTGATGGCTGTGCAATTGTCTTTCGGCGAGGTATCCCGCTTGAGGACATGGAGTTCTACCAATTTCATCCGACGGGAATTTACAAAATGGGGATTTTGCTCAGCGAGGCTGCGAGGGGCGAGGGCGCTTACTTGCGAAACGGGTTGGGCGAAAGGTTTATGGAACGGTATGCTCCGAAGTTGATGGAACTTGCTCCGAGAGACTTAATCAGCCGAGCAATTTACCTTGAAATCCGTGAAGGTCGCGGTGTTGACGGCAAAGACTATGTCTACCTTGACCTAAGACACATGCCTGAAGAGGTGCTGGAGAAGAAATTGCCCGACATCACTGAGTTCGTGCAAACCTATCTGGGAATTGACCCTGAAAAAGAGCCTGTTCCAATCCAACCAACTGCCCATTACGCAATGGGCGGGATACCGACAAATGTGGATGGTCAGGTAGTCTTGGACGAGAAAAACACACCTCTGTGGGGCTTGTATGCTGCTGGTGAATGTGCTTGCGTTTCAGTGCACGGGGCAAATCGTTTGGGAACTAACTCGCTCGTTGACATTTTGGTTTTCGGGAGGCGAGCAGGCTTGCACATGGCTGATTTCTGTAAAGCGGCAGATTTCGCCCCATTGCCACCAAACCCAGAGAAAGTTACCCTTGACTTGATTGAGCGCTTCATGAAAAACACTGACAGCAATGAGCGAGTAAGCCGCATAAGGGGAGAGTTGCAACAGGTTATGATGGACAACGCTTCTGTCTTAAGGACAGGTGAGGGATTGCAAGCGTGCCTTGACAAAGTTCGCGATTTGAAGAAACGGTATTTGCGGGCGAGATTAGATGACCGAAGTCGCTCTTTTAACCTTGACTTGATTGAAGCCTTGGAACTCGGTTACCTGTTGGATTGCGCTGAAGCGTTAGTTGCGAGCGCACTTAACCGCACTGAAAGCAGAGGCTCTCATTACCGTGAAGATTACCCGCAGCGAGATGACACTAACTGGCTCAAGCACACCTTAGTCTATCGCACTGCTGAAACTGAACGGTGGTTTGAAGGCGAACTTCAATTCCGCTACAAACCCGTCACCATCACAAAGTATCAACCTGCGGAGCGAAAGTATTGATTGCGGTTTCGCAGGCTTTCTTTAAAAGTTTAACGACCGTCGGGGACAAGCCCCGGCGCTATCGAGAAATTGACGGTTGCTGAGAAAGTTGGGGTAGCGTTACCCTTTGTGGGCAAAGGTCGCTTGAAAGGTCGTTGAGGCTGCAAAATTGTCCTTGCATGGAGCGAAAATGGTTGGGAGATGGAAGGAGGCGACGAAGGATGGAGTTTTCAGGAGAAAGGTTGAAAGTTTTTGCGTTTCCGCTGGGAGGGGTAGGCAGTGGCAATTTGAGTTTCTCGGGCACAGGGCAGTTGGTTGCTTGGCAAATTGTCAATAACTTCAACTCAGGTGCTCACGGTGCTTCAGGCGCAGTCGTCCCCTTCACTTTCTTTGCTGCTTGGGCAAAACAGAGGCGAAATTCAGAAGCAACACTGTTACAAACCGTCCCCGTCGCTAATCTGCCGACAGTCAAAGGGTTAAAGGCTGAAAATCGTTTTCCTATCCTGCTCGTTCGCTACGAGACCGATTTGCCCGTTGACATTGAACTTGAGGCGTGGTCACCTTTCATCCCCCTTAATGCAAAAGACAGCGCAACACCCGTCGCAGTTTTCACCTTCACTCTTTACAACCCGACAAAGCAACCAGTTGAAACAGCGGTGATGATGAACCTGCAAAACATCGTCGGTTGGGAAGGCTACCGACCTCTTGACGGTTTGAGGCATGAGGAGTTTATCGCTAACTTCAACGCTGTTGAACAAACCGACGGCTGGATGACGCTCGTTTGCCAAATCAAAGAAGGCGATGTCGATGCTTTTGATGCTCCCGTGCAATTGTTCACACCTGACAGGGAAGCAGCATGGCTTATGCGATTGAGCGAAAACATGACAGTTCGGTTTTGGGATTGGTCTCGTGGAGTGCTAGTTGCTTTGCCGACTGATTTGACAAATTGCGTGGTTTGGTTGAACGATTTGCCCGACGCTTTCACAGATCAACACCTCGTGCAACTTCTGGATGCCGTTGAAAATGGCTCTAATTTGGTTCTGTGCGGCACAGAGCGTCACCCGTTGGCGGTTTTAGATGCGTTTGCAAAAGCACCTTCGGATGCAGAGGTTTTCGCCGATTTTGAAAATGGCACTTACGAAGGTTGGACGATTGAGGGCAATTGCTTCGGCGACCGACCTGCTACAGGAAAAATCAACTGGCAGCAACCAGTTTCAGGTTGGAAAGGTAAATACTTTGTCAATACCTTTAATCCTGACGACACCGCAACGGGGCGAGCAATTTCCAAACCATTCAAAATCACCAAGCGCTTCATTCACTTCCTCATCGGCGGCGGACACCACCCGAGACGATGCGGCTTGAATTTGATCGTTGACGGCAAAATTGTTCGGACAGCAACAGGGCGCAACAGTGAGCAACTTTTATCCGAACGGTGGGATGTTAGTGAGTTCATCGGCAAGGAAGCGAGACTGGAAATTGTTGACATGGAGACTGGTGGTTGGGGACACATCCTCGTTGACCACATCGTTTTCAGCAATTCGCCAATTTCTCCTTTTGCTGATGCGGACACTGTACGGAGATTGTTGGAACGGTTGCCAATTCGTTGGCAGGAATTGATATGGCGCAACAGCGAACAAGTCACGGCGATAGTGAACGGCCCACAAAGAACGCTAAATGTCAAGGGTTTCTGGCAAGTTGTGGGTGCTCATTTTAATGTTCCCACTCAAATCCTCGTCCAAACGCCTGATGGTTCACCCCTCATCATTCGTTCTCAACTTGGTAAAGGCAACCTGCTTATCGTTTTCGGTTCGCCTTACGAGTGGTCGCAAATAGGACAACGCAAGTCCCTCGTCGGCACTCTTATCGCTGAAGCAGCGAGAACTTATTACGCCCCAATGACAGGCTGGCGTAAGACCGCACCTGCATTTGGAACAATGGTTCTTGCTGTCGCTGGCGATAGGCGAGGTTGGCAAATTACCACTTTGGCTCAACATGATGATGTTCAAGCGATGTGGAAAGATTTTGAGGACGACGGTATGTTTGGGAAAGTCTCTGCTGAAACTGCTCCTGCAAGAGAAGGACAAACTTGTTTCGGTGCGGTGAGTGCGAAAATTGCATTGAAACCAAACGAACGTCGCTCCGTCACTTTCGTCTTGGCTTGGCATTTCCCAAACCGTTACCGCACCGAACGCTACGGCTGGGCACCACCTTACGAATACCGCTACCGATTAGGCAACCGCTACAACACTTGGTTCAGGGATGCCCGTGATGTCATCCGTTCCTTTATCACCAACCACGAACGACTTTACCGTGAGACGGAAACTTTCGCCGATGCGTTGTGGGATAACTCACTACCTCACGCTGTCAAAGATGCAGTTGCTTCCAACTTGGCAATTTTGCGCAGCGGCGTTTTGATGTGGCTTGAGGATGGTAACTTTTACGGTTTTGAAGGTGCTGATTCATGTTGCCCGCTTAACTGCACCCATGTCTACAACTATGCCCAAAGCATCGCATTCGTATTTCCTGAACTTGAGCAAACGATGAGGTTCGTTGAATGGAAAGTGCAGCAATATCCCGAAAAAGGTTACATCCCACATCGTGTTATCGTTCCATTGGATTTACCGAGGTTGTGGGAACGAGGCATCGGCGGTCCGTACAACCCTGCCCTTGACGGGACGCTTGGAGCAGTGCTCAAAACCTATCGTGAGTTCCGACTAAGTGGAGATGTCAAGTGGCTTGAAGACATTTTCCCTCATGTCGCCAAATTGATGCAGCACATCTTTGAGCAATTTGACCCCGACGGGGATGGCGTGATTGATGGCGAGCAACCAAACACTTACGACATTCACACTTTCGGCAGCAACACTTTTATCGGGACGCTTTATTTGGCGGCGCTCAGAGCCCTTGAACAAATGATTCTTGCCCTTCCAAGCCAAATGCGAACCTTGCATTCCGCACTTCTTGATGAATGTCGCAAGCGGTTTGAATTAGGTCGCAAGGGTTATGTTGAACGGTGCTGGAACGGCGAGTATTTTGTCAATGCCTACGATGCTCCGAATGTCTCGCCCGATGTTTACGAGCAAAACAACTGTTGGGGCATCGGTTGCCACAGTGACCAGTTACTGGGTCAATGGTGGGCCTTCGTGTTGGATTTAGGTTATCTGCTGCCAGAGGAAATGGTCAAGACAGCTCTTTGGAGCATCTTCCGCTATAACTGGAGGAAGAGTTTGCGTGGCTTTAAACACAGCCAACGGGTTTTCGCTGAAGGAGACGAAAGCGGCTTGATCGTCTGCACTTGGCCGAACGGTGGGCGACCGCAGCGACCTATCCTCTACTGCGACGAAGTCTGGACAGGTCACGAATACGAAGTTGCTGCACTTTTAATTTGGTGCGGGATGAGAGACGAAGCGTTGAAAATTGTGGAAGGTGCTCGCAACCGTTACAGAGGCGATAAGCGCAATCCGTTCGCCGAAATTGAATGCGGTCACTATTACATTCGAGCGTTGTCAAGTTGGAGTTTGCTTTTGGCGGCGACAGGCTTTGTTTGCGATGCTTACTCGGGAACGCTTCAATTTGCGCCGAACTTTGAAACTTCAAACTTCCGTTCACCTTTCTTTGCAGGCACATGTTGGGGCATGTTCACACAAACGAGAACATCGCAACGCTCCTCGGCAACTTTGGAAGTTCTCAGCGGTAAATTCACCTTGCGAGAACTGAGGTGGAAAGTCAGTAAGTCTGATAGCGCAAAACCATCCGTTACGCTTGATGGCAAACCGTTGAAAGCGCAAGTGAAAAGCGATGGTAGTTTGCTTCTCATCCGTTTCCCTTCGCCGGTTTCCCTTACAGCGGGGGCGAAATTGAAGATTGAGGTTTGACAAGAGACAAGAATTCCCGCATTTCATCGCACAAACACGAAAAGTTTTCCAATGGCAAACGATCTACCCTGCAAGAGGAGGTTGGCAGGTTTGGGGGTGACAGTGAAAGTCAAGCCCTCGGCGAAAAAGGAAGGTATTGATATTGCCTCGGACGGAACCTTAAAGTGCGAGTCTCCGCACCACCAGAAAGAGGTAAAGCCAACGAGCGGCTAATTGAACTTCTGGCTGAACATTTTTGGTGTTGCTAAAAGCCGAATAAAAATTGTGGCTGTACATATCCAGCGGCAAAAAGTCGTGGAAGTTGATTTACCCCAAGATCGTTGGCAGCGACAACGCAAGAGTCAACTCCTTTTATGGGCTTCAATCAATGGAGAGCGGGATTACACTGCAATCACGATAGGGCATGAAAATTGCTGAAGCAGATGACGAACCTTGAGACTGCAAAGGTTGCAAATTCCGCTTCGCTTCACTAACCTTTATTTGTGGGTTTCAAATCAAGTTTTGTACGAACGGGTAATAGCCTGTGTGAAAGTTGTAGTAGTATGCTGTGCTAAATTAATGGAGATTGATCGGAGGGCGGCTCTCCTGAGCCGCCGAAAAATCTGCTCTGAAGCATCACCAAGGAAAGCTCAAAAAAGCAGTCGTAGGAAATTTGCATATTGAGAGCAAGACGAGGAGGTTAGGGAATGGTCAGAGCAGCGATTTTTGAGACGATGGCGATACCTTTCATCATCGGTGTTTTACTTGCTGGCATAGGATTGTTAGCAATTACGCCTGAAAGCAGCAAGAACCGTTTGAGAGGCATCGCTTTAGCCGCTACCCTTGCTGCTTTCACCATCGGGGTTTTGATGTTTTTACAATTTGATTGGCAAAGCAAAGAGTGGCAGTTCACTTACGAGGCAACCTGGATTCCTTCCATCGGCGCTTACATGAGTTTTGGCGTTGACGGTATAAGTTTACCGCTCTTATTGCTCACCCTCTTCCTCGGTCCGCTGTGTGTGCTTGTGTCAATAGGAGAGGTTGAAGAGCGAGTCAAAGAGTTTCACCTTTGCCTTTTGCTCATTGAGGCTGCGCTTGTTGGAGTTTTCACTGCAAGAGACTTGTTGATCTTTTATGCTTTTTGGGAAGTCATGCTTGTTCCCATGTTCTTGCTAATCGCTGTTTGGGGAAGCGGGAACCGAGTTTACGCTGCTGTCAAGTTTTTGCTCTACACCCTACTTGGTGGTGTTTTGATGCTCGTCGGAATCTTGGTTTTGGCTCTTGACTACCATTACACAACCCACCAACCCTTAACTTTCAGCCTTGACACTTTGCTGACCTATCGCCCTTCGCCCACAGTGCAAATTTGGCTCTTTTTGGCATTTGCGTTTGCTTTCGCCATAAAGGTTCCGATGTTCCCGCTCCACACATGGTTGCCCGATGCCCACACAGAAGCACCCACTGCCGGCAGTGTAATCCTTGCTGGCGTTTTGCTGAAGATGGGAAGTTACGGGTTCATGAGATTCTGCTTGCCTTTGTTCCCCGATGCATCGCAAATTTTGGCTCCGATTATCGTTTGGCTTTCAATCATCGCCATCATTTACGGTGCGCTGATGTCCTGGGTTCAAACGGACATTAAGCGGCTAATCGCCTATTCATCTGTCTCGCATATGGGCTTCATCACCTTAGGTTTGTTTGCCTTCCATCCAACGGCAGTGGCAGGTAGTTTGCTTCAAATGGTCAATCACGGCTTGAGCACGGGAATGCTGTTCATGCTGGTCGGGCTTTTGTATCAACGAAGGCACACGAGGATGATGAGCGAATACGGCGGCATTGCGAAAGTTATGCCTGCCTATTCAGCCTTCTTCTTAATTGCGTTGCTGGCTTCCGTTGGATTGCCCGGGTTGAACGGTTTTGTCGGTGAGTTCTTGATTTTGGCTGGGACTTTCCAAGTTAACTGGTTCTGGGCAGCGAGTGCAGCATTTGGTGTCGTCCTAGCTGCTGTCTACTTGCTTTGGCTCTGGCGCAATGTCTTTCACGGACCGATAACGAAGCCAGAAAACCAAAATCTCACTGACTTGAACCCTAGCGAGAAGTGGCTTGTGCTGGCTCCAGTTGTCATCGTAATGTTTGCAATCGGCATTTACCCCCGTTGGCTATTGAAGCCGATGGAGCCCTCTGTACTTGCTGTTGTCCAGAAAGTCAAAGCATCCCAAGCGGTTTCAATCCGACTTGACAGTTCTCCTTTCGCTGGCTTTGCGAAATTAACTTTCAGGCGCTAAATTTTGTCCTGAAAGGCGGGATGCAAGAGGGCAATCCCCAAAAGTGTGTTGCTCCAGATGTCTTTGTGGCTTTCAGAGTCTCTAACCGCAAGCGTTGCGTTTATCTCGTTTGGGAAGAGGGCAAAGGTTTAGATGTAGTTTTTGAATTCACCAGCAAAAAGACCCGCAGCGAAGATTTCGGTCGCAAGATGGACATTTACCGAGGGATTTGGGGAGTTCGTGAGTTGTTCATCTTTGACCCATTGCGTGAGTGTCTTGTCCCTTCTCTCGTGGGCTACTATCGCAAAGAAGACAGGTGGGTCAGGGAAGAGCCAAAAGGAGACAGACTTATCAGCGAGGTTTTGGGATTGGAAGTTGTGATGGTGGGCGAAACACTCCGCCTCTTTGACCCCAAAACTGGACAATTCTTGCCTACTCCTGACAAATTACTGGAGCAACGATGAACCTGTGTCGTTTTCGGTCACCCCAACCTTCTCGCAGTAACTTTCCAGCACACAAGTTGAGCATTGAGGTTTTTTCGCCGTGCAGACATAACGCCCATGCAAAGTCAATGCGTTCCCAAACCAACTCCAATTTTGGCGAGGGACGAGGGCCATGAGGTCTTGTTCAATCTTTTCTGGGTGCTTGTTTTGAGTTAGCCCTAACCGCAGAGAAACCCTTTGAACATGAGTGTCAACAGCGATCCCTTCCTGAATTCCGAAAGCAGTCCCAAGCACGATTGAGGCGGTCTTGCGCCCGACACCAGGAAGTTGGAGCATTTCATCCATACTTTTTGGCACTTCACCGTTGAACCGCTCCACAAGTTTCTGGGCAATGCTGACGATAGTTCTGGCTTTTTGACGAAAGTATCCAAGCGGTCGGACAATTGATTCTACCTCCGTTAATTTCGCCTTCGCCAAAGCAAAGGCATTGGGGTATTTGTTGAACAGTTTCGGCGTCACTTCGTTGACTTTTTTGTCAGTAGTTTGGGCTGAAAGGACTGTGGCAATAAGTAACTCAAAGGGGTTGTTCCAGTTCAGTTCGGTTGTGGCATTTGGATATGCTTTCCTCAGCCTCCTCATTATCTGTCTTATCCCTGTCGCCCCTTTAACTTCTCGCTGCACATAACCTCACCTCCGCATGAGTAGCGCTCATCGCACTGTCATGAAGTATTGCACAACCTGTGCCGCTGACTCACTCTAAAACGAACCTCAAGGGTGTAGACTTATTGGTTCGCTAAAGGAACTGATCAGAAATTCCGATTACCCTTGGGGGCACGTAAACTGTCAAGTAAAGGGCACGGAATCAAGAGGGAGTGTGACAAAATGAGAAGGTAGTGCCGCGGGCGGGATTTGAACCCGCACGGGCTTGCGCCCACTGGCTCCTGAGGCCAGCGCGTCTGCCAAGTTCCGCCACCGCGGCACTGGCGTTATCAATTTTGTGACAGCAAATGGCAATAGTCAAGAAAGAACTGTTGGCGGGAGGAAGCGAAAGGTGCGTGCCAGAGTTCGGGTTTTGATTTTTCTCGCATTCCTTTGGTTAGGATTTTGTGGGGGCTGTCTCTGGCTTATCTTTAAAGCCGTGCAGAACTTAGGGATTGCCTTGCTTTCCGCAGCATCCCTTACAGTTTTGGGTTTCTTAGCTGCGACTTTAGGCTTGCTGTTTTATAAGGTCAGTGTAGCGGACGAACATCAGAAACGACTTGAAAACTTGCAAGCAGAGTGGCAGGCTACTCAGAATGCACTCCAACAACTTCTGAGTCAGCGTGACCAGTTAGGGTTATTGGTGAAGTTGCTTCACCGTTTCGTCCTCGTTACCACCCGCCACGATATAGTCCTCACCCTGCTGCAAGAATTGCCTCCCTTCTTGCACTTAGACAGAATGGAAATCATTGTCTTTGACACGACCACTGTCTATGGGGTATGGGAACTCCCATCAAACCAAATGAGCGTGGAAGAGTTGGAAAACCGAGGGGAAGGAAAGATTCCGCCTTGGGCGAAAGGTCAACAGCCCCGTAGCATCACGCAAACCCTTGACTCATTGTTCGTCCCCGTTGTCACCGATGACAGCATCGTTGCCCTGATAAGGTTGGAACGATCGTCAAGACCTTCTTTCACAGCGGACGAACTGAGATTCTTGGAAGCGGTAGCCAACCAGACAGCACTTGCTTTTGAAAAGACGAAGTTAATTGCCTTCTTGGAAAATCTCTCCATCACCGATGAGTTGACAGGCATTGCCAACCGTCGCCATTTTGAATGGAGGCTGAGCGAGGAAATTGAAAGGGCTCGCCGATACCAGTATCCTCTAAGCGCACTGATGTTGGATTTGGACCACTTCAAGCAAGTCAACGACGCATATGGACACCCAATCGGTGACATCGTGCTCAAGGAAATCGCTCAACGGTTAAGGCGAGTTTTGAGACGAACCGATTTCCTTGCCAGATATGGAGGCGAAGAATTCGTCGTCTTAGCGCCCCAAACACCTGCTAACCGAGCCGTTATCTTGGCTGAACGGTTGCGCCAAATTATCGCTGAATCGCCTGTCACAATTTCTTCCGATTTGCAACTTTACATCACACTCAGTGTAGGTGTTGCGGTTTTCCCAGAACATGCTCAAAATGGAAATGAACTTGTGCGAGCCGCAGATGAAGCGCTATACAAGGCAAAGCAAACGGGAAGAAACAAAGTTTGCTTGTTCGAACCTGAGCCTGTAGAAGGAGGCGAAAGAAATGTTCGGGCTTAGCCCGCAGGAACTTTTAGTCATCGCTGTTATCGTGGTGCTGCTGTTCGGTGCAAAGAAAGTGCCAGAGTTCTTCTCATCATTGGGCAAAGGCATCAAGGAGTTCAAAAAGGCAATGCACGAGGAAGAACCTGAAGAGCAAAAGGAAACCCAACAAAGCAAAACCGATTGATGCTCAGGTGTTGCAGTTTCCCTAGAACATGCTCAAATGAAAGTGAATTGGTGCGAGCCGCAGATGAAGCGCTATACAAGGCAAAGCAAACGGGAAGAAACAAAGTTTGCTTGTTTGAACCTAAGCCTGTAGAAGGAGGCAAAAGAAAATGTTCGGGCTTAGCCCGCAGGAACTTTTAGTCATCGCTGTTATCGTGGTGCTGCTGTTCGGTTTAATTTTGTTGGTGGTGAGGGTTCTCGGTGGCTTGGGAAATTGATGCCAGAACCAAAATCATTGCCCTCGTTGGCGACCCAATTGAACACTCATTGACACCACGCATCCAAAATGCTGCACTCAAGCAGTTGGGAATGAATGTCCGCAACATCGCTTTCAGAGTCCCCAAAGGCTCTTTGCGTGATTTTGTGAAAGGGGCTAAGGTTGCTGGAATTTTAGGCGTGATGGTGACAATTCCTCACAAGGGAGACGCTTTCAAACTTGCCGACGAACGAGATAAGTTCGCTGAGTTAATGGGGAGCGCCAATTTGCTTATTTTCAAGGACGGTCAAGTCGTTGCTTACAGCACTGACGGTTACGCCGCAAGCAGGAGTCTGAAAGAAGCAGGGATTGATGTCAAGGGTAAGTGGGTGGCTATCGTCGGCACAGGTGGTGCTGGTCGGGCGTTGGCTTTTCAATTCGCTTTAGACGGAGCCAGCAAGTTGCTACTCTTCAACCGCACCGCTGAAAGGGCAAAGAAGTTGAGCAATGAACTCAAACGCAAGTTGGGTTTCAATGAACTCCAAATCTTCCCTCACGACCCGGATTTGCTACGCAGAGAGTTGAAAAATTGTGATTTGCTGGTGAATGCAACTTCCGTCGGAATGCATCCGAACGAAGACGAAATCCCCATTACTGCCGATGCTTTGCATCGTAATTTGATCGTCTTTGACATCGTTTACAATCCAGTCCAAACTCGGTTGCTAAGGGAAGCAAGGCGAAAAGGTTGTAAAACCGTTGATGGCGTCCCCATGCTCGTTTACACCAACGAAAAGGCACTTGAACTTTGCTTGAGCATCAAAGTTTCACAAGATTTAGTCAACTTGATGCTTCGGGTTTGCTACAGTGCTTTGAGAAGGCGTTCCTGAACTTTCAGTAAGGTTGCGCGCGGGTGGAGACTGCTTTTCGGATTTGGGCATTGCAGGAGGAACTTTACCGCTTCATTACTGCCTCCTTTTTCAGTGCTGCGTAGATGAACTCATCTAAGTCGCCGTCCAAAACGCTTTCAACATGGGAAATCTCAACATCCGTCCGCAAGTCCTTGACGAGTTTGTATGGGTGCAGGACATAACTTCGTATTTGGCTGCCGAAACTTATTTCGGGCAACTCGCCCCGCAACTTCGCCAGTTCCTCTTCTCGCTTTCGCCTCTCAAGTTCGTAAAGTTTCGCCCTCAAAATTTGCAAAGCCACTTCTTTGTTTCGGTACTGACTTCGTTCCGATTGACATGTGACCACAATTCCCGTTGGCTTGTGAACGATTCGGACGGCAGTTTCGTTCTTTTGCATGTGCTGACCGCCAGGACCCGATGAGCGGAAGGTTTCAATCTCAAGGTCTTCCTCACGAATGTCAATCTTGACATATTCACCGATTTCCGGAATCACATCAACCGCTGCGAAGGATGTATGCCGACTCTTGTCGGCATCAAAAGGAGAGATGCGGACGAGCCTGTGGACACCTCTCTCCGTCTTCAACAAACCATAAGCGTAATCGCCTTTCACCAATGCAGTGAAACTTTTGATACCAGCCTCCTTACCCTCAGCGTAGTCAAGGATTTCAAAGTCAAAGCCATGTCTTTGCGCCCATCGTTGATACATTCTCGCAAGCATCTCCGCCCAATCTTGAGCATCCGTTCCACCGGCGCCAGGCGTTATTGACAAAATCGCGTTATTTCTGTCGTGTTCGCCGGATAGTAAAGCGCTTACTTCAACTTGACGGAAAATTTGCTCTGCTTCCCTCAGTTCCTTTTCAAGTTCGGGTTCAACGCTTTCGTCTTCTTCTTCCATTGCCAATTCAGCCAATTCAACGATTGAGTTCAACCGTTGCTGCAAATCTTCAAACCGTTCAACTTCGTTGCGCAAACTTCCAAGTCTTTTCGTCACTTCAGCAGCCTTTTGAGGGTCGTTCCAGAAATCAGGCTGGTTGACTTGCTCTTCCAACTCAGCGATTTTTTGCCGTTTTGACTCCAAGTCAAAGTGCATCACCTAACTCTTTAAGGCGTTCCAAAAGTTCCCGTGCTCGTTCCACAACAGTGCTCAGCATGAAAACTTCACCTCGCAAACGGATTGAGTTTGTCGGATTGGTCAGATAAAATTTTGTCAACGGAAATCGCCATTTGTTATTGATGCCAACATCGGTTGTCGTTTTCAGAGTGCATATCTCCGATGCGACGAACCTCTTTAAGGAAGGATGGCGACATCAAGTTTTTCTTTGCTGACATC
>FMJZ01043862.1_pt1 | contig 16223 bp, 12 predicted proteins | sample 1987881 | NCBI WGS metagenome assembly FMJZ01 (sample SAMEA4378227, study PRJEB15110) | soil metagenome | biome: soil; feature: Field; material: Soil | place: India | collected 2015-03-11 | depth 0 m | reverse complement strand
TATTAGATTCTCTGGGTTTCTACAAATTTCCTTATATTTTTTCTGTCCTAATTAACTAGAAGTATTTTTCTTTTTATTTTGTTGCTCTCAGTTTTTAGGTTATTACAAAGGCAAGTTAAGGATTATTGATGCAACGCGTGTCTTATCTTTTTCTCGTGGATTACGTACGGTTAATCTATTAAAAGATCGAGCAAAAAGAATCATCAAACGGATTACCGAGCGAGTCGTAGTTTTGAAACAATCAACCAAACAGAAAGCATTAAAACTCCTTAAGCGGAAACAAACTGTTGAGACAGAAGTAAAAAGGAAGTAAATAGATTAGTTAGAGCGTTCTGAAAAAGTCAAAGTGCCTCAAAGCCCTATCCAATCTATGTTATCTCATACCTCAAAAATTGACCATCATTACCATTGCTATCTTGATAGATAGGAGGGCAAACTTTTTATCTTTTTCTGCTTCCAATATTACACCGCCAAACAAGTTCTCTGTATCCATTATTTTCAAATCACAAATCAATAGCAAGGATTTTGCTCTTGAACTCAGCAAAAAGTTTTACAATTACCCCTAATATTATGCCTAATGTGAAGCAACTGGTTTTAATTCAAATCTCTTAAGAATTGAAATTAATTTCAGGACAACCCAAAGATAATTTTTGCCGTAGTTTCTATTTGCAAAAAAAACAGGAAAAGTCTATAATTACACAAAATCCCATACTTAACTTCTTTTAGCATTTACTATAGTCAATGAGTCAGAAGACTCAAAATCAAGTTCAGAATATTATAAGGAATTTTTGTAGACCTTTCTTTACGAAAACTCTGAAAAATGCTCAAGAGATACCGCACCTCATAAGAAAAAATCAACAATTATGCTTCTGCATTTTCACGTCTTTTAAACTAATATTGACTTTGTCAGAATTCTTTTCACCCAAACTTGACAAAATCAATATTATTGATATATATTGAGTAGTGAAGATAATTGCAGGTAGTCTTAAGGGCAAAAGACTTATCTATCCTAAAGGACTTTTGCGCGCAACCACTAATAAGATTCGGGGAGTAATATTTAATATTATTGAAGCACATTTTCCGAATCTCTTAAATCAAACAATTATGTGCGACCTTTTTGCCGGAGCTGGAGCAGTTGGCATTGAAGCGATTTCACGCGGAGTAAGGTTTGTTACCTTTATTGAGCATGACCGAAAAATCGTCAGCTATTTAAGAAAAAATCTCAACGGACTGGAAGACAGAACTGAAGTTATAATTGGCAATGTATTGCGAGTAATTTCCCAATTAAAATCTCGCAAGTTTGACATTATTTTTTTAGACGCCCCATATAATAAAGGATTGATTGAACCAGTAATCAAAAAGATAATACAATATGAAATATTAGATGAGAACGGTATAATTATTATCGAACATTCCCCAAAGGAAAAATTCGCCTTACCTGAAAGGCTTATTTTGTATAAAAGAAAAAATTATACTGATACTGTAGTATCAGTAGTGCAGTTAAAAACTTTATGAAATCCTGTGAAAGAAATACTTCTTCAGAGACCATCAAGGACTTTATTTTTCTTAGTGTGTCTGTCTAATGAACTTTGTTCATAAAAGCAGTTTTGAAAGATTATAGATGATTACGAGATTAGAAAGTAAAAAAATACGAACATTTTTGAGGAAGGCTTATCCATATGGGTTATACGCCAAATAATGTAACATCAAGATTTTGGAGTAAATTAACTTTTTTGCCCATAGGAGTATTCTTTTTTTTAGATGATAAACAAAGGTCAAGTCTCATCTTTTTTTCTAACATAGCAATACTGAATTTACCCAAAATACTATACACTATACCAATTAATTTTTCCAAGGAGTTATTAACTTTCAAGAAAAATTTATAGTTTAAGGAGACATTATGAGAAAAGCGGTATTTCCTGGTAGTTTTGACCCAATTACTAATGGTCATATTGATGTAGTTAAAAGAGCACTAAAACTTTTTGATAAGATAATTATTGCGGTTGCCCGACGCGAAGAAAAATCACCGATTTTCACAACGCAAGAACGAGAACAACTGGTAAAAAAAGTTATCGGAAAAAATTCTCGGATTGAGGTAAAATCTTTTGATGGATTATTAGTTGATTTTGTCAGAAAAGAGAAAGCCTGTGCTATTATTCGAGGATTAAGAACGATTTCAGATTTTGATTATGAATTTCAGATGGCATTAACAAACCGCAAAATTGCACCCGAAATTGAAACCATCTTCTTTTTAGCCTCAGAGCAATATGCTTATCTTTCCGCGACTCTAATTAAAGAAATTGCCCGTATGGACGGTGACCTGAAAGGATTTGTTCCCAAACCAGTTATGATTGCTTTGAAAAAACGGATAAAAGAAAAAAGTATCAGATTAAAATGATCTCAAGTAATATCAGTCAATGGCAAAGGATAATGATAAATATAAATAATGTTTCCTGTAATGTTATTTAAAGGAAGTGTATAATATTTTGTGGAAATTTAGTACTAATATAAAGAAAAAGTTATACATTCTTCCATGTTTTAATATTATAATTAGAATGGAAAACACAAATCTTGATGCTACATAATTATACATATTTATACATAACTCCGTAGTAACTCAGTCGATTAGCCGTATATGAAGTTTGTTGACCAAGTAATCATAAATGTATTTGCCGGTGATGGCGGAAATGGTTGTATTTCTTTTCGTCGAGAAAAGTTTGTGCCTCGCGGTGGTCCGAATGGTGGCGATGGCGGTGACGGCGGTTCAGTATATTTGATTGGTAACAAAGATTTAGGAACACTTGCGGATTTAGAATATCATGTAACTTATCGAGCACAACGGGGAATGCACGGTAAAGGTAAAAACCAACACGGCAAAAATGGTGCAGATATTTTTATCCCAGTGCCATTAGGAACTGATGTCTTTGATGAAGAAACTGATGAAAAATTAGGTGAAATTCTAATTCATAATCAAAAATTGCTTGTGGCTAAAGGTGGCAAAGGCGGTAGAGGTAACGCGGCGTTTGTTTGTTCAACTAACCGCGCACCGCGAATCCGAGAGGAAGGGAAACCCGGGGAAAAACGAAAATTGAAATTAATTCTTCGATTGATTGCGGATATTGGTTTAGTTGGTTTGCCTAATGCCGGAAAATCAACCCTCTTATCCCGAATAACTGCCGCACAACCCAAAATTGCTTCTTATCCTTTTACAACTTTGTCACCGAATTTAGGTGTATTCAAATCTCAAGAACAGATAATTACTGTGGCTGATATGCCAGGTATAATTGAAGGTGCTTCTGAAGGTAAAGGTTTAGGATTAGTTTTCTTACGACATATTGAACGGACTAAAATCATAATTTATGTAATTGACATCAGTAGACCAAATCCGCTTGAAGATTTAAAGACAATCCAAAATGAGATTGCTAAGTACAATCCAGAAATTCTTAATAAAGAACAAATTGTTGTCTTTAATAAAATTGACTTGCTTAAGAAGATTACTAAATATAAAACTAATTTAGTCAGTTTTTATGTCTCAGGTTTAACTGGAGAAGGAGTCGAAAATCTTTTATCCTATCTGGCGGTAAAATATTCCTAAATAAATATTTACGAGAATTAAATGAGTCTATTATTTATTGATTTATATGATATTCCTCGAATGACCGAGGCGAAAGTAAAAAATCTTCTTCAGAGATTTTTAACTCCTGAAGCAATTTTTGATGCACCGGTTTCTGAACTGTTGATGATCAAAGGTATTGATAATGAAATTGCAAATGCAATCAAGAATTATAAGCGGACCAAATTGACCGAAGAAAAATGTAAAACCGCAGAAAAATTATCAGTCAAGATAATTTCTTATCTTGACCGAGAGTATCCGAAAAATCTTAAGACGATTGCACATGCACCACCGGTATTATTTATTCGCGGAGAACTTAAACCTGAAGACGAAAAAGCCATTGCCGTTATTGGTACCCGCCGACCCACGGCGTATGGAAAAATGGTTGCGGAAAAATTCGGTAGTGAATTGGCAAAAGTCGGTATTACCATCATCAGTGGACTGGCAAGAGGAATCGATACCATTGCTCATGAATCAGCACTTAAAGTTCAAGGCCGCACCTTGGCGGTTTTAGGTTGCGGGGTTGATGTTTATTATCCACCGGAAAATAAACATTTATATGATAAAATTTCACAAAATGGTGCAATAATATCTGAATTCACTTTGGGCACAACTCCTTTTGCAATGAATTTTCCTAAACGTAATCGAATTATTAGTGGTCTTTCTTTAGGAGTTTTAGCCATTGAAGCACCTTCAGATTCTGGAGTATTAAATACTGTCACCTGGGCCGCAGACCAAGGTCGGGAAGTGTTTGCCATTCCTGGAGCAATTGATAAACAGACAAGTATGGGCACGAATCAACTAATAAAACAAGGTGCTAAACCAGTTACGACTATTGAAGATATTTGTGAGGAGTTAAAAATCGCTTGGCATAAAAAAGAAAAACGAGAAATACCGATTAATGAGAAAGAAAAGAAAATTTTAGAGATACTAAATTCTGACCCACTTTACTCAGACCAAATCGCGGACTTATTAAATGAACCAATTTCTGAAGTGTTAGTCCAATTACTGTCTTTGGAAATTAAGGGATTAATCAAACAACTACCTGGCAATAAATATATTAAAACCTTATGAATCGTGAACGATCATTGTTAATTAAGATTGCGAAAAAAGAATTAATCAAGCAACTGTCTGAGAATTAAATATATTAAGTTTTTGTCGGTCTTTTTGATTGAAGGATGAAATCTATAGCTGATCTTTAGGAATATAATTCCAATACTGACTTATTCCAAATGTATATTGAGGTTTTAATCCACAAAAATGAGAGCTGGTTGCAGTATGTGGATTATTATCATATTATGGCATGTCGCTTTTGTTTCAGCTGCTACCAATAACAAAGGTGATGCGGTCTGCTACATTGTTTTTTAGAGGCATAATATCTAAGATTGAGAAAAAAGAATTAATCACGCATTTGAACTTTAATATTATATCCCAAGTTTTCATAATGATATCTTGATTCTTGCTAAAATCAGAAAAGTCCATTTTGGGGATTTTTCTCACCGGACCAGTTAATTTTTTAAGGTTATCTCACAGAAAGGTACAACCACGAGACAATACATAATTATCTTTCACAAGCAGGCTGCATAGGTATTTAGGGGTAGGGGGTAGCTCCTAGGCTAGGGTAGGCATAGGTCAAAGATAACCAATTCCTAACCAGATGTTAGGATAATCCTGCCTTATATGCAGGAGAGAAGGTCGCCTATGGGGTAGGTGATTATACATTATTTAAATCTAATAATCAGGTTCAGAGTTCTTTGTAAACGTGATATGAGCAAAAAGTCAGTGTTCTGGATAAGGATTTTTTGTTGGCAGTGTCTAATATTTTAGGTAAATTCAGCATCGACATGTTAAAGTTAAAGATATTCCGCTCCTTGGCTAAACATATTAATATAATCATAGATTAGATTAGAAAGGAAAATACACCGATGGAAGAAAAAACTAATTTCTACAAAATCTTGACACTCACCTTTTGTTCTATAACTCATAAATCCGAAAATTAGCTTCAATATTTTTTCTAAATGTAATATGAGAAAAAGCTTAATATTCTGTAAACGATTTTTTGTCCTAAAATCCCTATAAAAATTAGAAACACAAATTAAGAGACTAAATAAATTGAGAATAGAGTTTATAAAGTTTATCCATACCAGAATTTATTCAAGTTCGGTATTGTTGGAAAATATTAGTTTTCGAATCAATGAATGCATATAAGCACTCATCACCAACACTAACTAAGGCACCATCTTCTTTTATTACATTTAAAATTTACGGTGTTAAATTTATATTAACATCTTCTTTTCGTGAGCAACCAGGTGATTCAATAATTATCATAGATGTTCACTCTGAAAAAATTACTCCAATTTTCCGCCTCATCGCGAGCGTGAATTTTCCATTTATATGTGCCAAAAGATAAGTGAGAAACAATATAGGTCGTTTCACTAACATTTACATTGATAATTTCTTGTGTGTTTTTTGAAAACAACTAAATTATAAAGCACCGCAGCAGAAATGGAGTACCAGAGGAACTGTTGTGTAAGATTGTAAGAATATGAGCCGTTAAGAGGTAAAATTTGGCTTGGTATTGCTGGCGGAATATAATCACCTACAAAAAAGAAATGAGTAATTCGATCATATTTGAGTTCTGATCAGTTGTTAATTTAGTTTTAATCTCGATTGTACTCCATTCAATTATTATCAGTGTCTAAAATGTAATATTGACTTAACTGTATCCCGAGAATTGATGATTGTTTTATTGCGGAAATTAAATTTTACTTACTACTTATTCTGGTTAAGTAATTTTTTTAGTTCTTGCCAGCTAAGAGTATTGATAACATCCTGTTTTTCTAACCAAGCTCGTCGTGCAACCCCAATTCCAAAACGCATCCAGTTTAAATCAAGCACACCATGGGCATCAGTATTGATTGCAAGTTTTATTCCCATTTCCTTTGCTCGTCTTGCCCAAATATCATTTAAATCAAGCCGATTAGGATAGGCATTAATTTCTAATATCTTCTGATATTTTCGAGCATGCTCTAATATCTTTTCTAAATCTACTTCATAACCTTCTCGTTTATTTATTAGCCTGCCCGTAGGATGAGCAATTATCTTGACATAAGGGTTTTCAATTGCTGAACAAATTCTTTTGGTTACATTTTGTTTAAAACCCTGATGAATCGCAGCAACAACAATGTCTAAATTACTTAAAATTCGGTCGGAAAAGTCCAGATTACCGGATTTTAGGATATCAACTTCAATACCTTTAAGAATTTTGATTTTTTTATATTTGGCTTGAATTCGGTCAATCTCATCCCATTGCATTTTCAGATGGTCTTCAGAAAGTCCACCAGCATATTGAGCGGTTTTTGAGTGGTCAGTTATCGCAATATATTCGTAACCGAGTTTTATCCCAGCTTGAACAATTTCTGCAATTGTTGCCGCACCATCTGAATAATTGGAATGAACTTGCAAATCGCCTTTGATTTCATCATAACTAATTAATTGGGGTAATTTGTTGGCCAGGGCGGCTTCGATTTCTCCGCGGTCTTCTCTAATTTCTGGAGGAATCCAGGGTAGTCCTAATGCTTGATAAACATCTTCTTCGGTTTTACCGGCAATATATTTTTCTTTAGAATTACTCTTTATTAAGTAAATGCCATATTCCGATAGTTTTAAGCCTTTTTCTTTGGCAATACTACGAAGTTTGATGTTGTGTTCTTTAGAACCGGTAAAATATTGTAATGCTGAACCGTATGATTTCGGTTCAACAAACCGAACATCAACTTGAATTGCTTCTTCTCCTAAACCAATTATAACTGAGCCTTTAGTGCTTCCAGAGGCAAGAACTTGGGTTACTTCAGACATTTTCGTAAAATAGTTGATTATCTTTTGACCATTTTTACCAGTAACCAAAATATCAATGTCACCAACCGTTTCTTTCATCCGTCTTAATGACCCTGAAGGCGAAATATTTAAAATCCCCGGAGTTTTTTTTAAATAGTTAACGACCATTTCAGATATCAGAAGTGCGGTATCAATAGGAATGCGTTTTTGACCTTGTTCATAAAGAATAATTCCTTTGCGGATGTTGTCGACTTTCTTTTCGCCCATTCGAAACAATTTTGCTAAAGAACCATTTTCAATGACGCTTTTTAGATCTGATAGATTTTTTACGCCTAATTTTTCATTGGCTAATTTGAGGGTTTTCGGACCTAAATTTTGGATATTAAGCAATTCAAGTAATTCTTGAGGAATCCCAGCCATTGCTTCATGATATTTTTTCATCACTCCAGTTTTAATGTATTCATCAATCTTTTTGGCAATGCCTTCACCAATCCCAGGAATATCTTTTAATTTACCTTCTTTATTTAATACTTCAATATCTTCAGATAATTCTTCAATTATTCGGGCGGCTTTACGATACGCAAGTATTCGAAATACCTGCTCGCCCTTAAATTCTAAGGCATCAGCAATTCGGTAAAAGATTTGTGCAATTTCTTTATTCTTCATTCTAACCAAAAACTAACCATCGAATCAGAATTGAAGATATTCTTAATCAATTAAATCTATTTATCTTCTATGCTAACACCCCAATTGCCTTGTCTTACTTCGCCGATTATTTTAGCCCGAGTGATTCGTTTTAAAATTTTGTTAACATTATTCGGCCGAGCGAAAAGCACCATACCAATACCCATATTGAATACACGATACATTTCCATCTCTGAAATTTTACCATATTTTTGAATTAGTGTAAAGATTTTAGGTACATGCCAGTTGTTTCGATAAATTATGCAGGACAAATTTTTTGGTAATAGGCGTTTAATATTTTCATAAAATCCGCCACCAGTAATATGAGCAATACCAGAAACATAGGAGAGAAGAGGATAAACTAATTTCAAGTATGAGCGGTGAGTTTGCAATAAGATTTTGCCTAAAGGTTGTTTCAATCCTGGTAGTACAGTCTTGATAGTAAATTTGTGGTCAGCAAAAAAAATTTTTCTTGCTAGTGAATAGCCATTGGTGTGAAGTCCTGATGAGGGAATGCCGATTAATTTATCACCAACATTAATCTTTTTACCGTTAATAATTTTATTCTTATCCACAAAGCCGACAATGAAACCGACCAAATCGTATTCGCCTTTTTTATACATTCCAGGCATCATTGCGGTTTCACCACCAATTAGAGCACAATTATTTTTCTTACAACCGTTAGCCAAACCTTGTATCACAGATTCAATTATTCGTGGGTCTAGTTCGGTATATGCAATGTAATCTAAAAAAAATAGAGGTTTGGCACCTAAAGTCAAAATGTCATTAACGCAATGGTTTACCAAATCTTCGCCAACTGTATTATGTTTATTCATCATTTTGGCAATCAGAAGCTTTGTGCCAACGCCATCACAACTGGCAACTAATACTGCTTGCTGTGTACGGCTGAGCACCGTCGATGACAATTCATAGAGTCCACCAAATAATCCGATTTCGGATAGTACCTGTGGTTTGAATGTTTTTTTGACCAATGATTTAATACGAAATTTTATTTTTGAGGTTTGTTCAATATCCACACCGGATTTTTTATAAGCGTTAGCCAAATTTTTCATACATAAAATTTAATAAAGATAAAACGAAAAGTCAATTGGTTTTAATTAATGTAATGCTAATATTGTAATGTTTGTAAAGTATTAAATTACGAATCTCAATGAATTTATTCTTGTAATGTTAAAATCTTTAAGACAATAATATCTTTAATCAATTTTTCTATAACTTTAAAACATTAGAATACTTAAAATAAAAAATGTTTAATTTTAAAATGTTCTAAATCAGGCGCGGTATTAAGACATGGTGTCTCTTCCAAAAAATTTGATTTCTACGGCTACTTTATCTAACATTATAGACATTATAGAAATAACATGAATTTATCATTAATCTCAAGCCGTTGCTCTTTAAGATGCTTAAGAGGTGTCTCAAAGTCATGCCCGAAATGTTATTGTGGTGGATTGTTGTTATAATTGGAACTGTTTTTAACTCTATAAATATTAAGAAATATATTTTGCATATTGACCTGTATTTTTGATATTAACTTTTGCTGTTTGAAAAATCTGTTTTCATATAACCATTATAATTATATAATTAAATTTCATAAACTGTATAGTATGTGTTGGACATATTGCACTCACTGATTGACATTTTGTCTTTTTTAATTATACTTTAAACCTGTGAATAGGTATCAAAATAATTTGGGAAATAATATGATATCGAATAATATTTTGCTTGTTAGAGGTTATCTGAATTTTAGTTTGCCTCCAAGACACAAAATTTAATGGATATGTTCATTTTTACCTTCCGATGTCTTAGAGGCTTATTGAAAATAAAATCATATGGTTTAATTAAATAAAAAGGAGGAACGTTTATGGCTGATAATAAAGAAATCTATTATCCCCCAGAAAATCTAGTGAAAAATGCCAATGTAACAAAGTTTATGGAAAAACACGGCATAAAGACATTAGACGAATTGCTCGAACGAGCTCAGAACCAAGAATGGTTTTGGGGTGAAATGGCAAAAGAATTAGAATGGTATAAACCATTTGATAAGATTTTAGAATGGAATTTACCTTTTGCTAAATGGTTTTTAGGTGGAAAATTTAACATCGTGCATAATGCGTTAGACCGACATATGAAGACGAAAACAGCGAATAAAGTTGCGTACATTTACGAACCGGAACCCGAAAATGAAAAGGTTGAGCGTTGGACTTATGCTGATATAAATCGAGAGGTATGTAAATTTGCTAATGCGCTTAAAAACCTTGGTATTACCAAAGGTGATCGAATTACAATTTATTTGCCAATGATACCTCAATTACCAATCGCGATGCTCGCCTGTGCTAAAATTGGCGCAATTCATTCTGTCGTATTTTCTGGTTTTAGCGCTGGTTCGTTGAAAGACCGAATAATTGATGCTGAGGCAAAGATTCTGATTACGGCTGATGCCGGTTATCGTCGTGGTAAATTAGTAACGCTGAAAAACAATGCTGACGAAGCAGTAAAAGATTGTCCCAGCATTCAGAAAGTTATTGTCTTTAATCGGGCAAATTCTCAGGTTAATATGACACCAGGCCGTGACCTTTGGTGGCATGAATTGACGGCAAAGGAATCAGACCAGTGTCCGACCGAACAACTCGATTCTGAGGATATCCTTTATACCCTTTATACTTCGGGCACAACAGGTAAGCCCAAAGGAATTGTCCATGTTCACGGTGGCTACGCAGTTGGGACTTATACAACAATCAAATTCATTTTTGATTTGAAAGACAATGATATTTGGTGGTGTGCAGCTGATATTGGTTGGGTAACTGGTCATAGTTATATCGTCTATGCACCATTAATGATCGGCGCGACTTCCATGCTCTATGAAGGTGCACCGGATTATCCTGATCCTGGTAGATGGTGGAAGATGATTGAACGGGAAAAAGTGACTGTATTTTATACTTCACCTACGGCAATTAGAATGCATATGAGATATGGTGAGCAATATGCTCAAAAATATAATCTTTCAAGTTTAAGATTATTAGGAAGTGTTGGCGAACCAATTAATCCCGAAGCCTGGCGTTGGTATTATAAATATGTTGGTAGTGAAAAATGTCCTATTATGGATACTTGGTGGCAGACTGAAACCGGACATATTTTAATTTCACCCTTACCAATTACTCCTTTAAAACCAGGTTCGGCTACAAAACCACTACCGGGAATTAAAGCTAATGTGTTTACCTCGGAAGGTATACCAATAAAACCAAGCGAGAACGGTTTTGCGGTTTTAACCGCACCTTGGCCTGGTATGCTGAGAACCTTATATAAAGACCCTGAACGATATAAACAGGTTTATTGGTCAAGATTTCCTAATGTGTATTTAACGGGTGATTCTTGTACAATTGATGAAGATGGTTATTTCTGGTTTCGTGGTCGGGCTGACGAAGTGCTTAATGTTGCCGGGCACCGTTTGGGAACTGCTGAAGTGGAAAGTGCGCTAGTTGCTCATCCAGCAGTTGCCGAAGCAGCTGTCATTGGTATTCCTCATGATGTTAAAGGTGATGTACCTAAAGCATATGTTACATTAAAGGTTGGCTTCAAACCTTCAGAAGAGCTGGCAAAGGAACTAAAAGATTGGGTTAGCAAAGAAATCGGACCAATTGCGCGACCTGAAGAGATTGAGTTTCGTGATAAATTACCTAAGACCCGCTCAGGGAAAATCATGCGTCGTTTATTAAAAGCTGAAGCTTTAGGAAAACCAATTGGTGATATTTCAACCCTCGAGGAATGATACATTACACGAAAAGCTTAACGCAAATGATACGAATAAATCAAATCCTACGAATTGTTGAATAGTTAATTAACCTGTTTTGCCTATTCGTGGTATAACGATTTTGTGTAACTAAGTTGAGTACGGATTAATGAAAAGACGCTGGTTAATCCCTTTTGCCGGTTTCTTGCTTGCGCTAATGGGTGGCTTTTCATATGCTTGGGGTGTGTTTACCGAACGAATGGTAGAAAAATATGGTTGGACTAAAGCTGAGATTTCTTTACCGTTTTCGGTATTTATGATTGTTTTTGCTATTATTATGGTTCCTGCCGGTAGACTTCAAGATAAATTTGGCCCACGAAAAGTAGCAATAAGTGGTGCAATATTGTTTTTCATCGCTTATGCATTATCCTCTTATGCCTGCAGGTTTACTAATAGCGTTTGGTTAGTATTGACTTATGGTTTACTTGGAGGAACCGCATGTGGTCTGACTTACGCCTGTGTTGCTCCGACTGCGAGAAAATGGTTTCCGGATAAACCTGCATCAGCGGTTTCATTTGGCGTTATGGGATTCGGTTTAGCCGCTTTGGTCATCGCACCACTTAAAGCGCAATATTTAATTCCAACTTATGGAATCGAAGGAACTTTGTTAATTATGGGAATTGTTATTTCTATTGTGTCGCTTGTTGCCGCTATGTTGTTGAGAAACCCGCCGGTCGGCTGGAAACCTAATGGTTGGATACCCCAATCAGCCAAAAAATCAATAACAATCAGAGCAGAACTAACTCCCAAACAGATGCTCGCCAGCCCAGTATTTTATATTATCTGGACAACATATGCGTTAGTAATGGTGGGTGGGTTAATGGCGATAAAGAATATTCCCCCATATGGTGAGTTTATTAAACTAACTCCAGTTCAAGCTGCATTTGCAATATCGATTTTTGCTGCCTGTAACGGATTCGGAAGGCCTTTAGCCGGTTTGTTAGCTGACCGTTTAGGTGCAGTTTCGATAATGTTAGCTACATATATTTTATCAACTATAACATTTCTCACCTTCCATTTGTTTGCAACTTCTCAACTGACACTTTATATTTCATCAGCTTTACTCGGTTGGAGTTATGCGGTTACTTTAGCGCTTTTTCCGGCATTAACTTCAATTTGTTTTGGGACCAAACATCTTGGAATCAACTATGGCATTGTCTTTACCGCATTTGGAATTGGTGCCTTTGGTCCGATACTTAGTTCTTGGATAGTTGATGTTACAAAAAGTTATACCCCAGCATTTATATTAGTCGGTGTTTTAACCGGCATCGCTGTCGTTTTATGTATCGTTCTTAAAAAGAAATACGATTTGCCGTGATAATTCATTTATAAATCTAAAGGAGTATCGATGACAACAAGAACAAAAACTTTTAATCGCTGGTGGATTGTTGTTGGTGCTTTGTTAATACAACTTTGTCTTGGTGCAATATATGCTTGGAGTGTTTTTAGAATTCCGTTGCAAGAGGCTTTAAAGATCTCGAAAACCCAAGCGTCTTTACCATTTTCTTTTATATTAATGTCCTTTGCCCTATCAACAATTATTGGTGGTCGTTGGCAGGACAAAGTTGGTCCACAAAAAGTAGCTATTATCGGCGGTTTATTATTAGGGTTAGGAATGATTTTAGCAAGTTTTGCGCAAAGTCTTACCGCGATAATTATCTTCTATGGTGTTATTTCAGGTATTGGTATCGGTATTGCTTATGTCTGTCCGATCTCCGCCGGCGTTAAATGGTTCCCAGATAAACGCGGATTAATTACTGGTTTATCCGTAGCTGGTTTTGGTGCTGGGGCTTTAATTGTTGCGCCAATTGCGCAGAAATTAATAAATTCTTCAGGAATAGGAATATATAATACATTTCGTATTTTGGGAACTGTATATTTTGTTTTGGTTTTTCTTGGGGGGTTGCTTCTTCGGAACCCACCTGTTGGATATAAACCAGAAGGGTGGATCCCTCCACAAATAATAACTTCAACAAAAGCTGAATTCACAACTGCTCAAATGCTTTCAACTGGTCAATTCTATTTGATTTGGATAATGTATTTCTTTGGTTGTGCGACTGGTCTTATGATCATTGGTCAGACATCTCCGATTGGTCAAGAATTAGCTAAATATTCTAAACAGACTGCAGCATTAGGCGTCAGTCTATTAGCCATATTCAACGCCTTGGGTAGAATATTTTGGGGAAGGATATCAGATTCGTTCGGAAGAATCAAAACTATATTCTTTATATTTCTTATCTGCGGAATTGCGATTCTGTCGTATAATATTATTGCCAGATTACCTAGTTGGTACTGGATTGGAATTTCTTTAGTTGGTTTATGTTTTGGTGGCTATCTGGCATTATTTCCTGCGATTACGGCTGATTTTTTTGGCACCGAGAATGTCGGAATTAATTATGGCTTTATGTTCACTGCATTTGGAGTTGGTGGACTTTTAAGTAATATCTTTGCGCCACGCGTTAAAGAGTTGACCGGTGGCTATTCGGTTGCATTTATCGTCACTGGAATTTTGTGTTTAATCGGAGCGATATTAACATTTTTAGTTAAACCACCTAAACCAAGAACTAGTTAATGTTTCTGGTTGGTGTTTTGGAGGATAAAATGATAAAAAAGAAAACGCCTGTAAAAAAGGCTAAAAAAATTACCGGAAAAAAATCAAAACCTAAGAAAAAAGAACTGACCGTTGAAGAACGTCTCGCCTTAGCAAAAAAACCAGTAGCCGAAGCAATGAAACTACATCCCTTTTATCGGGGTAAAGTTCAAGTGCTACCAAAATGTATTATTCGTGATTTCGATGATTTTGCGATATGGTATACACCAGGTGTCGCAGAACCCTGCCGAGATATAAAAGCAAATATTGAAAAAGTCTGGGAACATACTAATCGCGCCAATCTGATTGCAGTGCTGACTGATGGCACTAGAGTGCTCGGTTTAGGTGATATTGGACCTGAAGCGTCATTACCTGTTATGGAAGGAAAGGCATTGCTATATAAATATCTTGGAGGGGTTGACGCGGTAGCAATTGCGGTGCGGACTAAAGATCCGGATAAATTCATTGAAGTTGCAAAACTCTTAGAGCCATCCTTTGGCGGTTACAATCTTGAAGATATTGCCCAACCGAAATGCTTTTATATCCTTGATACTCTTCGTAAAGAATTGGATATTCCGGTTTGGCATGATGATCAACAGGGTACCGCATCAGTTGTCCTCGCTGGTTTGATTAATGCCGTAAAAATCGTCGGTAAAAGTATGAATAAAGTCAAAATCGCAATGATTGGTGCCGGCGCATCTAATATTTGCGGTGCAAGACTGTTAATTGCCGCAGGGGTAAATCCCCAAAATATCATAATGGTTGATAGTAAAGGAATTCTTCATAAAGGTAGAACCGATATTGAAGCGGATAAAGAACACTGGAAAGAGAAATGGGAAATCTGCCTTAAAACTAATATTGAACAACGCACTGGCGGTATTGCTGAAGCATTAGAAGGTGCTGATGTTTGTATCGGTATGTCCACTCCCGGCCCTAACACAATCAAGAAAGAGTGGATTTCACGAATGGCCAAAGATTCGATTGTTTTTGTCTGCGCTAATCCAGTTCCAGAGATTTGGCCTTGGGAAGCTAAAGAAGCAGGTGCTCGGATTGTCGCTACTGGGCGTTCTGATTTTCCAAATCAAGTTAATAATTCTTTGGGATTTCCGGGAATTTTCCGGGGGGCTTTGGATGTCAATGCCCGCACAATTACAGATGAAATGTGCATTGCCGCAGCAGTGGAACTGGCAAAAGTTGCTGAAGACCGTGGTTTACGAGAAGATTATTTAATTCCAACGATGGATGATTGGGAAGTTTTTCCACGAGAAGCAGTTGCAGTTGGAATGAAAGCAATTGAACATGGAGTTGCGCGAATTACAATGACTCGAGAACAATTATACAAGAAAGCGGCTGAAACAATAAAGAATGCTCGTAAAATGTCCCAAGCATTAATGAAACAAGGGTTCATTCCGAAACCGCCCAAATAATAAGAAAAAAGCAAAAATGATAGGGCTAACAATGATGTTAGCCCTTTTTGTTTTTATTAAACCGCACAAGGGTGTCATTGCGAGCGAAAGCGAAGCAATCTCAAACAGAGTAAACACATAAACTAATAATGGGATAACTATAACATATTATAATACATTCTTTATTTCATACCATCGTGTTTTCGTGGTAACATTTCTCTGTGTTCTCAGTGTCTCTGTGGTTAAAAATTTTCCTGTCGCTCCAACACCAAATCGCAACTGAAT
>FMJZ01013039.1_pt1 | contig 16227 bp, 16 predicted proteins | sample 1987881 | NCBI WGS metagenome assembly FMJZ01 (sample SAMEA4378227, study PRJEB15110) | soil metagenome | biome: soil; feature: Field; material: Soil | place: India | collected 2015-03-11 | depth 0 m | reverse complement strand
GTGAGCGCGGGCGCGGGGCAGCATCGCCTCCACCGTTAGATAGCGCGGCTCGCCCAAGCCGATGTGATCGATAATCAGAAATTCGGCGTCGTGCAGTTGGTAGCCGTATTCGCGCTCAAACGCGAATGCGCCGCTTGGTCTGCCCACCTCCTCACAGGCTGTGAACACGCCCCACACTTCCGTATCAGGCAGTGGGTTCTCGGCGAGGCGCTCCAGAATTGTCAGTAGGGCAGCGGTTCCAGAACCGTTGTCGTTTGCACCTTGCACATAAGGTAGGGCAATTTCACGATGCAGCAGCACACCCATCCCATACAGTGCGACCAGACCGCCCAGCGTCATCACACCTCGCGCCACTCCCACCAGCCACGCCTGCCCCCACAACGGCGACAGCGCAAGCGCAATCGCCAGCAGCGAGTGCAGAATCAGCAAGCCTGCCTGCAGCTGGAAGTTGCGCCCAAACGCCCGCACATGCTTGGGATGCCACATTAGTGTGGCACGCTGAGTGTCGATATGCGCCATCAGCACAACTGTGCGGCGCGGCGCATGCTGGGCGGGCGCGACGGCAATCAGGTTTGCACTGGGGCGTTGCGGAAAGAAGCGCGAGACATCCCAGCGCCCGCTGACCAAGCCCCAAAACATCAGCATCGCCACAACGCTGGCAATCGCACTGAACAGCCATGCCCCACTTGTGTTCCCCCATGCCAGTGCAGCCGACAGTACAAACAGCGTGGAGACCACCAGCCACATCGGTGCAAGCGAGGGCACACTCTGAAACGGCTGCTCGAACACCTTTAGCCCATGCTCCTGTAGGCGGCGCATCAGGTACGCCCGCAGGCGCGACTCGGCTTCGGTCGTTGCAGGACGCGCGCCGAAGGCGTGGATAATCTCAGTGAGATTCGCGTAGGTGGTAGGCATAGGCTTGCGCCTCGCGCCACGCGCGGACAAGACGGTTCGGCATCCACGGAGCGCGCAGGAACAGCGTGCCGATGCTGAACGCCCGCGCACCTAACTCCCAAAGTTCCTGCATGTCCGATAGCGTGTAGATTCCGCCCCCTGCGATAATAGGTAGTATGGTGGCTTGCGTGAGACGCTGGATTGCCTCGCGCACATACGGTCGTATCGGCTCGCCTGACACGCCGCCCCCGCCCAGTTTCGCCAGGGGTGACGGCTGATTCGGGTACACCATGCGCCATGGCACGGCGTTAATCGCATGGATTGCCTCCGCGACGCCCTCCAACGCCTGTGCAATTGCTACATAGGGCTGGTCATAGCCCACCTTGACAATCAGGGGATGCCCCGTGTCGGCTAAGGTTTGGGCGATTGTGCGCACATGGTTCACGGCGTCCACCTCGCAGTGTTCCACATTCGGGCAGGAGGCGTTCAGCTCGATCGCTGTGATTTGCAGCGGACGCAGCTTCTCGGCGAACGCCTGCGCCTCCTCAAGGCTTTCGGGGTACACCGAGACCACAATCTGCAGCCCCATGCGGCGCATCCGGGGGTAGCAGGCGCGCAGCCACCAATCGATCCCGGGGTTGGTCAAGCCAACAGCGTTCACCGTGCCGCCGCGTATCAGGCGCACGCAGCGCCACGGGGCGTACCAGCGCAGGTTGCCCCGACGCGGGCGCAGCGTGAGAGTCTTCACCACAATCGCGAAATCGTGGGGATTCAAAACACCCATCCAACGCAGGGGGTACTCCCACCACCACCCGCGCCCGTCGAAGCCCAACGCGCCACTGCCCGTGAAAAACTCCACCTGCTCGCCGTTGGAGAACTTAATCATACACTTCAAGTGTACCTGCTACAGGCGCGGCGCGGAGGGGATTAACCCTCGTCGACAGGCGAGAAGTAGATGACCGTCACTAAATCGTCCATCGACACCGGGCGGTCGTAGATGCGCTCCAGCAGCGCGATAACATCCTCCACCGTGCGAAACTCAGGGTTCTCGCGTTCGATGTCGCGCGGGCTGAGGTCGGCAATCGGCTTGACCTCCACGCGATCCAGGATCGCTGTGAACAGTCGCTTGCGTTTGCCGAAGCGCGGTCCCACAGTGATCCACACAATCTGCCCTGCACTGTATTTACGCGACTTATCGCCGAGCCGAATCGTCGCCGTCTTGCGCAGGGTACGCAGCATATCCTCGTACAAATCCGTATAGAAGTTCAGCGCAAACATAGAAATCATCCCTCTTGATTATTCCATACGGCAGATTCGCTCTCGCGGTTTGATTTCCTGCTACAGGGTTCTCAGCATCCGTTCCACATTATGCAGGCATCGCGCCGCACTTTCGAGGGGCGTGCGAATATAGCGTTCCTGCTCGATAATCAGCCACTCCCAGCCGTGTTGGACTGCCAGTTTCAGCACGCCGTGCATGTCAATCGCGCCCTCGCCGACTTCGATATCGTGCATTTCGGGCTTGCTGATGTAGTCTTTCAGGTGCAGGGCGCAGATTCGGTCGGCGTACTGGGCGCAGAACTCCAACGCGTTCACGCCGCCGAACTCCGCCCAGTAAGTATCCACTTCTAAGCTGAAGTAGTGCGGGTCGGTGTTCTCCATCAGGAGGTCGATGGCGCGTTTGCCGTCGTATTCAGTGAACTCGTAGCCGTGAATGTGGTATAGAAAAGGTACATTCCCCTGCGCCAGCGATTCGCCGATGCGATTGAACCGTTCCGCGATGCGCCGCCAGTCGTCTGCGCTTTGCCGTTCGGCGTCATGTATCCAGAAGGTCACAGCGTAGTGGGCATTCCACTGCTTGCAGGCGTCTATAGCTGCTTGGGGTTCAGTCTCCAGCGCGTGCAGGTCGAAGCCCAGCCCTGCGATTTTCAGCCCCGTCTCGTCGAGCAGTTGCTGCATCACAGGGCTGTGTTCGCCCATAAAGCCTGTGGTCTCGATGTAATCGTAGCCCATTTGCGCGACGGCGCGGATAGTGCCCGCGAAGTCCGTTTTCAGGTCGTCGCGCAGCGTATACAGTTGCAGTCCGATGTTTGGCATGGTTTTCTCCTGTGGGCACAAGGGTTTGTTTTTTATGCCTCGCCTTTCAGCCCTTTGAGTTCAGCTTCCGGTGCTTGGGAGGCGTTGCGCCATTTGTTGGGCACGTTCGTGTTCTTCCTGACCTTCTTCCCACTGCTTGTAGGAGCGTCGGTGTCCTTCGGGCGTCGAAGACCACCATCATATCGGGGGGGTACGCTCCATGTTGTTACCATTGACGGGATACCAAAACAGATCGATGGCGATAAACACTTCGTCGTAGTGGCGGAACATCGCCTCCAGGTTCTCTTGGAAGGTCATCATCATTTGCGCCTGTATCGTGTTGTTCGCCATCGGTTCTCCGTCCGTGTCGGGATACTCGATATCGGGCGGCGGGAGTGTGCTTCGCACGCCGATCATCTAGGAGAGTATACCTCCGAGTGCTTTACAGATACGGGTTAGTCGCCCTCTCTATGCCGACGGTGGTGTCGGGTCCGTGTCCCGGATGCAGGATGGTGTCGTCGGGCAGGTTCAGGACGCGGGTATGCAGGTGATGATGCAAGGTCTCGAAGTCGGCGTGTGGGATGTCCGTGCGTCCGACGCTGCCGGCAAAGATGGCGTCCCCACAGAACAGGCGCATGGGCTGCGTGTTTTTCAGCAGGAATCCGATGTGGTCGGGCGCGTGCCCGCGCAGCGCCAGCACTTCAAAGTGCAGCGCGCCTATCGCAAATTGCTCGCCCTCGCGCAGGTATCGGTCGGGCTGGGGCACGGGTTCTGTTGGGGGTAAGTTCAGATAGACAGGATGCTCGTGCGCGTACTGTGCCCAGAGTTCCCACTCTTCCTGAGAAATCCAGAAGGGGGCGTTCGTGTATTGTTTGAGGGTGCGCACGCCCACCACATGGTCAAAGTGTCCGTGCGTAGCTAATAACGCAACGACAGGCGGGTCGCCCAGGGCGCGCAGGCGTTCAATTATTCGCTCAGGCTCCAGTCCGGGGTCGATAATCGCAGTTGCGCGCGTGGCAGGGCACTGTACGATATAGCAGTTCGCCTGTAGCACGCCCAGCGGCAGTTTCTCGATGTGTACCATCAGGGCATGTAGGTCACAATCGCGGTGAGGGCGAACATCGCGACCGCCAGAATCAGCGTGAGGCGCGACAGGTTGTCATCGAAGCCGGGCTTGGCTTTGCCGAACATACTGTCCGCCGCGCCAGGACTGAAAATCCCCTCCGAACGCGAGGTCTGGATAGCCACCAGCCCGATGAACAGCACCATGATAATCATGTCTACCCAGGTCAGAATGATTTTCAGGATCTCCATCGTCGCTCCTCTTCAAACTCGATTGTCTGCTGAATGCGGTCGCGTAGGTCGTCCACAGGCTCTTCGAGCGAGCGTGTGACTTCCTCGCCTGCTTTTTTGAATTCGCGCATGGCTTGTCCGACGGAGCGCGCGATTTCGGGCAGCTTGCGCGGACCGAAAATCAGCAGCGCAATCACGAACAAGACCATGATTTCGCTAAAGCCGATGCTCCCGAACATAAGTTTTCGCCTCCGCGGGGATTGCCCCGCGTGCACTCATTATACCTCTTCTGGCGTGATTGCAACGAGGGTACGCCGTTCGGGGGTCAGCAGTTGCTGGGTGAGCGCGTGGATGCTCTGGGGCGTGACGGCGTCGATGTGGGCGATAATCTCCTCCATCGGGGTCACGTAGCCACGCATCAGGGTCTCGCTGCCGATGAGTTCCGTGCGCGCCTGCGTCGACTCCAGCGCCAGCACGCGGTTGCCCTTAAGCAGGTTCCGTGCACTCGCCACCTCGTCATCACTGGGCGGCTCGGTAAGTAGCTTGCCCAGTTCGGTATCGATGACCTGCACGGCTTGCTCAAACGCGCTGGGCGCAACGCCGCTGTAAATTACGAATAGCCCGCCGTCGGACATCGGCATCGCGTAGCTGCCGATTTCGTAGGCGAGTCCGCGTTTCTCGCGCACCTCCTGCCATAGTCGGCTGAACATGCTACCGCCCAGCAGGGTGTTCAGCACCGCCTGGGCGTAGCGCCGCTCGTCGAAAAACGACACGCCGTCCATCACGAGGGCGAAGTGGGTCTGCTCCACATCGCGGGTTTCGATATGGTGTGGCGGGGCGTTCGGGTAGCGCGACGGGATAGGCTGTGCGGGCGCGTCGGCAGCGGGCGGTTCAGGGTTCCAGCGTCCCAGCCAACGATCCACTTCCGCAAACAGCGCATCAGGGTCTAAGTTGCCTGCTGCCGCCACCACCACACGCTCGGGGCGATAGTGGGTGCGGGTGAACTCCAGTAGCATCTCACGAGTGAACGCGCTCACGGTATCGGGCGTGCCGATGATGCGTCGCGCCAGCGGGTGGTCGCCCCAATGTACCTCTGACACGCGATCGTGCAGAATCTCGTCGGGCGTGTCTTCAATCATGCGCATCTCTTCCAAGATTACGCCTTTTTCGAGCTCGATATCGTCGGGGTCTAAGCGGGCGTTCAGAAAAAGGTCGCTCAGCACTTCGACGGCGACGGGCATATGCTCGGCAAGCATGCGGGCATAGTAGAAAGTGAGTTCTTTGCCTGTGGAGGCATTCAGCACGCCGCCGCGTCCTTCAATTTCTTGGGCAATCTGGGCGGCGGTACGGGTATACGTGCCCTTGAACAGCATATGCTCCAAAAAGTGGGCGATGCCGTGCTGGTGGGGTAGCTCGTCGCGCGATCCCGCGCGAATCCAGATGCTCACGGTCAGCGACTGCACGGTGGGGATTGCCTCCGCCACAACGCGAACGCCGTTGCTCAAGGTGGTCTGATGCAGGTTCATTGGCGAAAAGTATACCTACTGCCCTGTCAGGAGTGGAGTTCGACTTGACACAAAAGTTCCCTTAACTTCGGGATCGCTTGGCGCATTACTCGGGCGCGGTGGCTGATGCGGTTTTTGAATTCGCTGGGCAATTCGGCGAGGGTGCAGCCGAGACTGGGCACATAGAAAATTGGGTCGTAGCCGAAGCCTGCCTGACCGCGTGGAGCATCAGCGATGCGCCCCTCCAGCGTGTCTTCGAAGGTGTAGACTTCGCCGCTGGGTAGGGCGATGGCGACGGCGCAGCGGAACCGCGCGGTACGCCGTTCGGAGGGCGTGTCTTTGAGCATTTCCAGAATGATGCCCATCTTCTCGCTGAAGGGGGTCTCCTCGCCTGCAAATCGGCGGGAGTAGAGACCGGGCTTGCCTCCCAGCGCGTCGATTTCCAGCCCGGCATCGTCGGCAAAGCTGATAGTGCCCGTGAACGCAGCACAAGCGCGCGCCTTGATTACAGCGTTGCCCACATAGGTGTCGGCATTCTCATCGGGCGGCTCGGGGGCGTTGGGGTAGTCCGCCAGCAGACGCACTTCCACAGGCAAGTCGTTTAGCCCCGCCCGCAGGAGTTGCTCGATCTCGCGCGACTTGGAACGGTTGTGGCTTGCAATCACGATAATCATAGGTTCACGCATCGTCGGCAAGGCGTTGCACTAACTCTTTCACGCGTTCTTCAATCATTGCGCGCACACGACGGAACTCGTCTATTGGCAGCCCGATGGGGTCAGGGATGTTCCAGTGTTCCTGGATGCCCGTATAGGTCGCGGGGCAGAGTTCATCGGTGGGGACATCGCACAGGCTCACGACGGCGTCGAACTGGGTGATATCGAACTCATCCACGCTTTTGGAGGTCTGGCGCGTGATGTCGATGCCGACCTCGCGCATGGCTTCAGTGGCAAGTGGGTGGACTCTGCCCGACGGGGCGATACCCGCGCTAAAAGCTACCACTTTGCCCTGACCGTAATGGTTGCCGAAGCCCTCCGCCATCTGGCTGCGACACGAGTTGCCCACGCACACAAAAAGCACCAACTTCGGTTCCGTCGCCATTTCAGTAGCCCCGCTGCTTATACTGCTCGATGGTTTGCTTGTAATGCTCCATACCGTTGGGACGGTTGATACTGGCTAAGAGAGTGGGGGGCTTGCCCTGCGCCGCCATGCGCTCCACGATGCCCGCGACCAACGCCCACAGCGCGACTGCCGCGCCGACGCCCGATGCGGGGCAGAACGCCGTCTCCACACCCTCTAAACTCAGCATCGCGTCGCCATAGGGTGCAGCGTTGTCAATCACTAAATCCACCACCTCGAACAGCCGCTTGCCCGATTCGTGTTCGGATTGGAGCTCGGACGAGTAGTCAATCGCCGTAAGTCCAATCGTGAACACGCCACGTGCCTTTGCCTGAATTGCCAGTTCCACAGGGAAAGGCGTCTTGCCTGACACGCTGCCGATAATGAGCACATCGTTAGGGGCGACTCGGCTTCGGTCTAAAGCGGCGTGGACGATGCAGCGCACGGTTTCGGGCGTGGTTTGCGCACCGACGCCATGCGCCTCGCGGTAGGGGTTCGTGTTGGTCACTTGCAAATCGAAACTTAGCGAGCTGAACGCCGCCAAGCCACCCGCGCGGTTAATCAGTTCGCGCGAGACTAAGTGCCCTGTGTCGTACACATGAATCACGCCACCCTGCAGCAGGCATTCAGAGCACTGGTCAGCAGCTTGCTCGATGGCAGTTAGCGACCGTCGCTCCAGTTCAGTTATCTGCGCACGGACGCGCTCGAAATAGGTTTGCGCCAGACTCATCGCGGGTAGATTGTACTCGAAGGAGGCTCCTTCTATCCGAACCAGCGCAGAGGGCGATGCGTCGCTTTGCTCGGAATAACAAAGATTTTGGACAAAGACCGTTTGTCACTCCGAATGGAACGAGGCTTCTGGCATGCTCAAAATCAGCAGGGAAACCACTCAATTCGACGAATGTGCCCTTCGGAGGATACCTATGCCGCAGGTGCGTTTCGATACCTACTATCGCTACGACGAGCTGACACAGATTTTACACGCTTACGCTGAAGAGTTTCCTAACCTCGTGCGCATTCAGGGCATCGGCAAGAGTTATGAGGGGCGCGACATTTGGCTGCTGACCGTGACCAATTTCGCCACAGGTTCCGCCGAAGAGAAGCCCGCGCTGTGGGTGGACGGCAACATTCACGCCAGCGAGGTATCTCCCTCCAGCGCCTGCCTGTATCTCTTGCACCGACTGACATGCGAGTATGGCAAAGATGACAAAATCACACGCTGTCTGGATACGCGCACATTTTACATCTGCCCGCGTGTGAATCCCGACGGCGCGGAGTGGGCGCTTGCCGACAAGCCCAAAATCGTCCGTTCTAGCACACGCCCCTACCCCTACGACGAAGAACCCATCGGCGGACTGGTGACCGAGGACATCGATGGTGACGGACGGATGCTCATGATGCGCATTCCCGACCCGAACGGGAACTGGAAGAAACATCCCGACGAGCCACGCCTGATGATTCGTCGGGAACCCGACGAGGTGGGCGGCGAATACTACCGCATCTTGCCCGAAGGCAGGTTCGATGAGCCGTTCGACCCTGCAATTCTGACCATCCAGCCGAAAAAAGAGGGCTTGGACCTCAATCGCAACTTCCCCAGCAACTGGCGGCAGGAATATGAACAACACGGCGCAGGTCCGTACCCCACCTCCGAACCTGAAGTGCGCGCGATTGTGGACTTCATCGCCAAGCACCCTAACATCACGGGCGGGATCACATTTCATACTTGGAGCGGCGTGCTGCTGCGCCCCTACAGCCACCAGCCCGACGACAGCTTCCCTGCCGAAGACCTCTGGACTTATCAGAAAATCGGCGCGAAAGGCACCGCAATCACGGGCTACCCGAATATCTCGGTGTACCATGACTTCAAATATCACCCCAAGGAGTACATTTCGGGCGTGTTCGACGACTGGATGTACGACCACATGGGTGTGTTCGCGTGGACAGTGGAGATTTGGAGTCCACAGCGTCAGGCGGGCATCACCGAGTATAAGTTTATCGACTGGTACCGTGAGCATCCTGTAGAAGATGACCTGAAACTGCTCAAGTGGAGCGACGAGGTTCTGGGCGGCAAAGGCTATGTGGACTGGCACGAGTTTGAGCATCCGCAGCTGGGCAAGGTGGAGTTAGGGGGCTGGAACGCGCTCTATGCGTGGCGCAACCCACCACCCGAGTTTCTAGAAAAAGAGGTCGCGCTGTTCCCCGACTGGCTGGTGTGGCATCTACTGATTTCGCCGAAGCTGGAGATTTACGAGGCGCAGGCAGATTCGCTTGGCGAGGGCATCTACAAAGTGCGCCTTGTCGTGCAGAACACAGGCTGGCTACCCACCTACATCACCAAAAAGGCGTTGGAGAAAAAGGTGGTGCGCGGCGTGATTGCTGAGATCGAACTACCTGAGGGAGCAACCTTGCGTTCGGGCAAGCCACGCGAAGAGTTAGGGCAGCTGGAAGGACGCGCCTACAAGCCCAGCGCCGCCAGCGTGTGGAATACTGATCCGACCGACGACCGCGCCAAAGTGGAATGGGTCATACACGCTCCGCTAGGCGGAACTGTGCGCCTCACCGCTAAACACGATCGCGCGGGTGTTGTGCGCGTGGAGCTAAGGCTGTAGACTTTCTCGTACCGAGCGGAGTAAAACATCTCACAACTCCAAATAACGCAGAGGGCGCGGAAAAGACCTCCGCGCCCTTGCATTCACGCTCCACCTGCTCCGTGTCTGCCTATTAACACCCCTGTCCGAAACCGAACAGCACCGTCAGTAGGTCGGCATCGTCCACTACGCCATCGCAGGTGACGTCCTCGGGCAGGAACTGCCCGGTCTGTCCGAAGGCGAACAGAATTGCCAGCAGGTCGGCGTCGTCGATGCAGCCGTCGAGGTTCACATCGCCGCCCGCCGTGATGCAACAGCCGCCCGCGCTCACGAAGAATGCGCCCGTGAGCTGAATAACGTAGCGCTGCAGCTCCGCCATTGTCGCGCCTGCCCAACCTGCTACAGGCTGATCCGCGCGAATGCCATCAGGGCAGCGCACGCCGCGTCCTGCACCTGTGGGATTCCAGATGGGCTGCCCATCTTGCGCCACGGCGTCGCGGTTGTAGCGACTAATCGCTAACAGGTACACGCCCGCTTGCGATATGCAGTTTGTGCGATTGTCAATACGCGATTGTAAACCGGTTGTAGCGTCTGGGTTATCATCGTTGAACACCACGCCTAAGCCGTCACATTTGAACAGCCACAGCTGTGTATCCCATGTGGTGGTGCCCACTGTGCTGGCAGAGAATTGGGCAGGGTTCGTAATGCAGATGACATACATATCCACATCGTCCGCGCCCATGCGCCCGCGCACACGCTGCACAGGGGTCTGGCAAGCCTGTGCCTCGGGGCTTTGAATCAGCTGCGCACTGCCAGGGAGGTCGCCCGCATCACCGCCGCCGTTACCTGTCTCATCCCAGCCGTCGAACGGTGGACAGGGCGGAATATTGGCTTGCGCCGGTGCCGTGAACGCATTCGTGAACGTGATTTCGTAGTTGCCTGCTGCACTTGTTGTGTTCAACCAGCCCGCCACGCGGGTCGCCGCATCCGGACCGTTCGGCGCGCGCACACCTGTGAACGGTGTGTTCAGCCACATCAGACGATCACCACAGCCAATCGCGTCCCTATCGTAGCGCGAAATCGCCACATAATAAATCCCCGCACTGCGATTCGTCAATAGCTCCGAAGAGTTGTCAATTCTCGAGCGTCCTGGCGTATCGCCCCCAACATCGTCGTTGAACGCCACACCCTTGCCCTCGGAGTCGAACAGCCAGAGCTGCGTGTCGAAGTTAGTATTGTTGTTCACAGTTGTCGCAACAAAGTTTGCAGGATCAGCGATGTAAATCACATACATATCCACATCGCTTGCGCCCAGCGTGCCGCGAATTGCTGCTAATTGCGTACTCGTATCGGTTCCAGTCGCCTGGGCGGTTTCGGGCAGGTCGCCTGCGTCGCCCTGTTCCTGATGGTTCATCTGAGCGTTTGCCAGCGTCAGCAACGCGCTCGTCGTCACAATTGACCATAGCATGCGTTTGCGCATCGTCGTAAGCCTCCTTTCGGCAGATTTGCCTGCCTTTATTATACACCAGTTCTACGCTATAACGAAATTGTCTCGCCATGCTGGGGCAAGTGCACATTCCAGCCACGCTGGTCTACAACCAGCGTGCGGAGAGTCTCGCGTGCGTGCGGCTCGCCGTGTGTGAGCAGCAACTGCTGCGGTACAACCTGTATCGCGTTCACCCAGCGGAGTAGTTCCGCCCGGTCCGCGTGCGCTGACAGCGCGGAGGTTTGAAAAATACGCGCCCGTACCTGTACAGGTTCGCCATGAATGGTGATTTCGGATGCGCCGTCCAGCAGCATGCGCCCACGCGTCCCCTCTGCCTGATAACCCACGAACAGCACTGCGTTGCGTGGGTCGGGCAGGCGCGCCTTCAGATGATGCAGAATCCGCCCCCCCGTACACATCCCGCTGGCGGAGATAATCAGCATCGGACCCGACTGCACGTTCAGGGACTTCGATTGCGAAACGGTTTGCACAAACTGTGTGTGATAGCAATACAGCGGTAGTTGCCCCTCGCACTCGCCGCCGGGGCTGGTCTCCAGATTCAAGTCGTCGCTGAAATGGCAGTAGAGGCGCGTGGCGTTTTGCGCCATCGGACTATCTACATAGACGCGCATCGGCGGAATGCGACCCGCTTCCTGCAACCGACGGATATGATACAACAGCAACTGCGCTCGCCCCACCGCAAACGCAGGTACTAACAGAACCCCCTGCGTGCTGTGGATATGCTCAATCGCCTCAATCAACAGGGTCTCCACAGTGTCTGGTTTGTGGAGGCGGTCGCCGTAGGTGGACTCCATCACGATATAGTCTGCGCCACCGGGAAACTCCGTCGGCGGGCGCATAATCGGGTCTTCGTAGCGTCCGATGTCGCCAGAAAAGAGCAAGCGTCGGTTGTTGGGCAGCTGGATTTCAATCGCGGCGGAGCCTAAGATATGCCCCATCGGATAGAAGAACACCTGCAACGAGTCGAGGGTCAGCATTGTGTGGAACGGCGTGGCGCGCAGGTGTTCTAAACTGGCTTCGGCGTCTTCGGTGGCGTAGAGCGGCAGAGCGGGCTGGTGGCGACTGTAGCCCTCGCGATTGGCGTACTCGGCGTCTTGCTCTTGCAGCTTCGCCGAATCCAGCAGCATAATCTCCAGCAGGGCGCAGGTGGCGGGCGTCGCGTAGACCGCACCGCGAAATCCCTGAGCCGTTAAGCGCGGCAGGTAGCCCGAATGATCGATATGCGCGTGGGTCAACAACACTGCGCGAATGTCACTTGGTTGAATCGGGAGCGTTTCCCAGTTGAGGGCTTTCCATTCGCGCGCGCCTTGAAACAGCCCGCAATCGACCAGATAATGTTTATCTTCGATAGTGAGTAGGTACTTGCTGCCCGTGACGACACCTGCTGCTCCCAAAAATGTGAGCGTGATGCTCATGCGGGCGAGTATACCTGCTGTGCTCAGTATAATTCGGGGATATGGACAGAGCGCGAGTGTTATGTATCCCCAACTTCTCGGAGGGGCGCGACGAGGCGACGATTCACGCAATTGCGGACGCGGCGGCAAGCGCAGGCGTGCAGATGCACCACCTCTCGTGGGACTACGACCACCATCGGATGGTGCTGGGGTTTTCAGGGACACCTCGGCAGGTGCAGCGGGCGGTGTTGCGAGCAGCCGGGGTAGCCATCGAGCGAATCGATCTCACGTGCCATCAGGGGGCGCATCCGCGCATCGGGGCAGTGGATGTGGTTCCGTTCGTGCCGCTGTCAGGGCTGACGCGCGAGCAGGCAGTGGCGTTCTCGTATCGCGTGGCGAAAAGTTTCGCGCGGCGACTGCGGGTGCCGGTGTATCTGTACGAGCATTCCGCCAGCGCGGGACGCATCCGCGATTTGCCCACTCTGCGCAAGGGCGGTTTCGAAGGCTGGCTCGGCAAGCGGCTCACGGGTGAACGCGAGCCTGACTTCGGTCCCAAACGGCTTCACCCCACTGCTGGTGCAACGATTATGGGCGTGCGCGACCCGCTGATTGCGTTCAATCTGAATATCCATCCGCCTGACGTCGCCCTCGCCCAGCAAATCGTGCGCTGGATTCGTCAGGAGCGTGAGCAGAACCCTGTGCTTCAGGGCGTGCGTGCGCTGGGGCTGTGGCTGCCCACCCGCGGCGTCGCCCAAGTGTCACTGAATATCACACGAACCCAGCAAACCGACCTATTTCGCGTCACGGAAGCCGTGAAACACAGGGCGCATGCGTTGGGCGCGGAGGTCGTCGAGACCGAGCTGGTTGGCGTGCTATCGGCGGACGACGCGGCACGAGCGTTGCAATCGGCTTTGAAGCTCCAACAGATTGAAGCGCGACAGATTGTGTTAACGCTTTGCTCAGAATGATACCGTACTATCCCCTGCCTTAAGTACACCTTGACACTCCCTGAAATAGGCTATAATGGAGGTATGCGACTTTGGACGGAAGGCTGGGCATGGTTGGGTTTACTGTTGCTGGCAGTACAGAGCGTATCAGCGCAGCAGTGGCTGGATTTGCGGTTCCACGACTCGGTTTCGGGGCGCGCGCTAAGCGCAGAAGTCTCATTGACTGAGCAAAACACTGGACAATCCTACGCTTTCCGTTCTCTACCGGATGGACAGCTCGCCGCGCAACTGCCTGAGGGCGACTATGTGTTGCACGCCTCGGTAGATGGCTACCAACCTATGGCAATCACTCTGAGAGTCGATCCCAACACGCCGCCACATCGGTTTTACCTGGATCCGCTTGAGCCGCCGCAGGAGACCGACTGGCGGTATCTGTGGGCGCAGCGCAAGCTGAACCAGATGATTGTGGTGGGTTTTGTTATGGACGAGCAGACAGGGCAGCCCCTGGAGAAGGTGCGCGTGCGCCCGCTGAACCACGCAGGTGAAGCGTATACCGACTCGCGCGGGCTGTTTTACCTACAGTTCCCGATTCGCGACTTGCAGGACAAGCTGCAGCCCTACGCGACGCTCGCGCTGGAGTTGCCTGGCTACCGCACCCTGCTGCTGGAGAAGGTGCGCCTGTGGAGCGAGGGCGACTGGATTTATCGGCTTACGATGCAAGCAGGGACAGGTGTTGAGACGCGCGATATGCGCTCGCCCCGCCACCGCGAAGAGGAACCTGCACTACCCTGCACGGATTGCGAAAAACAAATTGAAGTCGCGCCGCCTGACACTACGAGGCAAACTCACTCGGACGAAGGCGACTTCTTCCCCGCTGCGCCTGCACCGATTGTGCTGCCCAAGTACATTAAGGTGGGTCGCAACTGCACTTCGCGTACCAACTGCCCCGGCGGCGTGGAAGTGTATACAATCGATACCTACTGCAAGGGCGTAATAACCAGCGAGTGGTACGCCTGCTGGGGCAACGTGCGCTTCGGTAGCGAGAACCCGCCCGCGGGCATGGAGTCGCTCAGGGCGGGTGCAGTCGCTGTGCGCAGCTATGGCGTGTCTTTTGTATACACGCCCATCAACAGTAGCTACGACATCTGCGACTCCACCTCGTGTCAAGTGTTCACGGGCAACCAGAGCAGCAACGGGAACGCGGCGGTGGACGCCACCACGCGCTATGTGCTACTCACCAGCTCAGGCAACCTCGCGCGTTCGGAATACTCAGCGGAGAACAACAACGCGGGCTGTGGCGATGGCTTTTCAGGCACGGGTAGCAGTTGGCCCTGCATTTCTGACCCCGTCTGCACAGGTTTTGCACTAAACGGGCATGGGCGTGGACTATGTCAGTGGGGCTCTGCGCGCTGGGCGACGGGCAGGCGACTTTCCAGTAGTCAGGCTTGTACCAGCAGCGCGCCTTTGCACGGCTACGGCACCAAAAACTGGCAACAGATTCTGAGCCACTACTACGCGCCGGGGGGCTATCAGCTGGTGCAAGGTGGCGTCGCCACAATTCAGAACCTTTCGGTCAGCCCCAACCCTGTACGCACAGGCATGCAAGCGACGCTAGGCTTCACTATCAACGCCACGCACGACTTTCAGGTGATTTTGGGCGCGTCCATTCGGCTTGGTACGGGCAACTGGATTTCCGACCCATCGCGCGACTTGAAAGTGAGCCTTGTGGAGGGAACGAACAGTCGCTCGCGCTTCTTCCTTATTCCGAATGACGCCGCTGCAGGAACCTACGATGTGCTGACCGCACTCTGGTTCGACCGCAATAACAGCAATACGATCAACACGGGCGACTTTCAGGTAGACGACCGCATATTCGCGGGGGTGATGCAGGTGCGCCTCGCAACTTCAGTTAGCGTACCAGCAGTCAGCGGCAGGCGGGGGCAGACCGTTGCGCTCCAAGCCACCCTACGCCAGAGCTTAGACAACGCCCCACTTAGCGGACGCACGATAACCTTTAAGGTGAACGACGCCGTTGTGGGTAATGCCGTTACCAACATGTCAGGTGTCGCGACGCTGAACTACACCCTCCCTCTAAACATGCCGCTGGGCAACCAGACTGTACGCGCCGAGTTCGAAGGCGACAGTACCTACGCCGCCTCGTTCTCCACGAACACGCTCACTGTGCAGCCCGTGCGTGTGCAGGGGCAGGTCACGCTCCAGGGCGTCTCCAACCCGCAAGGAACGGCTGTGCGCTTCGTGCTGCAAGCAGGCAGTCAGCAGGAGACGATAAATACAACGCTTGGTGCGAACGGCAGCTTCGCCTTCGATACGCAACTTTCAGGCGCAGCCAATGTGCGTCTTACCACCCCCAGTGGCGTATGGCTCTGCACTCAGACCAACACCATGCTCAACAACATTACCACCCTGAACTTCACAATGAACGCGGGCGACCTGAATCAGGATGGTGTAATCGACGATGCTGACTTGCTGCTGGTGCTGTTCGCCTTCGGCTCAAACAATCCTCAAGCCGATGTGAACCGCGATGGCGTGGTCGACGATGCAGACTTGTTGGTGGTATTGTTTAACTTTGGTACCGGCTGCTGAGGAAAGACACTAAAGGTGCTATTTTACAATTGCAGGCGTGAGCATCGCTGATGAGGGTTTGCCACTGAAACGCACCTCCTGGAGGGCGAGACGCCTGCCGAACCGCTTCCGACTATGGTAGATACTTCGCGAAGGTATAGGCTGGAGGCTCAGCGGGCACCTCGCCCCCCAGAGGCATATTCGGGCGCTATCTCTTGAGGAACCCTATGCCCTGTATCCTCAATAGTCTCTTACTCTAACGCGCCTGCGCCTTTGCTTCCAGCTTGTTCAGCCAGAACACGATACCGCCCAACATCGCAGCCACGA
>FMJZ01086950.1_pt1 | contig 16239 bp, 16 predicted proteins | sample 1987881 | NCBI WGS metagenome assembly FMJZ01 (sample SAMEA4378227, study PRJEB15110) | soil metagenome | biome: soil; feature: Field; material: Soil | place: India | collected 2015-03-11 | depth 0 m | reverse complement strand
TATTTTGAAAGGTGGAAGATTTCTTCTCAAATATGGAATCGCTCCACAATGGTCGAAATGGGAGTGGGTTAAAAGAAGTAAATCTATTCCTCTGTTTCCTGCAATGAAAAGAATATCTTTTTTATAGATAGGACCCATTACAGTAACGCCCGCATCAATCATGGCAATCTTTTCGCCTAAAATTAAATACAAAGGGAAATATACATTTCCGATAGCAAATATTTTTTCCGTAAGTTTTCTTAATTTCATTGAGGAAGATATTTTGATGAAAATGCCACCGATAATGTAGCTATTGCTCCAGAGTCAATGACCAGAAAGAGTGTCCAACCGAAGATGAAGGCTATAAGTGAACCGTAAGATTCTCTTAGATAGACATACATACCTCCTGCATGAGGAAAGGCTGCTCCTAACTCAGAAAATGTTAGAACGCCAAATAGACTCAGAATACCTCCTACAATCCAGACAGCAATGATAAGATAAGGAGATTTAACTTTTACTGCTATGGTTGCTGGGACTATGAATATTCCATATCCTATAACGGTTCCCACAAGAATTCCTACTACATCAATGAAGCCCAGAATCCTTGGAAGATTAAGCTTTGATTTGTTAATGCTTTCAGAATTGACCTTTATGTTTTCCATATTGATTAGAATACCTTAAAAAATATAACTGAGCAATTGCTCTGAACGCACTTTGCTACTTTTCAAGATTTGAATCCCGGAAATTTTCTATTTATAGACCGAGGATTTCTTTCAATTTTACGACATTTTTCCTGCTTACGGGAATTTCCTTGCCATTTAAAAGGTTTGCAGTGTAATCTCCTTTGAACATAGGGTAGAGCTCGTCTATTTTTTCAACATTAAGAATATAAGATTTATGAACTCTCATGAAAGTATCTTTTGGCAATATATCTTCGAAATAACCGAGTATCTTTTTTGATAATATTTTCCTGTCCAATGTATATAAGAAATTTTTCCGAGCCCTTCTATGAAATAGATTTCATCAACATAAATTGTAACAATCCGATCTTCTGTTTTAATGCCTATCTTTTTTCTCATTCTTTTTAATAATTCATCATAATTTAGAAGCTTTCTGAATTTTATCCTTTCTTCTATTCTTCTAACTGTATTTTCAAACCTATCCCTGGAAATGGGTTTCAGTATATAATCAATTGCTCCTTCTTCAAAAGCTCTGACTGCATATTCATCATAGGCAGTAACAAAAATTATCAATGCTTCTTTACCTATTTTTTCTATAACCTCCATACTGCTAATTACGGGCATTTCAATATCTAAAAATACCACATCAGGTCTTTTTTGAAGAATATTTCCATCGCCTCCTTTCCATTGGATGCCTCCCCAACAGTCTCAAAGTCGTAGCTAGAAAGTAATCTTCTCAAATAATCCCTTGCAAGGGGCTCATCATCTGCAATAAGAACTTTAATCATTTTTTTCCGGTATTGTTACAGATATTTTTACTGTATCCTCTATCTTTTCAGTTGATATTTGGGAATTTCCATATATTATTTTTAGCCTTTCTCTCAAAATATAAAGACTGTGCCCTTCATGAATTTTATTACTCCTTTTGAAGGATTCTGAACCTCAATTGTTCTGTTATTGCCACTTTTTTTAATCTTTAAATCAATGCTAATCTTCTCTCCGTGGCTGTATTTTACAGCGTTTTCAAGGAGGGTCTGAATCAGAAAGGGTGGAACCATTCCTTCTGTAACCTCTGTCTCTATTGAGTAGGAAAGCCTATTTCCAAATCTTATTTTATGTATATCAGGATAATTTTTTGCAAAATTAAGCTCTTCTTCCATTGTAACAAATTTTTTATCTACTGAATGGAAGGAATATCTAAAAAGCTCAGCGGTTCTGGATACTAACTCCTCAGCCTTTTTAGGCTCTCTCTCAATCAAAGAGGCAATTATGTTGAGAATGTTGAAGAAAAAAATGAGGGTTTAGAGTTGACCTCAGGTTTTTTATCTCAGCCTCCTTTAACATTTCCTCTGTTTTTGCCAATCTTCTGTAGAAGTCAACGGCGTAACTGGCAGATGTTATAATGACTGTAATAAAAAGGGAAACAAGCATAACTGGAAGATAGTTCCAAATTATAATTTTAAATAGGAGAATCAAGAGATTTGTAACTAAGAAGAACACAATGAGAAACAAAAAAGTGTGGCAAAGGATTGAATTACTATTGCAAAGGTAAGCGGAAATCTTGAAAGGATGAAATCCGCGGTCTTTCTGTGATAAAATTCCTGAGTCCCCCAGATGGAAGCAGCGTAAAGGATTGCAATGCTGACAGTTGACAGAGGCTCATTAGAAAGCGTCAGAAATGTGAAGATTGACTTTTTCATGACAAACTCTTTCCTTTTTTTGTAAGAACTCATAAAACATTCCCTGAAGAGCTTGCAAGGACAGAAATTAATTTTTCAAATCCAAAAAAGACCTCCTGAAATTGTTGCGGAGAGCTTGGCTATCAATCTAAGAAAGTTGAATTTAGAAAGACCTGACGCAAAAATAAAAGGGGCTATATAAAGGGATGTTGCTAAAAAGAATGAGAGAAAGAAAAGAAATCCCTTTAAAGCTTCACCAATTGAAACAACCGTCGCGACTGCAAGCAGAAATGGAGGACAGATGTTCAAGCCTATAAGTATTCCAGAAATCAAGGGAAATCTTTTAAAAACCGGAAATTTTATCAATAATTTACATACCTGATGATCTGGAAATATCCCCGATATTCCGTTTAAAAGAAAAAGCATGGAAAAGATAATTATAGAGACAGCAGAAAAAGTCTGAACTACACTTCCGGGAAGCTTATTTCCCAAATATCCTATGACACCACCAAGGGCTATGTAGGCGATTAGTCTTCCAGAAATAAATTCAGAAATAGCTCCCAGGCTTTTTTTAAAGGATAGCCTATCTGAAAAAATTACTGAAATTAAAAGTGGTGAGCACCATCCAAGGCAGAAAATCCCTGTTGATAGTCCAAGAAGGAAAGCCTCTCCAAAAACTTTTATCATTTTAGTTTCCCGAGCTACTCAGGAGTTTCCTTGCTGATTTTACCTCTTCGGAGGATGAATAAAGCTCTATAAGCTTTTCCCACTTCTCCTTTGCTTTTGAAACATCTCCTTTCTTTTTGTAGGCTATTCCAAGATCGAATAGAAGTTCTCTAATGAGTTCATCATTCAACTCAATTTTTTTTTAAAAAGGAAAGAACGAACTCAAAATCTTTAATGGCAACATTTATTCGCTCGAAGAAATCTGGAAGTCCTAAATTATTTCTACCTCTTATAATTCTCAAATTTATATTTTCTGGAGACATGGATACCCCCTTATCCATTTCTCTCAAACCTTCTTTAACATAAAATATCTTTTGAATAGAGAAGGTGGCATCTCTCTCTTTCAAAGTTAGAATGCTCCCAAGCCAGCATCGGGCTTCAGCATTTTCAGGCTCTATTTTGACAAGTTTTTTTAGAACTTTCTCTCCCTTTAATACAGCTTCCTTATCACCTTTTAGACCAGCATTATGATAGAGAACGCCGAGTTTAAAAAGAATTTCCTTATTATCGGGTTTTTTCTCCAGAACTTTTTCCATATCTCTGATCATCGCAGTTTCGTCATTTTTAGTCTGACTGAAAAGGAAAAAAAAAAGAGGAAAAAATTAGAACCAAGAAAATACATTTTTTCATGACGGACCTCCCTGACGAAAATTTAAAATTAAAAAGCAAAATTTCTAAATACATTCCTTTCCTTCTTTAACTTTTAAATTTTGAATTTTGCTTTTTCATTATTCATATCTTTCATCTCAGAACCTTATCATAAAGCCACCAACAGGCATAAAGAAGAATTGATAAGCATATTTGGCTTTTCCTTCATACATATCCCAGTATTCAGTGTAGATATTTTTTCTGTTATAAACATTCTGAATGTTAATGTAGCCTATTATAGTCATTCCCTTGAAATGGTCTTTACTCGAAAACTGAAGGTCAAGCCTGTGATAGGGAGGATAATATCTGGAATTTTTCTTCTCGTCCTTCGGGCAATACCATGCAGTATCTCCAGAAATCTGAAATCTTTTTTCAGGAAGATAAGGAGTGTATGGTCTTCCTGATGCAAACCTCCATTTTAAGGATAGTTCCATCTTTTTCGTGATTTCCCATCCACCTATCAGTGTTAAAATGTGCCTTTGATCCCAGTCTGAAGGGTATTCTCCATTTATGAAATCTTTCCTCTTAGATATGCCATAAGAATAGCTCAACCTTCCATAGGTGGAGTGAGAGAGTTTTTTGTGGATGAATAGCTCAATTCCATTTGAATATCCGCTTCCATTATTGGAATAATCTGTTCTTACATCAGATTCAGATATAACCAGCGATTCAAAATCCTTGTGATAAGCTTCTGCTGTCAATTTAATATCCTCCCTCAAAAGATACTCCAGACCGACAATATAGTGAGTTCCTTTCTCTGGTTTTAAATTTTTCTGAATTGGAAGGATGTTGTATGGAGGAAGTTGTGAGAATTTGCCGAAGCTTAAATTCAGATTGAACTTTGGTGTAATCAAAAAAGATATACCAATTCTTGGCTCTAAATTCCCCTTTTCTTTAATATTAAAACTTTCATATCGGATCCCGCATTTAAGATTTGCCCGTGGTAATATCTTCCATAAATCCTGGATGTAAAAGAAAAATTTGTCAGATTGGTAATTTCCTTCTTTATCTTCTTCCTCAAAAATAGATCCAGAAGGTAACCTGTGAGACTTTATCATGAAATTATGAGAAAGGTCTACTCTGCCAAATTGCGCTCCGAACTCAAAAATGTGATTTTTTAATATTTCGGTTGTATATGAAAACTTTGTGAAAATATGAGTTTGTTCATTTTGAAGTTTGTAGTCTTTTCCTGCAGATAGGTCAGCCCAATTGTCTATAAAAGCAATGGTTGTAAGAAAATAACCTTTTCTGACTAAAGACCTCCAGTTTATTCCTAAGATATCCTGATTCCCTCTCCAAATAAGCTTCTCCGAACTAAATATGAGTTTTTCGGGAACCTCCATATAGTCCTTCCCCCTTATCCAGAAGAGCCAGGCTTTATTTTTGGAATTTATATCGATGTCTAATCTTGCATAGTAATCGTCATAGTTTGGTATTACATCTCCAATATCGCTGAATTTATCAAGGATTTGAAAAAAACTTTTTCTGTAATTGAGAATAAAAGAAGAATTCTTGGTTAAAGGTCCTTCTGCAATAAAAGAGACTCCTGCCATGGAGAAGTCAAAAGTTGATTCGAATTTCTCTCTATTTCCTTCCCTTAAAGAAATATCCATGAAAGAAGAGAGTTTTCCTCCAAATCGGGCGGGAAAACCTCCAGATGAAAAAAAAACATCTTTGACGAGTTCAGTATTTATTATTGTCATCCCACCCCCTCCACCTCCAAGGTCAGGAAAATGAACTGGTGAGTTAATCTCTACATTATCAATCAAAACAAGATTTTCGTTAGGGCTTCCTCCTCTAACTATTATTGAGGCTGAGTAGTCTTCTGCAGTTGCAACTCCAGGAAGAGAGGAGAGCATTCTCGGCAGGTTGTATCCCTCAGGGTCTCCTCTCACTTCATAATAGGTTAGTTTTGATGAACTCGTTGTCTCGTCTTTATTTTTTGTGAAATATTCAGGATAGACAGTTATAGAATGAGCTTCTACTGGGGTCTCTTCCAGTTCAAAATCGAGGGTGATTGTGCTCCCTGGAATTATAATAACCCTTGTCTTTACTTGAGTTTTGAATCCAGGGAGCGATGCCTCCAGCACATATTCGCCGAAAGGAACCATTTCAATTGTGAAAATCCCATTTTCATCAGTTATTGAATAAAGAGATAGTTCTTTGATTCTAACTGTTGCGCCTGGAAGTGGTTGTTTTGTTAATTTTTCTGACACCTTTCCTTTTAATTTTCCCGACCTCTCCTGAGCATAGATTATTCCAGTGGAAAGGAGGCTCTCAAAGAAAAGTGAAAGAGCGAGAAAAATAATTATTTTGTAATAATTCTCCTTTCTCAAAATTCTCGGGGAGAAAATATTGAGAGAAACAGAAAAAATTCTAATATATTTTTTTATCATCTTGCTCTCCATGTTATATAATCTAACAAAATTATCATTTATTACAATTTTTATGGAATAAAAAGAGGAGATAAGGAATAAATGGAGGATGAGAAGAATAAACTTACAAAGATAGAAAATCGGTAATTTTACAAGTTGCAAGAAAATTAAATTTAAATTATCATATTTTCTTAATTGGGAGTAATTTTGCTCACCAATTAATTTTAAATTTTAGGAGGAAAAATGAGTGTTCCTGAAGCAAAGAATATTAGGAATGTTGCCATAGTTGGTCATGGTCATACGGGAAAAACTTCCTTTGTCTCAGCTGTCCTTTTTGATAGCGGAGCGGTTAACCGCCTGGGAAAGGTTGACCAGGGGAATACTGTTACAGACTTTGATCCTGAAGAGATAGAGAGAAAAATAACAATAAGTTCTTCCCTGTGCTTTTGCGAATGGGAAGGACTAAGATTTAATATCATTGATACTCCTGGATACGGGAATTTTATAATGGATACTAAAGCATGTTTAATGGGTGTCGACTCTGCTGTTGTGCTGGTGTGCGGTGTTTCTGGAGTGGAGGTTCAAACTGAGAAGATATGGGAGATACTTGAAGAAATTGGACTTCCGAGAATTTTTGTAATAAATAAGTTAGAGAGGGAGAATTCAGATTTTGAAAGGGCTCTTTCATCTTTAAAAGAAAGTTTTGGAAGGGGATGTGTTCCTGTTCAGCTTCCTGTTGGCAAAGAAAGCCAGTTTAAGGGAGTTGTTGATCTTATAAAGATGAAAGCATACATATTTGAAAAGGATGAAAGTGGTTCATTTAAAGAGAGTGAGATTCCTGAAGAGTATCTTGAAATGGCAAAAAAGAAGAGGGAGGAGCTAATGGAAATGGTCGCAGAAAATGATGAAGCCTTAATGGCAAATTTCTTTGAGAGGGGAGAGCTTGCAGAGGTCGAGTTTAAGGAAGGTCTTAGAAAGGCTGTCCATAACAGACTTATTTATCCAGTTTTTGCTATTTCATCCCTTACAAATATAGGAATTCAGCCAACCCTCCATGCATTTGTGGATTATCTTCCTTCCCCCCTTGACAGAAAACCGCCAAAGGGTAAGCAGAATGGTAGTGAAATTGAGGTCATTTCCTCTCCTGATCAACCTTTTTCTGCTTTTGTCTTTAAAACAATCTCAGATCCTTATGCTGGAAGGATATCAATATTTAGAGTTTTCTCAGGAAAGGCAAGCCCTGATTCAACTGTTTTGAATTCTTTGAAAGGAACAACAGAAAAATTGGGTAGTCTTTTTTATCTTCAGGGTAAACAGCAGATACCAGCTCCACTTGCTCAGGCTGGCGACATTCTCGCAACAGCTCGATTAAAGGATACATTAACAGGGGATACTCTTTCATCTAAAGATAATCCCATCCTTTTTGAACCAATAAAATTTCCTCAGAGCTCAATATCTTTTGCTATAGAGCCAAAGACAAGACAGGATGAAGAGAAGATTTCAACTGCCCTTCAGAGGATTGCCGAGGAAGACCCGACAATAAGATTTGAGAGGGATTCCCAAACAAAGGAACTTTTAATATCAGGAAATGGTCAACTCCATGTTGAGATAATCGTTGCAAAACTTAAGAAGAGATATAATGTTGATGTTGTTTTGAGAAGGCCCAAGATTCCTTACAAAGAAACTATTAAAGGAACTGCTGATGTTCAGGGTAAATACAAAAAACAGACAGGAGGAAGAGGTCAGTATGGTGATGTGAAGATAAAAATAGAACCTCTCCCAAGAGGTACGGATTTTGAATTTGTTGACCAGATTTTTGGAGGAGCGATACCAAAGAATTACATTCCATCTGTAGAAAAAGGTATTCAGGAAGCAAGACAGAAGGGCATCCTTGCTGGTTATCCTGCTGTTGATTTTAAAGTAATTCTATACGATGGCTCTTATCATGAAGTTGACTCCTCAGATCTTGCCTTTAAAATTGCTGCATCAATGGCTTTCAAAAAAGGGATGATGGCTGCAAATCCGACATTACTTGAGCCAATAATGAATGTGGAAATTTATACCCCTGAAGCCTATCTTGGCGATGTAATGGGTAATTTGAACGGAAGAAGAGGAAGAATAGTCGGAGTTGAGGAAAGGGGGGGTAAAAGCGTTATAAAAGCTCAGGTTCCAATGGCTGAAATGCTTGATTTTGAGCCATCTCTTACATCAATTACTGGAGGGAGGGGCTCCTATTCCATGGAATTTTCCCATTATGAGGAAGTTCCTCCTCATCTTCAGCAAAAAATAATTGCTCAGGCAAAAGAAGAAGGGAAGATACCTGAGGAAGAAGAAGAATAAAAAATTAAAAAGTAAAAAGGCAAAAGTCAAATGAGAAATTCAAAATTAATATTAATTGATTGCAAATTGAATTGAAGATTGGAAATTTTAAAATGCAAAATGAAAAAGCAATAAGTTTAATTAATTTAAAATCTGCAATTTAAAATTTGCATTTTACTATATTTTTATTTTAGATGATGCTTTTAACTTTTGACTTTTTAATTTTAGATTTAAATTTAAGGAGGTCATATGAACGATTCTCGAAGAAGTTTCTTTAAAAAAATTATAGGGTCTGCTTTCATTCTTTCAAATTTTCCAAAATTTGCATTCTCACAGCAGAAAAAAGGTGGACCTGTTGTTATATCGAGCAGTAATGGACTCAGGTCAACCGAGAGGGCAATGGAACTTTTGAAGGCGGGTGCTGATCCCCTTGATGCAGTAATAGCGGGAGTTAATATTGTGGAGGATGATCCAAATGATATAACAGTTGGACTTGGTGGACTTCCCAATGAAGGAGGTGTTGTTGAACTTGATGCCTCTGTAATGCATGGTCCAACCCATGATGCAGGTGCTGTAGCATCTTTGAGAGGAATAAGAAATCCCTCCAAAGTTGCTAAACTTGTAATGACAAGGTCTGACCATATTCTTCTTGTGGGAGAGGGAGCTTTGAAATTTGCAAAAGCCCATGGATTCAAGGAAGAAGATCTCCTTACTGAAAAGGCAAGAAAGATATGGCTTTACTGGAAAGAAACACTTTCTGATAATGATGACTGGCTCCCTCCAAAAGATGAGGAGATAGAAGAGGAGATTAGAAATTACTTCAGAACTCACGGAACTATCACTTGCCTTGCTCTTGATTCAAAAGGAGATCTTGGAGGAGTTACTACAACAAGCGGTCTTGCTTTTAAAATTCCTGGGAGAGTAGGGGATTCTCCCATAATTGGAGCGGGTCTTTATGTTGACAATGATGTTGGGACAGCTGGCTCAACAGGAAGAGGTGAAGCAAACATTTTGAATGTAGGAGCCCACACTGTTGTAGAATTTATGAGGAATGGAATGACTCCAGAGGAGGCATGTTTAAAGACTCTTGATAGGGTTGTTCATACCAACAAGAAACAGGGATATTTGCATGATGAAAAAGGAAGACCAAAATTCAATTTAAATTTCTATGCAGTAAGAAAGGACGGTCTTTACGGTGCAGCATCCATATGGAGCGGCTCTAAATATGCAGTCCATGATGGAAAGGTAAATCGATTACTTGATTGTGCTTACCTTTTCAAAAGAGAAAGGTAAAACAGCTAACAGCCTACAGCTTTTTCTATTATATAGCTGTTAGCTATAAGCTGTTTAGTTCTGTTCCTCCCCGCAATAGGGGCAATTTTTTACAACATTTGATATCAATCTTTTACAATTCCAGCACTTTTTCTCTTTTTTTATCTCTCTCATTTTTATCCGTTCTTTTATATCTCTAATATAGTCTGTGTGAACATCTTTTCCGAGAAATTTGTCTATTTCCTCGATAATTTCTGAAACACTCTGGTGTCTTTCCTGAGGGTTTGCCTTTAATGCTTTCATACATATATTTGAAATTTCCCTTGGAATAGCTGGGTTTGCTTTGTGCAAAGGAGTGATCTTTCCTTCCCTTGCAAGTTTTTCGATAACAAAGGGATTGGCATCAAGGATTGGAGGTGCTCCTGTCAGCATTTCATAAAGAATACATCCTAAAGAATAAATGTCTGAGACAAAGGTTGACTTTCCTGCAAACTGTTCAGGTGCCATATAAGGAGGGGAACCAATTTTTGTTGTTGCATAAGGAATCCCTTCTATCCATGTGGATGTACCGAAATCTCCTATTTTTGCAATTCCATCTTTAGTTATTAGAATATTTGATGGTCTGAGGTCTCTGTGAATTATATTATGCTCGTGGGCGTGCTTAACACCAAGACACATCTGTCTAAAATAATTTAAAGAAGTCGAAAGGGAAAGTTTCCCTTCCCTTTCTATTATTCTATGAAGGGGCTCACCATCAACATACTCCATGACAATGAAAAAGTAAGGGTTTATTTTCTCAGCTGTAATAATTTGAATAATGTTTGGGTGGGTCAGAGCTGCCTGAACCTGTGGTTCTTTTAAAAGATTTATTAAATCAGTTGACTGCCTGTGGGGAACTTTTAAAGCGACTTTCTTTTTTAGCCAGATATCCTGGGCAAGATAAACAGTTCCAAATCCTCCTGTTCCAAGAATGTCTAAAATCAAATACTTTCCTAATTTCTGGCCTCTTAGAAACAATCTAATTCCTCCAGAAAATATTGAAAAGTGTCATTGCAGAAATCACAGCGGTTTCGCTTCTGAGAGTGTTTTTTCCAAGGGAAATTGATTTGAAATCATTACTTAATATAAAATCTTCCTCTTCATTCTCCCACCCTCCTTCTGGTCCAAAAAGTAAAATAGCAGATTGGGGCTTTTTATTTAAAACTTCTTTTATCATTATATTTCCATTTTCGCTGAAGAGTAATTTTTCTCCTTCAAAGGAGATTTTCAAAAATTCTTCAAGTTCTATTGGAGTCTCTATTTTTGGAAGATATAATCTTTTTGATTGTTTAAGTGCATTTATTGCGATGGATTTCCAGTGTCTTAACTTTGGCTCAACCCCTTCATTTTTAATTATTTTTGACCTTTTAGAATGAACTGGAAATATTTTGTCTGCGCCAAGTTCGGTGGCTTTCTGGATAATGAAATCCATGGTTTCATTTTTTAAAATAGCTTGACAGAGAATAATGGGAGGGTATTCCCTCTCCTTTCTTTCCCTTTCAAATATTTTTACTTTTGTGCTTTTGCTTCCTATTGAAATTACTTCTCCAATATATAAATTTCCCTCTCCATCTGTAAGGGAAATTTTTTCACCAGTTTTTCCTCTCAAAACCTTTGAAAAGTGTGTGTGCTCTTCCTCTGAAAGAAAACAGATATCATTCTCTATTTTTTCGAGATAGATGAAGAATCTGTTTGCAGTCAATTTTTAATGATATATATTTTTTATTTTTGACTTTATCTCGTCGTAATGGCGGGAGCTTTCGTCTCCTCTTAATACTGCAAGCTGTTGAAGGAGTTTCTTCTCTTCCTTAGTGAGATTTGTTGGAGTAACAACTTTTACTTTGACAAAGAGATCGCCTCTTCTTGCACTTCCAAGGACTCTCATCCCTTTACCCTTTAGTCTGAAAACAGTTCCTGTCTGAGTTTCCTCAGGAATTTTCAAATGCTCATCACCATCAAGAGTTGGTATCTTCAGCTCTGCTCCAAGGGTAGCCTGTGTGAATGTTATTGGTATTTCCATATGCAAATTATCCCCACTCCTTTCAAAAATAGGATGGGGTGCTATTCTGATAATAACATAGAGATCCCCTCTCCTTCCTCCGAACTCTCCCATCTCGCCCTCTCCCTGAATTCTTAGTTTAGCACCCGAGTCAATCCCTGCGGGGATCTTGATTTTCAGTGTCCTCTTTTCCTTTTTCTTTCCTGTTCCTCTACAAGCTTTGCAGGGGTTCTTTGCAATCTCTCCGGTTCCATTGCACTGAGGACATGTTCTCGATATGGAGAAGAAACCTTGCTGGTATCTAACATGTCCTGAGCCTCCACATGTTGGGCAGACCTCTCTCTTTGTCCCTTTTTCAACTCCTTCACCACCACAAGCTGAACAAACCTCATCCCTGAAAACCTCTATTTCTTTTTCCACTCCCATGAATGCATCCTCAAGTGGAATTTCTATCTCAAGCCATATATCAGCTCCAGGCTTTGGACCCCTTTTACTTCTTCGAGGCGAGAAGAAATCGAATCCAAAGAAATTACCTAATATATCTTCAAATTCCTGGAAAATTGAAGATGAGAAAACATCAAAATCCGTAAATTGCTCACCCCTTAGACCAGAATGTCCATAAGTGTCATATATTCTCCTCTTTTCAGGATCTCCAAGGACAGAGTATGCCTCAGCAGCTTCCTTAAATTTTTCCTCTGCTTCTTTATTACCCGGGTTTCTGTCGGGATGATATTTTAAGGCAAGATTTTTGTATGCTTTTTTAATCTCCTCCTGGGTTGCATCCCTTGGAACACCTAAAATCTGATAATAATCTTTCTTTTTCATATTTAAATTTTACTGGAAATAATTTTAGTTAGTTTTTCTTTAGCCTCATTTAGATCAGATTGAAATCTCCTCATCTCATTAACATCATTTTTATTTATTGCATTTTCCGCCTTTGAGATTAAAACCCAGAGCTCCTCAATGTTAATATCTCCCAACATATAAGATGCTTTATTTAGAGAATCTTTTATTCCCCATATTATTGCATCCAGCTCCTCCCTGATTCGTTTCATTTCCATCATTCTTCTATCCTCTTCCCTGTATTTTTTAGCTTCCTCTAACATTTTCTCTATTTCCTGAGGTGTGAGTCCAGAAGATGGTTCCACAACCAGTTGCTGAGTCTGTCCAGTTGCTTTATCTACTGCGGATACCTTAACTATACCATTGGAATCAATCTCAAAGGTTACATCAATCTTGGGGATACCTTTCGGAGCAGGGAAAATATCTGTTAAGTAGAAATAACCGAGAGAGCGGTTGGCAGATGCTATTTCCCTTTCACCCTGAAGAACATGGACTTTAACAGTTGTCTGATTGTCCTCCACAGTAGTGAATGCCATTGTCTTTCTAACAGGAATTGTCGTGTTTCTATCAATGATTTTTACAAACTGGTCTCCCTTGGTTTCTACTCCAAGGGAAAGAGGAGTAACATCAAGCAGCACTATATCACACACTTCTCCACTCAAAATGCTTCCCTGAACAGATGCACCTATGGATACAACTTCATCAGGGTTTATTGATAAATTGGGCTCCTTTCCGAAATATTCTCCCACAAGTTTTATTATTTTTGGCATTCTTGTTTGACCACCAACAAGAATTACTTCGTCTATGTCCAGCTTTGAAATCTTTGCATCCGTAATTGCTTTATCCAGAAGAGGCGGTATCCTCTGGAGAATCTCTGAGACAGAGTTTTCAAGTTCATCTCTTGTTATAACCCTTGAAAGATGCAAGGGTTTTGAGTCCAGCTCTGCTATAAATGGAAGATTTATTTCTGCTGAGGTGTTATAAGATAGTTCAATTTTTGCCTTTTCACCAACTTCTTTTAATCTCTGAATCGCCTCCCTCCTTTCCCTAAGCTCGATATTGTAGCTATTTTTAAATTCTTTGCAAATTATATCTATTAATAGCTCATCTATATCGTCACCTCCAAGAAATGAATCTCCAGCAGTTGAGAGGACATGGAAAACCCCTTTTCTTATCTCGAGAATGGAAATGTCGAAAGTTCCGCCACCGAGATCAAATATTGCTATGAGTCCCTCCTTTTTCTTATGGAAACCGTAGGCGAGAGCAGCTGCGGTAGGCTCGTTTATGATTCTAACAACTTCAAGGCCTGCTATTGTGCCTGCATCTTTTGTCGCCTGCCTCTGGGCATCGTCGAAGTTTGCTGGCACTGTAATAACAGCCTTTTTCACTTCCTCTCCTATATATGCTTCAGCAATATCTTTTAAATAGGACAGAATCATAGAGGATATTTCCTGCGGAGAAAAAACTTTTTCACCAACAAGAATTCTAACATCTCCATTGGAAGCCTCGCTCAGCTTGTAGCTAATCCTTCTCTGTAACTCCTGAACCTCAAGGGAATTTAATTTTCTTCCCATCAATCTCTTCACTGAAAATACAGTGTTTTCAGCATTTATAATTGTCTGCCTTTTTGCAGATATTCCTATTAGCCTCTCTCCAGAAGGAGTAAAAGCAACTACAGAAGGGGTTGTTCTTGAACCTTCAAAATTGGGAATTACATTAACCTCTCCGCTTTCAATAAATGATATGCAGGAATTTGTTGTTCCTAAGTCAATTCCTACTATCTTTTCCATTTTCTTTCTCCCAGGTTAAAAGTAAAAAGTTTGATTTTTCCAAAAACTTCATAACCCTGTCCTGCAAATTTATTTGAATTTTACTCATTTACCACTCTTTTATAGTTTTAAATTTTGAATTGTAATTTTGACCTTTGCCTTTTTGAGTTTTCATGCCTCTTTATTCTCCTTTTGAGGTTTTTCGATGGGAACTGCTACTCTAACCAGGGAAGGTCTTAAAAGTCTATCGTTCAAAAGATACCCTTTCTGAAACTCTTCAATAACTATAGGGCTATCCACTTCCTCTGAATCCACCTTAAAAATAGCTTCGTGATAGAAGGGATTAAACTCTGTTCCTAATGCTTCAATTGGTTTTAATCCAAATTTGAAAAGGGTTTCTTTAAAGTTCTTGTAAATTAGTTCAACACCCCTTTTGAAAGCCTCGTTCTGTTCAGTTTGATTGGAAAGCGCTCTTTCAAAATCGTCTATTATTGGAAGCAATGCAAGAAGAACTTCAAATAGGACAACATTATAAAATTCCCTCTTTTCCTTTTCAGCCCTTTTTCGCAAATTATCTATGTCGGCGATCGCTCTGAGGTATTTTTTATAGAGCTCTTCCTTTTCCTTTTTCAACTTTTCCAGATCGTTTTTTAGTGATTCTGTATTTTCTTCGCTCCCTTCCTCTTTCTCTTTTATTTTTATTCCTCCTTCTTCTTTTATTTCTTCAGGCTTACCCTCTCTTTCTTCATCCATTTAAAACCTCCATGCTCCTTAAGAGAAGACTTGAGAAAGAAATTTTGCGGTTCCCTCAACCAGTGGGATTGTAACTTTGTAAAGCATTCTGCGCGAGCCTATAATTCCAACCGATCCACTTATGTTCTCTCCTGTTCTTAACCCTGAAATCACAAAGGAACAGGATGGCAAAGGGAAAAAATCGATTTCAGAGCCGAATATTACCTTTGTGCCTTCGCTTGATACCTGCTGGAGAAGCTTTAATAAATTGGATTTCTCTTCAAGGCTTTTTAAAAGATTTTTCAAAGCTTCAATATCAGGAAATTCGGGTTTCCCCATAAGGTTTTCATGACCCTGTAAATGAACATCAATCTTTTCTTCCCTCTCTCCTTCAATTTTTCTGAAGAAATTAGTGAACTTTTCCAGAAGTCTTGCGAAGGTTCTCTTTTCAATGTATATTTCTCTAATCAGTGTCGTTTTTACAAAGTTGAGGTTTTGCCCTGCAAATTTTTCCTGAAGAAAAGATGAGAGTTTTAATAGTTCTTCATGGGTAAAGCCTTCCGTGTTTTTTAAGACTTTAGTAATTATTAAATTTGAAGAGCTAAGAAGGGTAAGAAGTATGGCTTCGCTGGAGATTTTTTCAAAATTTATGTAATTAAATGTGACGAACTCAATGGGTGGAACCACAATAAAACTCATGCAATCTGAAGTATCCGAAAGAAATTTGGAGGTTCTTTCAAGCAAGGCATCAATTTCAGAGGGTGTACTGCCAATGAGCATTTCTGCAATCTCATAGGGTTGTTTCATTCCCTCGAGCACTGATTCTGCATAAAATTTTAAGCCCTTATCCGTAGGGATTCTTCCTGAAGCTACATGAGGCTGAAAGAGGAAATTCTCCTTTTCAAGTTTTGCCATTATATTTCTAATTGTTGCAGGACTTAAAGTGTAGCCAAGCTCACGAGCTATAAATTGAGATGAAACAGGAGTGCCTTCCTTTAAATAAGATTCAACTATTAATCTCAATATCGTCTCAGCTCTTCTCTCTAACATTTAATTATTTTATACCAATAAAAAGTTTCCAAGTCAAGAAAAAGTGGTTTTAAACATAATTTTTTCTGAAGTTTTCTGAATTTTAATAAGTCTATCTTAAGAAGGTATAGAAATAATCGACAAACTGAG
>FMJZ01043288.1_pt1 | contig 16242 bp, 14 predicted proteins | sample 1987881 | NCBI WGS metagenome assembly FMJZ01 (sample SAMEA4378227, study PRJEB15110) | soil metagenome | biome: soil; feature: Field; material: Soil | place: India | collected 2015-03-11 | depth 0 m | reverse complement strand
TTGACGCCATAAACGTCTACACAGGCGAATACATAGACATAGGCGGAACCCACACAGACTCTGCAGGCTTCTTCACAGTATCATGGGCCCCACCAAAGGAAGGGTTATGGACAATACTAGCCACATTCCCAGGCTCAAAGAGCTATTATCCATCCTTCGCAGAAACAAGCATAACAGTAATGGGAGCACCAACAGCACCGGCAGCCCCAGCCTACACAACCATGGACCTAGCCATAATGGTGGCAGTCATCATGGCAATAGTAATAGGCGTCTACAGCATCTACGACCACAGAAAACTCAAGAAATAAGCTTCCCCCTCTTTTTCTCTTCTTTCCAAGCCTATGCGATGGCAAATTCATCTTTGAAATTTTCATATCATGTAGAAAAATATAAATGCTTACTTTATAGAATCAGAACTGGTGAAAAAATGGCTTCGGAAAGTGAAAAACTGAAAATAAGCGACTTTATCTATGGATTAATAGTTCCAGCAATCATTGGCCTCCTAATACTGGCTTGGCCAACAGTTGTGGCCCCCGCACTTATGGGCATAGACCCCTCATACACCCTAAACGCAATATTAGTTGACGGTTTCCTAGAAGCCATAATGATAATAGCCATACCCATGCTCTTTGGCTTGCTCTGGAACCGGTGGGCAGGAGGAGTCTCCGGATTCCTCCTAGGAACCCTCTACGCTTTATACTGGAGCGTACAATACGTGACTTATCAGCTTTCTCCAACAGACGTAAGTTTAATGGGATACATATTGAGTGGCATGCTAATAGGCTACGTTGCAGGAGCCCTCAGCAAGGGATCCTTCGCCTTCATCAGAATGGTTGTGGCCGGCATCATCGCAGCAATAGTGGGCTGGTGCTTCTACGTGGCAGCAGGAATACTATCACCAATCCCAGGCACAATATCAACCCTAGACCCATACACAATATTCATAACATTGACACCCCGAATAGTCTACGGCATCATAATCCCAATAATCGTCAAAGTATTCACATGGTACGGCATAATCCCAAGACGGATGAGTTAAAACCAAAACTAAATCCACCTTCTTCTTTACACATTCTGGGCAAATTCTGAATAAAGCATAAATAAAGGACGCGTTCATTAACCATAGGGCAAATAATGAAGGAAAACTTAAAACTAGCAACCATCTGCCTTCTATTCCTATTCTTTACAATGCTAACCCAAGCCCTTTGCTCTGAAAAATTTAAACCCGGAGTATCAACTGGCGACACCTTCCTATACACCTTTAACGTATTCTGGAACCCCCCAGACCCAGACCAAGCAGCCCCAGCAAGCGTTGCAGAGCTAAATAACACCGAATGGGTTAAAATCATAGTTCATAATACTGCCGGGCCGATAGTGACTATGAACACAACCACGCATTTTAAAAACAGAACAGAAATCAATGCACAGATTTGGGTAAATATACTCAATGGAGAAGGCAACGGATTCGGATTCATCATCGCACCAAACCTCAAGCCTAACCAACTCGCATACCATATGGGAGATTCAAACCATTACTTCCTCCTAAAAGAGGAGCTCGTGAAAAACTACACCTTCGGCGAGAGAACAGTGCTCCGCGCAGTAGTTAACAACACCAGCTCAGACGAGTACGTCCTCATCTCCCATGAAATGTACTTCGACAAAGAAACCGGCGTAATGCTTGAATGGCGTATTACACAAATTCCCAAAAATGCTCCAGACGCGAACATATCACTAGTTTGGAAGATAATGGAATTCCACGTAACATCTGAAGGCACATCCACAGATCAAAATCCCTCCCCCCTCCTAGGGATCCTAACATTAGCAACAGTTGCAACGATAGCATTATTATCTATAGCAATACTCGCCTACAAACGAAAAAAACGGAAGCACAGAAGCTGAAAAGGCTTTGCACCAACCTTGCACTCAAACACCTTTCAAAATCGACCAACAAATGCTCGTTACTAACTTATCAAGATGCTGCCAATAGAAGAAACAAGTAATAAATATCTTAGAATAATTTCTAATTCACTGTTAAGGAGGAATAAACCCTGCAAAGAAGAGCATATGTCATACCAACATTGGCCATATTGTTAGTAGGAATGTTAACCCCGCTAAGTTTAAACTTTGCAAGCGCTGAGGAAAATGGTTTCAATGAAACAATTGCCCTATGGCATTTTGACGAAGTGTACACTCCCGATGCCACTGGAAAAGATAACATCGGAATTCTCGGAGGAGACCCTCCTCCAACACTCGTTGAAGGAAAATTTGGCAAAGCCTTAGACTTTGACGGCGAAAACTTCGTGTATGTACCCTTCAATCCAACCCTCTATGTTGCAGATGAAATTACAATTGAGGCTTGGATATACCTAAAAGCGTTTAGAAATACAACTTATAATAACATCATAGTAATATGCCAAAGTGTCGGTCTCGCATGGCAGACAACAACACGCATATGCGGGCTTGCCGTTACCCCAAGCTACCCAGAAGAAAACAGCTGGCCTAAACAAGGCTTCCTAAGGGGTTACGTGTACACTGATAAAGAGCATTTCAATGAAATAGTCACCAAAGAACCAGTTATCCCATTAAGAAGATGGGTTCATGTAGCATTCACACGCAGCTTGGCTACAGGAATGCACCTCTACGTAGATGGACAAGAGAAAGAGGTAGAGGTAACATGGGGAGTGCGAAATCCAACAAGTAAAACAATAATAGGCACGGCGATTATTTTTGGACACGACGCAGAAATAATTATAGATGAACCTCGAATATGCGATGTTGCTCTGGAACCATCACAATTTCTTTTAAGCGGTCCTTCCGGAATCATTGCCTCTCGCACAGAAATTGATATAGGACCCAACCTAAAGTTAGCCATAATTATAGCAGCCCTAATATTCGCAATAGCTTGGCTGCTGAGAAGAGTTATACAAACATGGGGAATGTCAAAACTAGGCAGTTGAAACGGATCCTCTATGGACACTAGAATCAAAATTTTTGAACTTTTCCTTAGACAAACGTTCTTGGGTAAAGGAATGAAAGGGAAATCCCTTACTCCGCAGATAGTATCGTATACTGTTACCAGCGCATGCAACTTTAGATGTATCCACTGCCACGCCAGTGCTGGAGAAGCCATGCCAAATGAACTCACCATCGAAGAAGCTAGAAAAGTTATAAATGAAATGACTGAGCTTGGAACAGAGGTCATAATCTTCAGCGGGGGAGAACCTCTCCTTAAAAGGAATTTACTTTTGAACTTGACAGAATACTGCAATGACTTAGGAATAATGCCTGCAATGCTTACCAATGGAACGTTACTTGACTCCAAAACGGCTTGGGAACTTAAGAATGCTGGAATGTTGGCAGTTGGCATTCCGCTGGATTATGTAATCCCCCAGCGGCACGACAAACTTAGGAACACACCTGGAGCCTTTGAAAGCGCCATAAGAGCCATCAAAGTCTGCCATAACGCAGACTTAACCGTTGTGGTCACAACCATGCTCTTCAAAGACAACATAGATGAACTTCCAAAACTGATGAATCTATTAGCCGATTTAAACGTGGAACAAGCTGTTCTTTACGATTTTATCCCTGTAGGCCGAGGGAAAGACGTAGGTGACCTCATGATGGAGGACGAACAGCGCGTCAAACTTCTAGACCATCTTTATAGAATTCAGGAAGAAAGAGAGATGTTTTTTCTCATTTCTGGGGGAAATCCTCTCCATCCAGGAATTATTCTGAAAATGCATGAAAATTATGGGACTAAACCTCCAAATAAATTGCTGAAAAACTTCTTAATAGATTCTCAAGTGGGGTGCCACGCTGGGATTCATTATTTAAACTTGAGACCCAACGGAAACGTGTATCCATGTCCATTTTTACAATTAAATGTTGGAAACATCAGAGAGCAAAGCCTCACCAGCATTTGGTACCATTCAAAGATCCTTAATGAGCTTAGAGATCGAAACTTGTTAAAAGGTAAATGTGGAGAATGCATTTACCGTGAAATTTGTGGCGGATGTAGGGCGAGGGCGTGGCTCCAAAGCAGCGACTATTTGGCGTCAGACCCCAACTGTCCCATTAAGGCGTTTAGCAAAAAAAGCGTTAATCCCGCCGCAATAAAATGTTTTGGGATATGTGTAGGATAAGGTTTATCAATTCTTGCAATAGCAGTGAAAGTAGCGGTGACAACAGCGTAACAGACTCCTAACAGTAGAAAAGTCGCATGGATAAGCCTTTCTTTTGGCGACATCCTTTTAAGGTTTAAACAGCCTATTTTGGAAAGGCTGATAGAATGGTTAATGCAGCACTAATTAATCCTCCACTTTTAAAGGAAAGGTACCGTCACCAACCATATCTTCCAATAGGACTAGCCTACTTGGCAGCAGTTTTAGAAGCTGATGGTCATCAAGTCACCCTAATTGACTGTCCAACACTTAATATTGACCATTCGAAATTAAAGGATAAACTGGAAGGATTGAATCCGAATCTTGTAGGAATAACAGCTATGACTCCAACCATTGAGTCAGCGTTAATTTGTGCAGAGAAAGCAAAAGAAGTTTGTCAGGAATCGCTTGTGGTTCTCGGCGGACCCCATGCAACCTTCATGGATAGGGAAATTCTCTCGGAGACCCCCAACATAGACATTGTTGTACGCGGCGAGGGGGAGCAAACATTGAGAGAAATAGCCTACGCTTTAGAAGGAAAAATGGAAATACACAAAATTGCAGGAATATCTATGAGGAGAAATGGGGAAATTTTCCAAACGCCAAACAGAAAGTTAATCGAGGATCTTGAGAGTCTTCCCCACCCATCTTTTAAACATTTCCCGCTTGAGAAATACAGAGTTTTCGGTAGAAAAATAATGCCGATAATGACAAGTAGAGGATGTCCATTCCAATGCTCATTTTGCGTAACTTCTAGAATTTTCGGGAAAAGCGTTAGGCTTAGAAACCCTAAACACGTAGTTGATGAACTGGAATGGTTAAAGGTTGAGTATGGAGCTGAAGCCTACAGTTTTTTTGACGACACGTTCACGTTTGACATAAATAGGGCTCAGAAAATATGCGAGGAAATGATAAAAAGAGAGGTTAACTTACCATGGGACTGCCAAACAAGAGCTGACAGAATCTCCCGTGAACTCTTGGTTAGCATGAAAAAAGCCCACTGCGAAGTTATAACAATGGGAGTGGAGTCAGCCTCTCCACACATTCTAGAATTGATAGGTAAAGGAACAACACCGGAACAAAACAAAAAGGCCATAGAAATGATTAAAGAGGCAGGAATCTCGGTTGTCGTTTCGCTTATAATAGGTTATCCAGAAGAAAAGCTAGAAGATGTTAAGCGCACATTAGATTTTGTGGCTAAAGCTAAACCTGACGACGTTTATGTGTGCATAGCAACCCCGTATCCAGGGACAAAACTCTACAACATCATAAAGGAGAAAGGGTGGAAGATGTCGCCGGACTGGAGTCAATATGACACATTAACCCCGGTTTTCGAGAATCCATTAATACCTGGAGAAAAACTACTAGAATTTAGAGAGAAATTTTACCACAGGTTCTATTCACCAACATATGTACTACGCCAAACGTTAAAAGGAGGCTTCTACAACCGAATACTTGCAAGAGTTGCATTGAACCACATTTTTTGGAGAGTAAAATCTCTTTTCTGAAATGTTCAAAAGAGGATTCTAAGAAAATGGATGGAGTAATAATTCTCGCAATATTTGAGGTATATGAATATTACGAATTATAAGGAAATATTTGCTGAGAGAGCAGTTCAAGTTGCAAACTTTATTAAATAGGAACAAAAATAACCTAGTGGAGTCCTATATGTCCACGAGAAGAAATGGGCCTCTGCTAATAACGTCGTGGAGAGCCACAAGAGCCTGCAATCTGGACTGTGTTTACTGTAACGTTGAAGCTAAAAATACGCCAGCTCCAGACGAATTAAGCCTCAAAGAGGCTCTCCGCCTAGTAGATCTAGTTTACGAATTCGGCTCAGAATGGTTCGGTTTGAAAGGCGGAGAACCTCTGATGCGAAAAGACGTCTTTGAGATAATGAGTTATGCGCGAAGATTGGGATTAAACGTATGTTTGCTAACAAATGGGTATTTCGTTGACGGAGAAATCTTAAACAACCTTGCGAAATACGAGGTTTACACATCGGTAAGCATAGATGGACCCAAGAAAGCCAACGATGCCTTAAGAGGCGAAGGCTCTTACGACGCCGCCTTCTCAGCAATTCAAAAACTTTCAAAAGTAGGGGTTCTGAACGGGCTATCAATGGCCATAACATCCATAAACTATAGGGAAGCTGACCATATAGTTGCTCTAGCCGAAGAGTACGGAGCAAGGTTTGTGTGGTTCAATCATCTGCTTCCATGCGGGAGGGCTAGGGGGGAATCCCAGCTTGAGCCTACTTCTGAACAGTATGAATGGTTTCTAAATCACATATATGATTTAATGCATAAAACCTATAAGAGGAAGTTTGACTTTCACATTCACTGCCCATTCTTTGCAAGGATTTTTAAAGATAGGGATCCATCAAGATTTTGGGAATGGTTTAATAACGAATTCACCGGGAAATGTATATATTTCCTATTTGGAGGCTACCTAAGCGTCCTTGAAAATGGAGATGTTATACCATGCTTTTACTCAGAAGGCCTAAAAATAGGAAATATAAAAGAGAAAACTCTAAAAGAAATGTGGGAAGAAGTTCAAAACTCCGATTTCTACAAGAGGCTTAGAAACCCGGACAACTTGAAAGGCAAATGTGGAATCTGTGAGTACAGATTTATATGTGGAGGTTGCAGAACAAGGGCCTACGCCCACACAGGCGACTGGTTTGAGTCGGACAATGCATGCGCCTATGTACCCCTAGCAACGAGTCAAAACTCCCTACACACATGTGCACAGGCCACAAACATTCTGGAACTTAGAAAAGGAAAGAACTTGTACGAAGCTAAAAATGAGACATAAAGGCTTCACCTAGTCTGTTTCGGGTTGTAGTCATGCATGCTGATCTAGTTCTGCTTAATGGTAAAATAATAACCTTATGTGAAGCTAAGCCCTTTGCTGAAGCGGTAGCTATAAAAGATAATAAGATAATGAAGGTTGGCCAAAATATCGAACTCACCCAATATATAAGCAGAAAAACAAAGGTAATAGATTTAGATGGAAAAACAGTTATTCCCGGCTTAATAGACTCTCATATACATGTCGCGGACTTTGCTAAAACTCTTCTTTGGATAGACCTCCAAGGAGCAAATTCAATAGAAGAGATTAAAAAACTAGTTAACGAACGTGTGAAAAAAACATCGAAAGGAAAATGGATAATTGGTAAGGGATGGGACGAAGAAAAACTAGTCGAGAAAAAAATGCCTAACGCCTCAGACATAGACGACGTAGCTCCGGAGAATCCAGTAATCCTTTATAGGGCGAAAGGCCGAGTATGTGTTGTTAATAGCTTGGCACTACAAATGATCAGCGAGTCTATAAGCCCAGCAGAACTGAAAAAAGGAAACATAGAAATAGACTCACAAACCGGAAAGCCAAGCGGGATATTACGTAACTCAGCAACAGACCTCGTTTGGAGCCTTATCCCAGAAACAAGTGTTGAAGAACTTGCGGAGCTAATAAAAATAGCATGCAATAAAATATTGGAGATGGGAATAACAACAGTCCAATGGATAGCTTCCTCACCCAAAGAACTCTATGCAATAAAGAAGGCAATTGAAAGCAAGGAAATTCCACTAAGAATATTCTTGATGCTTCCGATGAGTATTTTAAAAAATCCCCATGTGTTGCATGAACTTAAAGCAATCGAAAACGAATATTTTAAAGTTGGAGGGATGGTATTTTCGGTAGATGGCTATCTCGCTTCTAAAACTGCTGCCCTAACAAAGCCGTATGAAAATTCAAAAAATAGGGGTAAACTTTTCTATAACGCCGAAAACATAAGGAGATTTATAGAAAAAATTGGAAAAAAAGGTTTACAAGTTGCAATTCACGCCATGGGAGATAGGGCCATTAAAGAAACATTAAAAGCCATAGAGAAAGTTTCAAAGACCCCCATGTTCAAAGATGTTAGATTCCGCCTAGAGACCGCGGCGCTTCTGACGCCTAAACTTGTTGAAAAAATAGCGATTTTGGGGGTGGTTATCTCTGTTCAACCATACATGGCTTATTCTGAACTTAACGTTTGGAAAGCAGTAGAAAGTATAGGCCGTGAGAGAGCAAAATGGCTTTTTCCATTAAAGACGCTTTTTCGGAGGGGGATAATTGTGGCGGGGGGTACAGATAGCCCAATGGAACCATTAAACGTCTTCTCCCACATTAAAACAGCCATAGCAACACGGGCATTAGGTGAACGGATAACCGTCTATGAAGCATTAAAGATGTATACGCTGAATGCTGCCTATGCCATGGGTGAAGAGAAGGCTAAAGGAACTATTGAGAGAGGCAAACTCGCTGATATAACAGTACTGTCCGAAAATTTATTGGCAACAAATCCTAAAAAGATTGATGAAATTGGAGTTGAGTTAACAATAGTTGGTGGAAAGATAGTTTATTCTAACCTAAAAACGGCATAAAATTGAGGTTAAAAATTTGGGTTTAAACTTCCTCACCGCCTTTCTAATCTTGCTCCTCTCATTGGCCATCGACTTTTTAATAAGTGATCCTTCACCAAACACTCCGTGGACTTTGCGCTACAAGGTTCACCCAACCGTTTGGATGGGCAAGCTTACCTATCGCTTAAAAACCATATTAAAGAATCCTAACTCGAAGATTGAAAAGTTTAACGGCGCAGTTCTCGCCTTAATTGTCATAATATCGTTCACTGTTCCCACATATTTGATTTTGACCATTCTTAAGGGATATTTCAGCGTTATAATCTACATAATTGTTGCAGCATTAATTCTTAAAATGACAATCTGCATTAAACTTGAAACTGAATGGGCTTATGGGGTTTCAAACGCTATAAAAAATAACGATTTAGCTGAAGCTAGAAAATATGCCCATTTCTCAAGAAGGGATTCATCAAACCTTAACGGCCCACAAATAGCCTCCTCAGTCATCGAATCGATGGCCGAAAACTTGGCGGATTTTAGGCTTTCGCCCCTCTTCTACTATGGAGCCTTAGGGACGGCCGGAGCTGTGGCCTATAGAGCCATCAACACCTTAGACGGTGTAATCGGGTTTAAAGATCCCGAACATATAAACATAGGATGGTTTTCAGCTAGCCTTGACACGATAGTGAATTACATTCCCACAAGAATAGCAGCTCTTCTTATAATTTTGGCTTCAGCAATTCTTGGCCAAGATTATAAGAGGGCTTGGAAAATTGCTCTACGCGACCGCAAGAATGTTCCCAGTAGAAATCACGGCTGGACTATGGCCGCTATGGCTGGTGCCCTAAATGTCCGATTAGAGAAGCCAGGTCATTATGTTATAAACAATGGTAGTATAATGCCTTCGCACCTAGACATTATTAGAGCATTGAGAATAAGAAATATGGTGACTATTTTATTCATAATACTTATTGTTGTACCGTTGCTTTATTTATCCGCCGGTCTTCAGTTTTTAGTGTGATGAACTGAACATAGGACAAGAATAAAAATAGAAATAAATACGTGTGTAACAGAATGTACGGTACGGGGGTTAGTAACCATCAAAGTTACGCTTGTTAATCCACCATATCCAAAGAGGGCTCATCAACATCCAGCTCTTATTCCTTTAAGCTTAGGATATTTGGGTGCAATATGCGAGGAGAATGGTCATGACGTTTCTATTATAGATTGTCAAGCTGAGAGGCTTGATCTAGAGGGTTTTCGGCGTAGATTGAAGGACGTTGAGTCGGATGTTATTGGGATAACTTCAGCAACTTTAACATATAACTCAGCCTTAAAAATAGCTGGAATTGCGAAGGAAACATTTCCAAACAGCGTAACCATCTTGGGCGGGTGCCACGTGACTTTCTGGGATGAAAATGCTTTACGGGAAAGTTCCAATATAGACATTATTGTCCGTAAAGAAGGAGAGTTAACATTCCTTGAGTTGCTGGATAAAATTGAGGCGAAACAGAAACTTGACGGTGTTAAAGGGATTACTTACAGAGATAATGGAAAAATTTTAAGAAATGAGGATAGACCTTATATAGAGAAATTGGATTCCCTCCCTTATCCAGCTCATCATCTTTTAAAGCTTAACCTCTACATAAAGTATGGAAAGTTGATTATCCCTGTTATGACGAGTAGGGGATGCGTTTATTGGTGCGATTTCTGCTGCGCTGTGAGGATGTTTGGTAGAAGATACCGCATGAGAGACCCCATAAAAGTTGTGGATGAAATCGAGCACATGCATAAAACCTTTGGAACCGACCAGTTCACCTTTTACGACGACGCCTTCAGCGTAGACACTAAAAGAGTGGAGAAAATATGCGAGGAGATTGTTAAGAGGGGACTAGACATAAAATGGGATTGCGAAACTAGAGTCGACATGGTTAACAGAAGTCTACTTGAAAAAATGAAGAAGGCTGGTTGCATAGCCGTATGGTTTGGCGTAGAGTCTGGTTCTCAGATGATCCTCGATAGAATGCACAAGAAGATAAAGATAGAACAGACTAGAAGAGCTTTTGAGACAGCACAACAAGTCGGATTAATAACAGTTGCAAGCGTCATTTTAGGTTTTCCAGGAGAAACCGAAGAAACCGTGTGGGAAACCGTAAACTTTGTTAAGAGTTTAGACCCCCACGATATAGGTTACTATATCGCAACTCCATACCCAGGGACTCCTCTTTATGAAACAGTTAAGAATAATGGTTGGCTCAAAACCGAGGACTTCGACAAATATGATACCGCAACTCCAGTGTTTGAAACTCCCTTCCTCAGCGCGGAGAAATTAAAGAAGATAAGGGAAAAAGCTTATCAACAATTCTATTTGAGGCCGAATTATGTTGTGAAAATGCTTAAAATTGGGGGAGTTTACGGAGTGTCGGCTGTTAAAACCTCACTAGCCTACTTTCTTAGGGCACTACATTTAAGACTCAGCTGAAGCTTTTCCAGCGTGCTCTGCAGCTCCCAACAGTCAAAACGGATACCCAATATTCTTAACAAGGACTATTAACGTATTTTACTTTGAAGAGTGAGACTATGAAGATAAGCCTTATAAGTCATTTGGATGGATAATCTATCCAATGGTGAATACTTTGATAAAAATGGAAAGCCTAACACTGTGTCTTTTATGTTTATCAGCGGCAATCTTGGCCGTAAGCAACATTTCCCATGGGGATCCTTCCTTTCCGGTAACCGTAATCGACGACTTAGGTAGAACAGTAACTATAACTACTCAGCCGCAGAGAATAGTCTGTATAAGCCCCGGCGTAACTGAAATTGTCTATGCTCTGGGCTTAGGCGATAAAGTAGTTGGCGTCGACGTATATTCTGACTACCCACCAGAAGCAGTTTCAAAGCAAAGGATAGGCAATATTGAAAATCCTGATCCTGAGGAAGTAGCGGCACTAAGTCCGGATTTAGTGGTCATGTAGGTTTTACGGCAAAGGTGACCCGAGTATTGAAGCGCTTGAAGAGTTTGGATTCCCAATAATCGCAATCATTCCAGGGACATTTGAAAACATTTTGAGAGATATAGAGCTTATAGGCAATTCTACTGGAAAATTTTCGGAGGCAAAGGTCCTAGTTTTAAGCCTTAAAGAAAGAATGGAATATGTACATAATCTGACGAGTAATGTGGCTTATAGACCACGCGTCTACTTTGAATTCTGGTATCCCCCACCGACAACGGCTGGACCAGGTTCGTGGCCCCATTCCCTAATTGAGATTGCTGGTGGAACAAACATTTTCGGAGACGCTCCGACGAAATGGGTCAGCACAAACGACGAAGAGGTTGTGCAGAAGGATCCAGAAGTAATTATAAGTATTCGCGGCATGCCAGGCTACTTTGAAACACTGGAAACTCTGAAAAGGCGTCCTGGATGGAATTTAATTTCGGCAATAAAAAATGAGAAGGTGTATTTTCTCGATGAATCTTTGGTTGCCAGACCAGGGCCAAGACTATTTGATGGCCTTGAAGTAATGCTTACCCTCCTACATCCTGAACTTTTTAACGCCACAACCATCAAAACTATCAGCTTAAATACAACAGAGCTTAAAACCTCAAGTCAGGTGATAAATATTCAAGCGCCTACCAAAATTGAAATTGAGGTATTAAAGGCTGCAGGTAACGGTAGCTTAATTGTTATGATGGGCTTCACGGGACCAAAATTTCCTTAAAACCTAAAACTTGTTGGAAACTACTTGGAAATCAGATGCAGCGTACTCCCAGGCCTAATCTTTATTTGAAAATAAACTATGATGAAAGTGATTTAAATCTTTTAGGAATCGATGAAAGTTCACTCAAAATATACTACTTTGACATGGAAAATGGTGAATGGTTTCCATTAGAAACATTTGTTAATAGAGATGAAAATTACGCTAAAGCTATCGTTACTCATTTAACTTACTTTGCATTGGCCGGCGAACCTAGGCCTTCCATATGGGAGTCGCCGACTCCGCTGTGGCTCGCCTTAATAGCAGTAGCGATCATATCGTTGATTACAAGTATTATAACCTACACGGCTTTAAGGAAGCGTTTAATCAACAAAATAGAAGGATTAAGTATCGAAAAACTTAAAGAAATTCGCTGAAAGGACTCTTTTCTTATATAGCCTTTATGCTGTTTCAGTAAAGGCCATGCAGTAAGTGGAACTATATCCATAGTAGGGCTGCAGGAATAATTTTACACCAATTTCCTACAGTTGACAATTTGATCCCGAACAATGCTTCGCTACATTTTCTGCAGAAAATAGGTTCAATAAATTTATGCCAACCTTTCGTACCTCTTCAATCTCGCTTTCCGTCCTTTCAAAACTACATGTGATTAGCAACTAGAGTGCCAACAATAATTTACCATAATTAATCTAGTTATTCTTACATGATCTTAACTTATGTTTCTTGTTTGCTAACTTAATTAGAAATCTTTATTTATCTTATCTTTGAGTAGAGATATCCATTTCAGAGATGGGTGGATGAGAATTGTCGAAGGAATATTCGTATATGACGAAGGATCGGCTAATGACGTATACCTTCATTGCACTTGCTATACTCGCCGCTGTGTCAGCTATTTCTTGGTGGCCAACCTCTATTATAGCATCCATAGTTTCGGTTGTAGTCGCTGTAGCTCTTGATTATCTGCTTTCATTGGTAATGAAAAATAGAGGGCCATTAAACACTATGTCTGCAGCTGTATTTGGTTTGATTGTTGCTCTTTCATATTCTTTAGGAATACCTGCGATGCACTCAATAGAAGTGTTGCCGTTACGAGCGCCAGACGCGTATCTTTACGTTGCAGTTATTTCCGCGGTGGGCATGGTGCTGTTCAAGAAACTTCAAGGCTTGAGCGGCAGAAAATATGCGAATCCCGCTGCAGCCGCAAAACTTGTGGTTATGCTTCCTTTCTTTAATACAGTGTTGTTAGCCAAAGATCACTTTACAAGTAGTATTGGCTTACCTGCACTAGCAGGTCCGATAGGATATACCATCATAGGCGAAAATGGTCTGCAATCATTTGCAACTTATATGATATCTTGCTTTGGCAATCCTTCTGTTCCTGTTCCTGCCACCATTACTTCATCTGACGTATTCTGGGTTTTGATAGTGCAGAAATTTCACGGGTGGATCGGCGGTGCTTCTAGCCTTGCAGTTATCATTGTTGGGATTGGATTATTCGTCGCTTGCCGCAGATATATCAAATGGAGAATAACAACGAGTTACCTCGTGACAGTTGCATTGCTTGCATTTATTTTAAGCCTCGTATATGGTGATGCTGATCCTCTGTTAAGACTAGTTTTCCACATATTCATTGGGAGCTCAATATTTCTAGCGTTTTTCATGGCTACTGATCCTGCGACCACACCGCTAACGTATAGGGGACAATTGATATTCGGTATAGGCTTGGGTGTATTAACAGTTCTAATTCAAACGTACATGAATTTCTTTGGAGGCTCAATTCTGGCGCTTATTATTATGAATTTAACTTCGCCTTTACTTGACAAAGTGGGATTGCTCAAGCCAATTGAAGAAAAGATAGAAGTGAAACTACCAAAAGCTAAGCGCTTTGAAACGGTTAAAGCTACAGAGTGTATACGATGCGGAGCTTGCATGGTTGTTTGCTGCCACAAATTAAGTCCCGCCTTAATAATGGAGGCGTTTAAAAAGGGAGACGTGGAGACTCTGAAGAAACTGCGGGCAGATCTCTGCGAGGGGTGTGGAAACTGCAGCTTCGTTTGTCCAGCAAGAATAGATTTAAGAGCCCTCACGCTTAGGGCTAAGGCGTCTCTGAGAACAGCCAAATAAACGTCCAACATCCACTTTTTTATCAATTAAATTGGCCGTATATCGATATGTAAACTCTGATATTGGAAGACGCTACATTTGTCTTAGCATCCAAAACTAACGATGAAATTATGCTCATAGTCGGCCATATGCTAAATAAATCGTCATGATCTAGCCAGATGGTGATATTAGAATTGAAAGTTTTCGTTAAATCCTTAGAATAGGACTCGTCGAAAAATTTCAGTTTCAGCCTTACAGTGACATTTTCGTTTTCTAAAAAATCTCCTTCCACTTGAATTTTTAGATGAAGCGTTGATATTGAGAAGTGAAGGTATTTTGGAGGAGTTATTTCACAAACATCACCGTAGAGATTGTTTAAACCTATAGAGAGGCTTATGTTTTCAAATTTAAAGCTGCCTCCAATGCCATATAACCATCTATTGAACGAGTTATCAATATTCTTTGTTAAGTTTCCTAGGAATACTATTCCTTGACCGAGAATTGGCGGTTCGCCGTTTTGCCCTATTTTTATTCCATAGATTTCGCTTGGAGTTTTGGCAAAGGATTCAAACACTACATTATGCAGCACGGTGTTAAGCATGCTTCCTTCAATTAGAATTCCAACCTGATTAGTTTCATATAAGTTTCCTAACCAAATTCTTACGTTCTGAATTAATCCTTCATTAAAATTAGCTATCTCCTCAACGTGTATTGCTACACTTCCTTCCCTTATTAACTTAAAATTGCATCGTTTGATTTCGGTGTTTGCGTAAGATTCTGTCCCATTTATAATGGGGGTTTTAAACACGATGCTCCTTTTCACGTTTTCGAAATAGCAGTTTTCAATTAAGGTGCATTCTGTCCAAGTGTTTGTGTTTAAAACGACTATACCCGCGTCAGAATCTTTGAAAGTGCATTCTCTGATAGTTGTCATGAAAGAGTTTTCCACAATTATGCTTCCATTAATCAATGTTAAACCTTCAATAAGGTTATTCATAGATTTTTCATAATCTTCCCCCTGTAAAATTATGGATCCACCATTAAATCGTAGTTCCGCTCCATCACTAACTATTTTTAAGCCGCTTAAATTTATGAGTAAAATATTAGAAGAAACATTATATCGACCTGATTTTAAGAAAATATTTAGGCCGTTCCTTTCTAACACGAAATATATCGCGTCGGAGAGGTTTTTTCCAATAAAATCAATGAATCCGGTCAATCCGTTCTTAACGATGACGTTTTTCAAGTCACTATAAATGATGTAATCGTAGCTCATCCTCATGCTTAAATTCCTATAGAAGAAGAATTGGTAGGTTGCCCATACAACTGATGAAAGGGCTACTCCCAAAAGGAAAACAAGTATATATGATAGTCTCCTGCCCAACTTTATCCTTTCCATGTAGTTCACCAATTCGTCATTTACTCTAGGAAAGAATTATGTTTAAAATATTTAAGGGTGTGTAAGAAACACTTATATCGTGAAGAACATCTCACTTAAAAGAAAGGTGTGACCATGAAATCTGGAAAAGCGCCGCTTTATATGATTACGTGGCGTTGCACAAGAAGATGCGTAGGCATTTGTTCCTATTGCAGCTTTAATCCTGAATTTAGTGATTTTGAAGAAGTTAGCACTAAAGATGGTTTTAAGATTGTTGATCAGATTTACGATTTTGGCTCTCCGTGGTTCGGGATTAGTGGTGGAGAACCTCTCCTCAGAAAGGACATTTTTGAGATCATCGGTTACGCAAAAAACACTGGACTTGAAGTTAGCCTAATAACCAGCGGTTTTGTTTTTAACGAAAACTTGTTCAATGGCCTTGTTAGAAACGAGGTTCACACCGCCGTGAGTATTG
>FMJZ01004601.1_pt1 | contig 16253 bp, 19 predicted proteins | sample 1987881 | NCBI WGS metagenome assembly FMJZ01 (sample SAMEA4378227, study PRJEB15110) | soil metagenome | biome: soil; feature: Field; material: Soil | place: India | collected 2015-03-11 | depth 0 m | reverse complement strand
AAACCCCTCTCCCGACCTCTCCCCGACGCGGGGAGAGGGGAATCTTCCGGTGAGCCGACTGCAGGGGCAACCTCTTGTGGTTGCCCTCTCGCTTTCCAGCGTTATGGGTGGCTGGGCGAAGGGACAGAAGAGGGAGAGGGTATCGTTTGCTCCTGCCTCGCCACCGATAGCGATACCGCCGCCAGCAACACCAGCACCACCCAGATGAGGTCAGATAGTAATAGATGCACAATCTGCATCCAGACCGGCGCTTTCAGAACCACGTTGATACTGCCTGCCAGCATCTGCACTACATACAACAACATCAGCGCAATCACCAGACGGGCGGTCAGGGGCTGGGGACGCAGATCCAGCAGGCGAAAGCCCATCACCGAAAGGTATATCCCCACCAGCACGGCAACAATCGGGTGAATCGGGCGGATGGCAACCAGCGTACGCACCAGGGGCGACTCCTGCGGCGTTACCCCCAGCCCCAGAAACAGCGTGTCGCCCAGTGCAATCACCGCGCCGGTCATGCCCAGCACCAGCACGCTTAACATACCTGCCCCCAGCCAGCGCAGGACCGCACCCTGACCGCGCAGACGGATTGCCTCGCCACCGGACGCCCACCACGCTGTGAGCGTGAGCGCACCCAGCAAGAGAAAGGTGTTGACCAGATGCACTGCCATCGACACGGCACGGGCGACCGAGGTATTGTGCGCCACCCATTCAAAAAGCACCAACCCCGCTCCCACCAGCGCCTCGGTGGTGATGAACAGCAGGGATAGCGAAGCGCCAAGACGCACAATGTGGCGGCGCGGATAGGCACGAAACGCCCAGATGAACATCGTTAGGACCGCCAGCAGTGCTATACCGCTGGTAGCGCGATGCGTGAACTCGATCAGCATTTCCACCGATTGGGGACGGGGGATAATCTCGCCGTTGCAGGTGGGCCAGTGGCTTCCGCAGCCCGCGCCGCTGCCCGTCGCCCGCACATACGCTCCCCACAGAACCACGGCGACGTTGTATACCAGCACGCCCCAGCAGAACTTTGCAAATCGGTTCATGGCAGACCCCTCACACGTTCTTCTGCCTGATTATACCTTATCGGCGTGCTATCGCTGTCGGGCGCGGGCGAACCTCGAAGACCACCACCGACCGCTCGCGGAACCTCTCTATCAGTGCCCCCCGTGCGATGGCATCGTTCAGCAGGCGGCGCCAGTGTTCCTGTTCTGAACCGGGCGGCACGAAAGCCAGATTCTGCATCACATACTGATACCCCATCCGGTGCAGGGCACGTACCAGCATATCGCCGTCGGTGAACGATTCGTAGTCAATCAGCGTGTGGTGACCGGGGTTGCCCCACAGGTAGCGTCGCTGAAGGTAGAAGCCGCGCGTTTCATCGTACAGGATGACGCCTGCTTCGCGCGGGGTGTTGCGGTTGAGCCAGTCAGAGGCTTGCCACACGCCAGCCAGGGCGCGGTCCAGATAGGCAGAGCTTCCTTCCCTCCATACCGTCAGCGCGCGGCTCCACAGCGGCGAAATGCCCATCACGCACCACAGCACCTGCAGGGCTATCGCTACCTGCATCGCTCGCGCAGTGAAGCGAGAGGTATTTTGCACCGCCAGCCAGCCGCACAGCAGAGACATCAGTGGGAAGACAGGCATCAGGTAGCGCACCTGCTGCATCAGCACGAACCACAACGCCAGCGATACCAGCAGGAACGGTATCCACCAGCGCGAGGCGGAAGGCAAACCTCGGGCGAACAGCAGGGGGATGAACCCTGCCAGATACACGAACCCCGCCGATCCCACGAAGGGAAGCGGATCGAAGAAACGGCTCCAGTAGAACGTCAGGTTGAACGGCGCCATCAGCAGTTTATACGGCTCCCTACCCAGCCCAAACGCCAGCTGCGCTTCGCGGTAGATACGCGCGTTTTCCGCCGTCCAGTTGCGCCCGCCGAAAATCTCGTAAAAGTAGGGATAGACAGGATTGCCCGTGTAGAGGTAGGTCTTGATATACCATGGTGCACCCACCAGCACGGCAATACCCACACACAGTGCGATGTCTGCAATCCGCACCCGTTTATGGCGCACAGCCTCCCACAGCAGGAACAGCGCCACCAGCCCCACACTGCCCAGCGCGGTCATCTTCGTGCCCAGCGCGAGACCGCCCATCAACCCTGCCAGCACCAGCCATCGCCGACGTGTGGATGGGTCGCTTTCGCCGACGGCATTCCAGCCCGCAAGTAGAAAGAGCAAAGTATAGGCGGTGGTGGCTACGTCTGCATAGGCGACGGTCGCTTCCCACAGCACCACCGGCACCGAAATCAGGCTGGCAACCGCCCAGCTACCGCTGTAGCCCGACCGTCGTGCGAAGGCAAGAATCGCCGCCAGCGTGAGGAGCAGTGTCGCCCAGTGAAAAAGCTTTGCACCGCCTGCCCCTGCGCCGATGCCCAGCGCCCACAGGTACTGCATCTCTATCACGAACGGGAAGTTAGAGTGGTGCATGAAGGGGATATAGCCGATGCGCCCCTCACGAAGCCAGATGGCAGGAGCAGCCAGATGGTAGGAAAGCCCATCCCAGTCGGTCGCAGCGGGAGGCGATGCCACCATCGGCAGAGCCAACAACGCGATGAGCCCTCCTGCCAACCACTCCCGCCATGTCGGTTTAGGTTCGCGAGATCCATCGGCGCGTCGCCGGAGCAGCAGCGCCGAGAGCAGTATCGCTACCAGCACCGCCCACAACGCCCACGGTGTGGTCCAGCCGGCAAGCCCCAGAGCCAGCACCAGATAGGATAGCGCGCCAGTGCTTAAAGCCAGCCCGAACGCCAGCCGCTCCGCCGTGTCCGCGAACGGCAGGCGTAGTCTCGCACACCATACCCCCCCGCTCCATGCCAGCAGGGCGACGATGGGAAGGATAACCACCCAGACCCAGGGGTGATACAGCACCACGTTTGCCAATCCCGCCACTCCGTCTCTGCGTTATCGCTCACAGCAAGTATAACCGAAAGGGCGGGCGCAATGCCAGTGCCGTGCTTGCCTTTCCCCTTCTACTCCCGCCACAGGATGAGGTGGCCGTTGTCCAGAAAGAACTGCTTCTACTCATCAGGAATTACGGGCTGGGTTTGTGTGCTCAGTGCTGTCACCTCCAGCTATCCCGAAAATACCTGTTGGGGCTGGTTGAATTGCGTTTGACCTATTACCATCGTTGTCCTCCTTCGCATCACTTGACGCCTGCAGGCATGCGTGCTCATCCAGCAGTGGTAATCATCGCGCCAAAGGAGGCATTCTGTCATGCCGCAACTGGCTCCGCATATCTTTGAGGTGCTCTACGCGCGCGGCGTGGAACATGCTTTCGGTATCCCTGGTGGTCCCGTTTGTCCTGCGAGACAGCCCGAGCCAGCTTGATGAGTTTTAACCAGCCAGCCGCTGGCGAGCCTGTTGTAACCTTTGCTGAAACTCGTGCAGAACCTTTTCGGTTTCGCCTGCTTCGTCGTGCAGAGACGGTTCGGGGGTAAAGGGTTTGGACTGCGCGAGTATCTGCTCAAACGCGGAGTTGTTTTGCTGAGGCTCGCTCAGGTCCATCAGCAGGGTTACCTGCTGGGCGGTGGAGCCGATGAGCAGAGTCCTGCCTCGCACGCTGACCAGATGCACCGCTCCCGCGCCCAGAAATCGGGTGTCCAGTACGGTGATCGTGCCCTCGCTCTTGGGTGGAGCCAGTCGGGTCAGCCACTGCGCCACCTGTCCCTTGCTTCCGCCGTTCAACGCGCGCGGCAGTCCCCATCGGATAAGGGCTAAAGCGACCGCCAGCCCTACCAGCCATCGCCACAGGTGACTCGTGGGCGATCCCATCGGTTCCGGCAGAGCCTCGCGGCGAAGGGTGTCCCAGCCCTGCTGGTCGGGTTTGGAGGAAGATGGTGGAGCAGGGGAATGCACCTGCGCCGGTTCGGGCGGAGAAGAGGCATGCAGGCTGGGAACGCCGGAGGCAGGTGGTGAGAACGCGGCGACCGGAGGCTCCGCCACAGCCTGCCCCAGCACCATCAGGCACAATGCGATAACGGCTACCGCTTTGCTCATGCCACCGCTCTCCGGCTAATCTCCACCAGCTGCTCCTGTGGATTGATTATCTCGGTGATGCGAATACCGAAGTTGTCCTCGATAACCACCACCTCCCCGCGCGCCATGATGCGTCCGTTCACCAGAACGTCCACTGGCTCGCCTGCCACACGGTCTAGTTCCACAATGGAGCCAACGGTCAGCTCCAGCACTTCCTTGATAAACATGCGTTTGCGCCCCAGCTCCACGGTCAGCTCCAGCGGCACGTCCAGTATCAGTTCGATGCCCGTCGGCAGGGGTTGGGCGGCCGCCTGCTCCAGCGGGACAAAAGGCTGTGCAGAGGCTGAGCCTATCTCTTCAATGTTCTGGAAGGGAGTGGTTTGCTCACCTGCGCTGGCAGGCTCTGATTCCGCGTTCTCCCCTGCCAGCCACAGCGCAAAACGTTCGTCTCCAATCACCGTCAGAGCGCCGATTGGGCTTCCGTCCACATGCAGAACCGAGTCCATGCGTATCAGGTTGTCCTGCGTGAGCCATTCGACTGGAGGTTCCAGCACGTCGTAGTGGCTCTCCACCTGAAGCACGTTACATTCATTGTTGGTAATGTTCGCCAGCGATTGCGCCAGTCCGTTCGCGATGACAAACAGCACCTGCTGTAAGACTTGAAGGATGCCTTCGTCTACCTCTTCAGATGGGCTGGAGCCGTCGCCGCCGGCGGCGATGTCCGCCAGCACCGTTGCCGACGCGCTCTCCAGCGCGATAATCAGGGTGTATGCCGTGGTAGTTTGAAGCGTAGCGATGCCGTACACCCGCTTGCCGGTGAAGGCGTTGTCCAGCTCCGACAGGGGTAGCAGAGTAACCAGAGGAGAAGAAAGCGTTGCCTGCCTGTTAATCGCTTCAGATAGAGTGATAGATACCGTGCCCCACAGGCTCTCTTGCTTTGCCGTGATGGTGTTGATATGTTCCAGACTTAAAGATGCCATCGGCTGCGGTTTCCTCCTCAAACAGATGATGGCGTTGGTTTAGACGGGTGAGTGGGCTTGTTCGCCACAACGCTTTCTATCTGCACGACCACCTGCTTGCCACGCAGACCGGGCTTGGCGCGAAACTTTATCTTGTTGCCCACCATAATGTCGATAGGCTCGCTCGTGCGTCGGCGCAGGATAACCACATCGCCCTCCTTCAAGTCGAGCACCTGCCGCAGGGTCAGCCGAGTTGTTCCCAGCACAGCAACCAGTGGCACGCGCGTGTGTTGAATCTGCTGGGCAATCACGGCGGTGTACTGCGAGGAGGCGCGCTTACTGCCGGAGAACCACCGCTGGGCGCTGAGTTTGGACAGGATGGGCTTGAGCAGAAGGTAGGGAATACACAGGCTCATCGCGCCGTGCGTGTCGCCCACCCGGATTTCGAACAGAATCGAAACCACAATATCGTTTGGCGGAACAATCTGCACGAACTGTGCGCTGGTCTCCATGCCCTCGTGAATGGGAGTGAAGCTAACAATGCCCTCCCATGCCGAGCGCAACGCCCCCAGCGCACGATTTACCACATTCTCCACCAGAGGGCGTTCGATATCTGTTAACGCGGGTTGCGGGCGTTTTACCACCGTGCCTGGTCCGCCCAGCAACCTGTCTATCATACTGATGACCACATCGAATTCGATCTCCAGCAGAGCCTGCCCCGACAGCGGTTGCATACTGAAGATATTAATCAGGCTGCTGGTGATGGCACGGATATACTCGTCGTAGGGTATCTGCTCCACCGAGATGAGGTCTACGTGCACCGGTGCCCGGAGGTAAGCGGAAAGGGTGGAAGAGAACAGCCGGGCAAAGGTCTCATGGAGCATCTGCATGGTGCGCAGCTGGTCTTTGGAGAACTTGTCGGGGCGGCGGAAGTCGTACACCTCGTAGGCGATGGGGGCGCGCCGCTCCGTTTTCGCTGCGGTGACCACAGGCGATGAAGGGGTCGGCGACGCCGGTGTTCCCGCTTGCCCCGCTTCTTCTGCGCCACTCAGCGACGCCAGTAAAGCCTCTATTTCCTCCTGCGACAATATCTCCACCATCTCGCCCGCACCTTTCCAGTGGTTACTGGAGCGTTAGCGAAGTGAAGTACACCTCTTTGACCACATTGTCGCCCAGCAGTTTGTTCAGCTTCTCCTTCAGCTCCTCTTTCAGTTTCTCTTTGCCCTCACTGCTGACCAGCTGGCTCATGCTTTTGCTGGAGAGCACCGTAATCACCTTATCGCGGATGGGCGCAAGCAGTTTGGGGTCCATTTTGCCCCCTCCGTGCCCACCACCCTCCTCGAGGGGCTTTTCGAGACCGAGTGCAATGGTCACTTTCGCGTAGTGTGAGCCATCGGCAAGGTTGACCACAAACTCATCCAGTTCAACAGCGTGCTCCGGCAGTGTCTTCTCTTCTTTCTTCTCCTCCTTATTCTTACCAAAGATGACCTTGCTGGCTCCGAACGCCACCACTGCGCCGAGCAGAATGCCTACCACAAGGAAGATAATGGTCTTGCTCTTGCCTCCGCCGGAAGCACCTTCTGCACCCGGTTTCTTTCCTGCCATAACGTCCTCCCAAACAGGGCTTTATGTTGTTTCCATCATCTATTGTCGGCTCAGCGCGAGCCAAATCTTAGAGCGTTCTGCGAGGTTTTCAGCACGGCGATGTCCACCCGCCGGTTCTGGGCGCGGTTGGCAGGCGAGCTGTTCGGCACCAAGGGGCGGGTGTCTGCATAGCCCACGGCAATCAGTCGCTCGGCGGGGATGCCGCCTTTCTGCACCAGATAGCGCAGTACCCGCGCCGCGCGCGCCGCCGAAAGCTCCCAGTTGGAGGGATACTGAGCGGTGCGGATGGGCAGGTTGTCGGTGTGTCCTTCTATCAGCACAGGGTTGGGCAGGGCACGCAGTGCTTCGGCGACCTGGTCCAGCACCTGCTTGGCGGAGGGTTTGAGGTCTGCACTGCCCAGGTCAAACAGCGTGCCATCGCTGAGCAGAGAGATAACCAGCCCTCGCTCCTCGTGTCGAATGCGCACCTGCGATTGCAGTCCCTTCTCCTGCAGAAACTGCTGGAGGCGCGATACCTGTTGTTCAACGGGGTCGACGATGCTTCCCGCGCCGACCACTTTACCGCCGTTGTGTTCAGGCAGTGCCTGGAACTCGCGTCGCATCGATTGCGCCAGAGCACCGAACTTCTCCTGGTTCACCGCTGACATCGAGTAGAGCATGATGAACAGCGCAACCAGCAGAGTAATCATATCGGCGTAGGTGAGAAGCCAGCGGTCTACGTTTTCATGCCGCCTCGTGCTCCTGCGTGTTCTGATCATCGCGCATGTGCCACCTCAACTGGGGTAGGGCACGTCTCTGACGTTGCGAGAGAAACGCCCGTAAACGTTGTTCCACAATGCGCGGGTTTTCTCCCGATTGAATCGCCAGAACGCCTTCCACGATGATCTCACGCAGAAGCACCTCTTCGGCGTGACGCGCGCGCAGTTTGCTGGCAATCGGCAGGAAGAGCAGGTTGGCCGAAGCGACTCCATACAGGGTGGCAACGAACGCCGTGGCGATGGCAGGTCCCATCATGCTGGGGCTTTCAATGCGGGACATCATGTGGATCAGCCCCATGACCGTGCCCAGCACGCCCATCGTGGGCGCATAACCGCCCATGCTCACGAATATCTGTTCACCCTGGCGGTGCCGCTCCTCTAAGAAGGTAATCTCCATCTGCAGGATGTCGCGAACCAGTTCGGGGTCGGTGCCATCTATCGCCAGCTGCAGGGCACGTTTCAGGAAGTCATCCTGGGTGTTGCTGGCGTCCGATTCCAGAGATAGCAATCCGTCGCGCCTCGCCTTGTCGGAGAGGGTGACCAGAAACCGTATGGTATGGGTGACGTCCATCTCCTCGCGCACGAACGCCTGTCGCAGGATCCGCGGCAGGTCGCGCAGCTGCTGGGTGTTCAGCCCTATCAGCGTGGCGCCAAAGGTGCCGCCGAGCACGATGAGCACGGCTGGGATGTTCACCAGCTGCTGGAGGTGTCCGCCCTCCAGCCACAGCGCCAGCAACAGACAGCCGACACCTATCGCCAGCCCCCCTACCGTGGTGGCGTCGGTGGTGGAGCGTGCGGAGCTATTTCTGCTGTGACGAATAAGCATGACGTCGATACTCCAGTACCCGGTGAATGATTTCGTCCACGTCCTCGCACACCACCAGCTTTTTGCCGTTCGTGAGCGTGATAACGGTGTCGGGTGTGGCTTCCACCGTCTCTATCAACTCGGCGTTCACGATGAGCTCCGAATGGTCGAGCCTTGTCACTTTAATCATGGCTTTTCACTGCCCGTTTGTGTATACCCCCTCCCGGCAGTCCGGGAGGGGGCTGAGTAGAAGATGTTACCGCTTCATCTGCAACACGTCCTGCAGCATCTCGTCCACCGTGCTGACGATACGGGTGTTTGCCTGAAAGCCGCGCTGGGTGACAATCAGGTTGGTGAACTCGTTGCCGATGTCCGCGTTGGACATCTCGAGGTAGCCCGAGCTGATGGAGCCGCGTCCGCCCGTCTGCGCCGTGCCAATGTTGGCGACGCCCGAGTTTGCCGATTCGCGGAACAGGTTACTGCCGATGCGCTCCAGTCCGCCCGGGTTGTTGAACACAGCCAGCGCCACCCGCGCAATCGGCAGGTTCAACCCGTTGGTGAACACGCCGTTAATCACGCCATCGGGCGAAACCGTTATCTGCTCCAGCGTGCCTGGAGGGTAGCCATTCTGGGCAATCGGCTCGACGGTGGAGCTGGTGGCGAGCTGGGTAAGCCTTGACAGGTCCAGAGTGATAGAGACATCCGGCGAGCCGTTGCCGGGCGTGAAGGTGATGGTTGGGCTGGCGCCGCCGATGATGCGCCCGTTGCCGTCAAAGGTTACCAGGTCGGACACAGCGGTCGCCGGTCCACCGTCAACGGCGTAATGCAGTTGCCACTCGGAGCCTGATGCCCGTGTGAACTGAAGCCGGAGCTCATGGGGTGCGCCGACGGCATCGTATACCATCACGCTGGTTGTCCAGCTATCGCCGTCCAGCGCTAAGTTACCCTTGAAGCTCGCTGCCGTGGTTGCCTGACCTGCTATCGTTTTGCCCACCGGAATCGTGATAACAGATTGCGGACCGAGGGGTATGTTGGTATCAATAGTGCCCGTGGCGTCGGGCATCCAGCCGACCAGCTTCTCGCCGGTGGCTTTGTGCACCAGCGTGCCGTTGGCGTCGATATCAAAGTTTCCATCGCGTGTGAAGGCAATACGTTTGCCGTTGCTCACCGCAAAGAAGCCGTTGCCCTGAATGGCAAGGTCGGTCACCCGGTTGGTCGCCTGCAGGCTACCCTGTTCCAGGATGGTGTCAATACTGCCGACCTGTGTGCCCAGCCCAATCTGCATGGCGTTTGTTCCGCCCAGTCCGTCACCAGTGGGGCGGGAAGCGCCGCGCAGAGTCTGCGACAGCATCTCCTGGAAAGTCACCCGTCCCGCCTTGAAACCCGTGGTATTGATGTTGGCAATGTTATTGCCGACCACACCCATGCGCACCTGGTGCGCCTTGATGCTCGAGATGCTCGAGAACATCGCCTGTAGCATGTTGATGACCTCCTCCTTGCGCTTTTTCGTCTGATATGGTAACGGTTGGCTCCCTCGGTCGTTCAGGAGCCGGGGGCGTCCCCATCGCGCGGAGGGGGTCCCGCCCCTGCGGTCTGCCCGTTACAGCACAACCGCGCTGTCGATATTGGTAAACACGTTTTCCTTCAGGTTCTCCTTATCAATGGCGGTAATTACCGTGCGGTTGCGCACGCTGACAATCAACGCCACATCGTCCATCAGCAGAAGCGACTCGCGTGAGCCTTTCTCTGCTACCTTATCCACCGCGTTTTCCACCCGACGCATCGCCTCGGCATCCAGCTGGATATGGCGGGATTGCAATCTCGCCTGTGCGTGTGCCGAAAAGCGCACACTGCTCTGCGCCTCCTGAAGCGCGGTCCTGAACGCGCCATCGTCGCGCGTCGGTCGCTGGATCGGCGCGGCGCCGGTGGATGGCGAAATGCTACTTATTTGGCGAACCTCTGGCATGTTGCACCTCCTGTTTGAGACCCTTTACTGCGTTCAGGGTGATACCTGCAAAACATTGTCCACCCGCACGTCGTCGTTGCCGACCTTCAGCCAGGCACCGTCACTGCTGAAGCGGACGGCACTCACCACGCCCTCTACCGGCGCGGAGTCACCTTCCCGCAGAGCCACTACCCGCTTGCCCAGCAGGTTCGTTGCCTGTGTGGTATGGGCAAGCGTCTGCAGGTTCTGCAGGGCACGAGCGACCTCTTCGGTGTTCTCCACCTGCGTGAACTGTGCTAACTGCATCAGAAAGTCCCTGTCCTGCATCGGCTCCAGCGGGTTCTGGTTCTGCAATTGCGTCAGGAACAGCCTGAGAAACTGATCCTTCCCGACGCTCTGTGCTTGTGTCATCTGCGTTGCTGTAGTGCCTGTACTGTTTACCGGTGTCACCATATCGCCTGACCTCCTCTGCTATACCAGCAGGTTGATGCCTCCTGCTGTGGTGTACGCGAAGTTTGCCTCACCGGCGTTGCCAGAGCCTGTCTCCAGCCAACCGCCTGTTGGTCGCTGGGGGGTGTACGGCTGATTCAGATGAAACTGTCGCCCGTCACCCTGCACCGATACCTGAAGCGCCCCCAGGTGCAGTCCGCGCTCCTGCAGAGCCTGCTGTAACAGCGCAGAGTTGCTTTCCAGCATCTGCCTCACCGCGTGATTGTCTGCCACAATGTGTGTGTGGATGGTGCCATCGTTGACGGAGATGGTCACACGCAGTTTGCCCAGATGCTCTGGCTCCAGCTGCAGGGTCACGCTATCGGTGCGCGGCTGGTGTGCCATCGTCTCGATGCGCGTCACCACCTGCCGAACCACCTCCACAGGCGAAACCTCTGCTGCTGGAGCGGTGTGCGCCGTTGCACGATGCAGAGTGGCGACAAACTCTACCGTGTGTGGCTCCTGTGTGGCTGCTGCTCCATGGCGGACGGTAGACGGATGCTCCGCCGGAGCAAGGCGCGGCTTCTTCGCCTGAGGTGAGGCTATCCGCTGTGCCGGCGGGGCGTTATCGCGCCGTTCCTGTCCTGTGCCGTGTCCAAACTGCCCCACATTGCCCGGCTGCTCCAGCCGGGTGGACACCTCTGGAGTGTTCTGCACGGTAACCGCACCGTCCGGCGATGGGCGGGGGGTGTCCTTAGTCTCTGCACGCGCCGTTTCGGCAGGGGGCGAAGCGGTTACCACTGACTCCGTTTCTAACCTGAAGGGCGTCTGCAGGTTCACGGTACTGCCCCCGTCCACAACAGGAGATGGCTGTGTTCCCTTCGCCTGCAGAGGCAGGTTGTCGGTGCGCTCCGGGATGGAGAAAGCCTTCGGCTGGCTCGATTCGGGCGTGGTAACCTCTTCCGCCGGCGAAGACGCCTGCAACAGGGCTTCGTCCTGTGGCGCGCGTTGTGTCTGCATTGGTGCGATAATCGGTGCATCAGTCGCCACATTCGGCAGGAACGCTACCTGAACGGCTGGTGCGGGCGCCGAATCCGATGCGCTTGGCTCCACTGGCTGGCTCTCCCGCACGGCTGGCAGGCTGAGGGGTAGAATGGGCAAGCCCAGAATCGCCGCCGCCTGCTCCGTCTCCGCAGCTTTCGGCGGGTCGCTGGCATCCGGCAGTGGCGGGGTGTCCACCTGCACCTGCCCTGTGCCATCGCCCATGCTCCCCTGCACCATCGCCAGCAGCTGCGCAAAGAGCGAATCTTCAGGGGTAGCGCCCGTCGGCACGCCAGGCAACACCGGCGGCGCGTTACCTGCCGGCAGTGTCTCCATGCTTACTGCCTGCGTCACTCTCTCACCTCCTTTCGGGGCTGGTAATGTTGCTGGTAATATTGTCGGTCGGTGTGAGGGTGAATCTTAGAGTGGAGGTTGAGGTTTGGGGGGCGAGGTGGCCTCGCCCCCTGATGGCTTTATGTAGATGCCCACAACATGCCGCGTTTCATAATTTCCAGCGCTTCGGGCACTTCAAAGTCCTTTGCCACGTGCCCCAGCGAGCTGTAGAACACGCGCCCTTTGCCGTAGCGGCGCTTCCAGACAACGGGCATCACCGTGCCCGCAATCCATTCGCAGTACTCGCCGCTGAAGGTGGTGGTGGCGAGCACCTCGTTGGAGGGGTCCACGTGCATGTAGTACTGTTCGGAATGCATCTTGAAGTCGCTCAAGCCCGCCACGATGGGGTCTTCCGGCTTGATGATGTTTACTTCGTAGTCAATGATGTTTCCTGGGTGCGCCACCCACTGTCCGCCGACCATGAACTGGTATTCGGTATTGTTGCGGAACGAGTCGCCCATTCCGCCATGCCAGCCGGCGATGCCCACACCGCTTCGCACGGCGTCCAGCAAGCCCGCTTCCTGCTCGGGCGTGATGGTGCCCATCGTCCATATCGGCACAATCAGGTTGAGCGAGATCATCAGCTCTTTGTCGGTATAGGTGTCGAGCGTGTTGGAGACGATGACCTCGTAGCCCTGCGATTGGAGCCACGGGGCGAAAATCTCGGCGCACTGTTTGGGTTCGTGTCCCTCCCAGCCGCCCCAGACGATAAGCGCACGTTTCATCTCGGGTCTTCCTCCTGTTAAGGGTCTATCTGTCCATGTCGCAAGCCCATCGGCAGGGGAGCAGGGCGTTCGCAGGTGCTTTCAACCGTGATGTATTTGCCCGTCTCCGCCGCGTCCAGAAACGCCTGCATCACGTCCAGCACGTGGTAGGCGAGGTCGCCGCTGGCGCGATGCAATCTGCCCGTCTGGATAGCGGACGCCATATCCGCCATCCCCAGCCCCCGGCTGTTCTCGGTGTAGCCGTGCGTGAGCGGGATTTCCAGCCAGTCGCGGTTGCCCGGTCGGTAAAGGCGCACTGGTCCGCCGAAGGTGTTGGGGTCGGGCACGCTGAGGGTTCCCTCCGTGCCGTAGATTTCAATACGCGGCAACTGCGCTGCCCACACATCAAAACTCATCACTACCGTGCCAATGGCGCCGTTTGCGAAATCTATTGTGCCCGCGATATGGGTCGGCGTCTCCACCTTCACCACTTTGCCATATTTGGGCTGGCTGGTAATCAGCCGTTCGGGGAAGCTGATTCGGGCGGAACCCGACACGCGCCTCACGGGTCCTATCAGGTTGACCAGCGCGGTGAGGTAGTAGGGTCCCATGTCGAACATCGGTCCGCCGCCCACCTCGTAGTAGAACTCTGGGGAGGGATGCCAGCTCTCGTGTCCGTGACAGGTCATGAAAGCAGTTGCCCCCACCGGTTCGCCAATCCAGCCGTCGTCTATCAGCTTGCGGCAGGTCTGGATGCCGCCGCCTAAGAACGTATCGGGCGCGGAGCCGACGCGCACTCCTCTGGCTTTTGCCCGCTCCACCGTTTTGCGTCCGTCTTCGCGGTTGGTGGCTAAGGGCTTTTCGGTGTACACGTGCTTGCCCGCCTCTATCGCCTTGAGGTTAATCTCGGCATGTGCTTTGGGCACGGTCAGGTTCAGCACAATCTCCACTTCGGGGTCGGCAAGCAGTTCGTCGGGGGTGAGCACCCGGGGGATATTGAACTCGGCAGCACGGGCGCGCGCCTTCTCCATGTCCATGTCCGCGCACGCTACTATCTCAATGGTTTCGAAGACTCTGCCAGCCTGCAGGTAAATGGGACTGATGTTCCCGCAGCCGATCACACCGACTTTCATGCGACGCATATTCTATGCTCCTTCCGGTTGTTGTCTCATCGGAGAGTTCGTGCCCGAAAGCACAGGTTCCTGCAGGCGTAGGGGAGAGGTCAGGGGCAACCACAGGGGGTTGCCCCTACAAACGGCTCACCAGAAGGTTCGCCCTCCAAAAACGAACATTATTGTTTCACTCCCAGCGGAACATTGCTTCGTATCGTTTGCGAATACGCGGGGGAAGATCCCTCCACATCTCCAGTGCCCTCTGTGTCTGTCCAAGATGAGCATACGCCAGCGCCAGCCACACTCCGGGCTCCCAGCTCCCATGCAAACGAGCCGGCAACCTCCGATACAGACGCAGAACCGCACGCCACCACTGTAGAGCCGCGTAACTGCGCAGCAAGACCAGATAGGCTCCGTCATGTTCAGGATTGTAGCGCAAAGTCTGCCATGCCCAATAAATCGCATGGCGCGGCTGCTCCGCCTTCTCGTATGATAGCGACAGATGGTACAGGGTGGGGGCATGGTCTGGGGTTAGCCTGGCGGCGTAGCGCAGATATTTGATAGCCTCTTGATACTCGCCCTGCCCGTAAGCAAGTTTGCCCAACCGAAATGCCGCGAGGCTAAAAGTTCTATCTACAGTGAGAGCGGCTTGATAGTAGGCAACTGCCTCGGCGAAGTGACCTCTGTCTTCCAGCCACTCTCCCGCCTTCGTTAGAAGCTCAGCAGGTTCCTGATGGGATATTTCGTCTGTTTGTATGCGCTCCGTTGGCATATGGTAATTTTCAACGGTTCACTGTTCTACCTGCGTCTCCTTTTCAGGTCCTGCACGATGCGGTCGATGTCTTCGCCTGCTCTGATACGCTCCATCGTCCGCTCAAACTCCAAACGCGCCCGAACCTCTGCCAGATTCTCCGCTATCTCCCGATAGCAGAACAGCAAAATCGGTAATACCACCGCCAGCATGAACAGCAAGTAACCGATCACCAACCGCGCAGTCACATTGACCGACCAGGCGCGCCGCGGACGAAACGGTACTCGTGCATCGCATCCCAGAGTGAGACATGTGCTGATGGCATCTAGCATGTCTGTAAACCAAACAACGGCGAAGAGCACAACGATGATGCCCATCAGCACCAATTGCAGTTTCAGTCGCCGCTCCTGACGTGCCAGGTCTTTTAACGACCGGTTTTGTTCGTTGCTGTTCGGTGGAAACATCCAATCAACGCTCCACGAACCCCTATCGTCTGCTGTGCATCTCCGCCTGCAATAGTTTCAACATCCTCTCAGAATTATCCCTGTGTTTTTGCAAGATGCTTATGGCGGTTTCGCCGTGGATGGAACGAAGAGAGGGGTCAGCACCATATGAGAGGAGCGATTGCACCATGTCGAATCTCCAGTCTCTTACTGTCCACGTTCCTCCCATCGGATATCGCTGTCATCCACCCTCCTGCCCGGGTTATTCAGCCAATCGCGCCACATCCGATCCGTATGATTGGAACAGCCTTAATCCTCCTGAACGCGGTTACGGGTAGCACATCTCCAACCGCTTAATCATATACTGCTGACCTACACGTACCATTGTCGTTTTCACCTTAACTGTGCCTTTTGCCATCTGCATATTCATATCTACGGTCACTTCCTTTTCGCCTCCTGAAAACTTGAATCCCGCAACCTCTGTCGTGCACGCTGTCACATCACCGAGTGTGTTGCGTAAAGCCGATAAAATGCGCCATGATACTTCAGCATTCTGGCGAGCCTGCGGCTGAAACAAGGACACAAAATCCTGCCAGCTACCCATCTTGACGGCTGTACAGCACCTTACTGCAACGGGTTCCGCTCCTCGCGTTACTGCTTGTGTTACCGCCGACACTATTAGAGGTGCCAAGACCGTTACCAGAACCAACGTGTAAAGAACCCTTCTTGTTTGTACACGAAGGTTAGCCTGTAATGTTGTCACGATAGCCAGACCTCCCTCAGGACCCGGGGGGTGACAATCACCCCCCTGCTTGCTAGTGGTACACGATGTTAGAACTTCGCCCGTGGTATCGGGGATCGTATATCTCGTAAGGTGCACCTGGTACACGAGGCTTCACTACAGGTGGGTAAGGCGAACCCATACCAGGTGGCAATGGGTAGGTTCGGGGAGGGACCTTAACATCCCATTCGAACCAGAACAACCCCAGTTCCATCTCGAATCGAATACTTCGGGTCTTCCCAGAGTACTTGGTACTCATACCAAAACCACCAAATCCGAATCCCCAGTCTAGATTTTGCCACTCAATAGGAGGGTCTTTGCGCAGATCGTAAATCCATCTCATCTTGTCGGTTCCTCGGTCGAGCACAAAATCGTCCTCCCCACTCGGATCCACCCGCATTATCGGCTCATGTTCGTAATACAGATACGGGTGTTCGCTCAACACCGCATCCCGGCTGGTGAACCTGCCTACCTGCGGGTCGTAATACC
>FMJZ01028641.1_pt1 | contig 16256 bp, 15 predicted proteins | sample 1987881 | NCBI WGS metagenome assembly FMJZ01 (sample SAMEA4378227, study PRJEB15110) | soil metagenome | biome: soil; feature: Field; material: Soil | place: India | collected 2015-03-11 | depth 0 m | reverse complement strand
AGCAGAACAGCCCCACCTGACCTGCCCGCAGGCGGGGAGGAATCTGAACGCCCCTTCCCTCGCAGGGAAGGGGCTTGGGGTTAGGTGGTCTTATCCCTGCTGTGTCTTTTCGCCGGGCGCCTGTACGATGACCGGACCCATTCCCTGGTACTGCTTGTGTGTGCCGTCGCAGAAGGGGAACTTGCCCGATTTAAAACAGCGACACAGCGCCACGCGCTCGCCTGGCTCGAGCTCCACCACCGTGCGCGGGCGTCCCTCGATCTCCTCCGTAGAGTGTTTTGCCATCGTCCTCTCCTTTGCCAGCGATGTTTGTACGTTTCTTACGTTGCAGGTGATATTATCTCCTGCTAACGGTTGCGATGGGGGGCTTCAATATGATATACTTAACACGGATGGAGAGTATGAGGAGCAGGTAGGGCGGCACAAGGGGGGTAGCAATAATCTCGAAAGAGAGTGGGCAGGCTCGCCCACTCTTTTTCTTACCATGCAAACAGACCTTTTAGATAGAGGGCGACGATGAACGGCGAAATCATGGAAACATTACGTGCGCTGGAGCGAGAGAGGGACATCCCACTGTCGGTGCTGTGGGAGGCGCTGGAAACCGCGTTGACCAACGCCTACAAGAAGCACTGTGGGGCAGTGGGGGATGTACGCCTTCGTCTCGATTCGAGTAAATCAGGGGTTCGGCTGTTTTGCGAGCGTACAGTTGTGGAAACGGTGGAGAATCCCCACACGCAGATCAGCCTGGAGGAGGCTCGGAGGTACAAGCCAGACGCCGAGCTGGGCGACACTGTGTCGGTGCCGGTAGAGGTGGAGGACTTCGGGCGCATCGCGGCGCAGACCGCCAAGCAGGTGATTGTTCAGCGATTGCGCGAAGCCGAACGCGAGCAGATATATCAGGAGTTCCACGAGCGTGTGGGAGAGATACTGTCGGGCTTCGTCCAGCGCAGGGAAGGACCCAACGTGATTATCGACCTCGACAGGGTCGAAGCCATTCTGCCGCCCGAAGAACAGGTTCCCAACGAGCCTTACCGACCGCATGACCGCCTGCGGGTGTACCTTCTGCGTGTCGAGAAGACCACGAAGGCGCCGCGCATCATCGTGTCGCGCAGTCATCCCAGCCTGATCCGTCGGCTGTTTGAACTGGAAGTACCCGAGATACGCGAGGGAAGCGTGGTCATCAAAGCGGTGGCACGCGAGCCGGGAGCGCGTTCCAAGATTGCCGTGTGGGCGAAGGAGCCCAACATTGACCCGGTGGGCAGCTGCGTGGGACTGCGTGGAACGCGCGTGCAGGCGGTGGTGAACGAACTGTACGACGAGAAAATCGACATCATCCGCTGGTATCCCGACCCGGCGCAGTTCATCGCAGAGGCACTGAGCCCGGCGAAGGTGTCGGAAGTGCGGCTGAACGAGGCAGAGAAGAGCGCACTGGTCATCGTGCCGGACGACCAGCTGTCGCTGGCTATCGGCAAGGCGGGACAGAACGTGCGTCTGGCAGCACGCCTGACCGGCTGGAAGATAGACATTCGCAGCAGCTCGCAGGTATCTCAGTCTGGCAAAGAGGAAAAGGAACGGGCGTCCTGAAAGAAGAGTAGTGGAGTTATCATGCCTGCCCGCAAACATATACCGATACGAACCTGTGTGGCGTGCCGAACCCCTGCACCCAAAAGGGGGCTGATGCGTGTGGTGCGCACCCCAGAGGGCATGGTGGAGCTGGACCCGACTGGTAAGAAGCCGGGGCGGGGGGCATATCTGTGCCGGAGTCTCGCCTGTGTGCAGAAGGCGCTGAAGGAGAAAAGGCTGGAAAGGTCGCTCAGGGTTTCTCTGTCAGCGGAGGCGGCTCAGATGTTACTGCAAATGGCTGAACAGGCAGAGAAAGAGGAGGTGACTCGCTCGTGAACCGGATTCGCGTGAGTGATTTAGCAAAAGACCTGCAGATGAGTGTTGCCGAGCTGCTCAGCACGCTCGCCGACCTGGGTGTGGAGGTGGAGGGCGCAAACAGCCTGATAGACATCTCCACGGCGCAGGCGGTGCGTGAGGTGCTGGACAAAGGACACCCCGTGGTGGAACTGCCTCCGTCCATGACGGTGCGCGAGCTGGCGCAGGCACTTGGGGTGCAACCCACGCAGGTTCAACAGAAGCTGATGGCAGTGGGTATCCTGGCGGGGGTGAACCAGCAGCTCTCTGCAGACCAGATTGAGCGAGTCGCCTATGACCTGGGCTACAGCGTTCGCTGGGTTGAGGCGAAGGAGCCCGAAGTGCCCGAAAGCGCGCGCCCTCGCACAGCGTCTACGGGCGGACCGCAGCCGCGTCCCCCGGTGGTGACGATTCTGGGACACGTGGACCACGGTAAAACCACCCTGTTGGACGCGATACGGCGCACCAACGTGGCGGAAGGTGAATATGGCGGCATCACCCAGCACATCGGCGCGTATCAGGTCGAGGTGGAACACGCTGGCGAGAAGGCGCGCATCACGTTCCTAGACACCCCAGGGCACGAGGCGTTCACCGCCATGCGAGCGCGAGGCGCACAGGTCACCGATATTGCAGTGCTGGTGGTGGCGGCAGATGACGGCGTGATGCCCCAGACGGTTGAGGCGTTGAACCACGCCAAAGCAGCCAATGTGCCCATTATCGTCGCCATCAACAAGATAGATAAACCTGAAGCCAATCCCGACCGGGTGAAACAGCAGCTGGCTGAGCTGGGCTTGATGCCAGAGGAGTGGGGCGGCGATACCATCTTCGTGCCCGTTTCGGCAAAACAGCGCATCGGGCTGGGCGACCTTCTGGAAGCCATTCTGTTGGTTGCCGAGGTGCAGGAGCTGAAAGCCGACCCCAACGCGCCCGCCGAGGGCGTGGTTATCGAATCGAAGCTGGACAGAGGCAGAGGTCCCGTTGCCACCATCATCGTTCAGCAGGGCACGTTCAAGCAGGGCGACGCCGTAGTGGCTGGCGAGGCTTACGGGCGCATCAAGGCGCTGATGGATGACCGCGGCAATCGCGTGCCCAAAGCCACACCCGCCATGCCGGTGGAGGTTATCGGTTTGTCGGCGGTGCCGGAGGCAGGCGAGAAGATGGAAGTGGTGAAGGACGAACGCACCGCCAAGCAGATAGCCATGGAGCGCGAACAGCGTCGTCGCCAGGAGAAGCTGGCGAGCCAGCGTGCTCGTGTGACGATGAAAGACCTCAGTAGGTTGATTCAGGAAGGCGAGATTAAAGAACTGCTGGTGGTGCTGAAGGCGGACGTACACGGCTCGGTGGAGGCGGTGCGCAATTCGCTGGAGCGTCTGGAACATCCCGAGGTGCGCCTGCGGGTGCTGCACGCAGCGGTGGGCAACATTACCGAATCGGACATCATGCTCGCCTCGGCGTCCAACGCGCTGGTGATAGGCTTCAACGTGCGTGTGGAACCAGAGGCACAGCGTGCCGCCGAACAGGAGCACGTGGAAGTGCGCACCTACCGCATCATCTACGAGCTGGTGGAAGACATCAAAGCGGCGATGCTGGGTATGTTACAGCCCGTGCTGGAGGAGTTCACGCTGGGCAAAGCGGAGGTACGCGCCGTGTTCAACCTGCCTCGCGGTACCGTGGCGGGGTGTTACGTCACCGAGGGCAAAATCGTGCGAAACGCCGAGGCGCGCGTATGGCGCAAGAAGGACCTCCTGCACACCGGCAAAATCGTCTCTCTGCGCCACCTGAAAGAGGACGTTCGCGAAATCGCCCAGGGCTACGAATGCGGTATCATGGTGGACGGCTTCACGGGCTTCCAGGAAGGCGACATCATTGAGTGCTTTGAGAAGCGGGAAGTGTCTCGCGCCGGTCACGCCATCACCCAGCGCAGTGCCACGGCAGCATCATAACGTTCAGCGCGGAACATCAGGTCGTTTGGGGGCAGATATGGTCGTCGGCGTGCTTACGGTGGAGTTGCACATCTACGAGGCAACCTCTCTGAAAGAAAAACGCCACGTCGTGCGCAGTACGCTGGACATCCTGCGCAACAAGTTCAATCTCTCGGCTGCCGAAGTAGACCATCTGGACGAATGGAATCAAGCGACGCTTGGCTTTTCCTGCGTGGGAAACGACAAACAGCATGTGAACGGCATCCTTAATAAAGCGTTGGACGCCCTGTACGCAGACCCGCGTATCGAGGTGGTCGACGTAACAATGGAGTTCTGGTAGAGATGAGCGGTAACAGAGTATCTAAGATAGAAAGCCTGCTGGTCAGTGAAATCAGCGATATTGTACGCAATGAGCTGAAAGACCCGCGCCTCGAGGGAGTGACCATCACGCAGGCGAGGGTATCGCGCGACCTGAGCCATGCAAAGGTTTACGTCAGCGCACTGGGCGGCACCGAGGCACGCGATAAGGCGCTGGAGGTGCTGCGCAATCTTGCCGGGCGCATTCGTGGCGAGTTCGGACGTCGTGCGCACCTGCGGGTTGTGCCCGAAATCCAGTTCGAGCCGGACGAGGGCATTGAGGCAGGAATGCGTGTGCATGAGCTGCTGCGTCAGCTGGAACAGGGATGATACGCCGTCAGCTACAACAGGTCGCTCAGTTACTGCGGGAGGCGCGGAGCGTGGTGCTTGCCTCCCACCTTAATCCCGACGGCGATACGCTGGGCTGTGTGCTGGCGCTAAGGCTGGCTCTGGAGGAGATGGGCAAGCGCATGGTGGTCCTGAGCAGTGATGGCGTGCCGGAGATATACCGGTTCCTGCCCGGCTCGGAAAAGGTGTTGACCTGCACCGAAGAGCGCGGTTTTGACGTGGCGGTGGTTTGCGATACGGGCATGCCAGAGCGCATCGGCAAGGCGAAGGATGCGGTGTTCTCGGCGCGGGTAGTGGTGGATATTGACCATCACGTGACCGAAGGCGCATTCGGGGACATCCGTATTCAACAGCCCAAAGCCGCAGCGACGGCGGAGGTGGTCTATCGTCTGCTGAAGGTCATGGACGTGCCCATCACCCCTGCGATTGCCACCTGCCTGCTCACCGGTATCATCACCGACACCGGGTTGTATCGCTATATGAACGTATCGCCGTCCACCTTTCGTCTCAGCGCGGTGTTGATGGAGGCTGGGGCGTCGCCCTCGCGAATCGCCGAAGAGGTTTTCGAAAGCCGCTCCTTCTCCAGCCTGAAACTGCTGGGGCGTGCGCTGGAGCACATCCAGCGAGAGGAGGACGGGCGGCTGGTCTGGTCTTACCTCAGCCACGAGGATTTCACCGAGCTGGGCGCCACCGATGAGGACACCGAAGGCATCATCACGCAGTTGCGGGCGGTGCGCGGCAGCGTGGTGCTTGCGCTGTTGCGCGAGGTGAAGCCGGGGCGGGTGCGTGTGAGCGTGCGCAGCCGTGATGAGCGCATCGATGTGGCGCAGCTGGCGGAAAAGTTCGGCGGGGGCGGACACCGGCTGGCGGCGGGCTTCTGGGTGGAAGGAAGTATCACCGAGGCGATACAGAAGGTGATTCAGGCGTTACGAGAATGGATGCACTGGTCAACCTCTACAAGCCAGCGGGCATAACCTCGCGGCAGGCAGTGGACGCGGTGCGTCGCGCGCTGAACGTGAAGCGGGCGGGGCATACCGGCACGCTCGACCCGGGCGCGGAGGGCGTCCTGCTCATCTGCCTGGGCAAAGCCACCCGCTTGAACGAGTTCCTGCAGTGGCTTCCTAAAACCTACCGCGCGACGATGGTGCTGGGCGTGCAAACCAACACCCAGGACGCCGAAGGCACAGTGACCGCTACCACTGATGCCAGCCACGTGACTCAGCAGATGCTGGAGGAGGTACTGCCTCGCTTCACGGGCGAAATTGAGCAGATTCCTCCCATGCACTCTGCCCTGCACCACGAGGGCAAAAGGCTGTATGACCTTGCCCGGCAGGGACAGGTGGTCGCGAGACAGCCTCGCAAGGTGACCGTCCATCGTCTGTACCTGCAGGGGTTTTCGCCGGGCGAGCATCCCGAGGCAGATATCGAAGTAGAATGCTCTACCGGAACCTATATCCGCACGCTCTGCGCCGACATCGGCGATGCGCTGGGCGTGGGGGGATATATGAAACACCTCGTGCGCACCGCTATCGGTCCCTTCCGCTCTGAGACGGCAGTCACCCTTCAGCAGTTGCAGGAAGGCGACGCCACCGAGCATCTTATCCCGATGTCGAAGGCGGTGGAAAACCTCCTGCCGGTGTGGACGCCGTATCCCAGGGTGCTTCGCCTGTTCCGTCTGGGCAGGTTCGTCAAGCCCAAGCCGTTTCCCCCTGTGCCCCTGCGCAACAACATGCCTTACATCGCCGTGCTGGACGCGCAGGGCGAGCTGTTCGCCATTGCGGTGGTGCGCCGGGACGAGGTGTGGCCCTACAAGGTGTTTGGTGAGCGTATCCTGTATCGCCCACGTGAGGTCGAGGAGGACCTGGGGTGAACGGTGTCGGAATACGCTCGCTGAGTCTGCGTGCCAGTGTGGTAACCATCGGCTCGTTTGATGGCGTGCACCGGGGGCATCAGGCGATTATACGGACGGCTCTCCAGCGTGCGCAGACGATGGGCGTTCCCGCCGTTGCCGTCACCTTTGACCGTCACCCCCAGGAAGCCATCCAGCCCCAGAACGCGCCGCCCTATCTGAGCACACTTACCAGCCGTCTGCGCCTGCTGGTGGAGACCGGATTGCGCGACGTGCTGGTCCTGCGCTTCGACCGCGAGCTTGCCTCCATGCATCCCGAAGCCTTTATTCAATCGGTGCTGAAGGGACGCCTCAACGCCCGTCATATCGTGGTGGGCAGGGATTTTCGCTTCGGGCATCAGCGGCTGGGCAGTGTGCAATATCTGCTGGAAGCGCAGTCGCGCTTTGGCTTCACCGTAGAGGCAGTGCCCGATGTGCTGTATCGCGGTGAGCGCATCAGCAGTAGTCGCATCCGACAGGCACTGCTGGACGGCGAGGTGCAGGAGGCGTCCGCCATGCTTGGCAGAGCGTATATCTTAGAGGGAGTGGTCGTGCGCGGTCAGCAGCTGGGCAGGACGCTGGGCTATCCGACGGTCAACCTCAGCCTGCGCGCCGCCCAGCTCGTGCCGAAGGATGGCATCTATGCGGGCAGGCTGTTGCATCCGCGCACCGGTCGGTTCTACACGGCGGCAATCAGCATCGGCGTCCGCCCGACGGTAGATGGGAAAACGCGCACGATTGAGGCGTATCTGATAGACTTCTCCGGCGACCTGTATGACGAGGAGGTGCATCTTGCCTTCTTCCATCGCCTGCGGGACGAGCGCAGGTTCGAGTCGCTGTCTGCCCTGAAAGCGCAGATGGACAGAGACGTGGAGCAGGTCGTGGCACTGATGAACACGGTGGGGTGAGTGAAGATGAGATTCCGGGTCGCATCGCTGATAGCCATTTACCTTCTGTTCCTCGCGGGAGCGTGGGCGCAGGCTCCAAAGGCTCCGGCTACGCCCCCTTCGCTTTCCGAGAAGGACAAGAAGATTATCGCCCTGTTCGAGAGGGCGGTATCCCTGCATCGAGCGGGCAAGGCGAAGGAGGCTATCGCCGCCTATCGCGAACTGCTCAAGCTTCAGCCCAACACGCCGATGGCGCGGTTCAACCTGGGCGAGCTCTACGCAGCGCAGGGCGACCTGAAAGCCGCCGAAGAGCAGTTCCGACTGGTGGTGAAGGCTCTGCCCAAACTGCCAGAGGGATACTTCCGACTGGCGACCGTGCTTGCCCAGCAGAAGAAGTGGAGCGAGGCGACCCAGACCGCGCAAAAAGGGGTGCAGTTGGCTCCGAAGAGCGCAGAGGGGCACTTCGTGCTGGGAGTGATCTATCTCTCGCAGAGGCGGTTCGCGGAGGCGGAGAAGAGCCTCCTGCGCAGCAGCGAGCTGGACCCCAAGGCGGTGAACACGCAGTTCAATCTGGCATACGTGTACCTGCAGATGCGCCAGCCCCGCAAGGCGATACCGATACTGAAAAAGCTTACCGAGCAGGACCCGAAGAACCCCGGCGCATGGGCTGGGCTGGCGATGGCACACGAAATCGCGGGAGACCTGCCCCAGGCGCACGACGCCTACCGACGCGCCCTGTCTCTTCAGCCCAAGAACGAAGATTTGACCCTGCGTCTGGCAATGGTGCTGGCGCGGATGAACCGTCACCGCGAATCGTTGCAGATGCTGGAGACGCTGGTGAAGGCACACCCCAATGATGCAGGATTGTGGTTCGCTATTGGACAGGCACATTTCAACCTGCGGCAGTATCGCGAGGCAGAGATAGCCTTCCGCAAAGTGCTGGAGTTTCAGCCGAAGAACGTGGCGGCGCAGGCGAACCTTGCGCTGTGCGTGCTGAACCAGAACCAGCTGGACAATGCCCGCAAGGAGTATGAGAAGCTGCGTCAGCTCCAGCCGCGCGACAAAAACGCGGTGATGGGGCTGGCGTATATCGCCGAGACACAGGGGCGATGGGACGATGCGCTGAAGGAATACGAACAGTGGCAGAAGTGGGAGCCGAACAACCCCGAACCGCTGTTGCGCAGTGCACGGGTGTGGCTCCAGCGAGATAAGCTGCCGCAGGCGCTGAGTGTGCTGGAGAACGCAGAGCGACGGTTCCCCAGCAACACGGGCGTGCTGATGCAGGTGGCAGACGTGCTGGCACAGGCAAATCAGTATGAAGAAGCCCTCAAGCGATACCAGCGCATCCTGAAGGTAGACCCCAAACACCTGGGTGCCCTGAACGGAGCAGGCTTGATGTGCACCCGTCTGAAGCGCACAAAAGAGGCTCTGAGCTATTACCGGCAGGTGCTGGCGCTTCAGCCGAATAATTCGCAGGTGCTGTTCTCCATCGCCGACCTGTACGAGCAGGACAAAGACTACGCCGGGCTGGCGCAGGAGATGCGCCAGATCGTGCAGAAGAACCCCAAAAACGTCGTGGCATGGTGGAGGCTCTCCATCGCTCTGGAGCGGCAGAACAAGCAAGACGAGGCAATCGCCGCGCTTCGCGAGATTGAGAAGTTAACCCCCAGCGATATGTTCTACCTGGTGAACATCCCGCGCCTGCTGGAGGCGCAGGGCAAAGTGGAGGATGCCATCAAGGAGTACCGCAAGCTGATTGCCCGTCAGCCCAAAGAGGTGCGCCTGTACGGGATGCTCGCCTCCCTGTACAAAAGACACAATCAGCCCGACCAGGCGATAGCGGTCTACCAGCAGGGCATCCAGCAATCGCCCAAAGACACCTACCTGCGCACCCTGCTGGCGCGCGCCTACGAGGAGAAGCAGGACTGGCAGTCTGCCCGGCAGGTCTACGAGCAGATTCTGCAGGTTGCGCCCACCGACGCCGGCTCATACAGCGGATTACAGCGCGTTCTGGCACAAATGAAACAGGAAGAGCAATTCCCCACACTAATCGCCCCCTATCTGGAGCGGGAGGATTCGAGCGAGGTTGCCGTTCGCTCCCTGCTGAGCTTCTACCGCGACCGGGGCAAACCAGCGGAGGGCGTTCCGGTTCTCACCGCCCTGGCGCAGAAGATGCCGAAGGGGAAGAGTATCTGGCTGGCGCTGGCGCAGCTTCAGCAGGACGCCGGAATGGACGCAGACGCCCTGAAAAGCTACGAGCAGGTGCTTCAGTTAGACGGCACGAACATGCAGGCTCTGCGCAGTATCGCACAGATACACGAAAAACGCAATGAACCGTTAAAAGCCGCAAGCATCTACGAGCGGATTCTGGCGGGCTACCCGCAGGATATACCCACGCGCCTGCGCCTGGCGGGCATGTACGAACAGGCAGGGCAAAAGGAGAAAGCCATCGAGCAGTACCGCGAGGTGCTCAAGCGGGACGCAAACAACACCATCGCGAAGGAGAGCCTGCAGAGGCTGGGAGCTTCGACCACCGGGGGATGATTCTCCCTCTTGTGTTTTTCTGTGCTTTGTAATATACTTTGTTTGCCCGTAGAATCTCGCAGGATACCTGCTCACGAAAGGAGGTTTTCGCCATGATGTGTCGCGCTTTACGTTTTGCTGCCGGTTTGCTGGGCTGGGCGTTTGTTGTGCTGGTATCCGCTCCCGCGTTCGCGCAGATTAACTACCCCAACTTCAGCTCTTCTGCGGGGCTTAATCTGGTAGGCAACGCCCAGGTCACGGCGAATCGGCTGCGCCTCACCGAAAACCGAATGAACCAACAGGGGGCGGCATGGTATGCCACCAAACAGAACCTGACGCACGGCTTCTCCACCACGTTTCAGTTCCAACTGCACGGACAATCGCCGGAAGATGGACTTGGCTATGGGCTGGGGTTCCACGTGCAGAACGTGTCGGGCACTCTGAACGTGAACGAGAGGGGCGCCGCGGGCACGCTGACGGTCAGCTTCGCCACCTTCTTCCAGCTGCCAGAGGGCAACTTCCCGAATGTGGTGGCGGTCTACCTGAACGGCAACCTTGTGGACGCAACCAGCCTCTTCCCCAACACCATCAACATCAACGATGAGGGGATACACACTGCCCGGGTAGATTATGCCGGCGGATGGCTCACTGTATCGGTAGACGGCGAGGCGGTGATAGCGATTGCTGTTGACCTCGCAGCGCAGGGCATCGTGGACAGTTCCGGCTCGGCATGGGTTGGCTTCAGTGGGCGAACGGTCTTCGCGTATCAGAACACCGACGTGCTGAACTGGACGCTGACACCGTTCAGCGCGCCTGCTCGCACGCTCATCGTGCTGGGTGATAACCCGTACGAAGGCGTGGCGGTCTCTGCGCCTGCTGACCTCGTGAACACAGGCAACGGAGTCACCCCGTTTGTCCGTGTGTATCCCGCCGGGTCGCTGGTGACGCTGGTCCCCGCGCAGTTCGCGCCCGATGGCAACGAGTTCGAGAAGTGGCAGATTGATGACGCCGACTACTCCGGGCATCCCGAACTGCAGGTGGTGCTGGATGACAACCACATCGTCACCGCGGTATACGAGTCGACCAAAGCGCCCGTGTGGGATACCGGCGCGCCGCATACTGTGCTTTCAAGCGGCCAGGAGGTGTATCTCGGCTACATCTCGGGCAACTATTCCGCCACTCTGCCCCAGCGATGGTCAGCCATTCCCTTCAGCATCCCCGCTGGCGGTGCGCTCATCAGCCAGGTAGAGGCAAACTGGTTCGTAGTAGAGGGTTACGAGGGTGCAGAGGTGCGCTATATCGTCTGGCGGCGCAACGGATTGAACCGACCGGTGGATGGCGACCAGGTGGCGCAGGGCGTGTTGGGGGCGTACGCGCCAGGCATGGACGACCCGCGCATTCCGGGCGGTGAGGACTGGCTCCATCGCTACTCGGGGCTGAATATTTTCCTGCCCGAAGGCGACTACTACCTGACCATCTACTCGGAGGGCACCGGCGCAGGGAACACCACCGGCTTCACCGCGCTCGCGTGGTTGACTGGCGCAGACCTGCAGCCGGCGCAGGTGGAACAGGACTTCATGTGGCGCTCCGCCCGCTTCCCCAGCCCCGGCTTCGAAGTGTATGCGCCCACCAACATCCAGCCCAGGGCAGGGCAGGACCCGAAAGACCGCTGGAACTGCGCCTTCGTGCTGTATGGCAAGCTGGCGGTGATTCGCGGTCAGATTACGCTGGGCGATTACGACGGTGATCCCTCGCTGGTTCCCATCTCGGTGCGCCTGACCAAAGACGGTGGAAGCCCGGAGGAACGCACGGTCTACACCGACCGCGATGGCAACTACTCGCTGTGGGTGGAGCCGGGCACATACGAGGTCTCCTTCAAAGCCAGCCACTGGTTGCGCGTGAACCTGACGGGCGTAACGCTTGGGCTGGCGGAGGAGGTCACCGGTCAGAACGTCACCCTGACCAACGGTGACATCGATGGAGACAACGAGGTGACCCTGTTCGACTTCGGTGCGCTGGTTGCATCCTTTGGCAGTATGCCCGGCGATGAGGGATGGAACCCCAATGCCGACCTTGACGGGGACGAAGAGGTCACCCTGTTTGATTTCGGCATCCTCGTGCGCAACTTCGGTGCCATTGGGGATGAGTAGTCTCTGAATCTTGCCCCCTCTTCCGAATCCTTCGGGGGAGGGGGTCTGTTTGTCTATGCCCTCCCAAACGGGGTAAAATGGATGGTACCTGCACATACGAGGATGAGCAATGAACCCGGAGGCGCGCTTCTGGATCGAAAAACTGCAACTACAGCCCCATCCCGAAGGGGGATACTATCGGGAAACCTATCGGGCGGAACAGCGGGTGCTTGGCTGTTGCCTGCACGAACATGAGGGACCGCGTGTCATGGCAACGGCTATCTACTTCCTGCTGACGGGCGACCAGTTCTCCGCCCTGCATCGCCTGCGCTCGGACGAAATGTGGCACTTCTATGCGGGCAGTCCCCTGACGATACATATCATTGACCCGCAGGGCAACCTCTCGCAGGTGCGGCTGGGAGCAAACCCCGAAAACGGCGAAAGCTTTCAGGCGGTGGTGAAGGCAGGGTGCTGGTTCGGCGCGACCGTGGATGACCCCGAAGGCTACACGCTGGTGGGGTGTACCGTTTCACCCGGCTTCGAGTTCGAAGACTTCGAACTGGGCGACCGCCAGCAGTTACTGGAACGCTATCCCCAGCACCGCGAACTGATTGAGCGACTGACGAGGTAGAGAGAGCCGATGCCTAATACACGACTGGTGATTTTCGGCGCAACGGGCGACCTGACGAGGCGGTTTCTGGTCCCTGCGCTCTATCGCCTGCACCGCGCCGGTCTGCTGGAACCCGACCTGCAGATTGTCATCTACGCCCGCCGACCGATGACGCTAGAGACTTACCTGGCGGGTATGGAGCACGCCCTGCGCGAGATGGGCAAAGAGATGAGCGCATGGACCGAGTTCGCCCGCCGGTTTGTGGCGTATGTGCAGGGTGGACTGGATGCGGAAGGGGTGCGCCAGCTGCGCGACTGGACCGACGGCAACGCGGTGTTTTACCTGGCGCTTCCGCCCGGGCTGTTCGCCGAGGCTGCCGAATATCTGGCGGCGGCGGGGCTTCATCATGAACACGCTGGCTATCGCCGGCTGGTGATAGAGAAACCATTTGGGCAGGACCTGCAGAGCGCACGCCAGCTGCAGCAGCGCGTCAGCCGCCACTGGCGTGAAGAGCAGATATACCGCATTGACCACTACCTGGGCAAGGAGACGGTGCAGAACATTCTGGTCTTTCGCTTTGCCAACCTGCTGATGGAGGCGCTGTGGAACCGCAACTACGTGGACTACGTGCAGATTACCGCCGCCGAAACCGCCGGTGTCGAAGACCGCTCTGGCTACTACGACCAGTCGGGCGCCCTGCGCGACATGGTGCAGAACCACCTGATGCAGTTATTCACCCTGACCGCGATGGAGCCGCCGCCCTGTCTGGACGCGGATGCCCTGCGCGGCGAGAAGGTAAAGGTGCTTCAATGCGTGCGCCCCATTCCCCAGAACGCGGTCGGCGCGTTTGCCGTGCGCGGGCAGTACACTCGCGGGCGAATCGGTGAAAGGGATGTGCCCGGTTATCTGGAAGAGCCCGGCGTGGCACCGCACTCCACCACCGAAACCTATGTTGCACTCAAGCTGTACGTGGATAACTGGCGGTGGCAGGGCGTGCCCTTCTACCTTCGCACAGGCAAACGCCTGGCGGCAGAGCGCAGTGAAATCGCCATCCAGTTCAAGTCGGCGCCGGTGCATCTGTTCCGACAGACGCCGCTGGACACGCTTGTCCCGAACTGCTTCGTGTTCGAAATGAAGCCGTCCGAATCGATGTCGCTGGTGGCGCAGGCGAAGACGGTTGGACTGGAGATGCGGGCGCGCACCGTTGTGCTGAGGGCGTGCTACCGCGAGGCGGGCGAAGAGGGCTTTGAAGCCTACGAAACGCTACTGTTGAGCATCCTGCAGGGCGACCGCACCTACTTCCTGCGCTTCGACGAGGTGGAGATGGCATGGGAAGTGCTGGACCCCATCCTGCGGGCGTGGCAGACCCAAAACCTGCCGATGGCGTTCTACCCTGCCGGAAGCGAAGGACCGCGCGAAGCGGACAGGATTCTGGACCTGCCGACACACCGATGGCGACCACTGAAGGGCGAATCGGGCGACAAAGCGTGCGGATAGCCGACACGTCCGCAGAGCTATACCGCGCGGTTGCGGAAGCGATTGCGGGGCACGTGCAGGAGGCGCGTTTCACCCTGACTCTGTCGGGGGGAAGCACCCCGTGTGCGCTATACGCCCTGCTGGCAAGCGAGTATCGTCTTCGTATGGACTGGAGCCGGGTGCATCTCTTCTGGGGCGATGAACGCTACGTGCCGCATGACCATCCTGCCAGCAACTATCGCATGGCGCGCGAGACGCTGATAGAGCCGCTGGGGATACCGGAGGCAAACGTCCATCCCATGCCAACGGACGAGCCAGACCCCTGTCGCGCGGCTCTGCGCTACGAGGAACACCTGCGCGAGTTCTTTGGCGAGATGCCGCGCTTCGACCTGATACTGCTGGGCATGGGTGCAGATGGGCATACCGCCTCGCTCTTTCCGGGCACAGCCGCCCTCGCGGAGCGCGAACGATGGGTAGCCGTGGGCGAGGCGCCAGCCGAACCGCGTGTCCGCCTGACCCTGACCCTGCCCGTGTTGAACAGCGCGAAGCGCGTCTACTTCCTTGTCGCCGGGAAGGACAAGGCGCAGATGGTCAGGAAAGTACTCTGGGAAAACGCACCGCTTCCCGCGGGAATGGTGAAACCCGAGTCGGGCGAGGTGGTCTGGTGGCTGGACCGGGAGGCGGCTTCGCTGGTGGAATGGTAATGCAGTCTAACTTTTGTGCCCGTCATCACGTCTAAAACGTGTGCGGACAAAGCCCGGAGGTGAGGGAGCGATGAGAGCAATCTGGTTTCTGCCTGTGCTGGCGGTTCTGATGGCAGGGTGTGGAAGCGTGGCGACCACCGGCGTGGGAAACGAGCCGTCGCCCCAGCAAAACAACAACAGAACAACCGAAACCCCGAGAAAGGTGGACCCCAAACTGATTGAGGCAAACAACCGGTTCGGCTTTGCACTACTGCACGCGCTGCGCGAGGCGGACAAAGGGAAGAATATCCTGCTGTCGCCTGCCAGTATTACCCTTGCGCTGGCGATGACCTACAACGGTGCGGCGGGTGAGACCGAGCAGGCAATGGCAAAGGCGATGTCGCTGGGCGAGATGGACAGGGAGACGTTGAACCAGGCGGTGCTGGACCTGCGCCAGAGCCTGCAGAACGCCGACTCGAAAGTGGAACTAACCATTGCTAACTCCTTATGGGCACGGCAGGGAGTGACCTTCAAACAGCAGTTCCTTGAAGTCAACAAGCAGTACTACAGCGCACAAATCAGTGTACTGGACTTCAGCGACCCGAACGCTCCCGCCACCATCAACCGCTGGGTGGACGGCAACACAAAGGGCAAAATCAAGAAGATAGTGGACAACATTCCCGCCAACACGGTAATGTTCCTCATCAACGCCATCTACTTCAACGGCAAGTGGCAGAAACCGTTCGACAAATCGCTGACCCAGCAGAAGCCCTTCCACCTCGCAAACGGCGAGCAGAAGCCCGTGCCGATGATGAAGCAAACCGGCAGGTTCTCCTACCTGAAAGGCGAGGGGTTCCAGATGGTAAGCCTTCCGTACGGAGGCGGTCGGTTCAGCATGGTGATTGTTCTGCCCGACGAGGGCGTCAGCCTGAGCGAGTGGATGGGCACGCTGGACGCTAACAGGTGGAAAGAGTGGACCTCCCGCCTGGTGATGACCGATGGCGAACTGCAACTGCCACGCTTCAAGATGGATTACGGCAGGACGCTGAACGACGCGCTGAAGTCGCTGGGAATGGAGGTAGCGTTCCTTCCCGACCGGGCGGATTTCAGCGGGATGCGCAATGAGCGCGACCTGTTCCTGCAAAAGGTGCATCACCAAGCGGTGGTGGAGGTGGACGAAGAAGGCACAGAAGCGGCTGCAGTCACCTCGGTGCAGGTCGGCATCACTTCGGTACAGCAACCGCGCCCACCGTTCAAGATGGTGGTTGACCGTCCGTTCCTCTTCGCCATCCGCGACACGCGCGCGGGCATTGTGCTGTTCCTCGGGGCGGTATACGACCCGCAGTAGGCTGGAGGGCGAGGGGTTCCTCCCCGCCTGCGGGGAGGCTAGGAGGGGCTTTTGCAGGAGTTATCAGCCCCCCTGTCGTCCCCCCGCAAGCAGGGGGACATCCCTCCGCGTTCGGGGTTTCAGTAGCGCCACCTAACCCCCAGCCCCTTCCCTGCGAGGGAAGGGGAG
>FMJZ01023693.1_pt1 | contig 16312 bp, 20 predicted proteins | sample 1987881 | NCBI WGS metagenome assembly FMJZ01 (sample SAMEA4378227, study PRJEB15110) | soil metagenome | biome: soil; feature: Field; material: Soil | place: India | collected 2015-03-11 | depth 0 m | reverse complement strand
TCAGGAACAGAGCCAGGTAATAGGTGACCATTATTATGTAGTCGGCCGCTACCAGCGGCACAACAAACTTGTTCATGGCTATGATTGAATCGGAGACGATGAAAGATACAGCACCATAGATGGTGAACATATTTTTTGCAGCTCTGAATGCTGCAAAGATGGCCATCAAGGTTATAGCGGTTATGTAGGTGTAGACCGGGACTGCCATCTCTTTGAGCCATGGTGTCAAAACAATAGCCATCCCCAGGCCGTAAAGGGAAATGATGACAATTAAGGGTATTCTGGACCTCTGCACCTTGAAGTCCCGGGAAAAAGTTATTATGAACACTATATGTGCGATCAGGAACAGCCCCAGCCCCAGTATGAAAGACATCTCTAGTGGTAGTTCCAGTGCCATATCAGCGGCGGCACAGAGCAAAAGCGAGGCAAAGAGCAGCTTACCTCTTATGCCACTGATTGCTATCAATGCCAGTGCTGCCAGGCTTAGCGCCGGTACTGCTTTTATGAAGAAGTCACCAGGGTATGGTTTGAGCGGTGTCAGGGCTAGGAAAAGAGCGGCGAAAGCTCCGAAGACGCAGAGCAGAGTTTTTTGTGCAGTTGTCATTTCATTCACCTTCTTATTTATTCAAAGTTGTCCCCATATTATAAGCCCTGTGTCAATACAGTGTGGAACCGCGGCTCGTGATTTACAATGCCCTGTCTTCGGTGCCAGGCTTTAGCCTCGTTATCTCTCAACCTCGTCCGAAATCGGAGATCTTAATAAGGTTATATTACAGGCGTATAAAAAGTACGGGCTATATTTCCTATCCGTTGGCAGTTATTTTATAATGCGTGCTGGCTAGTTCCTGGCGACTAAGAAACCGGGAGGGCAAATAATGGACCTTAGACTATTGTCATTGTATTTCGTACTTGGTGGCACGATTGTGGCCCTGGTGACCTACTTCGGCAGTCAGGGAAAAGGTTTCCTCGCCGCCTTCGTGGCGTTCTTTCCCAGCGTCACCATCGTGACTTTAATCACCATATACCTTTCTGGTGGTGCTGGTGCCACAGTGTCATATTTCAAAGGCATGCTGCTTTTGATACCTGCCTGGCTGCTGTATGCTGTGGCCATGATATTCATCCTGCCCAAATGGGGGCTGGTGCCGTCTATCTTCGCCGGTATAGTCATTTATGTAGTTGCCGCTGTGATAACCATGCGGCTGGCCCAGTAGTGGACTCTCGGTCGAATCTAAATATGGATGATTGAGCGATGGATATGAAAGCAAAGGAAAAATTCAGCCGGCTGTGGAAAAAGTATTTCAATGGTGCCGAGCTTCCCATTACCTTTTACTATACTGATGAGGTTGGCCATGCCAGACTGATCAGCCCTACTGCAGCGCACCGTTGCGTAATTCGTGACCTGGCGATGGTGAGGAAGGGCAACCCCATCTGCTACGATGCGGATTCAGTGGGCTGCTTTGGCGGGAGGCGGTACCTTGGTTTTGCTCCCGATATCACACCAGAGTTCGAGGAGTTCTTTTCCTGTTTCCTGTCCTGTGGCATTCCGGGCAAGCTCCAAGGCGAGCGATATAAAAAGACCCCGGAGCTGGTCAGGGAGGGGTTGAAGTACTGGCCTGTTTTTAAAGCGCCAGGCCGGTTCATAGTGTTCAAGAGGTGGGATGAGCTTGTGGAGTCAGACAGTCCGGAAGTTGTCATCTTCTTTGTTCGGCCTGATGTGCTTGCCGGGCTTTTCACGCTCACTAACTTTGATGAAACCGAGCCGAACGGGGTATTTACCCCATTCTGTGCTGGTTGTGCCTCGATTGTCCAGTACCCCTATCTTGAGGGAAAGTCTGAGCGTCCTCGGGGGGTCATCGGCATGTTCGATATCTCCGCTCGCCCGTATATTCCCAGTGATACACTCACTTTTTCCGTACCAATGACCAAATTTACCCGGATGGTCGACAATACGGAGGAGAGCTTTCTCATTACGGGTTCGTGGAAAAGGTTGCAGAAGAGGATATGCCAGGACAAGTGCTAAGTTGTGCCTCTCTGGCGGTATTGGAGGGCTTCGGCGAGGTGGTTGGCTCTGATGGTGTCTGCGCTATCGAGATCGGAGATAGTGCGGGCGAGTTTGAGGACGCGGTGGAAGGCACGGGCCGTAAGGTGGAGCTGTTTCATGGCTGTACGCAGCAGGCTCTGAGCCGACGGCTCCAGACGGCAGAATTCTTTAACTTCAACAGGTGTCATTTCAGCGTTGGAGGTTAGTTTAGTGCCTTCAAAACGCTTCTGCTGGATTTGTCTGGCAAGCTCAACCCGGTTGCGGACTTTCTCCGAGCTTTCACCTAAAGTGTCATTGGTCAGCTTTTCGTACTCAATGCGGGGCACCTCGATGAAGATATCTATACGGTCGAGGAGCGGGCCGCTCAGTCGCTTCTGATAGCGTGAGATCTCACCGGACGTGCATTTGCATTCTTTGACAGCGTCACCATAATAGCCGCAGGGGCATGGATTCATGGCAGCTACCAGCATGAAGCTGGCAGGGAAGGTGACACTGCCCTGTGCACGACTGATGGTGATAACCTTGTCCTCAATCGGCTGGCGTAATGATTCCAGCGCCATGTGGCTGAATTCGGGGAGCTCATCAAGGAAAAGCACACCACGGTGGCTCAGGCTTATCTCACCGGGACGAGGCCAGTGGCCACCGCCGACCAGTCCGGCGTGGGAGATGGTGTAATGGGGTGAGCGGAAGGGGCGCTGATTTATAAGTGGCGTGTCTTGAGATAGTAGCCCGCAGACGCTGTAAATTTTAGTCACCTCCAGGGCCTCAGCCAGTGTCATGTTCGGCATAATCAAGGGTAGTGCCCGTGCCAGCATGGTCTTACCACTGCCAGGAGGTCCTGACATTAGGATGTTGTGTCCACCAGCAGCGGCTACCTCCAGGGCACGTTTGGCGTGTTCCTGCCCTTTGATGTGTGCCAGGTCAACATGCGGAAGGTCTGTGGCAATATCCCTCCAGTCTCTATCCGGCTGGTACTGCGGTATTGATATCTCGCCACGCAGGTGGCTGACCAGCTGCGCCAACGTTATAGCCGGTATGACCCTGATGCCATCGAGTAGCGAAGCCTCATTGGCGTCATTGGCCGGGACGAAGACCTGTGTAATACCCTTTTCGCGGGCCAGGGCTACCATCGGCAGGATGCCATGGGTATGACGTAGACTACCATCCAGTGAAAGTTCACCGAGGAATAGCGTATTGGACACGTCGGCATATACCTGCCCCGAACTGAGCAATATGCCAATGGCGATGGGTAAATCATAAGCCGGGCCAGCTTTCTTAAGGTCGGCTGGAGCCAGATTGACCGTAATCCGTCTGCCAGGGAAGGTGCAACCGGAGTTGCGGATGGCTGCGCGCACTCTTTCTCTGGACTCCTGTACCGCAGTGTCTGGCAGACCAACGATGGTGAAGGATGGAAGCCCCGCAGAAATATAGACCTCTACTTCAACAATAGCCCCTTCCAGTCCCACCACCGCACAGCTCAGTACTTTTGCCAGCATTTTGTCAGCCCTTTGCCTCTATGTCCAGGAAAGAGTAACTCTATAGGTGTACTTTATGTGGTAGTGCCAGTCTTTATCCTGATCTTCGCCTCTGCTCTGTCGGTGAGGTGCTTTGCCAGCCGTTTGGCCAGAGCAATTATGGTGAGCACGGGCGGCAAACCCCAGGCTTCCGGTATAACCGAGCAGTCGCACACGTAAAGACCTTCGAATTGAGTTTGAAGGTTGGAGTCAACGACATCCCCTATTTTTGCTGTGCCACCGGGATGAGAAGCGAAGTACCAGCTTTTGTAGATGTCCTTTGCACCAGCTTTTTTGAGTATGGTCTGTGCTCGCTCATAACCTCGCCCCAACTTTTTAAGGTCGCTTTCGGTCAAAGGTTTCTTTATGCTGCCGTTGTCCGCAACCATGCCGCTGAGGTCATCCTTGATTTTGATCATAATGGTGAGTGTGTGCGAGTGGGCAAACAGCTTGTCAAGACGTCCGACCTCGGCAGTGAAAATCTGGTAAAGCAATTGGGGCACGGTCATGTCTGTCATCAAATAGCCTTCGTCTTCTAAGCGTATCCCTGCTGCCATGGGGAATTCCCTGCCACCACTTATGTCTTTAGCCGTGCCGAATACTGCAATGATGGGGTCGTAAAAGAAGTTATAGCCGGCGTTCTTGATGCCTGTAGCACGCAGGATAAGCGGGGTGCCAATACCACCAGCAGCCACCACAACTGTATCAGCGAAGGCTTGGTATGTGGTACCTCTTCTCATATACTCAACTCCGACAGCTTTCTTGTTATCAGTCAGGGCCTTAGTGACCCTAGCACTGTCTAGAATTGTGGCACCATTATTTATTGCCTCTTTGATGAAGAACTGGGCATTCCACTTAGCGTCATAGGGACAGCCGAGGTTGCACTTATCGCACCCTGGCTGGCATTTGTCCTGGTAAACGAACTTTGACAGCTTGTTCCACTTATAGCCCAATTCCATGGCACTGTCCATTATACGCCTGGCCATTGGGCCTATAAGTTCATCGGCCAGAGGTGCCACCGGAAGTTCCCTTTTGGTTTCAGTCACTTCATCAGTGATGTCAATGCCATAAGATTTGAACATTTCAAAAGGTGGGTCGTAAGCCGTGCCATAAAAGACGACCGAGCTGCCGCCTGCAGTTATGGCCCGTACCAGGGCTAGCATGTTATCGGTAAACAGGAAGCTCTTCCCTGGGATCATCGCCATGCTGATGGCCTGTGTATATGTGCCCTTTATCGGCTGGTACTTACCCCATTCAAGAATCAGCACCTTCTTACCGCGATGAGAGAGTTCTCTAGCCACTGTAGCGCCACCAGGCCCTGACCCGACTACGATTGCATCGTAAGTGCTGTTCCCTTTCCTAGCCATATTTGACACCTCAATGTTATCTTACTTAAGTACCCTGGCCAACGCTTCAGCTAGACCAGGCACAGTCTCATATTTGCTGAGTTCATTGGGTTTGATCCACCTCGCCTCCGTGTGTTCCCAGTCGATTTTAATTTTATCCGGAGCTCTTACGTGGAAAAGAAAGGGGTGGACTATCCATTTTCTGTTAAGGTTTCTATCTATGACTTCCACAGGTTTGCCCTTTTTAATCAATTTCACATCATTTTTGAATAGCTGTGTCTCCTGGCTTATCTCGGTGTAAGCTTGATCAGTATCGCTAGTCTCAATGTAGCCGCTGACCCCGGCCCAGCTTCTGCGGTATGTGCCAACCTTGTTGCTCCGCCTCAAAATTAAGATTTTGTTGTCATGCTCGAGGAAGCACGTGACCACATGCTTTTCTTCGAGCGATTCATCGTCTACTTTACTTAAGCGTGTTTCCAGATATTCCTTGAATATGCTCAGGGCTGTTTCAGTTGCCCTTTGCTTGTTTCTCTCCCTACTGCCCCGGAAACGGTGCTCTTTATACATGACCGCATCGTCAGCGGATAGACCGAAATAAAATAGGCCTACAGGCTTGCCTGGCGTGGCACCAGTTGGGCCGGCAATGCCGGTATCGGAAATGCAGATGTCTACTTTAAGTAGGTCCCGGCCTCCCTCCGCCATCTCGATAGCTACCTCCGGGCTAACAGCACCGTGTTTGTGGAGGGTCTCATCTCGTACGCCGACGATTCGTATCTTGGCTTCATTGCTGTAGGCCACGATTGAGCCTTTGTAATAGTCGGAGCTACCTGGCACATTGGTTATCTTGTCGCCTATCCGGCCACCGGTGGCTGATTCAACTGTACCTATCGTCAGCATTCTTCCGGTCCTGGCGTGGTATTTCCTGAGCAGTTGTGCAATCTCGTGCTGTGGTTCTGCCATACGGACTCCTTTTGATATTCTACATATTTAGGCCAATTGTAACAGAAATTAAGATAAAGAGGCTAGCCTTCCTGATATAATTATGGTATGCAAGAGCTGACCGAGACGATAACCTTCTTGGGTACTGCTGGGGCCAGGTTTGTGGTGACGAAGCAGCTTCTGGCTTCTGGTGGTGCCTGGCTCAATTTTGGTGGCACGGAGATATTGCTTGACCCTGGCCCGGGTTGTTTGGTGCACAGTGTAAAGAGGAAGCTCGATGCTTCGAAGTTGAAAGCCATCATTCTGTCCCATAAGCATTTGGATCATTCTGGTGACATCAATGTGATGATTGAAGCCATGACCGAGGGTGGTTTGAAGCAACGGGGCATGTTGTTTGTACCGTCTGATGCCCTAGGTCAGGACGCCGTGGTCTTGCAGTACGTGCGTAACTATCTGAATGGTGTGGCAATCCTGTCCGAAGGTAGCTCATATTCTATCGGTGGAGTGTCTTTCGAAACTCCGGTTAGGCATGTCCATCCCGTCGAGACGTATGGTCTTATTTTTCGGACACCACGGCATACCATTTCCTGGATTAGCGACACCAGGTATTTCGATGGGCTGTCCAGCTACTATCGTGGCGAGTTGCTGGTCATAAATGTTGTCATGCTAGAGCCACGTGATGATGTTGACCATCTGTCTGTGCCTGAAGCCAGAAAGATAATAGAGGTGGTGAGGCCCAAAATTGCCATCTTGACACATTTTGGCATGTCAGTATGGCGAGCCAAACCATGGGAAGTTGCTCAGAATATGAGCGAAGCTACTGGAATTAAAGTCATTGCTGCCAGGGATGGTATGAAGTTTGATCTTTCGAAGCTGGATGAGCTATAGAGGTCTGGAGGCTTTTTTCAATCTGGGCAGAGAGACAATCAGGTAGAACATCACGTAAACTAAGAAAAGTGTTAACAACAAAGCGATAATTAGAGCCAGAAAGACAAATCCAAGCACAAAGACGGGTAGCATAAGTACCGAGGAGACGCCAGAAAATTTTCTTGTTCTGATTAGGCCGCGCTTGGTATTTATCCATATGAAGGTCTGGTTTAGGACCCTGGTGGGGGCTACTGCAGGGACTTTTAATTGTTTGTTCGCTCTTTCCATACGGAGATTAATTATACTGAGGGAAGACGTTAAAGTCTATTTGAGGTAACATGGCTGAATACCTTATTGGCACAAGCGGCTGGCATTATGAGCACTGGAGAGGGCTTTTCTACCCTGCGGGACTGGCCAAATCTAAGTGGCTGGAATTTTACGCTCAACATTTTACCACTGTGGAGCTCAATAATAGTTTCTATCACTTGCCATCGGAAAAGGCTTTTACAAACTGGCGCGAGTCATCATCCAAAGGCTTCGTCTTTGCTATAAAGGTCAGCCGTTTTGTCACACATGTAAAGCGATTAAAGGATGTGGAGGAACCGTTGCGGAAATTTCTATCACGCGCTGATTCTCTGCAAAACAAGCTGGGCCCGCTTTTATATCAATTGCCGCCTAATATGAAGCGTGATGACGGGGCCTTGGAAGCGTTTCTGGCGATTTTGCCTCCGCAATACCGCCATGTGTTCGAATTTCGCCATGACTCATGGATCCATGATGGGGTTTTCAGCATTCTTGGACGATATAGTGCTGGCTTATGTATTTTTGACATGCCGGAGTTTACCTGCCCTGTAGTGGCTACGGCAGATTTTGCTTATATGAGGTTTCATGGCAGCGCTGGCTTATATTCGAGCTGCTACAGCGACGATGAACTTTCTAATTGGGCGGGAAAGATTTTACGGTTAGGTAGAAACCTGAAGACGGTCTACGTTTACTTTAATAATGATGCTGAAGCCCATGCGGTAAAGAATGCTAAAACCATGGCCCGGATGTTAGGCCTGTAAAATTCATTCAACCTCTCCCCTTTCGAGAAAAGGAGCCTCAGCCATCTATGACAGAGACAAAATCAAAAGTTTTTCGCTGTGTGTTGGCGCAAAAACGGTGAAACTAGATGGTTGTGACTGTGTTAGTGTTTATGGCTAAGTCTATTTCTTAAAGGCGTTGCTGCTGAGGGCAAAGAGCAAAATTCCCAAGCCAACTGTGAGCAGGCTGATGGGGCAGGGTATTGCCCAGCCAACAACTGGCAGAGCGTTTATGCCGGCGAATCGTAGCAGTGCCCCCAGAGCCAGCAGAGCGCCACCAATTATTAAAAGCCATTTTGATGCTGTAAGCATTTTCCGACACCTCCTTTCACCAAATTATAGTAGCCCAGAGATCTGTCTTGCAAGTACAATAGTGGGGGATTTGGCAGCGCCTTGGGCGATTGTGGGCAGAGCTACAGCCTTGCCTGTACGTTTTAGTGTGAGGATACCAGCTACAGATATTCTTTTATCTTTTCTGCCAGACTGAGTGTCATCCCCTTGGCCGTGGCTATGTCCTCCTTAGACGCTTCTCTGATAGCCTGGACCGAGCCAAATTTTCTGAGCAGCGCCTTCTTGCGCTTTGGCCCAATGCCAGGGATGCTGTCAAGGGCTGAAGCTATGCCTTCTCTGTGTCGCAGTCTCTGGTGATAGCCCAGTGCAAAGCGATGTGCTTCATCCCTGATTCTCTGGAGAAGGTGCAGTGCTATGGATGTCTGAGGTATCTCGACTGCTTCGCTTTTGCCAGGAATGAATACCGATTCTTCTTCTTTAGCCAGACTGGCAACTGGAATTGAGTCTAGCCCAAACTCTTTCAAAGCCTCCAGTGCGGCATTCAGATGGCCTTTGCCGCCATCGATGAGAATGAGGTCAGGTGTTACTGCCCATTTATCTTCAGCAGCAATATGCCTTCGAAAGCGTCTTCTTAGCACCTCCTGTATCATGGCATAGTCATCTATGCCGGCTACCGACTTGATTTTGAAGCGGCGGTAGTGAGAGGGCTTGGGCATGCCTTTATCCAAGACTGTCATGCTTCCTACAGCTAGGTTGCCATGAATGTTCGATATGTCGTAGGCTTCTATTCTAAGTGGCACTCTGGGTAGCTCCAGTCTTTCTTTCAGTTCCTCTAACGCAAGCGCTGATTGCAAAGTTGTGGATTGTTTTGCTTGGTACAGGGTCAGCCCATGTCTGGCGTTTTCGGCTACAACGTCTAATAGTTGCTTCTTGGCCCCTTTGTGTGGTACGACAAGTTTAACTGGCCCTCCTCTTTGACTTGCCAGCCACCTCGCGATAACTGTTGGTTCCTCGACAGGGTATTGGAGCAAGATTTGTGGCGGTATTGATGTGGATGTGGCGTAGTACTGTTTGACAAAGCTTGACATTATGTGGCGTGGCTCTTCATCGCGGATACCATCCACTAAGATGTAGTCTCGACCTACGAGTTTATTATTGCGGATGAAGAATATCTCTACGTAGGCCAAGTCTTTCGTTTGTGCTATTGCTATAGCGTCTTGGTCACCTCTTACGGTAATGGCGATGCGCTGTCCTTCGATAACATTTTCTATGGCCTGGATTTGGTCGCGGAGCATAGCGGCTTTTTCGAATTGTAGTTGGTCTGAAGCCTTTTGCATTTTTCGTTTCAGCTCTTTAATCACCAGCTCTTGTTTGCCTTCGAGGAACATGATGACCTGTTTTATTACCTCGCCGTACTCTTCCTTGCTTACGGCACCGGTACACGGACCTAGACAGCGATGGATGTGGTATTCGAGGCAGGGTTTTGCTTCTATGCCGGTGATATTTTTAGTGCAGGAACGGAAGGGAAAGATTTTTTTAATTAACCTGATTGTTTGTCGCAATGAGCTCGCGCTGGCGAACGGGCCGAAATACCTGTCACCATCTTTGTTAAAGCGGCGGGTGATGCGGATGCTCGGCCATTCATTTTTAAGGTCTATCTTGAGATAGGGGAAAGTCTTGTCATCTTTCAGGCGGACATTATAGTTGGGACGGAATTTCTTGATGAGGTTGCACTCCAGGATAAGTGCCTCCTGTTCGGAATCGGTAACTATATATTCTAGGTCACTCATGTTTGAAATTAACCTTAGCTGTTTGGCTGGTACGTTATTACTGTGACTAAAGTAAGCTTTGACCCTGTGGCGGAGACTTGCGGCTTTGCCGACGTAGATAACTTTACCCAGGCTGTCTTTGAAAATATAGACGCCGGGCTTTACTGGCAACGTTTCTAGCTGTTTTTCTATAGGAGCTGACATAGTGTTTGAGATTTATTGTAGCATCGAACAAAAAAGGTGACAAAAAGTTAGGAAACAATTCGCTGAATCAATGGTTTTGTTGCATTATGTTGTGTTAAAATAGTCACGGCTTCTAAAATGGAAGAAGACATAAAGTCCTTTCTAAATTATCTGGCTGAAAAGAAGAAATATTCTCAGAACACTCTGGCTGCGTACAATGCTGATTTGGTTCAGCTGGCTTCTTTTATTAAATCAGATGCCAAAAAGGGAGAGGCTATTGAGCCATCGGCGCCGAATCTAAATGCCAGTATCTTATCAGCTTATCTGCGCAGTCTCAGGGAAAGAAGGTATAGCCTTGCTACGGTCGCTCGCAAAGTAGCGGCTGCTAAATCGTTTTTAAAGTTCATGGTGGACACCGGTAGGGTGAAAGGGGACCTACTGCCGGTGTTAGTTCCACCCCGGGTAGGCAAACCTGTGCGCAAGGCCCTCTCGGTCTCTGAGGTGCGGCGTTTGCTAGCGGAACCAGTGAAGATTGACACGGTGGATGCTAAGAGAGATAAGGCGATGCTAGAACTTCTTTATGCGACAGGGTTGAGAGCTAGCGAACTAATTGCTTTAAACATTAGTGACATTGATTTAGACAAAGGCACTGTGCGATGCCTAGGGCGAGGTTCAAAAGTCCGTACTATTCCTATTAATCGCCCGGTAGTACGGTTGATGAAAGCGTATTTGGACAAAGTACGGCCTGAGTTGGTAAGTAATGAAAGTGAAACTGCCCTGTTCCTCAATGTCCGGGGTGAAAGGCTCACCAGACAGGGTTTCTGGCTAATTGTTCAGAGTTATGCGGACAGAGTTGGGCTTAGCGGAAAGGTCACGCCACGCAGTTTGCGTAATAGTTTTGCGGCTCATAAGCTGAAGGAGGGCGCTGAGTTGCAATCAGTTCAGGAGCTTTTGGGGCATTCTCATATTTCAACCACCAAAGCTTATACCCACGTGGAGGTCAGTATCTGAGTCTGAAAAGTGTTTTGAAGTCTGTGAGCCCCACCTAAAAAGTTAACTTTTTGGAGCGAAATTATGGGAAAGAGATCGCGACGAGCCAGAGCTAAGCACCGAGCTGGTGGCAAGTTGGCAAAAAGGACACAGGTGCAGCGTGTTTTGGCTACTGAATCGAAACTGGAACACAAGGTAATGGCACCTGTGAGCGGCCCTGCTGTTATATCAACACAGAGCGCTCGGTATCAGTATGTGTTACCTGAACTACGGAGAATAGGTATTATCGCTGGCATTCTGTTTTTTGTCCTTTTCATATTGGCCCTCATACTTAGCTGAAGCTTAAAGGTAGTAGCTGTGTGGACTTAGAGTCAGCCCGAGCTAGACTGATTGAGTGTCTCGGTCGAGAGATCAGCGACAAGCGTGTGCTGGCAGCTATGGCACGTGTGCCCCGTGAGCTTTTTGTACCCCCAGAGTGCTACTATGCAGCTTATGAAGATATGCCATTGAGCATTGGGTTCGGGCAGACAATTTCGCAACCTTTTATTGTGGCTTTGATGACTCAGGCGCTAGAACTAAAGGGGGATGAGAAGGTATTAGAATTAGGCACGGGAAGTGGCTACCAAGCAGCGATACTGGCTGAACTGGCCAAATGGGTGGTAAGTGTTGAGCGCATACATGAGCTGGCAGAATCGGCCAGACGTATCCTGGAAAGGTTAGGCTATAGTAACGTAGAAATTCATATAGCAGAAAAAACTTTAGGTTGGCCAGCAGGGGCGCCCTACGATGCGATAATTGTTACTGCTGGTGCCCCTCGCATTCCAAATGTTTTGCTTGAGCAATTGAAGTTTGGTGGAAGACTGGTTATTCCGGTAGGTTCAAGGTGGGAACAGGACCTCCTTAGGGTTACGAAAAGGAGGAAGGGGAATCTGGTGGAAAGTCTTGGCGGTTGTCGGTTTGTGCCTTTAGTTGGTGATGGGGCTTGGGAGAAATAGCGGGCGGTAAGGATTATGTAATTTCGTAGCTTACAATATTTTTTTGTTGGACATCGATTTCCATCCTGAATTGGTACTGGTTTGCAGATTTAGGGACAACGAAACGGCTCATTGGGTTACGCGAGCGCATAATGATTTTACCTTGTAACAGGTATTTTGGGGTATTATCTTTGTCAATTAGCTGACACTGGATGAAATCGATTCTGGCGTCGTAATGTTCGCCAAGCAGGAAATTCCTGGCAATATTCTGTGCTTCGGTTTCAGTCAAAAACATTTTAGTTTCAAAGATTCATTTTTACACTTCTTAAAAGAATTTTGCAAATTCTATTTTGAATAGTCGTGACTGCATTGGTTATTGGTAGTGAGTAGCCTCATATGCCAGCTCTAGGCAGAAATATAGGGCCTACGCCTGGCTTGGCTACCAGCGCACCAACAGGGCATACGGCGACACAGGCGAGGCAGGAAGTGCATCCTGCCTCAGCCAGAGGTATGCCTGCAAACGTGCTTACCACGGTGTCTATACCTCTGTAGGCGAAATCGAGTATACCAGAGCCTTGTTTATGACATACCCAAACGCACTTGCCACATATTACACATTTATTAGGGTCGTAGGTAAATAAGGCGTGGCTTGAATCTACAGGTAGCTCTCGGGATATGTGTCTGAACCGTTTCGGTTTTAGTTTTAAATCAAGTTTTGAGGCGATGTTCTGTAACTCGCAACTTCGGTTCTTGGCACAATGGGCACAATCTAGATGATGATGACTCAGGAGAAGCTCAAAGGAAGTGTTTCTCAGCCTCTTGACTTTTGTGGTGTTGAGTTTTACTGCCATGCCGTCGCAGACTGGCTCAGTGCAGGCAGTGACTGGGGTATTTCTGCCCTCAATTTCTACAAAGCAGAGGCGACAGGAGGCAAATGGCGGTTTCATTTCTCTAACAGCGCAAAGGTTAGGAATATAAAGTCCGTTATCCAGAGCCACCCAGAGGATGTTAGTTCCCTCTTTAGCCTTAACTTCAATGGTGTCTATGGTTAAAGTAATCAGGCTAGCGTACCTCTTTTAAAATCTTGTCAGCTTTTTGTTTTTCGGGCGGGATTAATTGAGCACTTGCCCTTGCGATGAGCAGCTCAAGTCTGGGTCTTTCACGGGCCAAGTATAGGTGACTCCTGCACTGACAATCGCTGGAGCCAAAACCAGTAATTGAGGGTAGTTCATCATCCAGGGCTTGCGACAGAAGACATTCTAGTCTTGTTTCGGTTTGGTAAAAAATTATCTCTAAGACTCTGGCTTCTTTAGAAAGATAGTCGATGTGCCATCTTGGTTGCTTTGTTGGGTTCAAATGGCGATTTATCCTTGATTTGAATCCGCCTAAAGCTGAGCCTAAATAAACATAGAGCCCCTTTGGAAATAAGATTGTTCCTAGTCTGCCTACGTTAATTGTCTTGGCGGCTTTAAGTTCTAGAATCAGAATATAGCTCCCCTTCGATGATAAGAAACTAGGTTGTTCAGGGTGGTTTTTATCCATTCCCTTTTGATTTTATCAATTCGTTTTCCAAGAGGTCAGCAAGCCCTCTGATGTCTTGGGTGGAAAACTGTCTTACACTAGTTTCAATTGGCGTGTCACAGGCTATTGCTATGAGGTTCTTAATTGCGCCAAGAGATTCGCCATCTTCCTTATGGCGCACCTCTATTTTAGGGGCATTGCTCCGCTTAAACCCTTCCGCTATGATGATATCGAAGTCCTTGCCTAAGAGCCGGGTTAATTCATCCAGACTAACCTCGTGGTCGGTAGGGCGGATTAAGATAATCTGGTTTAAGGAAGCGATGACAGTTGCATCGCTTCCGGCTTGGATATGTCGCCAGCTATCTTTGCCAGGTGTGTCAAAAGTTAATTTATGAGAGACGTGTTTGATCGTGGCTACTCGATAGCCCCTTGATTTCAGTTCGGGCACGAGTGCTGTTATAAGAGTGGTCTTGCCTGATTTTGATTTACCTATTATTGAGACTATGAAAGGCATTGATGGTCAATACTTCGGGAGATTAAGGCACCGAACCTTCAGATCTAGCATTTTCTGTAGGCCTTTTTCCACGGTTCTTTTTTCAAGGATATATAGTCTTGAATCGCTGCCTTTACGGCATTTGCGGCTAAAAGCGCGCAGTGGTGGTTGCTGTCAGGCAATCCGTTTAAGGCTTGTATGATGTCGCTTTGGGTTATGGCTAATGCCTGGGTAATATCCTTACCCTTGATGATTTCTGTAGCTATACTGCCACAGGCCACCGTGGAGCTGCAACCATTTGTCCAGAAAGCGGCATCCAATATTTTACCGTCTTTTACTCTGAGCCATATCTTCATAGTCTCTTCACAAGACGTGGTTGAGTAACCGAAGCCATCTGCGTTAGTAATGCTGCCAAAATTCCGGGGATTCATGGCATGGTCTATCACTGTTTCAGAGTATATTTTTTTCATTTCAGCTAATATTTCTTTCTCCAGCTCGTCGAATTTGTCGGTCATAATCTTTCCCCTGCAGTAGTTTATATCGCTTTATCTTGAGAACAATGCTTTACTAAAGTTCTCGAGGAGTGATTCAAATACTTCAGAGGTGTAGCGCTCAAGCTTGCCCTCGTCACATAGTTGGGCTAATTTGGGGTCTATGGGTATCTGTGCCAAAAGAGGGGCTTGGGCTATTTCTGTCATTTCATGAGCCCGGCTTTTACCGAAAAGTTCTATTTTTTTTCCAGTATCGGGCGAAATAAAATAACTCATGTTTTCTACAACACCTAGTATGGGGATATGCATTTGTTTTGCCATTTTCACTGCCTTCTTAACAACCATTGCCGCGAGCTCCTGCGGGCTGAACACTATAATTATTCCAGAGACGGGCAAAATCTGCATTGCAGTAAGCGGGGCATCTGAAGTGCCAGGTGGGAGGTCAACCACAAGATAATCAAGCTTGCCCCATAGTACATCCTCCCAGAACTGCTGTATGACTCTGCTAATGAGAGGTCCCCTCCAGATGACTGCATCATCCTCGTGCTCTAAAAGGAGGTTGATTGACATAATACTGACACCCATTTTTGACAGGACCGGCAAAATACCAGTGTCACTGCCGCTGGGGCGAACCCTGTTCAGTCCGAACATTTTGGGGATACTTGGGCCGGTGATATCGGCATCGAGAATACCGGTCTCTTTACCTTGGCGAGCGAGCGCGATGCCGAGCAGTGCTGACACAAGTGATTTGCCGACGCCACCTTTGCCACTCATGACAGCTATCACGTAGCGTACATCGTTAATGTCTTTAGGGCGCGCCTGTTCCAAAGTTACGTTAGCCTCAATTATGCCTGGCAGTGCAGTGGTGACCTCTATCATTTTTGATTTTAGCCATTCCTGAGTATTGGGGTTTAGGGCTGCTGTGGCCAGTGTTATATCAACCTTATGGTCTGTGATATTCACTTCTCGGATTAAATTGAGCTTAACCAGGCTCCGCATGACACCTGGCACTAGTATTTCATCTAAATTCTGTCTCAGTTGTTCTTCGATTGGCATTGGCGATATTCCTCTGCCGCTTTTTACAAAGTTCACAGCAATGTGCTGACTTTGCAGACTAACAGGTACAAATAGCTCACTGCACCTGCTGATGGTGCATAGCTTTTGGATATGACACTGTGCCTGCCTTATTAGTTTAACAGGCTTTGTATGGCTTATTCAAAACCACTAGTGGCACTTTTCTACCGGTTGTGTCACCACAGCGATATTGATGAGGAGACTGAGGAATCTGGGCACTGAAACCAATGCCCCTAATGGTTTACAAGTGATTTGGCGGACTAGTATGACCTGAGCTTATATTTCCTGGATGACCTCGTTGTCAGCTGAGATGACCTGTATGCGGAGTGGCATTTGGCCGATGGCATGTGTTGAACAAGACAGGCATGGGTCGTAGCAGCGAATAGCCACCTCAACCCGGTTCAGTATACCTTCAGTGACCTTACCGTTTTTAATGTACTCTTTAGCTACTGCGTGTACTGCCTTGTTCATGGCAGCATTGTTATTGCCGGTGGCTACGATGAGGTTCGCTTTAAGGATCTTTCCTGTCTCATCCACCCAGTAGTGATGGAATAAAGTGCCCCTTGGGGCTTCTATGACACCAACACCTTGGTCATTGTATTTATCTGAAGTAACTATCAAGTCGGTTGAGCAAATGTCCTTGTCCTCTAATAGTTGACGTGTTCTTTCGATGGCGTAAATCAGTTCTACCAGACGCGCATAGTGATAGTACAATGACCCTTCTACCACGCCATTAT
>FMJZ01019836.1_pt1 | contig 16313 bp, 18 predicted proteins | sample 1987881 | NCBI WGS metagenome assembly FMJZ01 (sample SAMEA4378227, study PRJEB15110) | soil metagenome | biome: soil; feature: Field; material: Soil | place: India | collected 2015-03-11 | depth 0 m | reverse complement strand
CCTTTACCGTGTTATCTGGAAGAAGTCTTGAAAAGGTGAAAAATTTAAATTTTCTTTCAGTTTCTGGATCTTTAAATCCTTCATCATGAATTTTGCTTGCAAGCCAACTGTCAAGATTTTTATATATAAATCCCTGAATGAGTTCATTGTAATGTAGGGGAAGTGTTAAAAAATTATTCTCAATTGGTTGAAGTTTTATTTTAATATGCATTTTTAAATTTATGAATTATTGTGATACATCTCATAAAAAATTCGTGAACTTACTGCTTCTTTGCGTATGCTTACACTAATAACAAGGACTTGCTTCAGATATCCATAGATAGGCTTCCCAAATAGTAGGCATTATTTTCAGCCAGTCAATTGACAATGTGGTCATAACTCACATCAAACCCTTTTCTCAATATTATCCTTTAATTATTATGATGATAAATTATAGCAAAAAAATTTTACACTCATTCAAAAATTTTTCTGATCATCTAAAAATCATAAAACATATCGTTTCTTTAATAAAATAAATGGAAATGGAACAATTACAATTAAATAACTAATAGTTAAAGTTAAATCCAAGACAAAACTATCAGGAATCTGTCCGTAACATAAGGCTCTTGAAATATTTACAAGATGCATCAAAGGATTTGCCTGAGATAGTTTGATTACAATCTCTGGTAAGTCTTCAACAGGAAAAAAAATTCCTGAGAATAAAAAAATAGGAGTCAGAATAAGGGTATAGAAGTAGTTAAACGAGTCAATTCCTGGAACTATGGCTGTTGCAATTAAAGATAAACTGGCAAATATTAATCCACATACGATAATTAATGGAATGAGAAAAATAGCATAGGAAGATTTTACAAGTCCGAATAATGAAATAACAAAAACTATAACAGTGCCGTAAATCAAGCTTTTTGTTGTTCCCCAGAGAAGTTCTCCAAGCATAAGTTCATTAAAAGTTACTGGAGTTGCTAAAATTGCATCAAATGTTTTTTGATAGACCATTCTAACATATGTCCCGTAAGTACATTCATAACTGGCAGCAAACATGGCTGAAGATATCACGATTCCTGGAGCAATAAATTCTACATATGTCATTCCCATTATCTCCTTTATAAATCCTCCAAGCCCGTAACCCAGAGCAATTAAATAAAGCATGGGTTCAAAAAAATTAAGTGTAAGACTTGAACGGTAAAGTTTTTTATAAACTGTTGCATTTCTCTGCCACACCCTGAATGCTCTTTTAAAACTCATTTATCCCTCTGTCATATTTAAATAAACATGTTCAAGATTTCCACCAAATTTATTTGAAAGGTTTTGAGGAGTATCAATGATCAATATTTCCCCTTTATCCATAATTGCAAGTCTGTCGCAGAGTTTTTCAGCTTCTTCCATATAGTGAGTTGTAAGAATAAGCGTTTTACCAGAATGCTTTAAAACTTCAATTTTATCCCATATCTGTCTTCTGCTACGCGGATCAAGCCCTGTTGTGGGTTCATCAAGAATTATTATGTCTGGATCATTTATTAAACCTCTTGCAAATATGAGCTTTCTTTGCATTCCTCCTGAAAGCTTTCTAACATTAATTTTACTCCATTCCTCAAGCTTTACAAAATTAAGAAGTTCCATAGCTCTTCTGATAGCTTCTTTTTTAGGTATATCAAAATATCTTGCATAGACAATTAGATTTTCAAGAACATTGAGATCAGGATCAAGATTATTGTCCTGCGGAATAACCCCAATTGTCTTTTTAATTTCTGGAAGAGTTTTCTCTTCTACTTTTCTACCAAATATCCTTATTTCTCCTTCAGATGGGGCAATAAATCCATAAATCATTCCCATAATAGTTGTTTTTCCAGCACCATTTGGACCAAGAAATCCAAAACATTCACCTTTTTTTATCTCAAAATTAACTGAATTAAGAGCTTTGAATTTCTTGTAATATTTTGTTAAATTTTTTCCTGTCACCACATCCACAATTTTTAGTATAATATTTTTATGAAACTAACTAAAATATTAATATTTTTGACATTGGTTGTTTTACCATTAACTCTACAGGCAGAAGTCTCTGTTGAGCAGTGCGATGAAATAGATATCAAAGGAACATTTAACTTGATTATTTACTCAAATTCATTCATAAATGACCCTGAAACATTCATATTTCTTGACAGAGTTGATGATAAAATCAAAATACTTCCATATGCACCAGCTTTTAAGTATAGAGCAATTGAAAATTTAAATGAAAAAGAAGCAATGAAAATTGTAAATGAGATTTTAAGAGACTCTTCATTTATTAGTTCTATTAAATGTTCTACATTATATGATAAAGAAAACATCATCGGTTACGAGCTAAAGCCATTATACTTTCCATGGATATTTGGAATCTTAGAGCCTGTTGAAACTGTGTATAAAAAAGAAGAAGGTTTTATTCTTATTTATATAAGACTTAATCCAATGGTTGAAAGACAGCTTAATTTCGGAGGAGACTCAAATAAAGAAGATTAGGTTCTAACAAACTCTCCACTTTTACCTCCTGTTTTATAAATAAGCTTTATATCTTTAATCACCATTTCTTTATCAACAGCCTTGCACATATCATAAAGTGTAAGAGATGCTAAAGATGTGGCAACCATTGCTTCCATTTCAACTCCTGTTTGAGCTGTTGTTTTCACAGTAGTTTTTATTTTTATCTGAGAGTTTTCTTCATCTGGTTCAAAATCAATTTCAACAGAGGTAATTGGAAGAGGATGGCAAAGTGGGATAAGATGATGTGTCATTTTTGCACCCATAATTCCAGCAAGACGAGCAACCTGAAAAACATCGCCCTTTACAATTTCTTTGTTTAAAATCATTTTTAATGTTTCTGGTTTCATTTTTACAATACCTTCAGCAATAGCAATCCTCTCTGTTATAGGTTTGCCTGTAACATCAACCATCCTTGCCTGGCCTTTTTCATTGAAATGAGTAAACATTTTTCTGAAAAATCCTCCTTACAATAGCATAAAATTTTTAAGAGTCATCTTTCTTGCTCTGTTGGCCTTATAAGTATTTCATTTACAGAAACATGTTCAGGTTGAGTTACAACATAGTAAATTGCTTCTGCAATATCTGCAGCCTTTAAAGCTTTCATTGCGCCTCTACTTTTTATCCATTCCTCAGGCATATTTTCACCCCACTGTGTTGCCACGACTCCTGGTTCTACTACTGTAACACGGATATTGTATTTTATCAACTCCTTACGGATTGATTCAGAAAATCCTATAACTGCCCATTTTGTAGCACAGTAAACTGACCACCCTGGAATTCCAACCCTTCCAGCTACTGACGAAATATTAACAATATGACCACTTCTTTGTAAAATCATCATTTTTACAGCTAAATGTGTACAGTGGATAAGTCCTGTCAGATTTAAATCAATAACCTCTTGCCATTCCTTAGGTGAACCGTTCTCAATATAGTTAAAAATTCCTCTTCCAGCATTATTAATTAAAATATCAAGTTTGCTAAAATTAGATTTCAATGTTTCAAAAGCTCTTTCAATCTCTTCAGTTCTTGAAAAGTCTGCAGGTATGCTTAGAACATTCACACCAAACTGTTTTTTAATTTGCTGAGCAATACTATTCAATAACTCTTTAGACCTCGCTACAAGAACAAGCTCAGCTCCTTTATCTGCAAATTTCTGAGCAGTTGCTAATCCTATTCCTTTTGATGCACCTGTTATAAGCGTAACTTTACCTTTAATGGACTGCATTTGTACTGCCTCCTTTCTTTTTATAAGTCGGTTTACGGAAAAACATAATGGTTAAAATCATTGAAACCATTGCAATACTTAAAATCCAAAACGCTTCATTAAAAGCTATTGCTTGAGCCTGCCTTATAAGCTCTCTATAAATTACTCCTTCAGGCGAAAGAAATGCTCTTGTCTGCAAATATTCATTCAATTTTTCAATAGCAGTTTGATAAGGAATATCATAGGGAGTAAGATTTTCTATAAGCCTTGCCTGATGAAACTGAGCTCTCTGTGATACAATTGTTGTAACTATTGCTGTACCAACAGAACCTCCTATGTTTCTTATAACACCATTTAGTGGAGTAGCATCCTGCATTTTTTCTTTTGGAATATATGCTACTGTCATTGATGCTAAAGGAGTTATGACAAAAGCCATACCAAGAGCTAAAACTGCTCTTGGATATACAAAATCCCAGAATCCTGCTTGAAGATTAAATAAACTCATAAGATAAGTTGAATATGCACACATTATAATTCCAAATACAAGAGGTATTTTAGGATTTATTCTGTCAACTATTTTGCCACTTATAGGAAAAGCTATAAACTGGACAATTCCAGCAGGCCCAAGAACTAATCCTGCCAAAAATGCTGTATATCCCATCAAATTCTGAACATAAATTGGTAAAAGAATAATACTTCCAAAAAGATTTACAAAAGTAAAAAACATTACGATGTTACCGAAAAAAAAGTTTTTATCTTTAAAAAGTCTGAAATTAACAATTGGATGTTCTGCTTTTTTTAGTTCCCACCATAAAAGAGTTGCAAGACTTAAAATGCTTATTATAAACAGAGTTATTATAAACTTTGATTCAAACCAATCCTCTCTTTCGCCTTTATCAAGCATTATTTGAAGGCATCCAATACCTAAAACTAAAAAAATTATTCCAGGATAATCAATTCTTAGTTTTTCTTTCTTTAAATAGGGAGGATCTTCTATAACAAGATAAGTCATTAAAATAGATATAATACCAACTGGAATATTTATGTAGTATATCCACCTCCATGAAAAGTTATCAGCAATCCATCCACCAACTATTGGACCGAGTATTGGTGCCATAATTATGCCCATTCCATAAATTGCCATTGCTGTGCCATGTTTTTCCTTCGGAAATGTTTCCAGAAGTATGCTCTGACTTAAAGGCTGTAGCCCTCCTCCACCAATTCCCTGAAGAACTCTAAAAAATATTAAGGAACTAAGACTCCAAGCCATACCACATAAAAATGAAGAAATTGTAAAAACTGTGATGGAAAAAATTAAATAGTTTTTTCTCCCAAAAATTTTGCTCAACCATCCAGCCATTGGAATTACTATCGCGTTTGAGACAAGATAGGAAGTAATAATCCATGTTGATTCGTCAAATCCTGCTGAAAGACTTCCCTGAATGTGCCTCAATGCAACATTATTTATGGTTGCATCAAGAATTTCAATAAAAGTAGGAAGCATTACAGTTAGAACAATCCAGAATCGTTTCATCTAATTATTATAAATAAAGGAACAAAAAGAATTCAGGACAATGCCTGAATTCTACAATCCTGAAAGAATCAAATAATAAATTGAACTAATTTGTAGAACCCGAAGAAATTAAGGCAGTATTAACCTTTTTTGTTAATCTTGATATTTTTCTGGATGCTGTATTTTTATGAATAATCCCCTTTGATGCAGCTTTGCTGATAACTTTTATTGCCTCATTCAATACTGCCTGAATAGAATCTTTATTATTTTGCGTAATGGTTTCTTCAACTTTTTTTATACATGTTTTTATTTTTGTTCTCCATGCCTGATTTCTTAATCTTCTTTTTGCATCCTGTCTTATTCTTTTTAATACTGATTTACTTCTTTTTTTTACTGTTGATCTTTTAGTTGCCAACTTTATTCCCTCCTGTATAAATATTCATTTTTGATGTTATTCAAAAATTTACAATTCCTTGTAAATCAAGAAATTATAACTCCATTTAATTTTCAATCATCGTACTCTGTTTCCCTTGCAAAAACTAAGAGCCTTAATTTTTTAAATTAGCATAGTTTCCATAAATGTTTCAATATCTGGTAAAATTATTCCTATGTTAAAGTTTGGAATATCACCATGTCCCAATGATATATTTATATTCTTTGGAATAATAGAAAAAAAGATAAACACAGAAGGATTGATTTTTGATTTTGTCATTGAAGATGTTGAGACTTTAAATAATCTATGCATGAAAAAAACTCTTGATATCTCAAAAATTTCATCCCATGCATTTTATTATCTCCAGAATGACTACATTATGCTGTCCTCAGGCGGAGCTTTATCAAAATATGGACCTGTGGCGATAACAAAAAATTTAGAGAAACTTAAAAATCTTTTTAGTGTTAAAATCGCTCTCCCTGGCAGATTAACAACTGCTTCTGCACTCATGTGGTTTTATTGGCAAAAAATTTTTTCTGATAAAAAATATATAGTTGAGTTTATGCCTTTTTATGAAATTATTGATAAGGTTCTTAAAGAAGAGACTGATATAGGAGTTGTCATTCATGAGGGAAGATTTATATATTCCTTAAAAGGACTTCAATTAGTTGAAGACCTTGGAAAATTCTGGATAAAAGAAACCTCATTACCAATTCCTCTTGGTTTAATAGTATCCAAAAAATCATTGAGTATAAAAAAAGCTCTTGAAAAAATTATAAAAGAAAGCCTAAATTATTCATACTCTCACTTTAGCGAGGCCATTAATTTTATTAAAAAATATTCTCAAGAACTTGATGAAAATGTTATAAAATCACATATCCAATGCTATGTAAATGAATTTAGTTTTGACATGGGACAAAGAGGAATACAAGCAGTAGATGAATTAATCAAAAGGATAAAAAGGGATGGAGTATGGTCATAGAGGAATTTACCAAAGAGCCACGCATTGCTTACTTTTCAATGGAAATAGGAATAATCCCAGAAATGCACACATACAGTGGTGGACTTGGTATTTTAGCTGGAGATACTTTGAAATCAGCAGCTGATTTAAGAATTCCAATGGTTGGCATTACACTGATTCACAGAATGGGATATTTTAGGCAGGAACTTGATCCATTTGGAAGGCAGATTGAACATCCAGATCCGTGGGATATTGAAAAATATTTAAATAAACTTGATGTGATGGTTGATGTACAAATAGAAAACAAAACTGTTTATATAACTGCATGGCTTTATGTTATACAAAGTACAACAGGTGGAAAATTACCTATTTTATTTCTTGATACAGATATCCCAGAAAATGAACCTCAATATAGAACTCTCACTCACTATCTTTATGGAGGAGACCTAGACTATCGTCTTAAGCAGGAAATTGTTCTTGGCATTGGAGGTATAAAAATTCTTGATGAGCTTGGTTTTGAAATAAAAAAATATCATATGAATGAAGGACATTCAAGCTTTTTAACTCTGGAACTTCTTCAAAGATTTAAAAGACCAATTGAGGAAGTATGGTCAGAGGAACTCGTATGGGATACTGAAAAAGTAAGAAATTTATGTGTTTTTACAACTCATACTCCAGTTGCTGCTGGACATGATAGATTTCCATATGAACTTGCTCAAAAAATAGCTGGAGAAATAGTCCCATTATGGCTTTTAAAAAAGCTTGCAGGAGATGGAATGTTAAATATGACTTTACTTGGATTTAATTTGAGTGAGTTTATCAATGGAGTTTCCAAGAAACATGAGGAAGTCTCTGAAAAAATGTTCCCAGGTTATGAAATACATGCTATAACAAATGGAATACACTCCTATACTTGGGTATCAGAGCCATTCAAGAATCTTTATAACAAATATCTACCAGGATGGGCAAATGAACCTGAGATATTTGTAAGAGCATGGAGAATTCCTGAGGATGAACTTTGGGATGCACATATTCATGCAAAGAAGCATTTAATTGACTTTGTAAATAGAATAACAGGTGCTAATTTAAACTATGATACTTTCACAATAGGTTTTGCAAGAAGAGCAACTCCTTATAAGAGAGCAGATTTGTTGATTTCAGATCCAGAAAGACTTGCAATGATTGGAGAAGGAAGAATTCAAATAATATATGCTGGTAAGGCTCATCCAAAAGATGAAGGTGGTAAAAAACTTATTCAGAAAATTTTTGAAGTGAAAGAAAAATTAAAAAACAAGGTCAAAATAGTTTATTTGCCGAATTATGACATGGCAATGGCAATGAAACTTGTTGCAGGAGTTGATATCTGGCTTAATACTCCACTGAAACCATATGAGGCATCAGGTACATCTGGAATGAAAGCTGCTCATAATGGTATTCCTAATTTAAGCGTTCTTGATGGATGGTGGATAGAAGGATGGATTGAAGGTTATACAGGCTGGGCTATTGGAACTCTTGAAGAAACCTCAGACCCCAAAAAAGATGCAGAAGACCTTTATTATAAATTGTCAAGTGAAATCTTGCCTTTATTTTATGAAAACCGTCATATATGGACAAAAATAATGAAAAATGCCATAACAATGAATGCATATTATTTCAATACTCATAGAATGGTAAGATTTTATGTAACTGAAGCTTATATACGATAGTCTCTATCCAAAATACCAACTCAATATTTTTTCCCCTGAAAATAAACATATCAGGGCACCAATTGAAAGAAAGGGTCCAAATGGAATCTTTCTGTTTCCTGTTTTTTTTAAAATTATAATACCAACTATTGATCCTATCAGACTTCCTATAAAAATTGTGAGCAATGATGATTTCCATCCAAGAAATGCTCCAACTGCTGCATTTAATTTTATATCTCCTCCTCCCATGCCTCCTTTGCTTACTATTGAAACAATCAAAAGACTTCCGCCACCAACAACTATACCAATCAAAGACTCTTTAAAATCTGATACAAAACCTGTATAATGATGTGAAAGCAGAGAGAAAATAAATCCGATAAAAATCAAAGGAATTGAGATTTGATCAGGAATAATTTGAAAATCAAGATCAATAAATGAAACAACTATCATAGATGAGATAAAAATTAGAATAAATATCAAATATGCTGTTAAACCAAAACTTAAATATGATAAAACATAAAGAATGCCATTTAACATTTCAACCAATGGATATCTAAATGAAATTTTTGAGCCACAATAAGCGCACTTACCTTTAAGCAATATAAAACTTAAAATTGGAATATTATGCCATAGTTTAATTGTATTTCCACAGGCAGGACAAAATGATGAAGGTTTAATTATAGAGATTTTTCTTGGTATTCTGTAAATACAAACATTAAGGAATGAGCCAACAATTAATCCAAAAATAAAAAACATCAAAACTTCCACTGGCTCATATCCTCAAGTTCGCTAAATTTCTTCCTTTTATCTTCTATTTCTGTTTCAATTTCTCTTATCTGTCTTATTAAACTTGATATTTTTTCATTTTCTTTAATCTCTAAGTATCTATCTAATGAAGCATATATTTCTTTACCAATAGATTTAAGAAGTTCATCTTTTTTTATATTAAGCTTATTCATTTCTGTGATAAGTTTTAAAACATTTATCTCTATCTTAATCCTTTCAGAAATAACTGTAGCCCAGAATTTAAAAGTTTTAAGCCCTTGCATAAAATCTCTTTTAATTATTTCCAGCATTTATCCAACCTCATCAAGATGTCTTACTTTGAATTTAACACCTAATAAATTTGCAATCTCCTCACACTTTTTAATATCAACTTCTTTAAAATTAACAACAGTTATCTGAACGAATGGAACATATTTTTTAGCATCCTTAATAAACTCTATGACTGCCTCAAAGGCATTTGGCTTAACAGGATTACAAATTTTGTTGTAGGTTTCACTATCATGTGCATTAAGGCTTATTGATATTGAGTCAATGAGTCCAGCAAGTTCTGGTAGTATCTTCCTTCCATGAATTAGATTTCCTTGTCCATTTGTATTAACTCTCACCCTGCCACCTTGTTGTTTTATCCATTTCGCAACTTCTTTAATTAACTCAAGTCTCAAAAAAGGTTCTCCATAACCACAAAAAACAATCTCTTTATAATTTTTAGGATCACCTATTGCTTGTATTAAATCCTTGGCTGAAGGTTCCTTTTCAAGCCTTAAGTTATGTCCTTTAACATAATCAGTATGAAATCTAACACAGAATCTACATACATTTGTGCATCTATTTGTTACATTCAAATAAAGATTATCCCTGATTTTATAGGCACTCTCACCTTTTGGTAAGTCTCCAATGCGAAACAGCCTGTTTACATTTACAGTAGTTATTCTATCAATGTCTTCAATACTTATCCCTCTTAATTCTGCTAAAGCTTTAGCTGTGTAAATTAAAAAAGCTGGTTCATTTCTCCTACCTCGCATTGGTTCAGGTGTAAGATATGGAGCATCTGTTTCAATCATTAAATACTCATCTGGAATAAACTTGGCAACTTCTTTAATTGTTTTTGCATTTTTAAATGTGACAACTCCTGATATTGAGACAAAAAATCCAAGTTCAATAGCCTTTTTTGCCTGAGACAAATTTCCACTGAAACAATGCATAACTCCTTTATGAACATTTTGTTCTTTCAAAATTTTTATTGTATCATCAAAAGCTTCTCTTGAATGAATAACTACCGGAAGTCCTATATCACGGGCAAGTTTAAGTTGCAAAGCAAAAGCTTCACGCTGAACTTCCTTCGGTGAATGTTCATAATGGTAGTCAAGTCCTATTTCACCTATACCAACTACCTTTGGGTGTCTGCTTAGTTCAAAAAGCTTTTTTAATACATCTGTGTTCAGTTCCTTTGCATCATGCGGATGAATGCCAACAGTTGCGTAAACCATTGGATATTGTTCAGTTATTTCTATTGTTTTATCAATACTTTCAATATCTGAGCCAATTGTGACAACAATGCTTACTCCTGCTTCTTGAGCATTTTTTAATACTTCCGGGATTTCTTCTCCGAACATCTCAAGATGACAGTGGCTATCAATCATGCTCCAAACTTCCTCAACCTCAGAGTATTTGCCAAAACAAGTGGCATAATTGATATAGCAGGAATTATACCGAGTTCTCCTTTAAGACACTCTCTTTCCGTAAAGGAATTAAGTGTGCCACCAAGAACATATGGCGATTTAATAAGCAATGGAACAGGATGCCAGCTATGAGTTTTAAGAAGACACGGTGTGCTATGGTCACCTGTAATAACCAATGTATCAGGATTTAAAGAAAGAATTTCTGGTATAAAGCTATCAAATTCTTCAATTTTGCTTACTTTACCTTCAAAGTTTCCATCTTCACCAAAAGAATCAATCTTTTTTATGTGAAGAAAAACAAAATCATAGTCTTTGTAAACTTTTTTCAGTAACTCCACTTCTTCCTTAATATCACCCTCTACAGGCAATACATCCATACCAAGTAGTTTTGTAATACCACGATACATAGGATATACAGCTATAGTGCATGCTTTAAGACCGTATTTTTGCTCAAAAGATGGTATATCTGGTAAAGCAGAAAAACCTCTTAAAAGAACATAATTGGCTTTTTCCTCATTTTTTAAGATTTCCTGTGCTTTTTTAATGAATTTTTTGGTTATTTCTGCAACCTCGATAGATTCATTATTTAAGGCATTTGGTTCAGACGGTGGTTTTCCTTCTTTTTGAGGATCTGTATCCGTAACCATTGCCTGTTTTTGTGTAATATTTTTGGGGAATCTCATTACAAGACAAAATCTGTGTTCCTTGCCAGGTTTTAGAATTATTTTTACTCCGTCAATCTCCTTTATATTTTTTGAGAGCATATTGGTAAGCTCTATATTTTTTTCTGTAGGTATTCTACCTGCCCTTCTGTCAACTATCAAACCATTTTTATTTGTAGCATAGTTGCACCTCAAAGCCACATCAGTCTTTTGAAGTTCTATATCAAGTCCTAATGCCTCAAGAACACCTCTACCAATCTCATGCTTAAGAGGATCATATCCAAAGACTCCAAAATGCCCTGGACCACTTCCAGGCGTAATTCCGTAATCTACAGGAATATGTAGTCCACATGCTGATATTCTTGCAAGACTGTCAAGATTTGGTTTGTTTGCTGCTTCAAGCTCTGTTTTTCCATTAACTGGAAGTCCACCCAGTCCATCAAGAATTACAAAAATTATTTTTGTATTATTTTTTTGAATCAAAGAAGACAAATCCATAAACGCACCTCTTAAAAGCAGAATAATTAAATAATAACAAAAAAACAGTTGAAAATAAAATAAGAATTGATAAATTAAAGTTTTTATAGATAAAATATGCTTTATGCAAATAATTGATTTCCATACTCACGCATTCCCAGATGAAATTGCAGAAAGAGCAATAAAAAAACTGGAAGAAAAAAGTCCTGTCAAAGCCTGTCTTAATGGAACAATTGACGATCTCCTTCGTTCAATGGATAAAAATCAGATTTCAAAATCTGTGTTATGCAATATTGCTACAAAACCAGAACAGTTCAACTCAATTATTAAATGGAGCGATAAAATTCGTTCTGAAAGAATTATTCCTTTACCATCAGTTCATCCTGATGATAAAGAGATTAAAGCACATATTAAATTGATTAAAAAATCAGGTTTTTATGGGATAAAAATGCATCCATTCTATCAGGGTTTTTCAATTGATGATGAAAAAATTTATCCCATATATGAAGCGCTTATTGAAAATGATATGCTGATTGTTATGCACAGCGGCTATGATATAGCCTTTCCTGAATGGGATATTGCTTCTCCTAAAAGAATAATGAATGTTTTAAATAAGTTTCCAGAACTCAAGTTTATTGCAACCCATCTTGGTGCGTGGAAAGAGTGGGATAAGGTTGAACAATTAATGATTGGTAAAAATATTTTTATGGAAATATCTTTTTCATTTGGTTGGATTCCTGAAGAAAAAATTAAAGAACTAATCCTTAAACATCCATCAGAGTATATTCTTTTTGGAACTGACTCTCCATGGGCAGATCAGGGTAAGGAAATAGAAAGCCTTAAAAAACTTGGCCTTCCAAAAGAGCTTATGGAAAAAATATGTCATCTTAATGCAGAAAAGTTACTAAAATGATTATAAAGCTTCCACAGGCTTTTATCATAAGTGTTAAAGATTTTTACGATGATGAAGGAGTTTTTTTAAGTTCTTCACTTGCTTTTTTTTCAATTTTATCAATTATTCCTTTGAGCATGTTTATTGTTAACATTCTGATTAACATACTGCAGGAAGAAAGGGTTATAAAATTTGTATATTCAAAATTAATTACATTTTTTCCTGCTATAGAATTACATCTGATTAAGGAATTAAGAAAAATTTTAGCAGCAAAGGAAGTAAGCACTATTTCGCTAATTCTTTATGGTTTTTTTTCTTTACAACTTTTTACAGCAATTGAATTTTCACTTAATAAAATTTTTAAAACTGGAAAAAAGAGACATTTTATAATGTCACTTTTGATGTCATTTTTTATAATACTTCTTCTAACAATTACTGTAGCAGCTTCATTTGCATTGACCTATCTTATAAAAATTTTTCAACCAATGATATTTTCTGAACTAAACATTTTATTGGGCTTTTTTCTGAAGTATATTTTTCCTTTTGTGTTGATGTTTGTTATTACAGCCTTGCTTTATAAAATTTTGCCAAACAAAAAAATTAAGCTTAGTTCAATTTTAACAGGGGCTTTAATTACAACAGTATTGATTGAAATTGCCAAATATGTTTTTGCTTTTTATGTTGTAAAAATAATCAAAATAAGTACTCTTTACGGTTCTGTATCAACCTTTCTTGCACTTCTTATGTGGCTTTTTTATGGTTGGTCAGTTTTTCTTTATGGAGCAGAATTAATAAAAAACATTGAAAAAAAATGAAAATAGCTTTAACCATAGGAGCTTCTGATCCAACATCTGGAGCAGGAATCCAGATGGATCTGAAAGTTTTTCATTCTTTAGGAATTTATGGAATAAGCGTTATAACTGCTATAACCGCTCAGAGTACAATGGAGTTTTCATCTATTTTTCCACTGAAAAAAGAAACTATAAACAGTCAATTTGAAACTCTTTTAAAAGATTTAAAACCTCATGGGGCAAAAACAGGCATGATTTACAGCAAAGAAGCTATAGAGTGTGTGATTGAAAGTATTAAAAAATTCAATATAAAAAACATTGTAGTTGATCCTGTTATTACTTCTACGTTGGGAGCTAAATTAATAGAAAATAATGCATTGGAAATTCTTAAAGAGAAACTCCTTCCTCTTTCAACTGCTGTTACAGCAAACATTCCTGAAGCAGAGTTGCTAACAAAAGTAAAGATTAAAAGAATTGAGGATATATATGAAGCTTCCGAGCGACTTTATCAAATAGGAACAAAATTTATTATAATTAAAGGTGGACATCTTGAAGAAAAAGCAATTGATATACTTTATGATGGAAAAGAGTTTCATAAAATAGAAGGGGAAAGAATTCCTGGAGAGTTTCATGGAACAGGATGTGCTTTTTCATCAGCTTTTGTTTCTTTTTTATGCAAAGGATATAACCCATTGGAGGCATTTAAGGCATCTAAGGAGTTTGTAAAAAAAGCAATTGAAAATTCTTTAAAGTTAGGGCATGGAATAAATCTGTTAATAATTTAAAGGAGGAGAAACCATGAACAACATAGTTCTTGAAACAAATTTTGAAGGAGTAAATCTCCTCAAAAGAGGTAAAGTGAGAGATATTTACGAAGTTAACGATTACTTACTAATTGTAGCAACAGATAGAGTTTCTGCTTTTGATGTTGTGTTGCCAACTGGAATCCCTGGGAAAGGAAAAATTTTAACTCAGATATCTCTATTCTGGTTTGACAAAGTAAGAGACATTGTTGAAAATCATATTGTTTCTGCAAATGTAGAGGAATTTCCCGAACCTTTATCTGCTTATAAGGAAACTCTTAAAGAAAGAAGTATGCTTGTAAGAAAAGCTAAACCCCTTCCTGTTGAATGCATTGTTCGTGGATATCTAAGCGGTTCAGGATGGAAAGACTATCAAAAAACAGGAATGATCTGCGGAATAAAGCTTCCTGAAGGACTTGTTGAATCTGCTAAACTGCCAGAACCTGTTTTTACACCAAGTACCAAAGCAGAACAAGGACATGATATAAACATAAGTTTTGAAGAAACTGTTCAGATACTTGGAGAAGAGACTGCTCATAAAGTTAAAGAACTTTCAATATCAATTTACAAAAAAGCTGCTCAGCTTGCTGAAAAAAAAGGGATTATCATTGCTGACACAAAGATGGAATTTGGCTTTTTCAATGGAAAACTTATTCTTATTGATGAGTTGTTAACACCTGATTCCTCTCGTTTCTGGTCACTAAAAAATTATACAGCAGGACAACCTCAAGACAGCTATGATAAACAAATTGTAAGAGATTACCTTCTTTCTATAAAATGGGACAAAAAACCACCAGCACCGCAACTACCTGAAGATATAGTTAATAAAACTGCTGAAAGATATAAAGAAATTTTTAGTATTCTAACTTCTTAAGAATTTCTTTTACAGCATTAAGATTATTTATATCATCTTGAAGAGACTTTTTTGGGGTCTCAAGAATTAATGGCAGATGGGATATCTCTTTGATTTTTAAAAAATTTTCAAATCCTTTAATACCTATATTCCCTTTACCAATATGTTCATGTCTATCTATTCCTGAACCAACAGATGCCTTTGAATCATTTAAATGAACAAGTTTTATGAGATTAAAATCCCCGAAATTTTTAACTTCTTCAATAAATTCTGAAATTACCTTTTCATTAGAGATATCGTAACCTGCAGCAAACAAGTGACAGGTATCAATACAAATTCCACCAAGATTTTCTGTATTAACAGTTTTAAATGTTTCAAAAAGGTCTGAAATTCTAGCAGTTATCTTACTTTTTGCTGTATTTTCAATAAGGATTTTACATTTTTTGAGTTTTCCGATTTTATTAAAAGCTTCTCTGACTTTCTCAAAAATTTCTTCATTTTCCATTTTCTGATTATCTTTTAGATGGAGCACATAATAATCAGCACCAAGTAAATCTGACATCAAAACTTCTCTTTTAAGAAGATACTTTGAGGAATTTACGGTTTTTGGATTGGATGAAATGAGATTTATTAAATAAGACGCATGAACAATAAAAGGGCTCAGGCTGTTTTCTTGAATCTGTTTTTTAAATTCTTCAATGGTCTTATCTTCAAATTCAGGTATCTTCCATATTCTTGGACTATGAAGAAAGATTTGAAATGTTTTGCATTGAAGATGCTTTGCCTCTTCAATTGCATTAAGAATACTGTCTTTTATTGAAGTATGAACGCCTACTGGCCTCATTTCAGTTCTGTATTTTTGAGATTTTTATCTCATTCTGAAGGGCAATACTTAAAATTTTTTTATTTTATTCTAATCATGCTCAATCACGATTAAAAATCTCTGGATTTTAGTAGGAATAAGATAGAAAATATAAAAGGCGACGGCCGGATTCGAACCGGCGAATGGCGGTTTTGCAGACCGCTCCCTTAGCCACTTGGGTACGTCGCCAATAAAAAA
>FMJZ01014082.1_pt1 | contig 16321 bp, 9 predicted proteins | sample 1987881 | NCBI WGS metagenome assembly FMJZ01 (sample SAMEA4378227, study PRJEB15110) | soil metagenome | biome: soil; feature: Field; material: Soil | place: India | collected 2015-03-11 | depth 0 m | reverse complement strand
TTCAGTATTCCTGGACTTGGAAGAAGACGCGGCTGGATTATTATCTGTCAAATTTTAATTTTATTTAGTATCTTTTTAATGATAACATTCACTCCTAAGCATCTTTTATTTTTCAGCATATTAGCAGCAATGATTGCTTTTTTTTCAGCATCACAGGACATATCAATTGATGCTTACAGGACAGAAGTACTTAGACCAGAAGATAGAGGAATTGGAGCATCCTTTGCAGTAACTGCATACAGAATCGCATTGATTGTTGGAGGTGGTCTTTGTCTTTTACTTGCAGACTATCTTGGATGGCAGACTGCTTTAACAATAATAAGTTCACTTTTAATTTTGGGAGTCATTACCACTTTCTGGTCAGATGAACCGATAGGGATAAAAAAACCAACTACAATGAAAGAATCCTTTGTTGAACCCTTAAGAGATTTACTGAAAAGAGAAAAAAGTATTATTTTGCTACTGTTTATTGTTTTATATAAAATTGGTGATGCCTATGCAAGTTCTTTGAGTACAGCATTTTTTATTAGAGGTATTGGATTTTCCCTTACTGAAGTAGGCACAGTTAATAAAATTGGTGGACTTATTTCAGCAATTGCGGGTTCAATATTAGGAGGATTTTTACTCAGAAAAATAAGCCTTTATAAAGCATTAATTTCATTTGGAATACTTCAAGCAGTATCAAATATTATGTTTATGGTTTTAGCAATAGGAGGAAAAAATTTTTCATTGTTTGTATCCACCGTAGTCATTGAAAATCTAACAGGTGGAATGGGAACAACTGCATTTTTAGCTCTTTTAATGGGATTATGCAATCGGACTTTCGCTGCAACGCAATATGCTTTACTTTCATCATTAGCATCTGTTGGAAGAGTAGTTATAAGCCCGACAGCTGGTTTTATTGTTGAAAGCATTGGCTGGCCAGGTTTTTATTTTCTTACTTTCCTTGTAGCAATTCCTGGACTTTTTTTGATCATTAGTTTAAAGAAAATCATATTTTATGTTTCTGAAAGATAACAATTTAAGACTGTTAAACCTAGTATTCTTATCTTCCTTTAACCGGAATTCTTATTATAAATGTACTACCTTTGCCAGATTCACTCTCAACTGAAATAAAACCTCTATAATACTGAACAATTGTGAGAGCCACAGAAAGCCCAAGCCCAGGACCATATACCTTTGATGTAAAGAACGGGTCAAATATTTTCTTAATGAGTTCTTTCGGAATTCCTTTCCCTGTGTCAGAAATCCTTATCTCTATCTCATTTTCCACTTTTGCAAGAGAAATCTTCAATAAACGCTTTTCTGATTTTTCCATTGCTTCTATTGCATTTTTAATAATATTGCGAAGAACAATCTTAAAATGTTCCTTATCTATATAAAAATCTGCCACATCTTTAAATTCTGTTTCCACTTCTATTACTTTATCTTCTATCTCCTTTTCAAATTCCTCTAAAACCTCTTCTATGGCAGTTTTAGGATTAACATTTTCCAAAAAACCTATTGCAATCATTTTAAGATTTAAAATTTCTTTTAAAATTCTCTCAAGTCTTTCTGACTCCTGAAGTATTGTCATTAAATAAGGTTTATTTGGATCACCAGGTGGCAAATTATCATATACTTTTTTTGCAAAACCTGCAATGCTCACGATAGGATTTCTTATTTCATGAGAAATGCTGTCAATAAGTTTTCTTACTGACTCAGTTCTTTCTTCTTCTATTGCTCTCTCTGCTGTTTGTTTTTTTGTAATTAAAGAACGAACTCTTGCTGAAAGTTCTCTATAATCAAAGGGTTTTGGGACATAATCATCAGCACCAATGTCAAGTCCCTTAACTTTGCTTTCTACATCAGATTTAGCTGTAAGCATAATTATAGGAATAAATTTTGTTCTATCATCTGTTTTGAGTCTTTGACAAACTTCATATCCATTCATTTTAGGCATCATTACATCAAGAATTATTAGGTCAGGATAAACTTCATATGTCTTTTTTAAGGCTTCTTCACCGTCATATGCTTCTTGTGTATTGTAACCCTCAGCCTTTAATCTTTTCCTCAAAAGCTCTACTGTATCTATATTATCATCAACAATTAAAATTGTCTGATTTGAACTATTCATTTTTCTTTTAAATAAATCTTTATCTGTTCTGGAAACTCTCTGACATTTATTGGTTTTGATATATAACCATTACATCCAGCTTGAAGAGCTTTTTCTTGATCTCCTCTCATAGCATGGGCAGTAAAAGCTATTATAGGTGTATCTTTGAAATCAGGTCTTTTTTTTAACCTTCGTGTCACTTCATATCCGTCAATCTTTGGGATTGAAATATCCATAAGAATAAGGTCTGGTCTATATACTAAAGCCTTTGCTATAGCATCTTCTCCATCAACTGCTTCTATTACTGCATAGTCTTGTTTTTTTAGTATCTTTTTTACAAGCTCCCTTGAGTCTTCATTATCATCAACAATAAGAATTGTTTTCACACTTAACCTCCTATTTTTTCCAAACTATTTTTAAGTTCTGTTATAAGTTGTTCTTCGGAAAAGAGAGCTTTATTTATTACATCTTTTATTCTACCATTTAATGCTTCCTTTTCTTGCTCACTTAATTCTTTATTTGTAAGAGCAATAATTGGAATATCCTTCAATTCAGCAGATGTTTTAATAAAATCTAAAAAATCAAAGGCGCTACTGTCTGGATCTGTAATATTGATAATTAGTAGATCTGGTTTTTCACTCTTAACCAGTTCCATTGCTTGTTTACTGCTTGTGGTTGCATAGACTTCGTAACCACTCTCGCTAAGTATTTTTGAAATATCATCCTTAGTTTTCTCATCCCTTTCAAGTAAAAATACTTTCTTAATAGGACGATAAACTTCTATGTTTTTGATTCTTCTTAATAAAGAATGTCCATCAAGTGGTTTTACAAAATAATCAGCTGCACCTAGACTAAAAGCTAAGGTCTTATTTTCAATAATAGAAACAATGATGACAGGAATATCTTTAGTTTCTTCATCTTCTTTAAGTTCTTTTAATACCTGCCAACCATCTTTTTTAGGCATCATTATATCAAGAGTTATTGCAATAGGTTTTATCTCCTTTGCTTTTTTAACAGCCTCATCACCGCTAATTATTCCTATAACTTTATAGTCTTTCTCAAGATATTTTTTGATTAAATCAATAGCATCAGGATTATCATCAATTGCTAAAATGACCTTTTCTTTTTCGGAAACTTTTGATATTTCTAAAGATAAAGGTTCTTTATGTAAAACAAGGTCTCTTACAACCTCGCATATTTTACACGCCTCTACTTTTTCTGGATAAGAGCCTATTGTCATACCTTTACAGTGTGTTCCTACAACAAGCCAGCATCTTTTCTCAGGAGAACCATACTCAGGACAATTCACATGTCCACACTGGGTATAATCCCAGCATCTTACCAATTTACCTTCATAAAAAGGATCTTGCAAAAAAACTTCCTTCGGCACTTCAAAATATTGTGCAAGTGCTCCAGCCATTTCTTCTTCTATCACAGGACCTATTTGTTCAAAAACTTCCCTTTTAAAGGGTAACAAAACATAGAAAGTACTACCTTTTCCTACCTCACTTTCAGCCCATACCATACCTTTATGTAATGCTACAAGTCCTCTTACAATGCTTAAGCCAAGACCTGTTCCTTCATATTGTCTTGTTGTAGATACATCAGCTTGTGCGAATTTATCAAAAATTTTATCAAGATCTTCTCTTTTTATTCCTATTCCAGTATCACTTACTGCAATTTCTATAAATTGAGGATTTCCTTGTCTATCCTTACCTCTTTCTGAAATCCTTGCTTTCATTGTTATTCCACCCTGATGTGTGAATTTTACAGCATTGGATATTAAATTTATTAAAATCTGTTTTGCTTTATCCTCATCAACATAGAGCTTTTCAGCTCCTGACTCAATATTTAGAGTAAAACTCAAGCCCTTTTTAGCAATTAATGGTTCAAATGTAACCATTATACCGTCTATTAATTCTTTTAAATCTATCTGTCCTGGGCGAAGTTCAATTTTACCTGATTCAATCTTAGATATATCAAGAACATCATTTATTAATTGTAATAGATGTCTTGAATTTGCAGCCACCTTCTTCAAGGAAACCTTTTGGTCTTCATTCAAAGGACCATCAACTTCATCAAGTAGTAAATCAGTATATCCAATTATTGCGTTCATTGGTGTTCTTAATTCATGGGACATATTTGCTATAAATGCAGATTTAAGGGTATCAAGTTCCTTTAACTGCTTATTTGCCTTCTGAAGCAATGCTACAAGCTCATCTCTCTCTTCAAGGAGTTTTGCTCTACGGGTAAGTTCCTTTTCAAGTTCCATTTTTGAGTTAGCTACTTCATTAACCATGTAATTAAAAGTTTCCATAAGAAGTCCAATTTCATCCCTTGGATATTTACTGATAGTAATCATTTCTCCCTGTGCAAATCTTTGTGTTGCATCTCGAAGTGTGTTAAGGGGGTCCCTTATAATTTTTTTAACTATCAGAGTGATAACAACAGTGCCGAGAAAAAATGCAAAAACTGTAAGAACCAGTGACCTATTTCTTTGAGCATCTACGGTTCTATAAACTTCTTCAAGTCCTGTGCTCATTATGAGAGCACCTAATACCTTTCTTGATGAGCCATGACAATGAAAACATTCAGGTGAATTATGAATGGGAAGAACAGTTATTAACTTTCTCTCGCCGTTAATTCTATATTCACTTGAGAATCTGGAAATTGAAGTTTCCAGCATACTTTTTTTAAATAAATCAACAAATTCTTCGTTTTTTACAACATTTTCTATTTGTGAATGAATAACATTTTTATTAGTGGAAAAAGAAATAATACCGTTAAAATCAGTAAGATAAACGTTTATATTTTTATATTTTCTTCCAATTTCTTCAAAATCTCTATGCATGGCATCACTGTCTCCTACAGTTAAGGGATATTTCATTGTTGCATAAATAGTGTCAACCACTTCATTATTACCGGCTTCTATAAGGCGTAATCTGTCTGGTTTTCCAAAATAAATTCTAAACCATATTTCAATAATCATAACGATTGTAATTATGGCTATGAAGCTCAAAAGAAGTTTATTGCCTATTTTTTGAGTTGTAAACTTAAACATTAGTGAACTCCTCTTAGAAGTGGTCTAAATCTGAAAGCTTTTATTCTCTCTTCAGTATGGCAGGGTTCGCAAATTTTAGTGGTAAGCTTGCCTTTTATATCTTCACGCTTTTTTGTCTGAACGTGTTTTTTACCTGGACCATGGCAAACTTCACATCCTGTATTTTTAAGATGTGGCGTTTTTTCCACACTAACAAATCCTCCTTTTTTACCATATCCAGTAGTATGGCATTCATAACATCCCTTCAACTCTTCTTGAGTTATTTTGTTCTTCATTTTTTCAACACCCAAGAAAGAACGAGACATGCGAGAAAACTTCGTAAAGTTTTCATACTGCTGTGGATGGCACATTTTACAATGTTCATTTCCTACATAATTAGAAAATGCAATAAGTGGTGAAAAGATAATTATTAATATAATCATCAAATTCATATCTAAAGATTAACAGAAAAGGCAAGATTTGTAAACTATTTTTGAGTAAAAATTTAAAATTCCTTTATCATTATTCTATCAATTTTTCTTGCCAATCCATTTGCAACATCAACCTCCATGTAGACTGCTGAAAGAATAGCAGGACTCGATGGAACATCAAACTTTTGGGGCATTTGTGTAATAAACTTCTCTATTACCTCATCCTTCTTAAATCCAATAACAGAATGCTCAGGACCTGTCATTCCAACATCAGTTATATAAGCCGTGCCCTTAGGTAAAATTTTCTCATCCGCTGTCTGAACATGAGTGTGCGTTCCTATAATTGCGCTTACCTGTCCATCAAAATAAAAAGCAAAGGCTATTTTCTCTGATGTAGCCTCTGCATGAAAATCTATTAAAATTATATTAGTCTCTTTTTTAAGCCTTTCAACCTCTTTCTTTGTAATTCTAAAAGGACAATCAAGAACATTCATAAAAATTCTACCAGAAACATTGATTATACCAACAAGATTATCTTTTCTTGTTCTTATTAAAACACTTCCGGTCCCTGGAACACCTTCAGGATAATTTATAGGTCTTAGTATCCTTGATTCTTTTGCAATATAAGGGATGGCTTCCTTTTTATCCCATATATGATTACCTGTTGTAATTACATCTATACCATAAGAAAAAAGCTCTTCTGCAATTCTTTCTGTTATTCCAAACCCTCCTGCTGCATTTTCTCCATTTGCTATGACCAACTCAACTTTGTATTGATCAACTAATTTTGGAAGAAGTGATTTAACAATCTGTCTTCCGGCTTTACCGACAATATCTCCTATAAAGAGAAAGTTAACTGTTTCATTATTTTGCATACTCTATATATCTTGACTCTCTTATTACAGTTACTTTAATTTGTCCTGGATAACTTAATTCTTGTTCTATTCTTCTGCTTAATTCTCTTGCAATAAAAGCACATTCTTCATCTGTTACAATATCAGGTCTTACAATAAGCCTAACTTCTCTTCCTGCCTGAATTGCATAACAGTTTTGAACTCCCTGAAAAGACATGGCAAGTTCTTCAAGTTTTGTAAGCCTCTTAATATAACTCTCTATGGTTTCTCTTCTTACTCCAGGACGAGCTGCAGAAAGAGCATCTGCTGCAGCAACCAATGCGGATTCAACACAATTGAATTCAACATCTTCATGATGACTGAGAATAGCGTTTATAATTTCTTCTCCTTCTCCATATTTCTTTGCAAGCATAGCGCCTATCTCTTGATGAGAACCTTCCATTTCATGGTCAACTGCTTTTCCTATATCATGTAAAAGTCCTGCTCTCTTGGCCAGTTTTATATTAGCTCCAAGCTCACCTGCCATAATTCCACTAAGCCATGCCACTTCTTTTGAGTGTTGCAAAACATTCTGTCCATAAGATGTTCTGTATTTTAATCTGCCTATAAGTTTTATAATTTCTGGATGAATTCCACTAAGCCCAAGTTCAAATACTACTTTTTCTCCTTCATCCCTTATTGCAATATCTACATCTCTACGAGCTTTTTCCACAACTTCTTCTATCCTTGCTGGATGAATTCTCCCATCAATAATTAATCTTTCCAGTGCTATTCTTGCAATCTCTCTCTTTATTGGATCAAAAGAGGAAAGAATAACAAGTTCTGGCGTGTCATCAACAACTAAGTCAACACCGGTTAGTGATTCAAAAGCTCTTATGTTTCTGCCCTCTCTGCCTATTATTCTTCCTTTCATTTCATCATTTGGAAGACTCACCGCTGTAACAGTTGCGTCAACAACATAATCACTTGCATATCTCTGTACTGCCAGACTCAATATCTCTTTCGCTTTTTTATCAGCTTCCTGTTTAGCCTCGTCTTCTATTCTTTTGATAAGTCTGGCTGCCTCAAAACGAGATTCCTCCTCTATCTTTTTGAAAAGTTCCTGTTTTGCTTCCTCTTCTTTCATTCCTGCTATTTTTTCAAGAAGTTGTTGTTGTTCAGCAATAAGCTTATTATAATGATTTTCTTTTTCCTGTAAAAATCTTTCTTTTAAAGCTATCTCTTTTTCTCTTTTATTTAGTTCAGTCTCTTTTTTTTCTACCTGCTCAATTTTGCGATCTAAAATTTCTTCCTTTTGTCTTAGTCTTTTTTCCTGATAACTAATCTCTTTTGTCTTTTCCTTTATCTCCTTTTCTGCTTCAAATTTTAATTGATATATAACCTCTTTTGCTGAAAGATGTGCTTCTTTTTTTACTGTCTCTGCTTCCTTTCTGGCATCTTCAAGGATTTTTTGAGCTTCTTCATGAATTTTTATTTTTTCATCTTTGAGTCTATTCCTATAGAAAACATAAACTACATATCCAGAAACAGCACCTAAGATAATCGCAATAAAGATATACAAAAGCTCCATCAGGATACCTCCAAAAATTTATTTAAAAGGCCTGCGGGGTTATGATGATGTGGAATAGACAATTCTTTATAAAAAAATTTATAAAATTGCTATTAAAAAAATTAAACTATTTTTTACATCTATTTAAAAAGCTACAACATCATCATAACCCCGCCCTGCCGTGTGATAAGGAAAGTTAGATCCCCTTTAGACAGGTGGGTGCCTTGTAGGCAGGTTAGGCTTCCTCCGAAGAGGCATGCACACCGCTACCTACGCTGGCTCCCTAACGGACCTAACTGCCGGATCCCCTTTCCCTTCCATCACGGACAGGGCAGGAAGCCTGTCTAATTATTTTATAACAAAAATGGGAATAGATATGCAATCTTTATTTTTAGGTTATAATTATATATACAATGTTGTTTTATTTATTAGATATAGATGACTCTCAAGAAGGTATTCTTCTTTTTGGAATATTAGAAAATGGGAAATGTGAAAAATTCATAGATTCCTCATACAGACCTTATTTTTTAGTGCTTCCTGCAGATAAAAAAAGAGCCACTAAAGAAATTGAAGAAATTGTAAAGAAAGATTCTCTACCAGTTACAGAGATAACTGAAGAAAAACGAATATTACATGGCAAAGAAAAAGAGTTTATAAAAATTTATACAAAAAAACATCAGGACATGCAGAAAATAAGGGATGCAATAAAAGTCCTTGAGAAAAAAAGAGGAGGGAGTGGTTCTGTAATTGACGAGTTCGAGTATCAAATTTCTGCATATAGAACCTATCTTGCTGAAAAGGGACTGTCCTGTCTTAAATGGTTTGAAATAGAAACCAAAGGGAATCAGATTAAATCAATTAAAAATGCTGAAATGCCTTCACCAGAACTTAAAATTCTTGCTTTTGATATGGAAGTTCTTGAGGTTCAGCGAGGAATTCCTTCAATTGTTATGATTTCAGTGTTTGGAGAGACATTATCAAAAGTAATTACATATCAGGAAGCAAAATATTCAGTAAACTCCAATATTGTAAAAGACGAAAAAGAACTAATAAAAAGTTTTATTGAGATTGTGAAAAACTACGACCCTGACGTAATTGCTGGTTATAATACAGACCTCTATGATATGCCTATTTTAAGAGAAAGAGCAAAACAGCTTAAAGTTGATATCAGCCTTCTTTCACGAGATAACTCCGGAATAATTCTATCAAAAAGAGCAAGATTTACAACAGCAAGGCTAACTGGTAGAGTTCATATTGATATATTTAACTTTGTATTTAACATTCTTTCACCAATGCTTCAGAGCGAACAGCTGACATTAAAAAATGTATCACATGAACTTCTCGGAGATACAAAGCTAGACATGGAATATGAAGACATACTTCAAGCATGGGATAAAGGTCATGAGCTTGACAAACTTGCAAGATACTGCTTAAAAGACAGTGAACTTGTCTATGAACTTACAAAGATGCTCCTGCCTGATATTGAAGAGCTGACAAAAATTACAGGACAGTCACTTTTTGATACATCAAGAATGCCATATAGTCAGCTTGTTGAATGGTATTATATTAAGAAATCAAAAGAGCAAAACAGGGTAATCCCAAATCAACCAAAGTTTGATGAAATAAAAGAGCGACAGAAAACTACATATGAAGGAGGATTTGTAAAAGAACCAGAAGTAGGACTCCATAAAGGAATTGCTGTTGTTGACTTTGCTTCTCTTTATCCATCAATAATTGCAACATACAATATCTCAATTGATACTCTTAACTGTAGTTGCTGTAAAGACAACGGGTATAAAGTTCCAGAATTTCCTTACTGGTTTTGTAAAAATAATAAAGGTTTTGAAGCTCAAGCAATTGAAGAACTTTTAATTGAAAGGCTTAAGCTTAAAAAGGAGTTAAAAAAATATGATCCACTCTCTCATGAATATATCCTTCTTGATACAAAACAAAGAGCTTTGAAAACAATTATAAATGCTTCCTATGGTTATTATGCATATCCTGCAAGCAGATGGTATTCAAAGGAATGTGCTGAATCAATCACAGCACTTGGAAGATACTGGATTAAAGAAGTTTTAAAAAAAGCTGAACAAAAAGGATTTCATGCAATATATGGAGATACAGATTCAGCATTTTTGAAAATTGGAGACAAAAAAGAAGAAATTGAACAGTTCATTAAAGAAATAAACCAGAGTTTGCCCGGTCTTATGAGACTTGACCTTGAGGATTTTTATGTGAAAGGACTTTTTGTCCCAAGAGAAACAGGCGGGGTTGCCAAAAAAAGATATGCCTTGCTTGATGAAAATGGAAAACTCAAAATAAGAGGACTTGAAGTTGTAAGAAGAGACCTGTGCAGATATGCAAGACAAACACAACAAGAAATCCTGAAGTTATGTCTGATTGATGAAGACATTGAAGGAGCCTTTAAGTATCTTAATGAAAGAATCAGAGCTTTACAGGAAAATAATTACGAATTTAAAGAACTCGTTGTTTATGAACAGCTTTCAAAACCTGTTGCAGAATATAAATTAATCTCACCTCATGTAGTAGCTGCTAAAAGACTTCTTGAAAAAGGAATTCCCGTAGGTGAAGGAAGTGTCATAGGTTATATAATTCAAAAAGGTTCTGGTTCAATAAGTGAAAGAGCCTATCCTATTGAACTCGCAGATGCATCAAAAATTGATATTAACTATTACATTGAAAATCAGGTTATTCCGACTGCAATGAGAATTTTAAAAGTTTTTAAAAAAGAATCCACCCTATTTTAACTTTTTTAAAATTTCTTTTTTTATTTTATCTATCCTATTTTTATGAGTTCCATGCCAGTAAATTTTACCACAGGATTTACAAATCACAAACTTCTGATTAGAAAATGCAACATAATCAGGTATTTCTCCTTTAAGTTTTTCTTTCATAATGCTTTCTGTTTCTCCATTGCAAACAGAACATCTCGGTTTAAGACTCAATAAATCAAACGAAATAGGAATTGAAGATATTACTTCTTTAATTTGATCCTTAATATTTTCGGACTGAATTAGTAAAACTTTTTTCAACAATCTTGATTTACTAAGATCATTATCTCTAGTTAAAAGTATTCTATCTTCCTGTAGAGATATTTTTATTAGTTCCCTGTCTGTAAAATCATTCCTGTACAGAGTGTCAAAACCAAAAAGCCTGAGCCATCGGCTCAGGCTTCCAAGCATTACATCTGCTACAAAACGGGGAAGAATACTCAATTTTCTTCAGCAGTTTCTTCGCTAAAATGCTCTATCTGCATGCTGTAGAATTCACCTTTTATCAATGTATCTTTATATGTTGGAAAGCCTGTTCCAGCAGGAATAATTCTACCCATTATCACATTTTCTTTTAATCCTCTCAATTCATCAATCCTTGCATCAATTGCTGCATCAGTGAGAACCCTTGTAGTCTCCTGGAATGAAGCCGCTGATACCCATGACTCAGTTGAAAGAGCTGCCTTAGTAATTCCAAGTAAAAGAGGTCTTGCCTGAGCAGGTCTGCCTCCACGAGCTATAACTCTCTCATTTTCTCCAATAAATGTGAATCTATCAACCTCATCACCTATCAGAAAAGATGTGTCACCAGGGTCTTCTATCCTTACTTTTTTCATCATTTGTCTGACAATGACTTCAATATGTTTGTCATGTATTGAAACTCCCTGAAGTCTATAAACTTTTTGAATCTCTTCTACAAGATATCTCTGAAGTTCTGTGGGTCCTAATATCTCAAGTATACTGTGTGGATTAATAGAACCATCTATCAGTGGTTCACCTGCTTTAACCCAATCTCCATCATGAACTATTACGTGTTTACCTTTTGGGATAAGATATTCTCTTGTTTCATCAGCTCCTCTTACAACTATAACTCTTGAACCCTTCTGACTGCCCTTAAACTCAACTATTCCATCTATTTCACTAACAATAGCTGCTTCTCTGGGTTTTCTTGCTTCAAAGAGTTCTGCTACTCTCGGAAGACCGCCTGTTATATCCTTTGTTTTAATTGTCTCTCTTGGAATTTTTGCCAGAATATCTCCTGGTTCTACGATATCTCCTTTATCAACTACAAGAATTGCACCTGCTGGCAGGAGATATCTTGCAGCTGTTCCTGAAGGAAGTTTAGCTGTTTTCCCATCTTTATCTTTTATCGTAACACGGGGTCTATAAGTTGCTGGATAATCAATTATTATTTTGTGAGAAAGACCTGTTGTTGGATCAGTCTCTTCTTTAAATGTTATTCCTTCTACCATGTCACCAAGAGCTATTTTACCTCCTATTTCAGTAATAATCGGAGTTGTATAGGCATCCCACTCAGCCAGTCTCTGACCTGATTCAACCATCTGTCCTTCTTTAACAATAATTTTAGCTCCATACACAAGATTATATTTTTCTCTTTCTCTTCCAGAAGAATCTACAATAACAATCATGGCATTTCTGTTAAGAACAACTAAAGAACCATCCTTTCTTTCTACATAATGAATGTTCTTAAATCTTATTGTGCCTGAACTTTTGGACTCAAGTACAGCCTGTTCAACTATCTTTGTTGCAGCTCCTCCGATATGAAATGTTCTCATGGTAAGCTGAGTGCCTGGTTCTCCAATAGACTGAGCAGCTATAACTCCAATTGCTTCTCCTATTTCAACAGGTTCACTTCTTGCAAGGTCCATTCCATAGCATTTTGAACAAATACCAAATTTTGTTTTACATGTTAGGACTGAACGAATTTTTACTCTATCAATTCCTAAATCTACAATCTTCTTGGCAAGTGCCTGATCTATTAAAGTATCCCTTTTTGCAATTATTTCGCCTGTTAGCGGATCTTTTATGTCTTCTGCTAATGTTCTTCCGTATATTCTTTCTTCAAGAGGCATTACTATTTCTCCACCTTCTATAAGCGCTGTAATGTATATTCCATCTTTTGTTCCACAATCATGTTCTATAAGAAATATGTCCTGTGCAACATCTACAAGCCTTCTTGTTAGATAACCTGCATTAGCAGTTTTTAATGCTGTATCTGCTAATCCTTTTCTTGCACCATGAGTAGATATAAAGTATTGCAGTGGAGTTAGTCCTTCTCTAAAGTTTGCAGTAATTGGCGTTTCTATGATTTCACCTGAAGGTTTTGCCATTAAGCCTCTCATTCCTGCAAGCTGTCTAATTTGTGCAATACTTCCTCTGGCACCAGAGTCTGCCATCATAAATATGCTATTAAAAGAGCGTCTCTCTGTCAGTTCTTCTGGAGTAAATTCCTTACCTCTTTCTGCACCAAGTTCTTTCATCATCTCGTCAGCAACTCTTTCAGTAACATTTGCCCAAATATCTATGACTTTATTGTATCTTTCCCCCTGAGTAATCAATCCTTCAGCATACTGTCTCTGAACCTCCATTACTTGAGCTTCTGCTTCTTTAATCAGTTCAGCCTTCTTTAAAGGTATATGCATATCATCAATGCATATGGAAATACCTGACTGGGTAGCAACTTCAAAACCCAACTTTTCAAGCTTATTCAAAAATAAAACTGTATCTCTTTTACCAAAATTATAATGAATATATTCAATTAGTTTACCAAGTTCTTTTTTTGTCAGCTCTTTATTAATCATCTGAAATGGAACTCCTTCTGGAACAATCTCTCTGAATAAAATTCTGCCTACTGTAGTTTTCACAAATTCTCCGTTCAACTTTACCTTTATAGGAGCATGTTTTTCCACAGAGTTGCACTGATAGGCAAGAATGACTTCTTCAGGGTCTGAAAAAACCTTACCTGCTCCTTTTGCACCCTGTCTTTCCTTTGTAAGATAGTAAATTCCAAGAACCATATCCTGTGTTGGTACAACTATTGGTTTTCCATTAGCAGGAGAAAGAAGATTTCCAACAGACATCATCAATACTCTTGCTTCAACCTGAGCCTCATATGAAAGAGGAACATGAACTGCCATCTGATCACCATCAAAATCTGCATTAAATGCTGTACATACAAGAGGATGAAGTTTTATAGCCTTTCCTTCCACTAATACAGGATCAAATGCCTGAATTCCAAGCCTGTGAAGAGTTGGTGCACGGTTAAGCAAAACAGGATGTTCTTGAATAACCTCTTCAAGAGCGTCCCACACTTCTGAACGTTCTTGCTCAACAAGTCTTTTTGCCTGTTTTATTGTAGTTGCATATCCTTTTTCTTCAAGCTTATTAAAAACAAATGGTTTAAATAGTTCCAGCGCCATAGACTTAGGCAATCCGCATTGATGCATATCAAGTTCAGGACCAACCACAATAACTGACCTGCCAGAATAATCAACTCTTTTACCAAGAAGATTCTGCCTGAATCTTCCCTGTTTGCCCTTTATCATGTCACTGAGTGATTTAAGAGGTCTACGAGTGCCTGCTTTCAATGCTTTGGAACGTTTTGTATTATCAAAAAGCGTGTCAACTGATTCCTGAAGCATTCTTTTTTCATTTCTGATAATTACGCTCGGAGCTTTAAGTTCCATGAGTCTTTTAAGTCTGTTATTTCTGTTTATAACTCTTCTGTAAAGATCATTTAGATCCGAAGAAGCGAATCTTCCACCATCAAGAGGAACAAGAGGCCTTAATTCTGGTGGAAGCACTGGAACTATATCAAGAATCATCCATTCAGGACGATTCCCTGAATTTTTAAATGCTTCAATAACTTTAAGTCTTTTCGTAAGCTTTCTTTTAATTCCTGTAGAAGTTGCAGCTTCTATTTTTTCTTTAAGTTCTTGTGCAACTGTATCAAGATCAATTTTCTTAAGAAGTTCTCTTATAGCTTCTGCGCCCATACCTGCTTTAAATTTACTGCCGTATTGAGAAACACATTTTTTGTATTCATCTTCTGTGAGAATGTCTTTTTCCTTTAAGGGTGTATCTCCAGGATCTATAACAATATAGTCTTCATAATAAATAACTCTCTCAAGCTGTCTAACTGAAAGGTCAAGTAATAATCCCATTTTACTTGGAACTCCTCTAACAAACCATATATGTGCTACAGGAGCAGCAAGTTCAATATGCCCCATTCTTTCTCTTCTTACTTTACTCTGAATTACCTCAACTCCGCACTTGTCACATATAACACCTTTATGCTTCATCCGTTTGTATTTGCCGCATAAACACTCCCAATCTTTTGTAGGACCAAAAATTTTAGCACAAAAAAGCCCTTCAGGTTCTGGCTTAAATGTTCTATAATTAATTGTTTCAGGCTTCTTTACTTCTCCATATGACCATTCCCTTATCTTTTCAGGTGAAGCAAGCTTTATTCTTATAGCATCAAAATCTCTCGGATTTTTAGGTTTTTGAAAAAGTGAATAAATGTCTTCCATTAAGGTTTATACCCCCTATTTAAAAGTATTAAAATCATTGAACCCTTTCAACTTTTTTCTTTTTCTCCAGAAGGTCTACATCAAGACACAGACTCTGAAGTTCTTTTATTAAAACATTAAATGATTCAGGAACACCTGGTTCCAATACAGGATGTCCTTTAACAATAGCTTCATACATACGTGTTCTGCCTGTTATGTCATCACTTTTGACAGTTAAAAATTCCTGAAGCGTATATGCTGCTCCATATGCTTCAAGCGCCCATACTTCCATTTCACCAAGTCTCTGTCCTCCAAACTGTGCCTTTCCTCCAAGAGGTTGTTGTGTTACCAGAGAATAAGGACCTATAGAACGAGCATGAATTTTGTCTGCAACAAGATGATGTAGCTTAAGCATATACATATATCCAACTGTTACAGGTCTTTCAAAAGGTTCTCCGGTTCTTCCATCATAAAGAGTTACCTGTCCTGTTGTTGTATATCCAGCTTTTTTAAACATTTCCTTTATTTCATCCTCTTTGGCACCTTCAAAAACAGGACTTGCAACATAAAGGCCTAAAGCCTTTGCAGCAAGACCTAAATGAGTCTCAAGAATCTGTCCTACATTCATTCTTGAAGGAACTCCCAAAGGATTAAGCACTATATCAACAGGTGTTCCATCTTCAAGATATGGCATATCCTCTTCAGGTAAAATCATGGAGACAACGCCCTTATTTCCATGTCTACCTGCCATTTTGTCTCCGACCTGTATTTTTCTCTTCATAGCAATGTAAACTTTAACTATTTGGTTAACGCCTGGTGGAAGTTCATCTCCTTTTTTTATTCTTTCAATTTTTTCATTATACTTGGCGTAAATCTGTTTAATATTCTGCTCTACCTCCTTGTTAACTCTACTTACTTCTGCTTTAACATCAGGGTCTTCCACTTTAAGTTTAAGCAATTGGTTTACATCAAGAAGATTAACAACTTTTTCTGTAAGTGCTTTTCCTTTAGGACATATTATTTTTTCA
>FMJZ01000583.1_pt1 | contig 16323 bp, 15 predicted proteins | sample 1987881 | NCBI WGS metagenome assembly FMJZ01 (sample SAMEA4378227, study PRJEB15110) | soil metagenome | biome: soil; feature: Field; material: Soil | place: India | collected 2015-03-11 | depth 0 m | reverse complement strand
AGTGGCGGAACTGGCAGACGCGCACGACTCAAAATCGTGTGGGCTTCGCCCATGTGGGTTCGATCCCCACCTTCGGCACCTCCTTCGATGGGGAAGTAGCCTCTGCCCAGGCAGGACGGGTTGCCGTCAGGGCGCGACTCGCGCCGCTCAGACGTGGGCGGCGGGGGCTTGTGCATTTTCCCATGCGCGCGAGACCACCTTAGGTTGGTCGCGCGTTTTTTATTGCAACGAGCCGCCGACAAGGAACGTATTGGTGCAACATCCATTCTGCGTTATGATAAAGGCAGAGGAGGTTGCCTATGCCTACGCTAAATGATATTCTGGCCATCATCCTGGGTGGCGGACGCGGACAGCGTCTCTATCCTCTGACCCGCCTGCGCTCTAAACCGGCAGTGCCTATCGCCGGCAAATACCGATTGGTAGATATCCCCATCAGCAATTGCATCAACTCGGGAATCTACCGCATCGCCGTGTTGACGCAGTTTAATTCCCATTCGCTCAACCGCCATGTTACACAGACCTATCAGTTCGACCGCTTCCATGCCGGCTGGGTGCAAATCTTCGCCGCGCAACAGACGCCCGACTCGGCAGATTGGTATCAGGGCACGGCCGATGCCGTCCGCAAGCAATTGTTCCCGATCAGGGCCACCCACGCGGACTATGTGCTGATTCTGGCCGGAGACCACCTCTACCGCATGGATTATAGCCTGATGGCTGTGTTTCATTGGGAACGAAAAGCGGATGTAACCGTGGCCGTACAACCGGTCGGCTGGGAAGACGCGTCGCGCTTTGGAATCCTGAAGCGCGACGCGAACGGCCGCATTACGGCCTTTGTCGAAAAGCCATCGGAACCTGAAATACAAAGACAATTCGTCAGTCGCGAGGACGCTTCGCGTCCCTTGCTTGCCTCCATGGGGATTTACCTTTTCAATACGAACGTACTGGTAGACATCCTGACTCAATATCCGGACTTTGACGATTTCGGCGCGGATGTCATCCCTCACGCCGTAGGCACGTGCGCCGTCTATGGCTTTGAGTTCAACGGATACTGGCAGGATATTGGGACAATTCGCTCTTTTTACGAAACCAACCTGGCGCTGGCTTCCCCGACCCCACCGTTCAACTTTTATGATTCAGAGAACCCTATCTATACACATGCCCGCTTCTTGCCCGGCTCAATCGTCGAGGACAGTATCCTGAAGAACGTACTCCTAGCCGAAGGTTGCCGCATCCAAGGATCAGAAATCCGCGACTCGGTAATCGGCGTGCGCAGCGTGATCGGCCCCGGAGTCAAAATCAAGAACAGCGTCTTGATGGGATCGGACTACTACACGAACGAAGCAACCTCATCCGAATCGTCTTTGTTGCCGCTCGGCATTGGCGCGAACAGCATTATCGAAGGTGCTATCATTGACAAGAACGCACGCATCGGCGCAAACGTGGTCATTCGCTCTTTCCCGCCCGGAACCGACATGATAACCACCTCCTGGGTAGTCAAGGATGGCATCGTCGTTATCCCGAAGGATACGGTTCTCCCGGCCGGGACACATATCGAACCGGGAAAGGTTTAACTTCCGAGGCAACGTCATCCTGGGTCCACGAATCCGCTCATTCAAGTCAACGTGACCGGCCGGGCACACGCGCTCTGCCTCTATCTCGCAGTTCCCCATAGCCTGCCCTTGCCAGGCGCCTCCTTTCTCGCGCCGGGGAGTGCAAGTGTACTTTTGCAAAGCCACCGGCCTATTCTCACACAAGGCAAACGTTAGGGCGCCAACCAGTGCAGCCCAAGGCAACCATTTCTTGAATGCGGAGACTCATCACCCTATGAACAAAGAACGAGCACTTCGCCACAATAACCTTATACCCGAATCGAAACCCTGGCACGCGCTTTCTCCCCAGGAAGTATTGACTCACCTGAAAGTGCGAGAGGAGGGCCTGAGCGGTCAAGAGGCGGCTGTCCGATTGCAATAGTATGGCCCCAATCAACTGGTAGAGCAAGAACGTAGCATGTTCTGGAAAATGCTTTGGGGGCAAATCAATAGTTTCGTTATCTGGTTGCTCATCGCCGCCGCATTGATTTCCGCCCTGATTGGATGGAATGAATATCGTTATACTGGCCAGACGTCGGAATTCATCGAGGCCGCGGCCATCTTGGCAATCGTCATTTTGAATGCGACACTGGGCATCATTCAGGAGCATCGCGCGGAGGCGGCGCTGGTTGCGCTCAAAAAACTGGCCACCCCCGAAGCCCATGTCCTACGCGATGGGCATCGCGTCACTATTCTAGCACGCGATCTCGTCCCCGGCGATATCGTCTTTCTGGAAGCCGGCAACTACGTTCCAGCCGATGTACGTCTCCTGGAGGCCGTCAATTTGCGAATAGAGGAAGCCTCGCTTACCGGCGAATCGCTGCCGGTACAAAAGAACGCGGCCACCATACTGGATAAGAACGTCCCCATTGGCGACCGCCGTAACACTGCCCTTATGGGCACGCTGGTCGCCTATGGACGCGGGCGCGGCGTGGTCACGGCTACCGGCATGCGCACCCAACTCGGCCTCATCGCTACAATGCTCCAATCCATAGACGAAGAAGAGACCCCTCTCCAGCGCCGCCTTGAACAACTGGGAAAGGCGCTTTCGATTGGAGCGCTCATGCTCGTTGCCATTGTCTTTGTCGCCGCGCTGTCGCATAACACCGCGATTGGCGAACTGCTTACCGATCCTGTGGCTTACCTCAAAACCTACTCCAGAGAGGTCACCGATGTGTTCATCATCGCTGTCAGTCTGGCCATTGCAGCCGTGCCCGAAGGACTGCCCGCCGTAGTCACCATCAGCCTAGCCTTAGGCATGGCCGAGATGGTACGACGTCATGCCTTGATTCGCCGTCTGACCTCCGTCGAGACTCTCGGCTCCGCCACCGTCATCTGTTCCGACAAGACCGGCACGATAACCCAGAACGAGATGACCGTCACGCGACTCTGGGTGGATGGCACCTTCCTCGACATTACCGGTGCAGGCTACACGCCGCACGGCGACTTTCTGAAGAATGGGCAAAAAGTGCATATTCGCGACTACCCCGCCGCTTTGACCGCCCTCTGGCTGGGGGTCCTGAACAACGACGCCGAGCTCGAAATCACCGGTGAACGCGAACAGGAAAACACATATCGCATCGTTGGCGACCTGACGGAAGGCGCATTGCTGATAGCCGCTGCCAAAGCCGGGGCTTTCCCCATCGAAATCAAGGAGGCCTATCCGCGCGAGAGCGAGGTACCCTTCGACTCGGAACGCAAACGGATGATCACCGTACACGATGTCAAACAGCCCCACGCGGACGATATCTCCTTCTTCTACGATAGCCAATATCAGGGTTGGGATATCATCGCCGTCAAAGGAGCGCCGGACGTCATCCTGCCTCTGTGTACGCGATACCAAAGCATGGACGACCAACCTCGTCCGTTGGACGAAGCCACGCGTCAACGAATCCGGGACGCCAACGATGCCATGACCCAAGACGCCTTGCGCGTGCTGGCCGTCGCCTATCGCCTGGAACACAATGTCCCCGACCTGGAACCCGACATCAATTACTTGGAACATGACTTGGTCTTCGTTGGCCTGATCGGGATGATTGACCCGCTACGTCCGGAAGTGAAACCTGCGCTGGAAAAAGCAACGCAGGCGGGCATCCGTACCCTGATGATTATCGGCGATTATCCCAACACCGCCCGCGCCATCGCCCAGGTCATCAACTTGCTACGGCCGAACCACAAAGTGCTCACAGGCGCTGACCTGGGCCGTTTGAGCGACGAGGCGCTACGCAACGAGATCCGCGAGACCGACGTGTTCGCGCGCATCTCCCCCGAGCACAAAATGCGTATCGTGGACGCTTTGCAGGCCAATGGCGAAGTGGTTGCCATGACCGGTGATGGCCTCAATGACGCGCCGGCCATCAAACGCGCGGATATCGGAATCGCTATGGGCATTACAGGCGCCGACGTCGCCAAAGAGACCGCCGACATGGTGCTGACCGACGACAACTATGCGAGCATCATCGCCGCCGTGGAACAAGGGCGTACTATTTACAGCAACATCCGCAAATTCGTGTTCTTCCTGCTTTCCTCGAACCTTGCCGAAATCCTGATCCTCTTCCTGGCAACGCTGGCCGGCTTACCGACCCCGCTGACCGCCGTTCAATTGCTCTGGTTGAACTTGATTACGGATGGCGCGCCTGCCCTGGCCCTAGCCATGGAAAAAGGCGACCCGGACATCATGAAACAAAAACCCCGCCCGCGCCGTGAATCCATCGTCAACCGCACGACGGGAATCGGATTAGCCATCCAGACCGTTGCTCAAGCGTCGGTTGTCCTGTTAGTATTTGAATTGGGCTTGCTCTGGAATCGGGAGAGCGGCGCAGTGATACCGGTAGGGATGAATCCCATTGTCTATGTGTTACAACACGACTGGCGCGGCGTGGACGTCCAGGCTGCTGAGACGATGGCCTTTGTCACCCTTTCGCTGTGCGAACTCTTCCGCGCCTATACCGTGCGTTCCGAACGCGCCTCGGTGTTCCAGATCGGCGTCTTTGCCAACAAATGGATGCAATACGCGGTCGCCTTCTCTATCACTTTGCTGCTTCTGGCGTGCAACGTTCCCTTCCTGCAGCCTATTTTCAACACTCACTTCCTGAGCGGACAAGAATGGCTCGTGGCCATCGGCTTGGCGCCGCTTCCCGCGCTTATCGAAGAAATCACCAAATTCTTCTTGCGCCTCTCTTCTTCTCACCGTTCCAACCAGATGGTAACCGGGCCGTCGTTGTGAATCTCGACCAGCATATGTGCAGCAAAGATGCCACTTTGGGTTGGGACACCCTGCGCCCGTAGACACTCGGTGAATTTCTCTACCAGCGGCGCGGCGATCTCCGGCCGGGCCGCGTCGGAAAACGAAGGACGACGACCCTTGCGCACATCGCCGTAGAGGGTAAACTGCGAGATGACCAGCGCCTCGCCGCCCACATCCAGCAGTGAAAGGTTGAACTTGCTCTCGGCATCCTCGAAGATGCGCAGCTGAGCGACCTTCTCTGCCAGAAAGCGCGCCTGTTCTTCCGTATCCCCTTGACCAATGCCGAGAAAGATAACCAGGCCGCGCCCAATCGAGGCTACGACCCGGCCATCTACACGTACACTGCCCTGAAGCACCCGCTGCACCAGCACGCGCATTCTTTGCCTTCCCTTATCCACGTTTGCTTATGGCAACTGCATGGCCGCGCGTACTTCCTCCATCGTTTTCTCGGCAATGGCCCGTGCCCGTCTTGCACCGTCTTCCAGCGTAGCGTGAACGAAATCGGCTTTGGCCGCTAGTTCCGCGCGCCGAGCGCGGAAGGGCGTCAGGGCGCGATTCAGATTCTCGGCAAAGCGCTGCTTGCACTCCACACAACCGATTCCCGCGCGGCGACATTCCACGTTAATCATCGCCACTTCCTCTGCCGGCGAAAAGACCTTGTGCAGCGAGAAGACGTTGCACACATCAGGATTGCCCGGATCGGCCCGGCGGATGCGCGCCGGGTCGGTGACCATCATCATGACTCGTTCGCGCGTCTCTTCCGGCGTCGCCGCAATCTCAATATGATTGTTCAGACTCTTGCTCATCTTCTCTTTGCCGTCAATGCCGAGAACCTTCGGGAATTCGGTCGTCTTCATCTGCGGCTCAATCAGAACGTTGGTGCGGTAACGGTAGTTGAACGAGCGAACGACCTCGCGCGTGAACTCAAGATGAGGCGCTTGGTCAATCCCCACCGGCACTACGCTGGTCTGATAGAGCACGATATCGGCTGCCATCAACACAGGATAGCCGACCAGGCCGTAATTGACATTGTTGGGTTGCTGGCGCGCCTTTTCCTTGAACGTCGGCAAATCGGTCAGTTTCCCGAGCGGCGTGACCATGGAGAGCAGCAAATGGAGCTCGGTGACGAGCGGCACGTGGGACTGAACGAAGAGTATCGTCTCCTCTGGGCGGATCCCGGCAGCCAATAAATCCAGCGCCATTTCGTAGGTGTTCTGGCGCAATTCCGACGTATCTTCCAACGTGGTCAGCGCGTGCAGGTCCACAATACAGTAAATGCACTCGTATTCATCCTGCAACGCCACGTAGTTCTGGATAGCGCCCAGATAGTTGCCCAAATGTGCACGACCGGTAGGACGAATGCCAGAAAAAACACGACCTTTCTTTGCGGACACGGTTAACCTCACACGACCAAAGGTGATGGCACTATTTTAGCACTTTTTTGCGATCTATTACGACAACACTCGCTCAGAACGCTTCTTGCTCTGGAATACCATGGAGGAAGCAATGACGTTCACGATGAAAGAAATCATAAACAGCACAATACCGATAAAAAAGAGGACATGGTAGTGGGTGCTCCCTTTGGCGACCTCGCCCATTTCGGCAGCAATGGTAGCCGTCATGGTGCGCACAGGCTTGAAGAGCGAAGTGAGCGCGATGGCGACGACCGGCGCGTTGCCGGTAACCATCATCACGGTCATTGTCTCGCCAATGGCACGGCCTAGGCCAAGCATGACCGCCGTCAGTACGCCGGAGCGCGCGGCAGGAAGCGTCACACGCCAGATAGTCTGCCAGCGTGTGGCGCCCAGAGCCAATGCGCCCTCTCGATATGATTGCGGCACGGCATCAAGAGCATCCTCCGAAATAGAGACAATGGTCGGGATAGCAATTCCGCCCAACAAGATAGAACCGGCCAGCGCGGTCAGGCCGGTCGGAAGATTCAAAGCAGTCCGCAGGTAGGGAGCCAGAATCAGGATACCGAGAAAGCCTAATAACACCGAGGGCAAGCCACCCAACACTTCGATCAGCGGTTTGAGAACGCCGCGCAACCAGCGGGGGGCTACTTCGGACATAAACACCGCCGTTCCAATCCCAAACGGCACGGCAACGACCATGGCGCCCAGCGTCACGATCAACGAGCCGGTGATGAGAGGTGCTATGCCGAAATGTTCTTCAATGGGATACCAGCGCAGGCTCAAGAGATTGGAAAGCGAGGTCTCGCTCAACGCCGGTAGCCCTTCCTGCAAGAGAAAGTAGAAAATCAAGATAACGAAAAGAATGGCCGAGTAACCGCACGTTTTGATAAAAGCCGCGATGAGCGTTTCGCGCCAATCCGGCGTCGGCGTTGTTCTCCTTTCAGAGGCCATACGATCTCCTCAAGTCGTTACGATCTCTCTCAACGTCCAGAAATCGCCACAGGGACGAAGCCTAGTTCCGCCACAATCTCTTGCGCTTCCGGGGAAAGAATCCAGCTCAAGTAATCCAAAACAAAGTTGGTTGGCTGCCCTGGCGTGTACATGTACAGGTCGCGCGCAATCGGGTAACTTCCATCGTTGACCGTTTCAATCGAGGGCAATACATAGGGTTCGCCCTCGGCGCGAGCAATCGCAAGGGTCTTCAGGTCTGGCGGCACATACCCGAGTCCGTCATATCCGATCGCGTTCGGGTTCTGACGGATTTCATGCACAATGCCTTCCGAGGATGGCAACAAGAGGGTATCCATGGCAAAGAGGGTATGACTATTCTTATCGCCCAGACGCAACACGGTTTCCAAAAAGTACACATGTGTTCCGGAGTTGGTCTCGCGCGAGAGGCGCACGATAGGGCGATTCTCGCCGCCGACTTCTGCCCAGTTATTGATCTTTCCGCTGTAAATATCGGAAACCTGTTGCAACGTCAGACGGGACACCGGATTCTCCGGATGAACGATGACGGCGATAGCATCCCGCGCGATGACGAATTCCGCCGGCTTAATGCCGTTCGCCTGCGCCTCCGCCAGTTCTTCCGGCTTGATACGCCGTGAGGCGTTGGCGATGTGAACCGTCCCATTGATGAGCGCGGCAATGCCCGTACCCGATCCGCCGCCGCTGACGGAGATTCGCACCTCCGGGTGTTCCTCCTGATAACGTTCCGCCCATGCCAGCGCCAGGTTGACCAACGTATCCGATCCCTTGTTCTCAATGTAAAAGGAAGTCGCCCGCGTCACCACATCCGTTGACGCAGCGTCGCCGCAGGACGTCAACAGAAAAAACGCCAGAAGAAAGGGCACAACACAGGTGGAACGCATCGGCCAAATTATAAACGATAACGTGCCCAAATCGGGTACAATAACCCCTGTGAACGCCGACCCTGTCTTTTCCATCCGCGACCTCAACTTCTATTACGGCCTCAAACCGGCTTTGCTCAACGTCAATATGGACATCTTGCCCAGAAAGGTGACAGCCCTGATTGGGCCATCCGGCTGTGGCAAGTCCACGTTCTTGCGCTGTTTGAATCGGATGAACGATCTTCTCCATGGCACTCGCGTCGAGGGGCAGGTTTTCCTGAAAGGCCGCGATATCTACGCGTCGGATTACAACGTGACCGAGTTACGCCAACGCGTGGGAATGGTCTTCCAGAAGCCGAATCCGTTCCCCCAGTCCATCTACGACAACGTCGCGTTTGGTCCGCGCGTCCTGGGCATGGTGCGCACGCAATCCGAGTTGGATTCTATCGTGGAACAAAGCTTGCGCGCGGCCGCGCTATGGGAGGAAGTCAAAGACAAATTAAAACAGAACGCCCTTGGATTCTCACTCGGCCAGCAACAACGGATTTGCATTGCGCGCGCCATCGCTGCCAAACCTCAGGTCATCTTGTTCGATGAATCCACCTCTGCCCTTGACCCGATTGCCACAGGCCAAATCGAAGATCTGATTGCCGAGCTCAAGCGCGACTACACCATCGTCATTGTCACCCACAACATGCAGCAGGCTGGCCGCGTTTCGGATGACACCGGCCTCTTCTGGTTGGGGGAATTGGTGGAGTTCGAGACCACCGAAAAACTGTTCACCCGCCCCTCCCACGCACTGACAGAGGCCTACCTGACCGGGAAGATGGGGTGATCATAGCCATCCGGATCCGGTCGTTGAATAAGCCATTCATTATGCCGTAAGTGGAGCAGCCTAGCGCTCCGGCAACGTCTCAAAAGTACATTGGACGGCGTGTCCATACAATTCGGATTTGAGGGCGAAGGAGTCGAGCATGCACTCAAGCGGTATCGGCGATATGGCCCTATAGAACAACTGTGCGCGCACACCTATCGGAGTTTCTTCTTGACGTTTCTCCCGCCTCGGCATTATACTTCGGACAAGAATCGTCTGGAAGCCAAAGCAGCGTGCACGGGGCCCAGGAATCGTTTCGATTTTGCGAAAGAGGTTCTCTTGCTTCGCTCGGGGTGTAGCGCAGATGGTTAGCGCGCCACGTTTGGGACGTGGAGGTCGGCGGTTCGAAGCCGCCCACCCCGACAGAAATCGTCCCTCATTCGGCCAAAGGGGGACCATCCTCACAGCCCATATCAGGTATACGAGAGCAGCACTGTCTGGCGCCGTGTTCTCGTTAAGTCTGCGAAATCCTTTCCAAAGGTCACACCCGCCTCATGGTATAATCGGCATCGCCGTCTCCCCCTATGGAGTGTCATGATGGACTTCCAGACTTATCAAGCTCGCTCCCGGCGTACTGCTCAATACCCAATCATCGGCCACGCTGTGGTCTATCCTACTCTGGGCCTGGCCAATGAGGCCGGTGAAGTTGCCGGGAAAATCAAAAAAATCTTTCGCGATAAAGGCGGCGGGCTCAGTGAGGCTGATCAGCAGGCGCTTAAAAGTGAGTTAGGAGACGTGCTGTGGTACCTTGCTCAAATGTGCACGGAACTCGGTCTATCACTCGATGAGGTAGCAGAAAGCAATCTATCCAAACTGACCTCCCGCCTGGAACGTGGGCAGATTGGCGGCGAGGGCGATGAGCGATGACATGCCGAATTCGTCATCGTAACTTTCCGACTACGCCACGCTAATTCGTATGAACCGAACCTTGCTGCCCTGAACTACGCGTGGCATTTCGTTTCTCTACTCTTGGAACAGGAGCAAACGATGAGCAAAAAGAAAATCCGTGTCGCGATTATCGGTGTTGGCAACTGTGCCTCTTCTCTGGTACAGGGAGTGCATTTCTACAAGGATGCCCCCGAAAATGCTTCCATCCCTGGCTTGATGCATGTCAATCTGGGAGGCTATCACATCCGTGATATTGAATTTACGCTAGGAATTGACATCAATGCCACGAAGGTTGGCAAGGATCTCTCGGAGGCGATCTTTGCCGAACCGAATAACACCTACAAGTTCTGTGATGTGCCAAAATTAAACGCGCCGGTCGTGCGCGGCATGACCCACGATGGCCTGGGGAAGTACCTTACCCAGGTGATTCAGAAAGCGCCGGGACCGACTGCCGACATCGTCGGTCTGCTTAAAGAGACCAAAACGGATGTCGTCGTCTCCTATTTGCCCGTCGGTTCTGAGATGGCAACGAAATGGTATGTGGAACAGGTCTTGGAGGCCGGTTGCGCGTTCATCAATGCGATTCCGGTCTTCATTGCCTCATCGGAATACTGGGCGCGTCGCTTCCGTGAGCGCGGCTTGCCCATCATTGGCGATGACATCAAAAGTCAGGTGGGAGCGACGATTCTACACCGTGTGTTGACCAGCCTCTTCGTGGATCGCGGTGTACGCGTTGACCGTACCTACCAACTCAATTTCGGCGGCAATACCGACTTCCTGAACATGCTGGAACGCGAACGTCTGGAGTCAAAGAAGATCTCCAAGACGAATGCCGTGACTTCCATGTTGCCCTATGAATTGCCCGAGGAGGATGTCCATGTCGGCCCATCCGATTATGTGCCCTGGCTGACCGATCGCAAGTGGTGTTACCTTCGCCTCGAGGGAACGACCTTCGGCGAGGTGCCGCTTAACGTAGAAGTTAAACTGGAAGTCTGGGATTCGCCCAACTCGGCGGGCGTGGTGATTGACGCCATCCGTTGCGCCAAGTTAGCACTTGATCGCGGTTTAGCAGGACCACTGATTGGCCCCTCCGCCTACTTCATGAAGACGCCGCCAAAACAGTTTCGCGACGATGTCGCGCGTGCCATGACGGAGGCCTTTATTCGCGGCGAGAATCCGCAATAGTTCTAGCGGCGTGGATGCCTATGCGGTCCCTGTGCTGCCGCGGCTTAGCTTTCCTAACCTGGTCGCTGATTTTTGCGGTACTTTATGCCCAATCCCCTCTGTACACATCCAATCAACACCAGTATTTCCTGCATGGTCTGGCGCGCGCCGGTTACGGCTATCTGGATCAAGACTGGTTAGCAAACACACGGGATCCGACGCCCGTGTTCAGCCTGTTGGTCTGGCTGACTTATTCTCTTGTTCACGCCGACTGGCCCTTTTATCTCTGGTACGCCCTTCTGATGGGGGTCTACCTCGGTAGCATTCATTGCTTGGTGAACGATCTGTTCTTGCTTCGCCGTTCGCCCACGCGCTCGCTTGCTTTTCTTGCGTGTTTCTTCCTTTCTCACTCGGCTGCTCTGCGTTTCGTGTTTTCGCGTTTGCTTGGCCATCAGGCAACCTTTCTCTTGGAAGGGGGACTGGCCGGTCAGCGCTTGCTGGGGCAAGTATTTCAGCCAAGCACCTTTGGCGTGTTTCTGGTACTCTCCCTCTGTCTCTTTATGCGGGGGAAGACCTATCTTGCCGTCCTTCCGTTGGCTGTGGCAGTGTATTTCCATCCCACCTATCTGCTGAGCGGCGCGATGTTGACCGGCGCCTACTTGGTTTTACTCTATCGGAAAGAGAAAAGCATCAGAGTCCCTCTGCGCTTTGGTCTGCTGACCCTTGTGGCGGTTCTGCCGGTGGTCATCTACGTGTTCTGGGCATTCGGTTCGGCAGAAGACAGCGTGACTCGACACGCGCAGGAAATCCTCGTACACGTACGCATTCCAACGCACGCCGTCGTTTCGGCTTGGTTCGATTGGAGCGCGGGGATTCAGATCGCATGGATTGTTCTGGCAGCGGCCCTCGTACGTCGTACGCGCCTGTTCCCCATCTACCTGATTCTCTCCCTCGAGGCTGCGCTTTTGACCGGAGTCCAAGCTCTCACTGGCCACCTAGCCCTGGCGTTGCTGTTTCCCTGGCGCATCTCGGCTATTCTTGTTCCGCTGAGTACCGCGCTGATCGGAGGCTGGTTAGTAAACCGTCCGTTACCCTATAGCGAGCGCTTCGCGTGTTTACCGCGTCTCGGCCGCGCCGGCGCTCTCGTCTTGATTCTCTCCCTGATGGCTATCGGCGCCGCGCGTTTTTCTCTAGAGCGTCAACGTCAACAGGCCGATCCTGCCCGTCCGCTGCTAGAATACGTTGCAGACAATAAGGCAAGGAATGACCTGTACTTGACCCCCCTGTCTATGGAAGAATTCCGCCTTGCGACCGGCGCGCCCATCTTGGCCGACTTCAAGGCTATTCCCTACCAACCAGATGAGGTGATCGAATGGTATCGCCGTGTGCGCCTGATTGACTGGTTCTACCATACCCAGAATCAATGCGATTTCCTTCCCGACTTACAGGCCGAAGGCGTGACACATGTTGTGTTGCCGGCGAAACGATTCCAATGGGCTTGTCCTTCGTTTTCTGTGCTCTATCAGGATGATTCCTTTGCCCTATATCAGGTGACGCCATGAAATCAGCTCCTCGCTCTTTGCTCACGCTTGCGATTCTGTTGACCGCTTGCGCCCGGGAACGAAGCGAGACGAGACTCACCCCAACCGATCAGGCCCTTGCCCTCCCTCGCGCGACGATCAGCCCTACTCCAACGTCCACCGTCACGGCTTCCCCTTCCCCAACCATCCGCCCCACGCCTCCCCCCCTGCCGCCTATCTTCCAGACCAATCGCCTTCACCCGTTGGATACGCCCCATACCTATTTAGGGGATACCTGCGCGTACCTGCGCGATAAGTGGCAGAGCGATCACAGCACGCCGGGCACCATCGTCATGGTCATCATGTTCCACTCCATCGGCACAACCACCAGCGGGAATCAGATCGCAGAGACGGATTTTCACGCGCTGATGCAGGCATTGTACGGATATGGATTCAAGGCAATTACCACCGCGCAACTGATAGATTTTCTGGAACACAACGCGGCTATCCCCTCGCGTTCGGTGTTGTTGGTAGTGGACGATCGCCGGTATCGCCAGTATTTCGACACCTACTTCCGCCCCTATTATGAACGCTTTGGCTGGCCGGTCGTCAATGCTTGGATCAGCACGCCTCAGAATACGGAGGCTCTCTGGCAACAACAAGTGGACCTGGCGCGTGAAGGGTGGGTAGATCATCAGGCGCACGGCGTGGTTCATAATATCCCTATTACGGAAGCAAGCTCCGATGATTTCGTTCTGAACGAATTGCAGGGTTCCGTGAATGCTTTCCTGCGGCACTTCGGAAAGCGTCCACTGGCGTTCGTCTGGCCCGGCGGTGGTTTCTCGCGCCGCGCGGCGGAACTGGCCCGCCAAAGTGGGTATCGCCTCGGATTTACCATCAATCCACGCGGTCCTTTAATGTTCAACTGGGTCCCGTTGGCGGATGCTTCCGATCCAGAGCGACCCTATTTCCTGCCGGAAGGATCGGTCGGCGATCCCCTTATGGTCTTACCTCGCTACTGGGCGACGGATGCTCTCTCTCATCTGGAAAACGTGGTGCAAATCGGCTATGAGGCAGCAGAGTATGCCGAGCAACAAAAATCTATCGAAATGGCTTACTACGCCTCGGCTTGTGAGCTGACCTATGGCCCCATTCGATAAAGGCGAAGGGTATGTCATGAAGAGGAAGCGTCCAGAAGTCTATCCGACATAGGACTTTGCGGCTTGCCAATTCCCACCAGGCGACAAACAACCATGAACAGGGAGCAACGCCATCGTATCGCTTGTGGTGGTTCTCCTACCACGGGGAGTACATTGTCAGAAACCACCGCTTTGGTGTATACTCCTTGTATCCCGCTTTCCGGAGGACAACGATGAAACGCGCAGTCAGCATCAGCCTGGGGTCGTCAAAGCGCAACAAGGCAGTCACCATCAAATTGCTAGGTGAAGAAATCAGCATCGAACGCATTGGCACGGATGGCGACATGGAAGCCGCGGCGCTCCTATATCAAGAGCTAGACGGCAAGGTGGACGCCTTTGGTGTCGGCGGCGCAGACCTGGGGTTGATGGTAGATGATAAATGGTATCCGCTGTACTCTGTGCGGCCGATGGTGCGCTATGTTAAGAAAACCCCCCTTGTGGATGGCGCCGGTCTGAAAACGACTCTGGAGCGTAAGGTTGCCTCTTTTCTCGAGAGCCATCTCAAGGAATACCTTGACGCCCGCGGACGTAAAGCCTTCATCATGACCGGCACCGATCGGTGGGGGCTGACGGCCAGTTTTACCGAAGCCGGTTACGAGTGCATTTTCGGCGACCTGATGTTCTCACTCGGCATCCCTATCCCCCTGCGGAATCCAAAACAGCTGAAAATCCTGGCCGCTATTCTCATGCCAATTGCCGGACGTTTGCCCTTCGCATGGGTGTATCCGACCGGCGAAAAACAGGAGGAGCGTAAACCAAAACATGCCAAGATTTTCCATTGGGCTACAGTAGTGGCAGGAGATTGTCACTACATCAAACGGTATATGCCGGATGATATGCAAGGCAAAATTGTGGTCACCAATACCACCACGCCGGAAGATGTGGCCCTTTTCCGCCGTTGTGGTGTGAAGTATCTCGTTACGACCACGCCGGTGCTGGAAGGTCGTTCCTTCGGGACGAACATGATGGAGGCCGCTCTGATTGCCGTCTCTGGCAAGGGGCGTGTGCTGACCCAGGAGGAGTACGATTCGTTGTTGCGACAGATCGGCTTTGAACCGACCTTGCAAGAGTTGGGAGGGGAATAGCAAAGGAATGGCGAAAGGAGCAAGGTTAAGGCAAAACCACAATGAACAGGTAATAAGGAGGATAAGTGTAATGGAGGCAATTGTCACCGCCGGCGGAATTCCATTGCCCGAGGACCCCTTGTACATAGAAACGCGAGGCCGTCCCAAGGCATTGCTGGACATTGCCGGCAAACCGATGGTCCAATGGGTTCTGGATGCGCTCTCTGAGGCGCAGATGGTGGAAAGGGTTGTGCTAGTCGGGCTTACGGAGAAAAGCGGGCTGACATGCCGCAAACCGATCACGTTCATCCCCAATCAGGGAAAGATGTTAGACAACCTACGCGCCGCAGCCGCAGAGGTGTTGCGGCAGAACAAAAAAGCCAAACACGCGCTGATTGTCTCTTCGGACATTCCGGCGATTACCGGCGAAATGGTAGACTGGCTGGTACGTACAGCCATGGAGACAGACGAGGATGTGTACTATAACGTGATTCCACGCCAGGTCATGGAAGCGCGCTTTCCCGGCGCAAAGCGAACCTGGACACGCCTGGCGGATATGGAAGTGTGCGGCGGCGATATGAACGTGGGACGATTGAGTCTCCTCACGCGCAAGGACGCGGACTTTTGGGAGAAAATCACCGGCGCGCGCAAAAGCCCTCTCCGCCAGGCCGCGTTGATTGGCCTGGATACCCTATTCCTTCTACTGTTCCGCAAACTGACTCTAGCGCAAGCTGTCGAAAAAGTGACCAAGCGGTTGCATATCAGCGGACGTGCGCTCGTTTGCCCCTACGCGGAGATCGGTATGGACGTGGACAAACCCGTCCAGCTGGAAATCCTGCGCCAGGATTTAAAGAAACGAGTGAGCGCCAGCCGGCGCGCCGCACGTAAAACGGCGAATTCCCCTTCGCCATAGTCAAGCCTATGGATATGGAACGCTTTATGGAATGGGATGGCCGCGCTTCGGCGCGCCTGCGCATCGCAGAGCGCCCCGGTGTTCTGCGCACCCTGGCGATTGTGCTGGCGCATTCGGGAGATTCTTGGTTCTGGTGGGCAGGGCTGGCTTTGCTTTGGTGGCTGGGTGACGCCTTCTGGCGTTCCTGGGCGGCGACGGTGATGATCAGCATCGTTGCACTGGCGCTCATCGTCCTGCCTGTCAAATTTCTTGTCCGCCGCCCCCGACCAGCGGGAGAATGGGGAACAATCTATCGGGCTACGGATCCACATTCCTTTCCTTCCGGTCACGCCGCGCGCGTCCTTCTGATTGCCATGCTGGCAACCGCGCTCGGCCCTTGGTGGCTGACCATTCTACTCTGGATTTGGGCGCCGGGCGTCGCGCTGGCGCGAGTCGCCATGGGCGTTCATTACCTCTCCGACATTCTGGGCGGAGCAATGCTGGGAATCCTGGCCGGCGTAGCAGTGTTGTCCATGATCGCCTAGATCGAGCAAAACGGCAAACATCGCTCTTGTTCCTTAGGAGTAAACCTGGCGGTCAGAACCAGCTTTTGCTTTTTTT
>FMJZ01001086.1_pt1 | contig 16332 bp, 12 predicted proteins | sample 1987881 | NCBI WGS metagenome assembly FMJZ01 (sample SAMEA4378227, study PRJEB15110) | soil metagenome | biome: soil; feature: Field; material: Soil | place: India | collected 2015-03-11 | depth 0 m | reverse complement strand
ATTAAATACACAAGTTTTTTTTTGGGGCAGTGGCTCAGAGGGAGAGCGCATCCTTCGCAAGGATGAGGTCGCGGGTTCAAATCCCGTCTGCTCCACCAATATTTTTTATCTCATTTATTAAACTTTTTATAAATTTTAACTTTTTGATATAAGACTCAACTCTTTCTTTTTGTTCATTATCCTTAATTATATATTGGTAGTTATCAGGAAAATAATTTTTTATATCATCATCAGATATTTGAATATCTTTTGAAAGTAAACTTAAAATAATGTCAAGTTTTATTTGATCTTGAGAACTTTTATCAAAACTTTCTTTTAGATCTTCAAAAGACTCATTCCTTGCTTTAAGAAAATCTTCAAGAGTTATACCACTTTTCAAAAGTTCTTCTTTAAGGTGCTCGATCCTATGATTTGTTTCGTCATCAATATAAGTTTTAGGAACATAAAAATCATTTGTTTCTGTTAACTTTTTATTTATATAAGATTCAATAAATTCATCACTAAATCTCTCTTTAATAATTGTGTTCTTAACTTTCTCTTTAAATTCATCCAGATTTGAAACATCAAAATCTTTAAAAAATTTTTCATCTAATTCAGGATATTTTGGAGTTTTTATCTCAATAATTTCGATCTCTAATTTATTTCCTTGAATTTCGATTTCTTTTTTATCACCAATTTTCATTCCTAAAACATATCCTTCAAACAAATTTTTACCTTCTCCAACAATAAAAGAAGTTTCTTTTTCCTCAATGTTGTCTAAAAATTTATATTTTAAAATTACATAATTCCATTTTTCAATAATACCTTCTTTCGGAATAAACTCTTTCATCTCTTCCTTGATAAGGTTAATTCTTTTTTCAATTTCTTCATCTGTTACATTCTTTAGATCATCTACTATTTCATTTAAATTTACACTTTTGACATCTGGAATTAAATATGTTGTTAGATAAAAAATTGGAGAATCAATCTTGAAATCACTGAAATTTACATCAACAGAAGGAAACAAATTTTTAATTTCATTGAAAACTTTTTCAATTGTTTTATCTCTTAATCTTTTTTTAATTTCATTTAAAATAGTATCTTCACCTATAATATTTTTTACGAGATTTGGAGGAGCCTTTCCTGGTCTAAAACCAGGAATTTTTACCTTGCTCGTATAATAATTTAAAATTTCTCTATACTCCTTTTCAATCTCCTCTTTTTCAAAAGAAACCTCATAATTTACTTTGTTTTTATCAGAACTTTTAATTACTAAATTCAAATTAACCTCCTCTACCTAACAAAACTTTGTTATACCATTCTATTAACTTTTCAACTTTGTTTCCATATATAATAATAGATTCATTTTCATATTTTAAATTTTCTTTTAAATTTGCTAATTCAATATTTGTCTTATATTTCAAGTATCTTTCTTTAACTAAATCCTTAAATTTATCAAATCCTTCAATTCTATCTAAAATTTTAAAGATATAAAAACCTTTTACTGTAGTTATTGGTTTTGAAACTTCTCCAACCTTTAAATTAAAGATAACTTCATTAACAGGTCCAATATATTTAAAAATATCAAAATAATCTGTAATTCCATTATTCTCTTTTTCATCAGAATAATCTTCAACTACTTGATCAAAAGGAACACCCTTTAAAATTTTTTCATATGCTTCATTTATTTTCTTCTCTTTTTCTTTGTAATCTGGATCTCCTTTATCAGAACTAATGTATATAACTTGAGCTTTTAATTTTACAAATTCTACTTTGTTTTCATTGTGATATTTTATAAGTTCATCTTCTTTTAAATTTTTTGAAATTTCATTTAGAATTTCTTTTTCGATTAGAGATACATAGTATTTTCTCAATTTATCACTCTCTGTGTATTCTTCGAAGCCCTCTATTTTTTCAGGTGCATTATATCCTTTCTCAATTGCATATTTCATAACAAGGGAATCCTCAATAATGTCATCAAGAACTTGCTTTTTGATAGTTACATATCTTTCTTGAAAAGTCGGTGAATATACATTTTCTAAACCGATATTCAATAAAATTCTATTTTCAAGATCTTCATAGGTAATGATATCATTTCCTACTCTTGCTGCTATTTGAGATTCTTGTTGCCACCAATTAATAAATTTTAAGTAACCAAAAATTCCAACTAATATGACTAAAATAAAAAAAATAAAATATTTAAGGATCTTCTTCTTTTTAATTTTTTTATATATTCTCTTTTTCATCTATATTGGTGCGAAGGGCGGGACTCGAACCCGCATGGGCTAATGCCCACTGGATCCTAAGTCCAGTGCGTCTACCAATTCCGCCACCCTCGCAGTAAATTGGTGGGTCGTACAGGACTCGAACCTGTAACACCCTGATTAAGAGTCAGGTGCTCTACCATTTGAGCTAACGACCCACCTTGTATTAATCGCGACTTAACATTGGTGCGCCTAGCAGGAATCGAACCTGCAACCTGCGGATTAGGACTCCGCTGCTCTATCCTATTGAGCTATAGGCGCGAATGGGGTGGACGACGAGACTCGAACTCGCAACCATCGGATCCACAGTCCGACGCTCTAACCAATTGAGCTACGTCCACCATGGTGCGCCCAGCAGGATTCGAACCTGCGACCTACGGATTAGAAGTCCGTTGCTCTATCCTACTGAGCTATGGGCGCAAATATGGTCGGGGCGAGAGGATTCGAACCTCCAACCTCATGTACCCAAAACATGCGCGCTAGCCAAATTGCGCCACGCCCCGACATCAAATAAAAAGTATATTAGAATTTTGAAAAATTTCAAGAGGTTTTATTTGATAAAGAGCGATAGAATAAATGCAATTATTAATGCTGGTAAAAAATTTGATAATTTTATTTTTTTTAATCCAAGAAGATTAAGTCCTATACCTATTATTAAAACACCACCAACCCCTGTAATCATATTTATTGTGTGTTCAGTAAATAAACCTTTAATTAAGGTTGATAATAAAGTTATTCCTCCTTGATAAATTAAAATAGGGAAAATAGAAAACATTACACCTATGCCAAGAGCAGAAGATAAAGCTATTGAAGTTATGCCATCTAAAATTGATTTTGTGTATAGAATTGTTGCATCGCCGGTTAAACCTTCATTTATAGAACCTATTATTGCCATTGATCCAACACAAAAAACAAGAGTTGAGGTTATAAAACCCTCAGTAAAAGGAGAATCTGATTTTATTTTTGATTTTATTCTATCACCTATCCCATTTAAAAATTCCTCAATTTTTAAAAGTTCACCTATTATTCCTCCAAAAAGTATTGAAAAAACCATTATTATTATGTTGTCTGTCTTTAGAGAAAGCATAATTCCAAGGGTTAAAGAAGAAAGTCCAACACCATCAAAAGCTATCTTTTTTATTCTTTCTGGAAATTTCGAACCCATTATAATTCCAATAGAACTTCCTAAAATTACTGTGAGGATATTAAAAAGTGTTCCCTTCATTAAATGAAATCTTAAAGGGAGAACTTATACGCTCTCCCTTTCTTCTACTAACTCTTTTTTCTCGACAACTTTTATTCTTTCATACTCCGAAAAACCAGTTCCAACTGGTATCATACTTCCAACTATTATCGCTTCTTTTAGACCTTCTAATGTATCTATTTTTCCACTTATTGCTGCTTCTGCAAGAATTTTTGTTGTTTCTTGGAATGATGAAGCTGATAAGAATGAATCTGCAGAAAGAGCAGCTTTAGTTAATCTTAATAGTAAAATTTTATAAGTTGCAGGCATTTTATTTTCTGCTTTTGCAACTCTATTTTCTTCTTCTACCTCACTTCTCTCAACCTCTTGTCCTGGAAAAAATTCTGTATCTCCTGGATTAATTATTATTGCTTTTCTTGTTAACTCTCTTAATATTATTTCTATATGTTTATCATTTATAGTAACACCTTGACTCTTATAAACTTTTTGAATTTCTTGTAAAAGATATTGCTCTGTTTCTCTAAGACCTTTTATTTGGAAAATCTTGTGAGGATCTAATGGACCTTCTGTTAATCTATCACCAACATTAACAAAATCTCCATTTTGAACTCTTAGTGTTCTTCCATATGGAACAATATAAATTGTTTCTTTTCCAATTAATTTTCTGATTAACTCCTCTTTATCAAGATTTACAATATCTTTTAATTTTTCAAATTTATTTTCAGATAAAACTTCTAAAATATCTTTATCTAAGTCTAGTTCACTTATTGAAGAGTTGGTATCATTTGAACCTAAATCATTTAATTTCTCCATCAATCTTTCATAAAGATTTACAGCTATTTCCCTTGTCCTTGGCGTTATTATTATTTTTCTTGCATCCTCTTCATCTCTAATTGTTACATAACCAGATACATCTGAAATTATTGCACTACCTTTTGGTTTTCTAACTTCAAAAAGTTCCTCAACTCTTGGTAAACCAGAAGTTATGTCTTTTGCTGCAATTCCTCCTGTATGGAAAGTTCTTAAAGTTAATTGTGTACCTGGTTCACCTATTGATTGAGAGGCAATTATACCAACTGCTTCTCCTAGGTTTACGAGTTTACCAGTTGATAGGTCTCTACCATAACACTTTGCGCATACTCCATTTGGTGAAGAACATGTAAGAACTGATCTAATTTTAACTTTTTTAATACCATACTCTTTTATTTTATTAACAGAAGTTTCATCAATTTCTTCTCCTCTTTTTACAATTAACTCCCTATTAACTGGAATCTTAACCAAAATCTCTTTCACATTATTTTTTATTAATTTATCAATGATTTTATCTGTAATCTTCTCTCCTTCTTTTACAATGATATTAAGTTTTTCATCAACAATATCTTTAGCAATAAAACCTTCTTTAGGAATATCATTTTCGATATTATATTTAACAACTTTCTCAGACGGTGAATATATATCTTCTGCAGCATATCTTCCAAGAATTCTTTCTTCAAGAGTTTCAATTATTCTATGACCTTCTCTAATCTCTTCAACTTCAATTCCATCTGTGAAATTTCTAACCCATACTGTTTCAATATTCTTACTTTCAATTTCAAGTGCCTTGTCTTTTGTTATCTCTTCATTTTCATGAACAATAACTTCACCTGTATCTGGGTCTATTACATCTCTTGCAGCAACTTTACCTACAATCTGCCTATATAAACTCTTTATAACTTTATCACCTATAACAATTGGTTTAACAGGTATAACTTCACAATCATCATATTTAACAAATACTTTATGAGCAACATCTGCAAGTCTTCTTGTAAGATACCCTGCATCAGAAGTTTTTAAAGCTGTATCTGCTAATCCTTTTCTTGCACCATGAGTTGAAATAAAATATTCAAGAACAGAAAGTCCTTCTTTTAAGTTTGATTTAATAGGAAACTCAATAATTCTACCAGATGGATCAGACATGAGTCCTCTCATTCCAACCATTTGTAAAATCTGCTCTGGTTTGCCTCTTGCACCTGAAATTGCCATAAGGAGTAAGAAATTAAATGGGTCATAAGTGTTAAAAATTTCATTAACAAGTTCTTCGCCTGCTTTCAACCATACTTCAATTGTTTTTTTGTATCTTTCATTTTCTGACATTAAACCTTTTTCATAAAATTCTCTTAATTTTTTCTCTCTTTCTTCTGCTTGTCTTATTATCTCGTTTCTTCTTTTAGGAATAATCATATCATCCATACCAATTGTTAATCCTGAAATTGTAACAATCTCAAAACCTAGTTTTTGAACTTCATCTAAGAGATTTGCAGTTTTTTCAAATCCATATTTTTTAAATATTTGGAAGAATAGATCATTAATTGTTTTTTGATCTATAACTTTATCATAAAACTCGAAATTTTCATCTTCTAAGGTTTCTCTAACAAGATTATTAAAAATTACTCTACCTACTGTAGTTCCATTTATCCATTTTTTGTTCCAGTAAAAATCAATTATAGTATGATAAGTCACTTTTCCTTCTTCCAATGCTAAATAAAGGTCTTCGATAGTATAAAATTTTAAACCCTCTCCTTTTTCACCTTTTTTCTCTTTTGTTAAGTAATGACAACCTGCAACAACATCTTGAACAGGAAGAGTTATTGGTTTACCATGTGCAGGAGATATAATGTTGTATTTTGATAAAAGAAGATATTTCGCTTCTGTTTGAGCTGCAATAGAAAGTGGTAAATGAACTGCCATTTGGTCTCCGTCAAAATCAGCATTATAAGGAGGACAAACAAGAGGAGAAATATGTATTGCTTCGCCATCAACTAAAACTGGTTTGAATGCTTGAATACTCATTCTGTGAAGGGTGGGCGCTCTATTTAAAAGGACAACATAATCTTTAACTGTATCTGCAAGAACTTTCCATACAGGGCTGTTTTGATCTTTTACTGCTTGATCTATCATCCATTTAGCACTTCTTAAATTTAAAGCAATACCTGTTTCTTCAAGATTATGCATTAAGAATGGCTTGAATAATTCTAAAGCCATATTTCTTGGTAATCCACACTCATCAAGTTTTAATTTTGGACCGACAACAATCACACTTCTTCCAGAATAATCAACTCTTTTACCAAGCAAATTCTGTCTAAATCTTCCCTGTTTACCTCTTAATATATCTGATAATGAATGAAGGGGTCTGTTGTGAGATCCTATTATTGGATGTATTTTATGAGTATTATCAAGCAAAGCATCAACTGCTTCTTGAAGCATTCTCTTTTCATTTTGTAACATTATTTCGGGAGCATTTACATCAATAAGTTTTTTTAGTCTATTATTTCTGTTTATAACTCTTCTATATAGATCATTTAAATCAACAGAAGCAAATCTTCCTCCATCAAGTGGTAGAAGAGGTCTTAAATCCGGAGGTATTACTGGTAAAACTGATAGAACCATATATTCGGGTTTGTTTCCAGATTTTAAAAATGCTTCAACGTAGTCTAATCTCTTCATTGCTGATGTTTTCTTCTGCTTTGTAGAGGATTTTTTTATTTCTTCCATCAATTCTTCTCTTAGACTTTCAAGATCAATTGATTTAAGAATCTCTAAAATTGCCTCGGCTCCTCTCTTTGCAACAAAATTGTACCCTCTTTCTCTGTATTCTCTGTACTCTTCTTCATTAATCACTTGTTTATATTTAAGGGGAGAATTACCAGGATCTAATACAACATATGAAGCATAGTAAACAATTTTTTCAACATCATTCTTTGACATATCAAGAAGAACAGGGATTATATTAGTTGATCGAAAATACCATATATGAACAACAGGAGATGCAAGTGTTATATGTCCAAATCTTTCTCTTCTTACTTTTGATGTTGTAACCTCAACGCCACATCTTTCGCAAACAAGTCCCCTATATCTTACTCCTTTAAGTTTTCCACAGTGACACTCATAATCTTTTACTGGACCAAATATTCTTTCGCAGAAAAGACCCTCCATTTCGGGTCTAAAGTTTCTGTAATTTATAGTTTCAGCTTTTTTTACTTCACCATGAGACCAAGATAATATATCTTCAGGTGATGCTAAAGATATTTCAATGGCATCAAATTTCTTTTGAATCAAATATATTCACCTCCTATGATTTCTCTAACTCCTCTTTTCTCTTTTTAATAATTTCTTCTGCCAACTTTTGTGGAACTTCATCATATTTATAAAACTTAGCAGTGAAATAACCTCTTCCCTGAGTTATTGAAGCAAGATCTAATCCATAACTAAGCATCTCTGATTCTGGAACAAGTGCCCTCACTATTGAAATTCCTTTGTCAGAATCCATACCAAGAATTTTTCCTCTTCTTGTGTTTAAATCAGATATGACATCTCCTAAAAAACTTTCTGGAACCCTAATTTCTACTTCAAGAATGGGCTCAAGAAGAATTGGATTTGCTTCAACAAATGCTTTTTTAAATGCCATTGATGCAGCAATTTTGAATGCTAGTTCTGATGAATCGACTGGGTGATATGATCCATCATATAAAACTACTTGAACATCAACAACAGGATAACCCGCAATTATTCCTTCTTTCATTGTTTCTCTAATTCCTTTTTCAACAGCAGGAATGTATTGTTTCGGTATTGCTCCACCAAAAATTTTGTCAACAAATTCAAATTCTTTTCCTCTTTCTAGTGGGTTTATTTCAATAAAACAGTGTCCATATTGTCCATGACCACCTGTTTGTTTTTTATATTTTCCTTCTGCTTTGGCTGTGCCTTTTATTGTTTCTTTATATGCAATTTCAGGCTTCTTTAAATTAACTTCAACTCCGAATTTTCTTGAGATTCTTTCAAGAACAACCTGAATATGCGTTGCACCAGTTCCTCTTATTATTAACTGTTTAGTTATATCATTTCTCTCAACAATAAAAGTTGGGTCTTCTTCGGCAATTTTAAAAAGTGCTGAAGTTAATCTATCTTCATCCTCTTTTCTTTTTGGTTCAACAGCATATGATATAATTGGATATGGTATTTCAAAATAGTTATATTTAACATTCATACCAGGTTGAGTTAATGTGTCACCAGTTGATGTAACATTCAATTTTGTTATAACTCCTATATCACCTGATTTAATTTCCTGTGTTTTCTCTTGAGTTTTACCAATAATAAAACCAATTGAAGATACCCTTTCTTCCTGATCTTTATTTATATTATAAACTTTTGTATCAGAAACTAATTTTCCTGTAATAACCTTTATATAATTTATTCTTCCAACAAAAGGATCAATTATAGTTTTAAAAACTAAACCCGAAAATGGTGAATTCATATCAAAATCTTTCACAACTATTTCGTTTGTTTTAGGATCAAAACCGAATCTTTTTTCATTTAAATATGGTTCAGGAAACTCGTTAACAATAAAATCAAGAATCTCTTCAGTGCCTATATCATTAATACTTGAAGAGGCAAGTATAGGAAAAAGAGCTCTATTTTTTACACCTAAAAGGAGCCCTCTCATCAACTCTTCTTGATTTAAAGTTCCTTCACCTAAATATTTATTTAAAAGTTCTTCATCAACTTCTGCTATTTTTTCTATCAATTCATTTCTGTAATTCTCAAAATCACTTTTTAGTTCTTGTGGAATATCAATCTCTTTGATTGTTCCTCCATCTAATATTTTTCCTTTTTGAGTAATAATGTTAACATAACCTTTAAAATTCAAACCTTCTCCAATTGGAATCATAATTGGTACAGCATCATTTCCAAAAAATTTTCTTATACTTGAAATTGCTTCTTTAAAATTTGCATTCTCTCTATCCATTCTGCTAACAATAAATGCGAGAGGTAAATTTTCTTCTTTTACGAAATCCCACACTCGCTCAGTTCCAACTTCTACATGAGATGTTGCATCAACGAGAAGCAAACTAGCTTCAGAAACTAGTAAAGCGCCTTTAACTTCAGATAAAAATTCAACATAACCTGGAGTATCAAGAACATTTATTTTAAATCCTTTCCAATTAATTGGAATAACAGAGGTAGATAAACTTATATGCCTTTTTATTTCTTCAGGTTCATAATCTGAAACAGTGTTTCCTTTATCTACACTTCCCTTTTTTTGTAAAAATTTTGATACATAAAGCATAGATTCAACTAATGAAGTTTTTCCTGCGCCACTATGCGCAACCAATGAAACATTTCTTATTTTTGATCTTTCAGTCATCATTGACTCACCTCTTTCTTTTTATTCTTTCTTTTTCTGGTTGGTAAGAAAAATTTGACTTCTTTTTTCTCTTCTTTCTTTTCAAAATCAGGAATAGTTTTTATATTTATACCTAAACCTCTTAATTCTCTCACTAAAACCTTAAATGATTCTGGAATTCCAACCTCTTCAATATCTTTTCCCTTAACTATGCTTTCATATGCTTTTCTTCTTCCTTCAATATCGTCAGATTTAACAGTTAACATTTCCTGCAATAAATTTGCTGCTCCATATGCTTCAAGAGCCCAAACTTCCATTTCACCTAATCTTTGACCTCCAAATTGAGATTTTCCACCAAGAGGTTGTTGCGTAACAAGAGAGTATGTTCCAGTTGATCTTGCATGAACTTTATCAAGAACAAGGTGATTAAGTTTCATTATATAAGCATTACCAACTAATACCTTTGTTTTAAATGGTTCACCTGTATATCCATCATATAGAACTTCTTTGCTATTGATATCTAATCCAGCCTTTTTTAACCATTCTTCAACTTCTTCTTCTGTAGGAGAAGAGAAAATTGGAATTTCAACTCTAAGTCCTAATTTATATGCTGCATAACCAAGCATCGTCTCAAGGGTTTGACCGATATTCATTCTTGATGGAACAGATAGTGGAGATAAAACTATATCTATTGGTGTTCCATCTTCTCTAAATGGCATGTCTTCCTCAGGAAGTATTGCAGCAACAACTCCCTTATTTCCATGTCTACCTGCTATCTTATCACCAACCATTATTTTTCTTTTCTGTGCAACAAGAACTTTAACAAGTTTTTCTATTCCAACAGGTAGTTCATCTCCTTTATCTTTTGAATAAATTTTTGTTAAAATAACAGTTCCAAATTCACCAGGAGGAAGTCTTAATGAGTTATCTACAACATCCTTTCCTTTCTCTCCAAACATTGCTCTCCAAATTTTTGATTCAGGAGAAGTATCAACTTCAGCTTTTGGCGCAAGTTTACCTACAAGAATATCACCTGGCTTAACTTCTGCACCAATTCTAACAATTCCCTCTTCTGTTAGATTTCTTAATTCTGATTCATCAACATTTGGTATATCTTTTGTTAAAATTTCTGGTCCTGCCTTAGTCTCTCTTACAGTTGTAATATATTCTTTAATATGAATCGATGTGTATACATCATCTTTTACTAATCTTTCACTTATTAATATAGCATCTTGATAGTTATATCCTCTCCATGGAAGATATGCAACAAGAAGGTTTCTTCCTAAAGATAAAACTCCGTCTTTTATTGCTTGTCCATCAGCAATTATGTCTCCTTTTTTTACAGTATCACCCTTTTTAACAATTGGTCTTGAATTTATACAAGTATCTTGATTAGATCTTGCAAATTTCTTTAACACATAAACTCTTTCTTCTTTTTTATTTTTTATAACTATTTTATCTGCAGAGACCTCTTTAATGACTCCATCAAATTCTGAAATTACTATACTTGGATCATGTTTTGCTACAACTTTTTCCATACCAGTTCCTACAATAGGTGGCTCAGGGAAAAGAAGAGGCACTGCTTGTCTTTGCATGTTACAACCCATAAGCGCCCTATTAGCATCATCATGATCCAAAAATGGAATTAATGATGCCGAAACTGAAAAAACTTGAAGAGGAGATATCTCTATAAATTGAATTTTTTCAAGAGGTATCTTTTCAACTACTTCACCTTTATATCTTCCAGTTGCAAAACCATCATTTAATAAATTACCTTTTTCATCTCTTAATAACTGTCCCTTTTTATTAACTGGTGTATTTGCCTGTGCTATATAATAATTTTCTTCTTCAAGTGCTTCAAGATAAACAATCTCATCAGTTAATTTACCATTAATAACTTTTCTATATGGAGTTGTTATGAATCCATATTCATTTATTTTTGAATAAACAGTCAAAGAATTTATTAAACCAATATTTTGACCTTCTGGTGTTTCTATTGGACAAATTCTTCCATAATGAGACGAATGAATATCTCTTACTTCAAGACCTGCTGTTTCTCTAGTTAATCCTCCAGGTCCCATTGAAGATAGCCTTCTTTTGTGAGTAAGAGAAGAAAGAGGATTTGTTTGCTCCATAAATTGTGATAGTTGTCCTGTTCCAAAGAAACTTTGTAATGATGCTGTGATTGGTTTAGAATTTACAAGATGTTGTGCTGTAAACATATCTTCAGAATAAGTACTAATTCTACCCTTCATAACTTTTACCATTCTGAGGAGTCCATATCTCATATTTACTTCCATTAATTCTCCAACTCCTCTGACATATCTATTTCCAAGGTGGTCTATATCGTCAAGTTTTTCAAATCCATTTTTTACTTTTATTGCATGTTTTATTATTGCAACAATATCATCAAAAGTAACAATATTATCTTTTAGCGATAATCCAAATTTTTGATTTATTTTATGCCTTCCAACATCTGAAATATAATTTCTTTTTGTATCAAAAAATGTTATATAAATTAAGTTTTTTGCTGATTCTAAAAGGACCCTTTCGCCAGGTCTCAATTTTCTGTAGATATCAAGTATTGCATCTTCTTGAGTCTTATTTGTATCCTTTTCAAGTGTTTTTTTAATAATAATGTCTACAACATCTTTATAAATTTCTAAACTGTTTATACCTAATTCAAAAAGAGTATTGATTTTTTCTTTTGTTATATCTTCTCCCTCATAATAAAGTATCTCACCAGTAGTAGGATCATAAATATTTTCAGCAAAAGAACATGGAATATTTTTTTCAAGTTCATTAACATTTATTTTTATTTTTCTTTTTTCTCTAAAAAGATCCATTATCTCTTCATCGCTCAATTCTTTAAAAACTCTTAAAATAGTAGGAAAATATAATTTTCTAGAACCTTTATTTAATCTGATAACAAGAGTATTAGTTGATTCAACTTCAAAAATAAACCAAGTTCCTCTTTCGGGTATAAGTCTTGCTTCAAAAAGTACTCTTCCTGAATGAGCAGAAGATGGTTTTGTGAAATATACACCAGGTGCTCTTATTAATTGTGAAACAACCGTTCTTTCTGCACCATTAAATATAAAAGAACCATGTGGTGTAATATAAGGTATTTCACCTAAAAAAACATCTTGTTCCTTTATCTCTCCAGTTCTTTTATTTGTTATTCTTACCTTTGCTTTTAGTGTTCCTGCATATGTTAATTTCCTTTCCTTACACTCATCGACTGAAAGTTCAGGAGGAAAAACCTTGGGATCAAAAAACTCAACCATTGCTTTTGGTGTATCAACAGGAGAAATTTCATCTAGAAGTTTTGGAATTTTTTTGGTAATAAAATTATTAAAAGAATCTTTTTGAAATTGTAATAAATCAGGTATTTCAAAATTAGAAAATAAAAATTTATTGAAGTTTATAACTTCTTTAATCTCCATAATATCTCCAGTTTATAAAAGAGAACCCCGAAAAATTTCGGGGTTCAAATTATTTAATTTCCACTGTTGCACCAACAGCGGAAAGTTTGTTTTTAAGATCCTCTGCCTCTTCTTTACTTAAACCTTTCTTAATAACTTGTGGTGTTGTTGATACAAGATCATTTGCTTCTTTTAATGAAACATTAAGTGTTTCTCTTAAAACTTTTATAACTTGAATTTTAGCCTGACCTACACTTGTTAAAACAACATCAAAAGTTGTCTTTTCTGCTTCTTGAGAACCTGCTTGTTGTTGTGCTTGAGGTACTCCTGCCATTGGTACTGCCATTGGCATTCCTGATACACCAAATTTTTCTTCGATTGCTTTAACAAACTCAATAAGCTCTACAACACTCATTTTTTCAATTGCTTCTAAAAGTTCCTCTTTAGTCATTCTTCATTCCTCCTTTATTCTTTCTTACTTTTAATCTCATTTAAGGCATTAATAAGCCTTATTATTGGAGATTTTAATATATATGAAATTCTCATTAAAGGTGATTTTAATGAGTAAACAAGTTTTCCATAAACTTCATTAACAGATGAAATTGTTGATAATGAGGTGATATCATCTTTTGATAAGATTGTTTTACCAAAAATTCCACCTTTGATATCAAAATTTTTTCTATGAGTTCTTGAATAATCACTTACACTTTTTAATATTTGAAAAGGATCTTCATATGCAAAAACAACAGCAGTTGTTCCATTAAATATTGAATCATTTACTTTTAAACTTTTTTTCTCTAATACTTTTTTCAACAAAGTATTTTTGTAAACCTTAAACTCACCTTTTTTTGATTTTAAATCTCTTCTAAGGGGTAATATTTCTGAAACCGGAAGCTCATTAAATGTAGTAAAAACAACAATCTTTGTCTCATCTAACTTTTTTTCTATTTCATTTAAGAGATCAAGTTTCTTTTCTTTTGTTATCATCTTTATCCTCCTAAAATTAAAAAGTCCTTCCACCGAAGGACAAGAGAAAACTCTTTAACTTTTCCCTGCCTCGGTGGGCGATAAACATTAAGCCAAAAGGCACCCACTATCTCAGGCTTACTTTCCAATTAAATTTAAAACTTTAAGAGTATCTAATTTAATTGAAGGGCCCATAGTTGTTGTTATATAAATTGATTTTATATATTGGCCCTTCACAGATGGAGGTCTTGCTTTTAAAATTGCATCAACTAAAGCAATAAAGTTTTCTTTTAATTTTTCTTCGTCAAAACTAACTTTACCTATTATTGTATGTATATTACCAAGTTTATCTGTTTTAAATTCAATTTTACCCATTTTTATCTCTTTGATAACTCTACCAATATCCTGGGTAACTGTTCCTGCTTTTGCATTTGGCATGAGTCCTCTTGGTCCTAAAACTTTTCCAAGTTTAGAAATAACTGGCATCATATCTGGAGTTGCAACTACTGCATCAAACTCAAACCAACCATTTAAAATTTTATCAATTGTTTCTTGATCTCCTATATAATCTGCACCAGCTTCTTCTGCTTCTTTTATTTTGTCTCCTCTTACAAACGCAAGAACTCTTTTTGTTTTACCAATACCATGAGGCAAAAGAACAGAACCTCTAACAGTTTGATCAGTTTGTTTTGGATCAATGTTTAATTTTATATGAATCTCTACACTCTCGTCAAATTTTGCTGTACCAAGTTCTTTAATTAATTTGAATGCCTCATTTGGGTCATAGGTCTTTCCTTTTTCAATCTTTGAAAGTAATGCTTCGTATCTTTTACTCATTTCTTTATCACCTACCTTTCTACCTCAACTCCCATGCTTCTTGCTGTACCTTCAACTATCCTCATTGCTGCTTCAATATCATCTGTATTAAGATCTTTCAATTTCTTTTCTGCAATTTCTCTTATCTGTTTTTTTGTTAATCTTCCAACTTTATTTTTGTTTGGTTCTCCTGAACCTTTTTCAATTTTTAATGTTCTTTTGATTAATTCCGAAACTGGTGGAGTTTTTATTTCAAATGTAAAACTTTTGTCTTTATAAACTGTAATTATAACTGGCAATATAATTCCATCTTGATCTTTTGTTTTTTGATTAAATTCATTGCAAAACTGCATAATATTAATACCCTTCTGTCCAAGAGCAGGACCAATAGGTGGTGCTGGAGTTGCTTTTCCAGCTGGTATTTGTAGTTTTATCATTGCTTCAATCTCTTTTGCCATATAATTAACCTCCTTAAATCTTTTCTAAGTGTATAAAATCTATCTCAACTGGTATATCTCTACCAAATATTGATAGTCTAACTTTAGCCTTTTCTTTTTCTTCGTATATATCTTCCACTTTTCCAATCATCTGGTCAAAAGGCCCTCCAATAACTCTTACTGTATCACCAATAGAAAATGTAAGTTGTGCTTTTGCTTCTTCAATTCCAATTCTATTCATTATAACTCTTACCTCTTCCTCTGTTAGAGGAGTTGGTTTACCTCCTCCACCAACAAAACCAAGTACACCTGGAGTATTTCTAACAACATACCAAGTATCGTCATCCATTATCATTTCAACAAGTACATATCCTGGATAAACCTTTTCAGGAACAATTTGCCTTTTTCCGTCTTTTAATTTTACTTTCCAATCTACTGGGACCTCTACTCTAAAAATTCTATCATGCATATTATGTGCATCTATACTCTGTTCGAGATTCTTTTTAACTTTTTCTTCCATTCCAGAGTAGGTGTGTACTATATACCACCTTTTCTGTTTTTTCTCTTTTTCCTCTACTAAATCTTCTTTCTTCATAATAAAACTATATTGAGGTAATTAAACTCAAGAATTCAGCAAAGGCAAAATCAAATATACCAATTAATATAGCCCAGAAAATAATAAAAATTAAAATAGTTACAAAAGAATTTAATAACCTATCTCTTGAGGGCCAGGTAGTTCTTGTTATAAATTCAACTCTAACTTCTTTTAAAAAATCTTTAATCTTTTGAAACAAATTCTTCTTTTCTGTCATGTTAAAAAATGGCAGGCCCGGAGGGACTTGAACCCCCAACAACCGGTTTTGGAGACCGGTGCTCTGCCAGTTGAGCTACGGGCCTACTTCACCTCCCTATGAAGAGTATGTTTTTTACACCAAGGACAATACTTCTTTAACTCTAATCTATTAGGATCATTATTTTTATTTTTAGTTGTTGTATAATTCCTTCTTTTACATTCAGTACATTCAAGAGAAATAATTATTCTCATATTTCACCTACTCAATGAGTTTTGAAACAACACCTG
>FMJZ01065665.1_pt1 | contig 16347 bp, 9 predicted proteins | sample 1987881 | NCBI WGS metagenome assembly FMJZ01 (sample SAMEA4378227, study PRJEB15110) | soil metagenome | biome: soil; feature: Field; material: Soil | place: India | collected 2015-03-11 | depth 0 m | reverse complement strand
AGGCGTGCGCCTTCGACCTCTCGGCCACCTCTCCAAGCGTTAGATGGCGGCTTTGCTTACCTTTCCTCTGTTCCCGGTGCAACTGCACGGCGGAGGACGAGTTGGCGCAGAACCTGGGCGTCGTACACCGCAGCCGCATGGACGTCGTTGTTGAAATACGCGTAGCAAGGTTTCCCGGCCCGCGCTTGGCTGCGCAGCCAACGGGCCCAACGCCGTAGTTTTGGTCGGGTGTAGCGTCCGGCGTAACCCGGCAGCGGGCCGTGAAAGCGTACGTAAGCAGCGGGTCCGACGCTCACGCGGGGTACGCGCAGACCGGGAAAATCATGCACGACAAACACGGCGCCGTGCTCGGCGAGCAGTTGTCGAATCGCTGGCACGAACCAGCTCGGATGGCGGAACTCGAAGGCGTGCACCCAGTTCTTGGGCAGCAAGCGCAAAAAGGCGTCCAGGCGCTCCGGGTCGCAATGCCACTGCGGGGGCAACTGGTAGAGGATCGGACCCAGGTGCTCGCCGAGCTCCGCGACGGTACGGAGGAATTGCTCGAGAGCGCGGTCGACCTCCTTGAGCTTCTTGCGATGCGTAACAAACCGGTTGGCCTTGACTGCGAACAGGAACCCTGGCGGGGCCAGCGTGCGCCAGTTCTGAACGGCCTCTACGGTCGGCATGCGATAGAACGTGTTGTTGACCTCCACGGTGTCGAAGCGCTGCGCATAAAAGGAAAACCACTGCGCAGTGGGAAGGTCGTCCGGATAAAATTTGCCGCGCCACCCAGGATAGAGCCAGCCGGAACAGCCGATGTGGATGGGAGCTAAGCGGCTGCCTGCCATACGCCAGGAAGAGCGGTTCCGCAGTCGGGGCAGCGGCCACCAACCACGCGATTGGCGAGCAACGTGAACCCGTACCGTTGGATCAGCAAGCTTTGGCACTGGTGGCAAAACGTGTTCTCGCCGCCTTCGCCGGGTACGTTGCCTTCGTACACATAGTGCAAGCCGGCCTCGAGCCCGATTTGCCTGGCGCGGCGCAATCGGGGCACAGGAGTGCGCGGCCGATCGAGCAGGCGGTAGGTGGGATAAAACTGCGTGACGTGCCAAGGAATGTCGCGGTCGACGCTCACGAGAAACTCGGCAATTTGGCGAAGTTCCTCGTCGCTGTCGTTGTGGCCTGGGATGACCAAAGTGGTCACTTCCACCCAAATGCCCAGGCTTTTGTAACGGCGAATGTTTTCCATGACCGGACCCACACGGGCGCCGGTCATTTGCTTGTGCGCACTTTCCCGGAATCCTTTTAAATCGATGTTGGCTGCATCTAGGTACGGCGCGATGGCTTCTAGGGCTTCCTTGCCAATGTACCCGTTGGTCACGAACACGTTGCGCAGCCCGCGGCTGTGGGCAAGCCGTGCCGTGTCGTACGCGAACTCGAAAAAAATTGTGGGCTCCGTGTAGGTGTACGCAATGCTGGTGCAACCACTCCGCAGCGCTGCCTGCACCACTTCTTCCGGGCTGACATCTTCACCAGGGATGCGGGCGCCAGCCTCGCGCAAGCTGAGGCACAGCACTTCGGGATTTTCACCTCCCGCTTCGGCCCCGTTGCCCGTGTCGGCGCAAATGACTCCTTTTTCCTTGGGTTGTTGGGAGATTTCGTAGTTCTGGCAGTGCAAGCAGCGAAAGTTGCACCCCACCGTGGCGATGGAGTACGAGAGCGAGCCCGGGAAGAAATGGAACAGCGGTTTCTTCTCGATCGGGTCGACATGTCGTGCCACGAGGCGGCCGTACACCAGGGTAAACAGCTTGCCCTCCACATTCACCCGTACTCCGCACGCCCCGCGACGCCCGCGAGCAATCTTGCAGTCGAGAGCACATAACGTGCATGCCACCCTCCCGTCGGGGCAGGGGTTCCAGAACATCGCCTCGCGGATCGAACTCATCGGGCCTCCAGCGTCGCCCATTACACTGCACATTCGCGGCACTCGGCAAGAGCCGCGTCGTCGACCAGCGACAGCACCTGTCCCCGACGGCTGCCGTAGCGGTACACCGTGATGCCCTTGAGCCGGTGCTCGCGTGCCATCAGGTAAATGTCCCGCACTTGGGCCGGCGTGGCGTCAGCAGGCAAGTTGATGGTTTTCGAGACTGCCGCATCCACGTACGCTTGAAACTGCGACTGCATGCGCACGTGCCATTCGGGGGCGATTTCCAGCGCAGTTGGAAAGCGCCGCCGCACTTCTTCCGGCAGGCTGGCGAGGTCGCGAATCGATCCGTGCTGCTCTACGTGTTCGCGCACAGCGGGGGCTTGGTCGCCAAGTTCCGCGAGGAGGCGTTCGAGAGCGGGGTGAACTTCGACGAAATGCCGCCCATCGAGCAAGCGGCGGCAGACAGCCAAGGCGAACAACGGTTCGATGCCACTCGAAACGCCCGCAATGAGACTGATGGTTCCGGTCGGGGCAATGCAAGTCACGGTGGCATTGCGTAGCGCGCGGTAGCCAATGCCGGGCCAAATACTTTCAGGAAACGCGGGGAACGAGCCGCGGCGTTTCCCGAGCTCGAGCGAGGCGATCCGCGCCTCGACACTCAGGAACGCCACGATTTCGCCCGCAAGCGACACCGCTTCGATCGAGTCGTAAGGAATGTTCAACTCGATCAACAGGTCGGCCAGGCCCATGACCCCGAGGCCGATTTTGCGGGTGCGGCGGGTTGCCGCCTCGATTTCCGGGAAGGGGTGGGCGGTGGCCTCGATGACGTTGTCGAGGAACACTACGGCGTCGTGAATCGCCGATCGCAGCTCGGGCCAGTCGAGGTCGTTTCCGCTAACGAAGCGGGGCAGGCTGATCGACCCGAGCACGCACGATTCGTTCGGTAACAGCGGCTGCTCGCCGCAAGGGTTCGTGGCCTCGATCGTGCCCAGCGCCGGTACCGTATGGTGCTTGTTGATTTCGTCGAGAAATACGAGGCCCGGATCGCCGCACTCCCACGCTGCCTCGGCGATGAGGTCGAGCAAATGGTTCGGATCGACGTGGCGCACGATGGCGCCAGTGCGCGGGTTCACGAGCGGGAACGGTTGGCCACGCTCCAACGCCTCGAAGAAGCCCTCCGTCATACCCACGCTGATGTTGAAGTTCTCTAGGCGTCCGGGCGTGACCTTCGCACGGACGAAGTCCTCGATATCGGGATGCGACACCCGGAGCACGCCCATGTTGGCGCCGCGGCGGCGCCCGCCCTCGCGAATGACGGCCGTCGTGTGGTCGAACAACTCCATGAACGAGACCGGACCCGAGGTCACTCCACCGGTACTCCGCACCCGGTCCCCGCGCGGCCGCAACGCGCTGAAGGAGAACCCCGTGCCGCCACCGGTTTGGTGGATCCGGGCCATGCGCAGCAAAGCAGTGAAAATCGAGTCGAGGTCGTCGTCGACAGGAAGAACGAAACACGCCGCCAGTTGCCCGCCCGGAAGGCCCGCATTCATGAGGGTGGGCGAGTTGGGCAAGAACTGCAAACTCGAAAGACGCTGATAGAACCGCTCTTCCCACTCTTGTGGCGACTCGCCGAACTTCTCGGACGGGGCCGCCACCGCCCGCGCCACGCGACGGAACATGCCATCCGCATCTTCGATCAGCGCACCCGTGTCGTCGCGCCGCAGATAGCGCTCCTCGAGGACGGCAATCGCTGCCGGGGAGAGATGAGGTTCCATGGAAGTTGCCTCGGACACGTTCACTCCAGAGCTACGGCATTTGTCCTGAACCTGCAAGCTGCACCCCCTGGCGCTGGCGATATGCGTCTTGTTCGCGGACAGCGCCACACACCCGGGAAGACTCAACTTCTACGAAAACCCCTGCACGCAAGCCGTAGGCGCGCGGTTTCCGCGCCTCTTCCTGTACGCAGGAACACGCTTCCCCTCGGGTAAGGGAATCCTGCACCCATCGAAATCCCCCTGCCGTCACACACCGCATGGAGGGGCGACGCGGTAGGTCGCCCTTGGGCGGTGATGAGTGGGATCCACGCCGACCGTTCCCCACCGCAGTCAGCATCCCGGCGACGCGGTGCGTTGCCCTTGGCGGGTGATGGCCGGGCTCCTCGCTGGCGCCCTTCTTCTGGCTTCCGGCACGCAGGTTGGACGGCACCCGGGCATCTTGCCGGGAGCGCGGTCGTTTGGGCCTTGAAAAGCAGCCGTTTACGCATCGATGAAGAAGGATTACGCCGAATTTTTGCTGCCCCCCACTTCCTTGTTTGAAAACCGAGTGTCATGCGGGTATCACAAAATGTCGCGGCGGAAAGCCGGGACTGTTGGACACCAGGGAGAGTTCTATGCGGAGGGAACAAGTTGCGCGACTGGGAGCGCTCTGTATCGCGGCGCTTCTTTTGGGACCGGCCTGCACACGGGCGGAAGGGACGTCGGAGCCGTGCACCAACACGTTTTCGAGTACCTACGAGCTGATTCAGCGAGCCATTTTCGAGAACAAGGGCTGCACCAACCAAGTTTGTCATGGTGAGGCCCGAGCTGGCGGGCTGGATTTGCGCGCAGAGGCTTCGTACGAGAACTTGATCGAAGTTCCTGCGGCCACTGTGCCTGGCTGGAAGAGGGTCGTGCCTGGCCGGCGAGATCTGAGCTTGCTGTTCATCAACCTGGCAGCGAAGACCCTGCCCCGGCAGTACCAAGCCCCGTTGCGGCCCATGCCGTTGGATCCCCTCCCTGCGCTGAGTGCGGATGAAGTAGAGGCCGTCCGCCGTTGGGTGGAAGCGGGAGCGCCGCGTTCTGGTACGGTTGCCGGCACCGCGGAACTTCTCGACGCTTGTTTGCCGCCGCCAGAGCCCATTGCCATTAAACCCTTGGATCCGCCGTCTCCGGGCGAGGGAGTGCAAATCCGCATGCCGCCGTACACGCTCGCGCCGCACTCCGAGCGGGAAACCTGCTTCGTGAGCTACTTCGACGTGAGCGATCAAGTTCCGGAGCAGTTCCGCGGGCCAGACGGGAAGACGTTCCGTTACCGACGCAACGAGATTCGACAAGATCCGCTGAGCCATCACTTGATCGTGAGCTTGTATACTGGAGAAGCCGCTCCTGACGATCCAGCTTGGGGTCCGTTCTCTTGTCGGGGTGGGGAACGCGACGGCACGCCGTGCAACCCGACCGATTTGACCTTCTGCGGAGAGGGAATTTGCTCTACGACGCCGGTCAACAGCATTGCTTGTATTGGCTTTGGTCCGCAAGATTTGAATCTTGGCTTGGCAGCATCGGGCTTTACCGGGACTCAGGAAACAGCGTCGGAGTTTCGTTTTCCGCACGGCGTGTACCGCGAAGTGCCCATCCGCGGGATGATTATTTGGAACTCCCACGCATTTAACTTGACGGACAAACCCGGCTTGCTGCGTGCGTGGTTGAACTTCGAGTTCGCGCCTCCGGAAGAACAGGTTACCCCGTCGCTGCAAATCTTCGACACGCGGACGATCTTCAAGATGACGCCGGTGCCCCCGTTCCAAACTAAGGAAGTGTGCAGTCACTACACCTTGCCGCGGTTTGCCCGGCTATTCGAGTTGAGTTCGCACGCGCATAAACGGATGAAGCGGTGGCGAACCTTCGAGGGCGAGTTTTCTTGCCAGGGTGGCCCCGCAAACGGCCAAGCGTGCAGCCCGCTCGGCTACGACTTCACGAGCCCAGACGTTTGCCAGGGGTCCCCCTGCAAGGCCTTCAAGCGGCAGCGCGCGGGCGATTGCAACGAAGACGGACAAGTGCTCGTGAGCGAGCTGGTGAAAGCTGTCCGCATCGTGCTGGGTGAGGATTCAGTGCGCGAGTGCGTCGATGCGGACGTGAGCGATGACGGGGAGGTGACGGTGGACGAAATCCTGCGTGGAGTGAACGCAGTATTGTTCGGCGCCCCCGCACCCGTGGAGCGCGACCCGAACGAAAGCCTGCTGTACGTGAGCTTGATTTACAACGACCCCGTGGTGTTGCCGTTCGACCCACCGCGCAAGTACGACGCGCAAACCGACAGCGAGCGCACGTTTACGTACTGCGCGTTGTACGACAACGGGTTTACCAACCCGACCGAGGTGAAACGCAAGTCCACCTCGCCGGTTCCGCCAGTGCCCATTCCTGGCGTAGGGGGCCCGTGTCAGGTGCCAACCCATTGTGTCGCTGGTAAGGTGGGTGCGCCGTGCTCGGGCAACAATCAGCGTCAGCGAAATGCGTCGTGCGACTCTTCTGAAGGAGCGGGCGACGGCCTCTGCGATGCGTGTCCGCTCACGGGCGGCGTGACCACGGAAGATGAAATGTTCATCTTGATGGGCCAGTACTACATTGCCCCGTAGCTCTCCGGACAGGTCCCGGAAGCCGCAAGGGGCAGCCTGGAACCAGGCTGCCCCTTGTTTTTGGGGCTACCAACGGTTGGCGCCAATCGTTGCCTTTGCGGCCGGAAGGGGTTCTCGGTCTTGCACCCGGATGCCGTGCGGGGATAGGGTTGACACCCGTATGGCAAAGGCTTCGAGGACAAGAAACAAACGACGAAAGGACTTGAAACTCTGCCGCCTGTGCGGCCGGCGGCCGGCAAAGTATCGCTATCGGCACCGTGTGCGCTGGGAGCGACGTCATGATCTCTGTTTCGCTTGCTGGCGGGCTTCGCTCGATCGCTATCGTCCCTTGCCCCCGCGCGTGTACCCTGCCTCCGCGGAGACTGTGGAGGCGGCTTGAGTCCGAAGATGTGCTGGACGCAAAGCGCGACGGCGGTTTCCCGCCTGCGCTCTATACTCGCAGTCGGCGGCGAGCCGCCGACCGCGATCGATGCCGCGCAAGCCGACCCGGCCCCATGTTGGGGCCTGGAGACGGATCGCCGCAGTAAGGACAGGCCCCCGTTAGAAGGCACCAAGTCCTTGCTCGTTGCTGTCCATTAGCCCTGCGCTTCGAGAAAGAAGCGATTCTTTCTGGTGTGACGGAGAGCTGCGGGAGGGTAGCTAGGAGATAGGTGATTCGGGCTGCTTGTGCGTCCGCGGGTGTCCGTCGAGGGATTCCGTACGGACGCTGGCAGCTCAGCTCAGGCTCGGCAGGGGGTGGCCTTTCATGTCGCCGAGGAGGGCGACGGCCATTGCACTCGGGTCGAACAGGCGCTTGGCGAGGGCGATGATTTCATCGTTGGTCGTCGCATCGATCCTTGCCGAAATTTCCTCCGCCGGCACGTCGCGACCGAAGAAAATTTCGTTCCGCGCGATCCGGGTCATACGGTTGTCGCTCGTTTCCAGACCGAGCAACAAATTGCCTTTCATTTGGTTTTTTACTCGTTGGAGTTCGTTTGGCTGCAACCCGTCTCGTTGTAGTTTGCGCAGCTCGGCGAGGATGATCTCGACCACTTCGGCCACCCACTCTGCACTGGTTCCAACGTAAATGCCCAAGTAGCCCGCATCGCTGTAGGAGGACAGAAACGAATACACCGAGTATGCCCGCCCGCGGCGCTCACGGATCTCTTGAAACAGGCGCGAGCTCATTCCGCCCCCCAAGGCAGTACTGAGCAGGTAGCCCGCATATCGCTCTGCGGCGGTTTGCGGAATTCCTGGGGTGCCTAGGCACAAGTGAACCTGCTCTAACTGTTTCTCCACGTAGTGAACGCCCTGCGCCGGCCTCGGCGGCTCGCCGTTAGGGTTCGTGGCCTCGCCGTCGAGTGTCCCGAAAGCGCGCTCCGCCCAGGCCATGATCTCGGCGTGCTGCACGTTTCCCGCGGCAGCAATGATCATGCGGTTCGGCCGGTAACGGGCTCGCACGAACGAAAGAAAATCCTCCTGGCCGAACCGACTGACGGTTTCCGCCGTGCCGCACACGGGAAAGCTCAGCGGGTGCCCGGGCCAGTAGCGGAGCGCAAAGAGGTCGTGGACGTAATCGTCGGGCGTATCCTCTACCTGCGAAATTTCCTGCAGAACGACCGAGCGCTCGCGCTCGATTTCTTCCGGATCGAAACGGGAATGGAGAAAGATGTCGGCGAGCAGCTCTTGCACCACCGGGAGGTGCTCCCGCAACACCTTTGCGTAGTAGCAAGTGTATTCCTTGCCCGTGAAGGCGTTGAGCACCGCGCCGACAGCGTCAGCCTCTTCGGCGATTTGAGCTGCCGAGCGACGTTCGGTCCCTTTAAAAAACAGGTGTTCGAGGAAGTGGGAGATCCCGGCTTGTTCCGGGCGTTCGTGGCGGGAGCCATTTTCGACCCACAGACCGACCGTCACCGACGGAATGCCGGGCATTTCTTCGGTGACGACGCGGATCCCGTTGGCAAGCTGTGCCCGCTGAACTAGGGGTGGGTTGGTGGCGCTCATGGTCGAGGTCCCCCGCACTCAGGAGGCATCGCGACCGCGAGATTTCGCACCGCTACCGGGTTGGGGCTGTTTCGTTTGCTCCGTCTCTTGCATCGCCTCTCTGCGGCTTAGACGGATTTTGCCAGATTTGTCCACTTCGAGGACCTTCACCAACACCTCGTCGCCTTCTTTCAGCACGTCCGACACCTTGGCTACCCGCCCGGGTCCAATTTGAGAAATGTGCAAGAGACCATCGACTCCGGGCAGGATCTCGACGAATGCGCCAAAGTCGACAATGCGGCGCACGGTCCCCTTGTAAATGCGTCCGACCTCCGGTTCCGCGGTAATCCCTTGGATGATCGCGATCGCGCGTTCGAGGGCACGCGAGTCGCTCGAAGCAATGATCACCGTGCCATCGTCTTCCACGTCGATCTTCACTCCGGTTTCCTCGATGATGCCGCGGATCACTTTGCCGCCCGGTCCGATGACCTCGCGAATCTTCTCGGGTTTGATTTTTAGAGTGACGATCCGTGGAGCGTGTTGAGAGATTTCTGGTCGCGGCGCAGCGATGGCTTGGTTCATTTGCTCGAGGATTTTCAGCCGCCCGCGCTGCGCTTGGTACAGAGCAGCTTGCATGATTTCGCGGCTCACGCGGCCGACTTTGATGTCCATTTGGAGCGCGGTGATGCCCCGGCTGGTTCCGGCGACTTTGAAGTCCATGTCGCCCAAGTGGTCTTCGTCGCCGAGAATGTCCGAGAGAATGCGAACTTCCTCGCCCTCGACGATCAACCCCATGGCAATGCCGGCCACGGGCGCGGAAATCGGCACGCCGGCGTCCATCAGCGAAAGCGTCGCTCCGCAAACGGTGGCCATCGAGGACGATCCGTTCGACTCGAGGATCTCCGAAACCACCCGAATGGTGTACGGGAAGGTTTCTTCGGGTGGTAGCACTGCTTGGATCGCCCGTTCCGCCAATGCCCCGTGGCCAATTTCCCGCCTGCCGGGGCTGCGCAAAAACCGCACTTCACCGACGCTGAACGGCGGGAAGTTGTAGTGCAGCATGAACTTTTTGAACTGCTCCCCGATCAAAGCATCGATCTTTTGCTCGTCCGACGACGTACCCAACGTCGTCGTCACGAGTGCTTGAGTTTCTCCGCGAGTGAACAGGGCGGAGCCATGTGCTCGGGGGAGCAAGCCGACCTCGCAGGTGATGGGCCGAATGTCTTCGAGCCCGCGTCCGTCGACGCGGCGGCCTTCTTGAACGATGGCCCGCCGCATCACGCGCGACTTGAGCTCCTCGCTGAACGTCTTGAGTTCGGCGACGCGATCCGGGAAGCGCGCTGCGAAGGCAGCGATGGCTTCTTCCTCGGCTTCTTTGACTGCGCGCGCGCGTTCTTGTTTGGTCGGGATTGCGAATGCAGCTTGGAACCGTGGTGCCGCCTCTTGCTCGAACAAGGCGAACAATTCCTTGTCCATTTGCGGCGGCGTAACGGTACGTTTGGGTTTGCCAACAGCGTGCTGGAGTTCGTCCTGCAAATCCAAAAGCGTCTGGATTTCCTTGTGGGCAAGGAACAAGGCGTCGAGGACGACGTCTTCCGGAAGTTCCTTCGCGCCCCCTTCCACCATCACGATGCCATCGCGGCTGGCGGCCACGATCAGGTTCAGGTCGCTGCGTTCCAAGTCGCTCACGGTAGGGTTGATGAGGAAATTCCCGTCGACACGACCGACCCGCACGCAGCCGATCGGGCCCAAGAACGGCACATCCGAGATCTGCAACGCTGCAGATGCAGCGGTCACAGCTAAAACATCCGGGTCGTTCTCTTTGTCGTGCGACAACACCGTGGCGATGATTTGCGTCTCGGAACGAAAGCCGTCGGGGAACAACGGCCGGATGGGGCGATCGATCAAACGCGACGTCAGGGTTTCCTTTTCTGTAGGCCGTCCTTCGCGTTTGAAAAACCCGCCAGGGATTTTTCCGGCAGCAAACGTGCGCTCTTGGTAGTCGCACGTGAGCGGAAAGAAGTCGATGCCTTCTCTGCCTTTCTTCTCGGCCACGACGGTGACCAGCACCATCGATTCGCCATAGCCGATCACCACCGCGCCATCGGCTTGTTTGGCCATCCGCCCGCTTTCCATCCACAGCGGGCGACCGTGGAACACGGTTTCAACTTTACGATACATGTTTTACCTCCCGGGCCCTTGGCCCCGTAGCGGGAGGGAAAGACAACCGCCGTACCCTCACGAGTACAGCGCGGTTCGTTACTTTCGGAGTCCCAGCCGTTCGATCAGTGCTTTGTACCGGTCGAAATCTTCCCGCTTCAGGTACTCCAACAGGCGCCGCCGCTGCCCCACGAGCATCAGTAGCCCGCGACGCGAGTGGTGGTCCTTTTTGTGAGTTTGCAAGTGCTGCGTAAGAGATTCGATCCGGGACGTCAGCAGCGCCACTTGGACTTCCGGAGACCCGGTGTCCCGTGGGTGTCGCTGGAACGTTCCGATAAGCTCCTTCACCTGTTCGGGAGCCAGTCCCATCTTTCCTCCAACTTTGAATTCGTCGCGCGTGGTTAACATGGCCCCCGGACCGCCGCAAGGGTTCGCGTGGAGCCCCGGCCCTCCCCACCGCTCGCGCCTTGCTTTTGCGGGCGAGCGTGCCCCGCCGGACAGGCGGACGAGATGCGAGCCTGAGTGCAGCCCCCGAAGCCCGGCCGCGATGTGCTGGGTACGCTTCGCTCGCGGCGGACAGCCGCAAGCGAAGGTTGCGCAGTATTGGGCTCCGGACGCACCGGCTCCGAGCGAAGCCGCGCCACCACGCTGGCGACCGCATACAAGCGTGCGAGAGTGCCTTGTACGTACGCTTGTACGTACGAAGGCGCGTCCGACGAAGAGGCCGAGCTTCGAATTCGCTGAAGCTTCGAACACGACCTTCCACAGGAACCTCGGTCGGGCCCGAAGCTCTCCCGAGTGCATCCAAGCCGATGCAACTGCCGCCGCGCACGCTCTTTGTGAAGCCGCGGGACGCAAGGCCACGGATCCCGACGCGACGCGCAATGCGGCAACGTGCGTCTCGCGTGCCAATAAAAAGTTGTCGTGCGGTTTGCATTGTGTTCCAGAGAAGGCGTAGCATGCATGCGTCTCTGCCGTTTGGCGACAGGGCGAGTGCGGTGCGGCGCCCTGGAGCGCCCCTCCGCGAGGAGGCGACATGCCAACACACGAAGTCGCGCAGAGCGACAAACCCAGCGCGCGGCTGGGAGCACTCCGCGCCAACCGAGTGTTTGTCGCGTGGTTGTTCGTGGGCATGCTCGGTTCGGCCGGTGGGGTCGAGGCGCAGCCGTGCGTCGGCGACTGCAACGGCGACGGCGAAGTCACGGTCGACGAAGTGATCACGTTGGTGCGCGTTGCATTGGAGCTATCCCCACCGGATGCGTGTGCTGCTGGCGATGCCAATGGCGACGGAAACATTACGATCGAGGAAATCGTTGAGGCCGTGTCGGCAGTTTTGCACGGGTGCCGATTGCGTCCCACGCCGAGCCCCACACCGACTCCACCAGCTCTGTCGTTGCCGCCTTGCGGTGCGCAGCAACAAACCACGGTGCTCTTGAGCACCGGCCAGGGCGTGAGCGGCCCAGGCGTGGCGGATCCGTTTTGGCGCTTTGCTTCGCCGACACCCGCGGTGGGACCGGTTCCGTTTACCACCAATCCGTCGGTTGCATGGGCACCGGCGCCCTCCGGTTCCTGGTGGGTCCAGCCTGATGCGAGCGGGAATCCACAGCCCGGACCCTCCGCGGGTTACGTGGTTGCGTTTACCATTCCGGGGCCGCTGACTCAGTACACGGCGTTGCGCCTCGTGGGCCAGTACGCTGCTGACAACACGGTGCCCTCGATTTTGCTCAACGGTACTCCAATTGCCTCGTGCACTCCCGCAAGCAGCAACTGCTTTGCCTCGTTGCAACCTTTGAGCTTGCAGGCCACCGCGTTCCCCTTTGCTCCCTTCGTGGCCGGCGCCAACACATTGCGTGTGAACGTTGCCAATCTGAGCAATATCACCGGGCTGGTAGTGGATGCGCGGTTGGAAGCGGACTGCGCGCCCTTGAGCCCCACGCCCACGCCAACGTTCAGTCGAACTGCGACACATACGCGTCCCCCCACACCGACTCGCACTCCGACGCGAACGCTCACTGCCACACCGAGCGCGTCCAGCACTCGCACACCGACGTCGACGCCACGACCTACAGCGACGCCGTCTCGCTCTCCCACGGGAACGCCTTCGCCTCTGCCGTCACCAAGTCCAACCCCGACTTCCAGTCCGGTTTTTTCTCCAACTCCGACCCCCAGTCCTACGTGCACCGGGATCCCCGCGGGTGCTGTGGGTTGGTGGCCACTCGACGAACAGGTGGGTAGCTTGGTTGTGGCCGACATCAGCGGAGCGGGGAATAACGGTGCTTCCCAGCCCGGCGCTTTAGGATTCGGGAGCGGCCCCGCACCGGTGGCAGGGCAAGTGGGCGGAGCGCTGTATTTTTATTCCGGGGGCGAATTCGTGGAGGTCCCACCTGGAAGCAGTCTCGACCGAGCCAATGCCGACCTGACCATTGACGCATGGTTCGCAGCGTTCCTGCCTGGGTCGCCCAGCTTCGGAGGCGTGCCGAACTTTTCTCCGGGAACAACCTTCTTCTATTCGATCGTCGACAAACTCGATCCCGCGGGCAACTCTGGGTACGGCTTTTACCTGCGCACCTTCGCTACGGCGCTGCCGTCGCCTCCACCGGTCGGGTTCCCGGTGACCGTTACGGTGGACCTGGTGTTCGCTCTTGGCAACGCGGGATTTGCCGTACAGATCCACCAAGGTACGACCAGCTATCCGGGGCCGAACCAGCAGTGGCCGCCTCTCATACCAGCGTGGCCTTACAATGGACAGTGGCTGCACGTTGCGGTGACGGTGGACCGCACGAGCAACACCGGACAGTTTTATCTCAACGGCGTTCCCTGGGGTGCGCCGTTCACCCTTCCTGCCGGCACCAACAATACGCTTCCCGTTTGGTTCGGCAAGTCCCGCTTGGCTGACAACGGCTTCGAGTTTGCGCTCGACGAGATCGAGATCTTCGACCGCGTCCTCAACCCTGGCGAGATTGCAGGTGTCGCGGGTGCTGGCGGCAAGTGCAAGACGCCGACAGTGCCGGCCCGAACTCCGACCGCTACCCCGACGGCTTCCCCGCAGGGTGGATGCGATTTCATCGGCCCGAGGATGTGTGGCGGAACCTGCCCGAATCCGACCGACGTGTGCGTGCCCAAGCCCGATGACTCTGGTTGCGAGTGCGTCCCGGGCCAGCCTCGGGCGACAGAAACGCCCACGCCGACCACTACAGTGGGTTGCCCGGGGGCGATTTGTACGGCGACACCGACGCACAGCAGCACGCCTGAGAGATCGCCCACGCCCACGTTCACGCGCAGCGCGACGTTCAGCCCGACGCCAAGTCCGCGTCCGACCCTCACCGGCAGCGCCACGCGCACGCCGACGGCCACTTTCACAGCGACGCCAAGCGCCACGGCGACGCCAACGTGCGGCCCAAGCGTGTCCGTGGACATTTCGACCGGACAGGCTGTGATTGGGGGCAGCGACCCGATTTGGTCGCTGATCGCGGCGCCATCGGGGACGACGGGCTTCTCTTCTCCCGGTCCCGCAACGGTCATCGCACCGAACGGTTCTTGGTTCACGCTGTCCGGCACGCAGTGGATCTCCGCGAATACAGGCTGCACGAACACTCTCACAACCGACTGTCCGGCTGGGACATACTCATACGAACTCTGTTGGGAGCAATGCGGTCGGCTCGACCCGTCGCCGCTCGAGATTCTCGCGGACAACACTGCGACGGTCCACCTTGACGGGATTCCCGTCACGACCACTCCGCCGACGATCGGGTTCACGACCCCCGCGAGCATCCCGGCCAGCGCCTTGGCTCCGTTGGGTACGGGCGTCCATACCCTGCGGGTCGACGTGCAAAATAACCCGTTTAGCGGAGGCGGTGGCACCGCGACCGGCATGGACCTCAGCGGGACCCTGAAGGGATCCGTGACCATCGTCGCGTGCCGGGCTCCTACGTCCACCTTCACCGCGACTCCGACGCTAACACCCACATCCACTCGTACACGCACCGCGACGATTTCCCCGACGCGCACGCCCACGCTGACGCCGACGCCTACGCGAACCGCGACAGCCACCGCTTCCCGGACGCCGACGCACACACCGACGCGCACGCCGACGCCGTGCTTCGCCGAGGTGTGCGTCACCAAGTTCTGGGACTTGAACGGGAACGGCCAGAATAACGGCGAGCCGGGCCTGTCAGGCTGGACGATACAGTTCCTCGATTCCAGCAGCGGCGCGCTTGTGAGCAGCGTGGTCACTGGCCCCAGCGGAACGATCTGCGCTGGCATCCCAGCACCGGCTACGTACAACGTTCAGGAGGTGCTGCAAGGCGGTTGCGTGCAGACGTTTCCTCCTCCACCGGGCATCCACGCGCTCTCACTCACCTGCGGGCAGTTGGTGAACATCGAGTTCGGTAATCGCTGCCCCTTACCCACGCTCACGCCGACATCCACTCCCACGCCCACGCCCAGCCGAACCCCGACGAGGACGCCGACATCCAAGGCACCGCCCCCGGATTGAAGGCACAAATTACCAGCGCGGAGGATGCTCGGCTGCTGGGCCGATCGAGCTCGAGGCAGCAGTAGATTTGCTTTGCGTCTTCCCGGGCCGTGCGAACATGAAAATCTGGACACGCACCATTCGTGTACCGAGGCGGCACCTTTGGCTCCAGCCAATCTGGCTCGCTTGCTCATCGGACCGTGACGCCGGCGATGTAGTCGGCCCGCGGCAAATCACTCGAAGAAGGTTGCGTTGCTACGCCGGCGGGTCGTGCACGTCGAGCAACGATGCACTGACTCCTGTTTCTCGGAAAACCGATGCATAGCGAACGTGCTCCAGCAGAGACGCTACCGCCGCCGGGGCAGCGCGGGCGCCGTGAGGGATGCAGCGGGAGATGCGGCCGCACGCGCCCGTACGGCCAGCCGATGCATCCGCAACCGACGCAACCTTCTCTCCTGAGTGTCTTGTGACGCGGCACTGCCCGCGGGTTTCCGGAAGCTCAGCCGCATCGGAGAAATTCCGCGGGAACCGGTGCCGCATGGACCGCGCCGCGCTCGGTAGGCGCTGCGCGTGCCTCGAAGGTCGCAGCGCATCTCGGGAGCGTTGCCTTGACTTGGTTCCACCGTGGTGGCAAGCAACTGATTTAATCACTTGATTGAAAGCGAGATCGGCGCAGCGATGGGAACGTTGGCAGGAACTTGTGCGATTGCCGGTGTGGGAGTATCGCGCTTCGGGAAGGTTCCCGGCGTGAGCGCCATGGGGTTTACCCTCGAAGCGAGCAAGCGGGCTTTGGAAGATGCGGGTGTGCGCACCCGCGAAGTGGACGGCGTGTTGGTATTGATGCCCGCGGTGATGGGAGAGCAGCACGGTTGGGCTGCGCGTGTCGCCGCATATCTTGGCCTCGAGCCGAGTTTTTGCACCACGCTCGACATGGGCGGGGCCACTGCGTGTGGTGCTGTACAGATTGCGCAAGCTGCTATTGCGGCCGGGTATTGCCAGACCGTGCTCTGCGCGTTTGGCACGCAAAACTGGCCGCAAGGAGTCCCGCTGCAACTGTTCGGCTCGGAGTTTCAGCTAGCGTACGGCGACGTTGGGGCGATGTGCCTGATGGCGCACATCAAGCGACGCCAACAGTACGAGTACCATTTTCCCGATGAACTGTATGCGCGGATCGCGGTCACTTGGCGGTCGCACGCACAATTGAATCCAGAGGCACAGATGCGCAAGCCGATGACCCTGGAGGATTATTTCCGCTCGCGGTGGGTCGTGGAGCCGTTACGGTTGTTCGATTGCTGCCCGAACACCGATGGTGGCGGTGCGATCGTCGTGACCAGTCTTGAGCGGGCTCGCGACTTGCGGCAGCCCGTGGTGCGAGTGCTGGGGGCCGGACAATCTCACAGCGCTGAACTGGTCGAGCCAGCGCGGCCTGAGCGCTCCGAGTGGGGCGGCGCCGCG
>FMJZ01014145.1_pt1 | contig 16352 bp, 12 predicted proteins | sample 1987881 | NCBI WGS metagenome assembly FMJZ01 (sample SAMEA4378227, study PRJEB15110) | soil metagenome | biome: soil; feature: Field; material: Soil | place: India | collected 2015-03-11 | depth 0 m | reverse complement strand
GTAGGGGCGCACCGCCGTGCGCCCCTACCCCATGCCGTGATTACCCGCGAAGAGGCAGCGCGAAACGATTATAACCTGTCCCCCAGCCGCTATGTGGCGCTGGGAGGCGCCGAAGAGACCCTCCCCCTTGAGGAGGCAATCGTGCTTTTGAGCGAAGCGGAAGAGGAACGCGCCCGCGCCGACATGCAGCTGAAAGAGGTATTAAAAATGCTGAACCTGGTGAACGAAAACGCCCAGAACCAGCCTCCCGGAGAGCCAGACGCTGGAGTTCAAACGCCAGTGGACAGATAACGCGGCTCAGGGGCTGCCCACGCCCGAATTCGCCCACTGGCAGGGCGGCGTGCGAGTCACCTTCTGGAAAGACCCCTACACCCCCGAACAACTGAAAAAGCAGGGGCTGAACGAGCGGCAAATCAAAGCGGTGCTGTATGCGAAGGAAAAGGGGAGTATCACGAATCGCGATTACCGAAGCCTGACGGGAGTCTCGGACGAAACGACGCGGCAAGAGCTGGCGCAGCTGGCATCACAGGGGCTGCTGCAGGTTCATGGGAAGGGGAGGGCAACCCGCTATGTGCTTCCCAAATTTGGCGATTAGTTGGCGATTGATTGGCGATTTTGGCGATAATCTGGCGAAAGCACGGTGCAAGGGCGCACGCCCATGCACCCCTGCACGGGATTGGGAACGGTATAATAACACCTGACAGGAGGCATCATCTATGCTGGAAACAATGGATGCACACACGCCATACCCCGACCTGCCCGAGGGCTACCGCATGACCGAACTCGGACCCCTGCCCGAAGAGTGGCAGGTGGTCAGGCTGGGGGAGGTGTTTTCTTTAGCGCCCAGGAAACAGCGCGAGCAAGTGGTAAAAGACGAGGCTACATATCGTTTGGTCACTGTTCGGCTTTATGCAAAAGGTTTAACGCTCCGCTCCGTCCAGAGAGGAAAGGATATAGGTACAAAGAAACTCTATATGGTCAGAGAAGGCGACTTCATATTTTCCAAGATAGATGCCCGTAATGGTGCGTGGGGTTTCGTAGGGAAGGATTTAGATGCTTCTTTTGTTAGCGGTGATTTTCCCATATTGACCTTGAAGCGTGAATCTGCAGACCAAGATTTTCTGATGTTCTGCTTATCGCGTCCATCTACATGGGGTGTTCTTCGCCAAGTAGCAGTAGGGACGACCAATCGGCGCAGGGTACAGCCTCGTGACCTGCTTTCGGCTTTCCCCATCCCCCTCCCACCCTTGCCCGAACAGCGGGCGATAGCGCATGTGTTGCGGACAGTGCAGGCAGCCAGAGAAGCCACCGAGCGCGTGATTGCCGCCGCCCGCGAACTGAAGAAAAGCCTCATGCGCCACCTGTTCACCTGGGGACCCGTGCCCCTGAACGAAACCGAGCGCGTCCCCACGCAGGAAACCGAAATCGGCACCCTCCCCGCGCACTGGAAGGTGGTGAGAGTAGGAGATTTGGGTGAAATCGTTACTGGAACAACTCCAAGCACTAAGAAACCGGAATACTATGGTGGATTACATATGTTTATCTCGCCTGGAGACTTAGGAAATTCTATGTATGTAGAACGTACGGTAAAGTACCTGTCACAAGCAGGACTCACAGTTTCTCGTCCGTTGCCTAAGGATGCCGTTCTTGTGGTTTGCATTGGTGCAACCATAGGGAAGGTAGGTATGACGCCCTGTGACAATTGCGCGACAAATCAACAAATAAACGCTATAATCGTAAACAAACGAGTTAATCCCCATTATCTGTATTTTGCTTTATCTCATCGCGCTTCTGAACTGCCCCTGTTAGCTGGAAGGGCAGCTGTTCCAATAGTGAATAAAAGCAACTTTTCTAACTTTTTGGTACCCCTCCCACCGCTTTCAGAGCAGCAGGAAATTGCCCGGATTCTGCGAAGTGTGGATGAGAAAATCCGCGCGGAGGAGGCGTATCGCGACGCGCTGGGGGGGCTTTTTAAAACCCTGCTTCACCAGCTGATGACTGCGCAGATTCGCCTGCCAGCGGGTATAATACAACTGTTTGCGGAGGTGACAGAATAATGCAGGGGACGCTGGATCCTGGTATCTATATAAACATCTTTCAGGTAAGGGTGCCAGATGACAAGTGTCAAGTATTAATCATCCGGCGAAATGAACTCTCGAACCTGCATGACCTGCGTCAGCAGCTTGAGAACAAAAACAAGCAAGTGTGGGTGTATGCTGACGAGGATACCGTGTATGGCTATGGGCGGGATGCTTCCATCTTGACAGAATATAGATTTCAAGAAAGTACAATTCGTCTTGTGGAGAAGCCCAAACTTACTACTCATGTGATTATAGAAGGGTTGGTGAAAAAGCTGAAGGAAGATGGTTATGAAGCCATACCTTCTAAGGGGCGCTGGCAGATGTATCATCCCGATCAGTGCGATAGTGTCGCTGATGGCAAGGTGCGTGTCTACAGGGGATATGATCTGCGTTCTCTTTTTTGGAGAGACCCTACTACCAATCACCTTACCTTCGGGCTAATCGTGGATATTTTCTGGGCATTACGCGACAGCCAAAATCAGCCGCTCGACATGCGTCGGATCAGGCAGGAATACGGGTACAACGCAACGGTTGCGATTGGGTGGGTTCAAGGAGAATACCTGCCTCAGAGCAGCAAATTTAATACCGAAGCTGCTCGCCAGCGACTTCAGGAACAAATTCTGCCCTTTGTCCAAAAATATTCAGAGTTTGATCTGCCCTGTGGTGGTTATGCCCAACTTTTGCCACAACCTATCCGTGTCGTCTTAGGAGGTGAAACTCAATGATAAGTTTCGTGGGAGAACAACTTACGGTGCCGAAGTTGCGATTCAACTACTCCTCCACCTCTGCTCAAGACTCTAACGCACGGCGGGGATTACTTAAGTACGGTCCGTATGACTCCAGCATTCTGGGCAAGGACTCCATTCGCGCTGTGGTAATCTTTCCTAAACACCTTGCCCGTGAGAAAGACATACTGAAAGATGGATTGCAAAACGGCAACGGCTCGTTCACCGGTTTTCAAGGACTCTTTCGAGTGCCCTTGAAAATTGAGAAAGACCTATGCCTACCCCGAGAAGACGAAGAGGAGACTCGAAGAGTTATTCAAGACCTTGCCAGCCAAAGCAACATCGATCTGGCTTTTGTCCTTACGACTTCGCAAAATGAGCTGATATACCGTACCATCAAGCAAGAGCTTCTGGGCAATGGTATTCCCAGCCAAGTTGTAACCGCTGAGAGATTGAGAAACCAGCAACAGTTGCCATGGACATTGGAAAACATCGCGCTAGCTTGCTATGCGAAAAGCGGAGGCACACCTTGGGTGGTTGCTTCGGAGAGCAGTCGGCGCGAGCTGGTTATTGGAATTAGCCGTGCACAAACAAGGGATCGAGATAAGCAATTCGTCGTGGGCTTCGTTACTCTTTTTACCCAAGATGGTGATTTTCTGTTTTTGCACTCGTCGGCGCCGATCCTAAGCTGGAAACAAGAAGAATATGTAGACGGGCTCAGGCAGTTAATCGTAAAAGCTTACAAAGAGTATTGTCAGCGTCAAGACATGCCTCAATCTCTTGTCCTGCACCTTTGCAAGCGCCCCGGTCGCTACAGGGAAGTTGTGGCTGTTGAGCAGGCTATTCGAGAGATAGGTGTTGGTATTCCTTTCGCATTGGTTCACCTCAACGACGATAGCACTTATCGGTTATTCGACACAGCGCATTCCACATACATTCCTGAGGCAGGATTAAAAGTGGATCTGAGTCAACGAGAGTCGCTATTACTGATTGACGGGCGTGTTGACGACAAGCGCAATCGGAGAGGCATACCGCGAGTGCTGGACATTGTGCTGGACAAGCGCTCATCAATAGACCAAGGTGAGTTCCCTCACATAGTACGTCAGGTCTATAATTTCGCACGAGTCAACTGGCGAGGATTTAACGCTCGCGCTGTGCCGGTTACGCTCAACTATTCCTACCTGATTGCTCGCCTTATCGTGGAAATTGGCTCCAGCAGCTGGAGCCAGGTTATCAGCAACGGTCGCCTGAGGGATAAGGCATGGTTCCTGTAAGAGTAGATTTCTACCGTCTCCGAGAAGAGGTAAGGCAAGCAATTGCCCAGCAAATCAAACGCTTGCTAGACAAGGAATGGGACCCATTTGAGGCATCTTGGCTGGCGTATGCGCTTAGCCAAGAGGGTTTTGAGGGCAACCAACTTTTGCAGGCGCTGCTCGACAGGCTTGAACGCTGGGCGAAGGAGGACGGCACGAGGGCTGTTCAGAGGAGCATAGGACCTTTGTGTTTTCTTGCTTACTTTTTATTTAAAAATAATAAAAACGAACCTGATTTGGAAACCATAGTTCTGAACAAGATTGAGGAGCTATGCCAAGGAATCAATCATAAGTTTTCGCCTGTGAATGACCCTGAGCAAATGTTTCCAGTAGCCTTACTGGTTGGAACTTCGGGCAAAGAACCACATAGAGATACCGTGGTCAAGGCGATTCAGGCACGATTGAATGGCACTTTGAAGCGCAGGATTCTCTACGCGGCATCACTGAGGGAATTGAGCAAGACGGTCAGCATAGTGACACAAGGTGATGAACCAAACGATCCTGGGTCTATAATCGCAATGGTATGGTTTTGTGAACGGTATGAGGGCGAACGGGAAAAATGGTGGAAAAGCTTTGAAAGCATTAGAGAAACCGTATCTCTTAATTCAGTAGAGAATGTTGAAAGTAGTTATGTTCTCTCAGCGGCGGAAATAGCCATGTTGTACGAGTCGCTCGTCCGCGAGACCAACAACCCTGAACCAAAACTGCTGTTTGAGTTATACCCTCTTCATCCATTAATAAAGAACGGAGAAATTGTACGGAAGCTTTTCAGAGAAGCCAACTATGTTCATGCTGTGTTCGAGGCATTCAAGCTTTTTGAAAACTACATAAGGCAGCTAACAGGACTTGACAAAGAGGCGCGTTCGATAGTTCAAGAAAGCATGCGAAAGGAATCACCAAAGATTAAGTTTAATAGTCTTCAGGGGAACTCTGAGAGAAATGAACAAGAAGGATTAAAACTAATCTCGGAGGGTATCTGCGCTGCTATCCGCAATCCCAAGGCACATGAACCCAGTTTCGCTCCCACTGTCCAGATAGATGCTTACGAAGCACTCGATCAACTCGTGACTATCAGCTACATACTCAAGCGTATAGATCGGGCGGAGGTAGTTCCACCCCCTGTACAGGCGAACGAGAACGGATCGAAGCATTCTGAGGAGAACACAACATGACCCTCTCCAGTGAACGCAAAACGGTGCAGGAGCCATTTGTCCGCTATGCAATAGAGGCAGGCTGGGAATACCTGAAGCCTGATGACGCCCTCCGCCTGCGCGGCGGCGAGGATTGCCCCTTCCTGCGCTCGGTGCTGATTGAGCAGCTGCAACGCCTCAATCCGGGGGTGGTGGACACAGCTGCGAAAGCGGAGGAGGTGATGAGTCGCCTGCTTCGCGTGCGCCCCGACATCGAGGGCAACCTCGAAGCATGGGAGTATCTGAGGGGGCTGAAAACCGTCTTCGTGGAAGCCGAGAAGCGCGAGAAGAATTTCCAATTGCTGGACGCCGGGAATCCCGAAGCGAACACCTTCCACATCACCGATGAGTTCGCGTTCGCCAGTGGAACCGCCCGAATCCGCGCCGATATTGTGCTGCTGGTGAACGGCATCCCCGTGCTGGTGGTGGAGACCAAGGCTGCCACGCGCCCGGAGGGGATTAGCGAGGCGTTCGAGCAGGTGGAGCGCTATCATCGCGAGGCGCCCGACATGATGGTGCAGGCGCAGGTGTTCGCCCTGACCCATCTGGTGCAGTTTTTCTACGGTCCCACATGGAGCCTTTCGCGCAAGGCGTTGCTGAACTGGCGCGACGAGCAGGCAGGCGACTTTGAAACGCTGGTCAAAAGTTTCGTTGCGCCGCGCCGCGTGCTGAAGATGCTCACCGATTACATCCTGTTCGTGCGCAGGGACGGCGAGCTGAGCAAGGCGGTGCTGCGTCCTCATCAGATGCGCGCGGTGGAGAAGTCGCTGGCGCGGGCGCGCGACCCTCAAAAACGGCGCGGGCTTATCTGGCACACGCAGGGGTCGGGCAAAACCTACACGATGCTCACCCTCGCCAAAGCGCTGCTGGACGACCCGCGCTTTGAGAACCCCACCGTGCTGATGATTGTAGACCGCAACGAACTCCAGCAGCAGCTGTTCCAGAACCTTGAGGCGGTGGGGTTTCGGCATGTGGAAGTGGCGCGGAGCAAGCGCCACCTGCGAGAGCTGTTGCGCAAAGACACGCGCGGGCTGATTGTCTCGATGATTCACAAGTTCGATAAGGCGGACGCGAATCTCAACACTCGCGCCAACATCTTTGTGCTGATAGACGAAGCGCACCGCACGACGGGGGGCGATCTGGGCAACTACCTGATGGGCGCGCTGCCCAACGCCACCTTCATCGGCTTCACCGGCACGCCTATCGACAAGACGCAACACGGCAAGGGCACTTTCAAAGTCTTCGGGGGCGACGATCCGGGCGGCTATCTGGACAAATACTCGATTCGGGAGTCGATTCGGGACGGCGCAACCGTGCCCCTGCATTACCAGATGGCGCCCAACGACCTGATTGTGGACCGCGAGGCGATGGAGCGCGAGTTCTGGGCAGCCGCCGAGCTGGAAGGCATCGCCGATGTGGAGGAGCTGAACCGCGTGCTGGATCGCGCCGTCACCCTCAAAAACATGCTCAAAAACCGCGACAGGGTGGAAAAGATTGCCGCGTTCGTTGCCGAGCATTTCAAAAAGTTTGTTCAGCCGATGGGCTACAAGGCGTTTCTGGTGGGGGCGGATCGCGAGGCGTGTTGTCTTTACAAAGAGGCGCTGGATCGCTATCTTGACCCTGAGATGAGTCGGGTGGTCATCAGCCGCCACCATAACGACCCTGCTGCCATGAAGCGATATCACCTGAGCGATGAGGAAGAGGCGGCAGTGCGCAGGGCGTTCCATAAGCCAGACGAGAACCCGCAAATCCTGATCGTTACCGAGAAACTGCTCACGGGCTACGACGCGCCGATTCTGTATTGCATGTATCTGGACAAGCCGATGCGCGACCATGTGCTGTTGCAAGCGATTGCCCGCGTCAACCGCCCATATGAGGACGATCTGGGGCGCCGCAAAACGAACGGGCTGATTGTGGACTTCGTGGGTATCTTTGACAAACTGGAGCGTGCGCTGGAGTTCGATTCGCAGGATGTGGAGGGCGTGATTGAGGGGCTGGAGGTGCTACAGCAGCACTTCGCGAATCTGATGGATCAGGCGCGCGCTGAGTACCTGCCTGTTGCTTTGGGCGAGAGTGAGGACAAGGTCGCCGAATCGGTGTTGCTCCATTTCCGTGAGAAGGAGGCGCGCGAGGAGTTCTATCGCTTCTTCCGCGAGCTGGAGGAAACCTACGAGATTCTGTCGCCCGACGCTTTTCTGCGCCCCTATCTGGACGATTACCAGCGCCTTGTAGAGATGTATCGCCTGCTGCGGGGCGCGTATGAGCCGCACATTCCTGTGGAAAAATCGTTCCTGCGCAAAACCGCCGAGATTGTGCAGCAGCACACCTCCACGCAGAAAGTGCAGGAGGCAGGCGCCACCTATCGTATAGGGGCAGAGGCGTTGCTGGCGCTGGTGAAAGAGCCAAAGCCCGAGACCGTGAAGGTGTTCAACCTGTTGCGGGAGCTGCACCGCCTTGTGGAAGCGGAGGGACGCGGGCAGCCCCACCTGATTCCAATAGGCGAGCGGGCGGAGGCGTTGCGCCGCGCGTTCGAAGAGCGCCAGATTGAAAGCCAGCAGGCGCTTGCCGAGCTGGAAGACCTTGTATGCCGTCTGCAGGAAGCACAGGCACAGCGCCGCCAGAGCCAGCTCTCTCCGGAAGCGTTCGCTGTGGGATGGTGGGCGCAACTGCAAAAGGGGATGGACTCGGCACAGGCGGAGCAACTGGCGCACGCAGTGGAGCCTGTATTCCAGCAGCACCCCCACTGGGCAACCATTGCCCACCAGGAGCGCGAGCTGCGCAAAAACCTTTATAAAGCGCTTATGGCGTGCGGTGTTCAGGAGGTTGTGGAATGGGCAGAAGGAATACTGGAGTTGCTACGGAAGGCGCGAGTCTGAATGCCCCCTCGCCGCTGGGCGAGGCGGTCGCAAGCGATGTTCTTGTTGCGGAGGCGCGTGCGTGGGCGCGACGCATCGGCGTGGAAGAACGCCTGCATGAGATTCATGTACGCCCCATGCGGCGCAAGTGGGCGAGCATCTCCACGCGCGGGCGCCTGACTCTCAGCCGCGATTTGCTGACTCAGCCTGCCGCGTTCCGTGCGCAGGTGATTGTGCATGAGCTGGTGCATCTGAAGCTGGGCAACGGCTCGCATGGGCGACTGTTCCGGGCGCTGGTGCGCGCCTACCTTGAGGAGCGTTCCTGAATCGGGCTTGGGTATCCTATCCCCTGAAATGGCAAAGTGGGGCATTCTGGGTACGGGTAAGATTGCGAGGCGGTTCATGCAGGCGGCGTTTTATGTGCCCGAAGCGCAGGTGGTCGCCGTCGGCTCGCGCTCGCAGGCAACCGCCGATCAGTTCGGCAGTCAGTTCGGCATCCCCAAACGCTACGGCAGCTACGAGGGCGTGCTGAACGATCCCGAGGTGGAGATTGTCTATGTCGCGACGCCGCACAACCTGCATGCCGAAAACGCCCTCGCCGCGCTTCGGGCAGGCAAACATGTGCTGTGCGAGAAGCCCTTCACGGTGAATGCCCGGCAGGCGGAGCAGGTGATTGCCGCCGCACGCCAGACCGACCGCTTCGTGATGGAAGGGATGTGGACGCGCTGTTTCCCTGTGATGCAGGAGGTGCATCGGCGCGTGCTGGCGGGCGAAATCGGGGCGCTCCGCTACCTGCAGGCGGACTTCGGGTTCCAGCCGCCGTTTGACCCCCACAGTCGGCTGTTCAGCCCTGAGTTAGCGGGGGGCGCGCTGCTGGATGTGGGCATCTACCCGATTGCGCTGGCGTTCTGGTTTCTCGGCGAGCCGCAGGAGGTGGTCTCGCTGGCGACGCGCGGCGAAACAGGCGTAGATGTGCTGGAAGGCGTGGTGTTCCGTTATGCCAACGGCGCCATCGCCACCCTGAGCGCCAGCCTGCAGGTGAACACGCCCAAGCAGGTATTCCTGTGCGGCACCGAAGGGATGTTTCACTTCCCCGCGCCGTGGTGGAAGCCGTCGGAGGCGTTTCTGATACGCCCCGACGGCTCGCAGGAGCATCTGCTGTACCCCTATGAGGGCGACGGGCTGCAGTTTGAGATTCGCCATGTGCATACCTGCCTCCAGCAGGGCTTGCGCGAAAGTCCCCTGATGCCGCTGGAGGAGACCCTGCGCATCGTGCGCCTGATGGACCGCCTGCGTGCGGAATGGGGCGTGCGCTATCCGTTTGAGGGGTGAACGAGCGTGCAACGGCTCTACTCTTTTGAGACGGAAGCGGAGGTGGCGCAGGCGCGGGCGAACCATGTGCGCCTGACGCGCGTGCGAGAGGGCGCTACCCACGGGCGTTATGCCCTGCAGGTGGAGTTCCTGCCGAAAACCGACTGGCCCAACCTGATGTTCCGTGCGGAGACCGCGTGGGACTGGAGCGCCTACAGCGGGCTGGCGTTTGATCTGCTGAACCCAACCCCAGAGCCGATTGTGTTCGGCGTGCGGGTGGACGAAGACCCCCGCGCCGACGGCGTGCGCTTCTGCCGACAGGGCGGCGCCACCATCCCCCCAAAACAGCGCATCCGCTTCGTGATGCCGCTCGCCCCGAACCCGATGGACTTCGGCATGCGCGGGCTGCCTGCGCTAAAGGGCTATCAGGCGGTCAACACGACTGTCAGCAACGCTATTAATCTTTCGCACATCGTGGCGTTCCAGATTTTTCTGGACCATCCCCAGACCCCGAAGCGACTGATTGTGGACAACATCCACCTGATACGCTACTATCAGCCACTGGAGGGGATTGTGGACGAGTTTGGGCAGTACGCGCACGCGAACTGGTCGCACAAGGTGCGCAGTATAGAGCATATGCGCCGCCAGCTGCGTGCCGAACAGCGCGAGCTGGAGCGCATACCCGACCTCCCAGAACGCGACCGCTTCGGCGGCTGGGCGACGGGACCTAAACGCGAGGCGACGGGCTATTTCCGCGTGGAGAAGGTGGACGGCAAGTGGGCATTCATTACGCCCGATGGCACGCTCTTCCTTTCCATAGGGATGGACTGCGTGAACTGGGGGGAGTATACCTATATCACAGGACGCGAGAAGATGTTCCGCTGGCTACCCGACGAGAAAGACCCGCTCGCGAAATACTACGCCCATCTTTCGGGCGCGCTGATGGGACCCATCAAAGAGGGAAAGGCGTATAACTTCTTTCTGGCGAATCTGGAGCGCAAGTACGGCGAGCGCTACCGCGAGGTGTGGCGCGAGCATACGCTTCGGCGCCTGCGGGCGTGGGGGTTCAACACCCTCGCGAACTGGTCTGCCAGTGAGTTCTACCGCAACGGCAAAATCCCCTATGTGGCGACGGTGGGAATCGGGGGCGACCACAAGCGCGTGCGTAGCGGCGTGGACTACTGGGGCAAGATGCACGACCCGTTTGACGAAGGCTTCCAGCGCAATCTGGAGGCGAGCGTGAGGCAGGTCGCCTCGCAGGTGGGCGACGACCCGTGGTGCCTTGGCTACTTCGTGGATAACGAGCTGAGCTGGGGCGCGGACGGCGAGCCGACGAAACGCTACGGGCTGGCTTACGGCGCGCTGGAGCTGGACGCCAGCGAATCGCCTGCCAAGCGCGCGCTGATAGAACAGCTCCGTCGCAAGTACCGCACGATTGAGGCGCTCAACAAAGCGTGGCACACCACCTTCCGCAGCTGGGACGCACTGGAACGCCCGCACGACCTGCGCTCTCAAAAGCCTACCCCAGAGTGCCTGCAGGATTTACGCACCTATGTGAAGGCGTTCGCCCTGCAATATTTCCGGAGCGTGCGCGAGACCCTGCGACGGTATGCGCCGAATCACCTCTACCTGGGCTGCCGATTCGCATGGTACACGCCCGAAGCGGTGGAGGCGGCGGCAGAGACGAGCGAGGTGCTGGGTTTCAACTTCTATGTGCCACGGATAGAACGCGCCCGCTGGAAGTTTCTGGAAGCCTACGACCGCCCGATTCTGAGTGGCGAGTTCCATTTCGGCGCGCTGGATCGGGGCATGTTCCACACGGGGCTGGTGCCCGCACGCAATCAGCAAGAGCGCGCCCAGATGTATGCGGAGTATGTCCGAAGCGTGGTGGAACACCCCTACTTTGTGGGATGCCACTGGTTCCAGTATATAGACCAGCCGCTCACAGGGCGCTGGTTTGACGGCGAGAACTATAACATTGGCTTCATCACGATTACCGACACGCCGTACCCTGAGATGGTCTCGGCGGCGCGGGCGATCCACCAGCAGATTTATCGCCTGCGCTGGGGCTAAACCTCGTCGGGTTTCCAGCCGTATTTGCCTACAAGCGGTACGAACACACACTCGCCGAAGGTGCGTGTGGTATAGCGGTTGCCGTGCCGAATGAACAGAGTCAGCACCTGATAGTGGCGCGTGCCGAGTGGAATCAGCAATCGTCCCCCTTTTGGCGAAAGTTGTTGCAGCAAAGGTTCGGGGGGCTTGCCCGGCGCGCCTGCGGTGACGATGATGCGGTCATAAGGCGCGAAGGGGGGAAAGCCGCGCGTGCCGTCGCCCATCACCCAGATAATCGGCGGGAGGTTCAGCTGGCGCAGGGTCTGATACGCCCGCAGCGCCAGTCGGGGGAACCGCTCCACTGTAATCACCTGTTTCGCCAGCAGGCTCAGAATCCCCGCCTGATAGCCAGAGCCAGTGCCGATTTCCAGCACACGCTCGGTACCCTGCAGCTCTAAAATCGCAGTCATCTGCGCCACCAGCGACGGCTGCGAGATGGTCTGTCCCTCGCCAATCGGCAGGGCGTGGTCGATGTACGCCTGCGAGCGGTATTCGGGCGGCACCATCAGGTGGCGGGGCATCTGACGAATGGCGTTCAGCACACGCTCATCGCGAACCCCTTTTGCCCGAATCTGGGCAATCAGCGCCTCCAGCTGGGCGGTGTAGTCGACGCCATCAACGGGGAGCATGGGTCAATTTGGAATTCGCCACGATACAGAGCGTTCCTGTTGGGTACACTCATGAAACGCCCCTGCGCTTGTGGGCGTCTAAGGATAGAGCGATTATGGCAAGGACGGTTTTCTGCTGGCTTCTGATTGGCGTGCTGATAGCCTCTGCCTCCGCGCAAATCTATCGCAATGTGGTGAACAAGCCCTTCGCGGCGGTCAGCAACGGTCCGCAGAATCTGGTGGTGGTGGACATAGACCGCGCGGGGCGTTCTGCCGAGGCGATAGAGCGGTTGATCCGCCAGCGCGTGGAGCAGGTGGCTCGCGCGCAGATTCAGGGCGCACGCCCGCTGATACGGCTCTATAAGCGCTACGGCTTCCTGCCCGAAGACTATCGGTTCCCGTTGATTTACGCCGTAGCGTTGCGTCGGAACGGGCAGCTGATTTTGCCGACGCGCTCACGCGATGGGGGATTGGGCAACGGCACGCTCTCGTTTGAGATTGTGGACGGCGAAAACCCGTTCCCTGCCAACTATAAGAATCTTCTCCAGCAGGTGCTGAATGTCGCGCCGCCGCTGGTGGAGGCGGAGTATGGCAAACCTGCCCGCACGCTGACCATTCAGGTGGTGAACTATGACGATCAGATTGGCGACCGCGACGCGGTGGTGGGCGGGATTTACGATGTGTCCAACAACCGCTTCCTGTTCCCGATTTACAACTCGCCCGAAGCGGCGGCGGTCAATCTGGTGCATCTGATGACGCTGGCGTTCCACGCCGATGTGGGGTTCGCATTTGATGTGTGGGAGGAGGGCTTTGCGCGGGCGGTTACGGCGCGTGTGGCACGCAAGGCGGTGTTTCGCACGCAACTGGGTCTGAACCCCGACTTCGTGGAGCGCACGCTGGAGAACACCTACGATGCGCGCCCCTACTACGACGCATGGAACCAGCCTGTGCTGGGCAGCCCGGCGTTTATCGCGCCCTCGCTCCGACAGGCGAGCATTCAGGGCGGCACGACGGGCGGCATCTGGCTGGTGCGCTACCTGATGGCGGGCAGCGTGTGGCTCAAGGTCGCGATGGAGTACCCCAACTTTTTCCGCGTGTTCAATCAGCTCTACTATCAGAACTACACGCCCGCCCTGCGCAACGACACCAGCGCGCTGATTAACCTTGCACGCCAGGCGCTCAGCCAGATTTCGGGCAACCCCAACCCGACAGTGGAGGGTGTTCCGTTTGAGCAATGGGTGCGCCAGCAGTATATTCTGGACACCAGCGTAACCTACGGGCGCAAACTGCACGCCCAGCTGCTCCCATATGTGGGCGAGGTACAGCCCGGCGAAGAGGCGGTCTTTGTGGTGTTCCTGACCTATTTCCAGACGGTTCGCTCTGGCAACTCGTGGGACGAGGCGCTGCTGAACGGAACCTGCTACCCAATTTACTGGGACTTTAACCTCCAGCGGCTGACGCTTTCGCCCCAGTACGAGCGCGTGGACATTCGCGTGGGCACGGGCGCGGTTGTGCCCAGCTTCGTGGGGAGCGATGTGGCAAACCAGCGGCTGACGGTGGACTTCTCGGTCGGCACAGAGTACGCACAGGTCGCGTTCCCCAGCAGCAAAGTGCAGACCGCAACGGTTCGGAACAACTTCTTCGGCGTGGTGTATGGTCTGGACGACGGGATTGTGGAGATTCAGATTGGCTCGGAGCGTCGCACGGTAGAGGTCACGCGCGGCGCGTTCGGCGCTTCCTTCCCTGAATCGGTAATGAATCAGGAGCAGGTAGCGCAGCTGGTGTTTTATCGGGCAGGGGAAGAGGTGGGGCGCGTGCAGGTCAACAAGGGGCTGGGCTTTCAGTATGTGCTGGTGCGGCTGACCTCGCCTGCGGGCAGTTTTCGGCTCCAGCGCGGGGCGGGACTGCAGATGATTAGCCTGCCCTTGCGCCCCTATCAGACCGACATGGCGCAGGTGCTGGGCATCCCTGCCAGCCAGCTCCGACTGGCGCACTGGCGTCAGGAGCGGTTTAACTATGTGTATTATCCGGAAACGCCGCCACCTGCGCCCGGCGTGGGCTACTTCCTGCGCGTGCCCGACGGCGGGATTGACCGCCTGATTGAAGGTGAAGCGCCCCCTGCCGATCGTCCCTTCGCGATTGCGCTCCAGCCCGGCTGGAACCTGATCGGGATGCCCTTCAACGCTCCCGTGAATGTAAGCGACCTGCAGGTGGTGTGGCAGTTTGACGCGCCCGTGTCGTGGGAGACGGCGACCGAGTCCATCGGCGGTCAGCCGCCGCTGGTGGGCAATCGGATTTTCACGCTGGGCGGCGTCGGCGGTTATGTGCAGGCGACGCAACTGGAGCCAGGCAAAGCCTACTGGGTGCGGGTGTTGCGCCCGGAGGGGGTGACGCTGCTGATTCCGCCGCCAGCGAACCGCAGCGCGTCGCGCTCACGAGGTGATATGGAAGAACCGCGTCCTGCGTGGGAGATGATGCTGAGCCTCCAGTCGCGTGCGGGGGGCGGCGTGATAACGCTGGGGCTGGATTCGCGCGCTTCCTCGCGCTCGGCGAAGTGGGATTCTGAAATGCCGCCCCTTCTGCCCGATATGCTGGGATTTGGGGTTGTGAGCGAGTCGGGTGCGCTCCAGATGCGCTCCGTGCGTCCGCTGGGCGGGCGACAGGTGTGGGAACTGCGTGTGCTACCTGCCGAGCCAGAGAGCGAACATACGCTCACCTGGAACCTGCCACCGAACACCGCGCGGCGCTGGCGCATCACCTTAGAAGACCCCACAACGGGCAATCGGGTAGATATGCGCCGGCAGAGCTTTTACCGCTTTGTGCCTTCGGAAGGGCGAACTCTGCGCGTGGTGGTGGAACCCAGCGTGGCGGCGCCCGTGCGGATTACACAGGTGCGTGTGGCGCCCACGCGCGGGGGCAACTTCACGATTGAGTATCAGCTGACAGGCGAGGCGAGCGTTAAAGCAGAAATACGCTCCGCGCGGGGCGAGGTGGTGCGAATCCTGCAGCCCGCACGGGCGACCCGTGCAGGGGTGCAGACTCTTGTCTGGAACGGGCGTGACCAACAGGAGCGCGCGCTGCCGCCCGGCGCGTATCAGCTCCATCTTGAGGCGATAGATGCCGACGGGCGCGTGGCTCGCGCCGTGACCCCGATTCTTCTGACGAGGTAGGCGAAACGATGGCAAAGCGAGGTTTCTGGCTCTGGTGTGTGCTGTGTGTGTGGCTCCTGTCGGGCTGTGGCGGCGGGGGCGGCTTTGGCGGCGCCGTAATTCAGGGGCGTGTGGCGCTGGTCGGCACGGGCAACCCGCCGAACCCCGCGGCGACTGTGAGTGCAGGCGGCGCGTCCACACAAACCGACCTCCAGGAAGGCACCTTCACCCTGCGCGTGCCGCCCAGCACTACCCAGCTCACCGTGGAAGCGCCCGGCTATCCCACCTATACTTTCAACCTGCCACCTCTGCGAACCGACCAGGTGAACGACCTCGGCGTGCTGTATGTGGGACCTCAGAAGGTGGCGGTGCAGGGGCGGATTGTGAACGCGCTCAACCAGCAGCCTGTGGGCGGCGCAGTGGTGACGCTGCTCGGACAGCGCACACTCAGCAACGAGACCGACGGCAAGTTCACCCTGAACGATATTCCCTTTGACCCCAACGGGATTTTGGACGCCGAGGGGCAGGTGGAGAAGACAGGCTTCGTGCCTCAGCGCTTTCTAATAGACAGGGGACCCGACAACAGCGGAGTGATTCTGCTGGACGACATCCTGCTGGCGCCCGAAAGTGACGATAACCCGCCGCCTGCGCCGGGCAATGTGCGCGGCGTGGTGCAGTTGGCAGGTGGCGGCAATCCGATTGGAACGCTGATTCTCATCTATACCCCTCCTGACGCCAGCACGCCTGTGGAGACGGAGGTGGTTAATCAGTCTTCGGGTGCGTTCGCGCTCTGGCTGTTGCCGGGTAACTATCGGCTGGTGTTCTCATTTTCGGGGCGCCAGGCAGAACGACAGGTCAGCGTGCAGAGCCTGAATACGGTGATTGACCTGGGTACGGTGGAGATACCGTAGGGCAGCGCCCGCACAGTAATATGCTCACTCTTGGGCGTGGAGAATACCTCTACGCCCCTTGCAGCCGCCTGAGGAGCGCCTCTATAGAAGCCTTTAG
>FMJZ01035294.1_pt1 | contig 16358 bp, 14 predicted proteins | sample 1987881 | NCBI WGS metagenome assembly FMJZ01 (sample SAMEA4378227, study PRJEB15110) | soil metagenome | biome: soil; feature: Field; material: Soil | place: India | collected 2015-03-11 | depth 0 m | reverse complement strand
GAGGACTGGTAATTAAGGCAAGGTAGGTGTACCACTCCTGCTAAACACATTAAACGAAAGCCTGGATAAATGATACACTACACGCAATTTGTTGAACTAATCTACCGTGTAATGATAATATAAACCGGTTCAAAACCTTAATGTTCAGAAACGACTCTTCACGTTCTGTTGTAATACGAATTCTTAAGCTCTCTGGGGCAAGGTTGCCATAGAAAACATTCCCGGACGGGTTAGACCCTTAAAATACTAGTCGAGGCAAAGCGGCAAATGATAAGTGAGAATCAGATAAAGATGCGGATTGAAAATCTCTATCTTTCCTTTGGTGGAGTGAGGGCACTCATAGACGTAAGTCTTGATATCAGAGAGAGGGAGATTTTGGCTATCATCGGACCAAATGGTGCTGGTAAAACATGCATCTTGAACTGCATAAATGGTTTCTACAAACCGCAGCAAGGCGAAATATATTTTGAAGGCAGAAAGATCACCCGACTGCGTCCAGATAAAATAGCCAGGCTCGGCATAGCCCGGACCTTCCAGAACATAGAGCTGTATTCCGGCTTAACAACTCTTGACAACCTCATGGCTGCAAGACACGTCCTCATGAAACAGAGTACCCTCAGCACCGCACTGTACTTTGGACCAGCCCATAGGGAAGAAATCGAACATCGCAAAGCAGTAGAGGATATCATCGATTTTTTAGAAATAGAACCAATCAGGAAGAAAGTGGTCGGCACTCTCCCTTATGGTATGCGCAAGCGGGTGGAATTAGGCAGAGCCCTGGCCCTGGAGCCAAAGGTCCTGCTTTTGGATGAACCGATGGCTGGAATGAATCTGGAGGAAAAAGAGGATATTGCCCGGTTCATCATAGACATATTCGAGGGGCAAGGAGAAACATATCCTGATACGCCCGTCTTGCGAGATGGCGTCAGCTGTATTGTTCTGGTGGAGCACGATATGGGGGTAGTTATGGATTTAGCTGACAGGATTGTAGTCCTTGATTTCGGGCGAAAGATCGCCGAAGGCACACCAGCCGAGATAAAAACCAACCCCCAGGTTATATCAGCCTACTTAGGAACAGAATAAGGTAAACGCTAACAGCAAATTCACCTTATTTTTGTGCATATTCAGCCCAAATTTTTGCCTTTTCTAAACCATCCAAAAAGTCTCAAAAGAATGCTGTGACTTCTACAGGGCCTAAATATACTAGGGTATGACCCAGAGCTATTGTAAAAGCTAAAGTGATGCACCCTTTTTATAGTTGGAGCTTTCTCAGTCCTTCGCTGGGGATATGGCAAAGCTGAAGCCTCGTATCACAGCCACCGCTTTCGACGCCGGTAGTGCTTCACCGCGCGGTAGCTTTTTTTGGTGCCCACTGCCGAAAGCCCCATATAGAACTCCTTAACGTCCTCGTTATTTTTCAGGAAATCGGCAGTGCCATCGAGGACAATACGACCATTTTCCATGACGTAACCGTAGTGCGCAATATTAAGGGCGATTCTGACATTCTGCTCCACAAGCAGCACTGAGATTTTCTTCTCATCGTTGAATCGTTTTATAATGTCATATATTTCTTCGACCAGCATCGGCGCCAGACCCAAAGATGGCTCATCAAGCATCATGAGTTTTGGTGCCGACATCATGGCCCTGCCGATGACCAGCATTTGCTGCTCACCACCCGACAGATAGCCGGCAATATTGCGTCGTAGATTCTTTAGCCGTGGAAAGTAATCATAGACCATGTTGAGGTCATCTCGGATGCCGTGACGGTCTCTGCGATTATGGGCACCAACTAAAAGGTTCTCCTCAGTGGTAAGATGTCCAAATACTCGCCGTCCCTCCAGTGCTTGGACGATTCCCAGCTTACCTATCTCCACAGCACTCTTCTTGTCTATTCGTTGTCCATCCCATTCGATGCTGCCATCAACTACTTCCCCCTCTTCCACTCTAAGCAGTCCAGATATTGCTTTAAGGGTAGTAGTCTTACCAGCACCGTTTGCTCCAAGTAGGGCCACAACAGAGCGGTCTTCCACACTGATGGAAACGCCGTGGAGCACCCTTATTACATTCAGATAAGCAACTTCTATGTTGTTTAACCTAAGCATTTGAACTTATTTTCGGCTGGGTCTCCTCCTTTTTCGGAGGAGACCCAGTTTAATCAAATCTTACTTACCAAACCAGTCGTACTCCTCATACTTTACCAGACGTGCTTCAATCCATTTACTTGGGTTTGTTATTTTACCGCCTACTATTTGATATATTCGGTTGTACTTGGTAAGCCTGTTATCCCCGGGTGTGTAAGATACAGGACCTTGAAGACCACCGACATCATAGTTCTTTAGCTTATGAATGCCCTGGGTTTCCACGGCTTGCCACGCTGTTGCATCACCTTTTGCCAGCACGTCATAGCCAGCATTCTTCACTGCTAGCTCTAAAATCTTGGCAACTATAAGGCTCTGTGCCCAGGCGGTAATGTAGTCCATATTGCCATAGTCTGCCGGGTGTAGTTTCTGACAGTACTCGGTCATCTTGGCCATGCCGGGCACGTCTTCCCCCCACATTACTGTAGGAAATGTTCCGTAAACACCCTCGACGGTCGCAGCGCCCGCGAGGTCAATCAGGGCCTTGGTAAAGCTGGCATGGGCACAGCCTATGGTTATACCGGGATAAATGCCCAAGTCTCTAGCATTTTTAATAATAACTGCAGTTGGAGCTGGTGTGCTGGAGATGAACAATACATCGGGCTTCTTTGCCCTGAGCCGAATAAGCGACTCTGTCTCAGAAGTCGTGGTTGCCGTATGCTCATCGATAGAAATAACCTCTATGCCCAATTCCTCCCCTTTGGCTCTCAACCCATCTCGAGCCCCATAACCAGTTGGATTATTGAGCAGATGCAGCGCAAATTTTGGTTTACCAGGTCCTTTCCAGATGTTCTGCATATAAAAGCTGGCAAAGGCTATAGCGTCATCACCATAATCTGGTGTCTGCCCATAGATATGTCTTGGTGGGCGATACAATACTGGGGAGGTAAAACAGGCTATGCCAGGAAAGCCGGCACGGTTGGCCAGTTCCTTTGCCACGGTCATCTCATAGGACGAGGAGGTGGTAAACAGCAAACAGCCCTCATCCATGAATTTTTCAAGTATTGGAATGACCTTAGCAGAATCATAGGCACTATCAAACCACAGGACTTCTATAGGATAGCCTCCGGCACCACCAAGTTCTTCATTAATGTATTTAATGGCATCAAGGTTGGCATGTCCCATAGGGCGTCCTTTTTCAGCAGCTTTGCCAGTGGTAGGGGTCATCATGCCTACCTTCAATACCTGACCCGGTTTGGCTTTAGGGGCACAGGCACCGGCTAGTGGAAGTAAAGTCACAACCAACACTAAGCACAAAATTGAAACTAGAACTAATGATTTCCTTCTCATGAATATCCTCCAGCAGGTTAATATAGAGTTAAACTATGAATATTGCGGGATTATTCTAAACATTACATGTCTATACCTCCTATAATTAATATGAGAATGGCCACAGGCGATAGGCAGCCTTAATCAGAGACCATCTGTGCGCCAGTCCCCGTGGCTCAAGTATTAAGAACAGTATGATTACCAGGCCAAACACCATCGGCCCTATCCCGCTGGTAAAGCCGGCAGGAAGGGTTGGAAAGGTCTTTTCCAGAATCGGAGATATAAATATCACGCCTTGCTGTAAAAGACGGACAAAAATTACGCCAAGGATTGGCCCAAGAGTGGTGCCTAATCCACCGATAATAACCATACCTATGTACAGTATCGAATCAGAAAGTGTGAAACTTTCAGCATTCATGAAACCGACCCAATGAGCAAACAAAGCGCCTGCTATGCCCGCAAAGAAACAGCCAATAAAGAAGGCGAGGAGCTTGTAATATGCTAGATTGATACCCATTACCTCAGCAGCCAAGTCGTTGTCTCTTATGGCGATAAACGCTCTACCTACTCTCCCTCTCACCAGATTTTTAGCGAGCAATATGCAGATTATCATAACCGCCATAATCAAATAGAACTGACTGGCTTTAGTTCTGAATACTATATTCCCTATTGAAGCATATGGCACGCTGATGCCAACAAAGCCTCCGGTTACACTTGTCCAGTGATTAATAATCCAGATAATAATGAAGTGAGCCGCGATTGTTGTGATCGCTAGGTAAAACCCTTTAACTCTTACCGAGGGGAGACCAAAAATGAGTCCGATAAGACCGGCGCTTAAGCCGGCGCAAATTAGCCCTGCCAAGAAGGGAAAGCCAAGTTTTCCTGTCAGAATAGCCGTCGTGTAAGCACCGACAGCCATAAAGCCAGCATGTCCAATGGATAACTGACCACAATAACCTATAAGGATGTTCAGTCCGGTAACCGCAATTATGGTGATGCCAATTATATTAGCTACACCCAGCCAGTAATTGCTCAAATATAGTGGGGCGGTAAAGATAATGACCAACAAAGCAATAAACAGTATCCAGTGTGTTCTGGTTCTTAAGATTGCCATGTCTCTGGCATAATCGTAATTACGGGTACCGCAGGGCAGGTCCATCTCACTATATCCTTTCTATTCGGGTCTCACCAAACAATCCGTAAGGCCTGACAATCATGACAATTATTATGATTATGAAAGGTATAATGTCCTTTATACCCGGCCCGATGAATTGAGTGAGATAACCACCACCGAGATTCTCGCAGAGACCAATTATTGGCCCGGCCACTATACAGCCGACAAAAGAATCAAGACCACCAAGTATCACTACCGAAAATGATTTTAGCCCGGTCTCAACCAAACCGTGGGTGATACCGCCGATACTGGAAATCAGGACTCCACCGACCGCAGCCACTACACAGGCGAACATCCACGATGTGGAAAAAACGCTGGTTACCGGTATAGCGCAGGCCTGTACTGCCAGCTGGTCGTCAGCTGTTGCTCTCATGGCAATGCCCATCTTGTGGTACTTAAAGAACAGGGATAGAAGACAAAATAGAGCCAGCGATATAAATGCTGCCCAAACGTATTCCTGAGATACCACCGCCGGACCAATTCGAACTGGCTCCTCCGGGAAAAAACGGGGGAGTGCAGCCACACTCATCGGCCAGACAAAGGTCACCACCCCCTCGAGAAAATAGCCCACACCCAGAGTAACTGTAATTAGAGACAGGATGGGTTGGGCAATTAAGGGGCGCAAAGCAAACCGTTCAATCATCCAGCCTAAGAAAAGGGCAAAGAGGATGGTCAAAGGAAAACCGATCCAGTAAGGGAACTTGGCTTGAACCAGCATCCCATAGGTGAACCAAGAGGAGATCAATACCAGCTGTCCCAGAGCTAAGTTAGCAACGCTGCTGGATTTCCATATCAGGGCGAAGCCAAGGGCAATTAGGGCATAGACCATTCCTACAGCTATGCCGGTAATCGAATATTGTAGAAATTCAACCATGGTTATACCGTCCTCACCTTGATGGCGGTACGCACCACCCCTTTTCTACCGTCTCTGTAGGTAACTGGTGCCTCTGCCATCACGATATCTTTATCACCGTACATGGCATCAATCAGCTCTTTATATCTCATTTCCATGAATTCTCTGCGGAGCTTTCTGGTTCGTGTAAGCTCAGCTTCATCAGGGTCAAACTCTTTGTGCAATAAGACAAATCGCCTGACCCTAGATGCTTCAGGCAAATAGCTATTCACACGCCTCAGGTCCTGTCGCACCAAGTCAGCAATTTCCTCTTTTTGAGATAAGTCGACAAAGGTGGTATAAGGAATGCCCTTGCGTTCGGCCCATTTGCCTACCATGGCAAAATCTATGTTAATTATGGCACTTACAAACTCCCTGTCCTTACCTCCAATGACCATGGCATCCTTGATATAAGGGCTGAATCTGAGTCTGCCTTCAATATACTGCGGGGCATACTTGGCGCCGGAAACAAGTTCACCCATGTGTTCCAGCCGATCTAAAAAAACTAAGTGTCCATCTTCATTGATATGTACAGCATCACCGGTATGACACCATCCGTCCTCCAGAACCACCGCCGTTTTTTGCGGGTCTTTGTAGTACTCGCTAAAGATGCAGCCGCTCCTGACCAACAGCTCACCCTGTTCGGTTAACCGGACTTCTACATCGGATGCTGGTCGTCCTACGCTCTGGAAGTCGATCTCACCTTTGCCGTGAGAAGAGATAAAGCCAGCTTCAGTGCTGGCATAGCTCTGCCGAAGTTCAACGCCTATGGCATGAATCAGCCGAAAGGTGTCTAAGCTCAGCACCGAACTACCGGTAACGGCAAATCTGGCTTTACCTAGCCCCAGCTTATCCTTTAGGGGCCGGAACAATGTTAAATATGCTATCCCATGAAGAGCCCGCCATAGCAAATTGGGCTTTTCCCCCTCAAACCTCATACTGGCCACTTTATAGCCCACAGGCATAAACAGGTTATAACAGAAGCGTTTTACGGGATTGGCATCGGTTATTCTCACTTGAATCTCGCTAACCAGACTCTCCCACTGGCGTGGGCCGTATATAACGAAATCGGGACCAACTTCTCTCGTGTCCTGAGCAATGGTCTCCGGTTCTTCGGGGAAATTGAGCCTTGCCCCCGTGAGCAAATGGGGGATGGTAGCGAAGAAACTATCACCAACCCAAGCTGGTGGAAAATTGGACACCAGGTCATCGTCATGAGTGAGTGGATAACGACTGACAAATGCCTGAGCGGTATTTATTAATGCCTTATGTGTAATCACCGCCCCTTTAGGCAGACCAGTGGTCCCTGAGGTATAGTATATGAAGGCAGGGTCATCCCCCTTACCGGCTTCGACGTTCTGCTCAAATAGATTTGGATGTGCCTTCTCATGGTCCATGCCACGCTCTATGACACTGGCGAAGCTTATGAGTATAGGGTCATCGTAGTTCTTCAAGCCTTTAGGGTCCCAATAAATTACTTTCTTTAGCATGGGAAGGTCATCTTTAATCTCCAAAAATTTGTCAGTCTGCTCTTGGTCATTGGCAATAGCAAATTTAGCACCGGAGTGTTGGGCAATGTATTTCACTTCGGAAGGGATGGAGTCAACAAAAATACCGGTGGCTATGCCGCCGGCTGCCTGGACAGCAAACTCAGCCCAGAACCATTCTGGCTCATTATCACCTATGATGCAGGCTACATCTCCCGGTTTGAAACCAAGGCTTATTAATCCCAGTGAAAAGTATTTAACCTTTTCGTAATAATCTTTCCAGCTATACCTCTTCCAGACACCACGGTGTTTAATGCACATGGCTGTTCTTGTAGGCCATCTTTCGTAGTTACTTTTTATCAGTTTAGGAATTGTATCTTTGGCTGCCATTCCAAACAGTCTCCAATTATTATTAGCCAATAAAAAAGCCTCCCGCCTGGGAGGCTTTTTGCTTTGATATACTTTCCCCGTTTCCTGATTAGGTCAATGCCCTCCCAGGCTCCCATAAAAGCGAGCTAAAGAAAAAGCAGAAAAAGAAGCAGTTTTTGGTAGCCTGGTTATGCATTTCGACCTCGTAGCAACGATAATAACATAATCGCGTAAACATTGTCAACTACCCATCGGCTCATAATTACTGAGCCCAGAGCAAGTTTTAAATCGGCTCAAAGGCCCTCGGTATATCTCTCTGTAACCTTGCGAAAATGGAATCCATATATGGCTAATGTTATCGCCGTTGTAAGCGACCTTGGGCGTTTAGCCAAGGTCCAGGCAAGCAGTTGCCAGAAATACTTTCTTCCCTTTTCCTTAATGCCTAGGACCCAGAGCGACCTTACAAATGCTTGGAGGTGTGCAAGTTGAGGCCGTACCGGCCTTACTCTTAATGGTCTGTATTCCTGTAAAAATGTTTTAATCCTTTTATAGTATTGTTTAGGAGTATAAATGGTTTTAATAAGCTTTTTGTAACCATTTATCAGCACATCATAGCCCATTTTAGGTACGAAATTGATCGAGCAATCGGTATTATCTCCGGAAAAGTCTCTGGTTAGACGATTTTCCAGCTTCAACCTTCTGAACAGTCTGGTACCCGGAGGCGCATTGAGCAGGCCGACCATCGCTGTAACGACACCGCTTCTTTGGATGAAATTGATCAATGTTTCAAAAATGTTCGGCGGGTCACTGTCAAAACCAACGATGAATCCACCGTAAACTTGTAAACCGTGATTCTGCAGCCTCTTGACCGCATTTACTAAGTCGCGGTTCCTATTCTGTAGTTTGCCGCACTCAGATAAACTTTCTTGATTTGTTGTTTCAATGCCGATGAATACAGAATCAAATCCGGCCTCCACCATCAACCTTAATAGCTCTTCATCATCCGAGAGATTCACAGATGCTTCGGTGACAAAGGAAAATGGATGTCCTTTCCCTTTCATCCAATCGGCTATGGCTGGCAAAATTTCTGCCTTGAGTTTCCTCTTATTCCCGATGAAGTTGTCATCGACAATGAAGACACTGCCTCGCCATCCACGGTCATATAAGGCGTCCAGCTCCCGCAATAGCTGGTCTCTGTCCTTCGTTCTCGGCACTCGCCCGTTAAGAAAAACAATATCACAAAACTCGCAGTTGAAGGGGCAGCCACGGGAGTACTGGACACTCATCGAGGAATATTTTCTCATATCGATAAGCTCCCAGGATGGCACGGGGGATACCCGTATATCAGGCCACTTATCTGAGCTATAAATGTGTTTAGCCTGCCCCTTCCTTAAATCTTCCAGAAATAGCGGCAATGTTACCTCAGCCTCATTAAGGACAAAGTGGTCTATCCCGTCGAACTCCTCGTATTCGGTGGTAAATAGAGGGCCACCGGCAACAACTTTAACCCCGAATTTTTGACACCTTGTAATCACGCGCCTGACTGAATCTTTCTGTACCGCCATAGCGCTGATAAAGACATAATCCGCCCATTTAATATGACTATCTGTCAAATCTGTTACGTTCATATCCACAAGTTTTTTCTCCCATTCCTTTGGGAGCATCGATGCAACAGTGAGCAAGCCTAAGGGTGGGTAAGCTGCTTTCTTAGATACAAACCTTAACGCGTGCTTAAAACTCCAGAACGTCTCTGGATACTGGGGATAGACAAGCAGTATCTTCATAATCGAAGGACTCCTGAATCAAATAAGAATTTGCTTTATTGCCATGATATATTAGTCCCATTCCACAAACCGGAAACAACCCTTGCTAAACCAGTGGAATCGTTGTGCCTGTTGCTTTAGCGATTAGTTTACCGGTTTGACTGGTCACCACCATCTCGGAAATGCAAACACGCCTCCCGGCTCTCACCACACGGCACTCGGCTATAAGCTCATCATTTACCTCGGCGCTGGCAATAAAATGTATGTTGAACTGCGAAGCAACGTTGGGACTTATCACCGAGTTGGTGCCGTAAGCAAACGCCTGGTCAGCCAAAGCCATAACAATGCCGCCGAAAATCATGCCATTGAAGTTTATATATTCTGGTCTCATCTTCATCACCACCCGGGCATAGCCCTCAGACAGCTCGACTAATTTCATGTCCAGAAAAGAAGCAATAGGCTCGTCCAAGGCCTTCTCTTTTAGTTCTGATAATATCTTAGACACATTGCCCTCCCGTCCTGATATCTGTTGTCCATGTCTAACACAGGCCAAACTTTTGCGCTGCTTTTTTGAAACCAGCCAAAGAACCCTCCAATGTCCGGTCAGCAACACAATATGAGATGCGGAAATAGCCCGGACAGCCAAATCCCTGGCCAGGAACAACCAGTACCTTCCATTGTCGCAGTTCCTGTACGAAGGCAATGTCATCAGCTATGGGCGATTTAGGGAACATATAGAAAGCTCCCTGTGGCTTCAATAAAGAATAGCCCATCTTTACAAGATTGCTATATAAAAAGTCCCTTTTTCTCTGATAATCGGCAACTGACACGGTCACATGCTGCAGGTTACGTACTAAATGCTGCATTAAGGCAGGTGCATTGACAAACCCCAAAATCCGGTTGGAAAAAATTAGCCCGTTAAGTAATTCATCATGTTGGGTACACTCGGGATGTACTGCAATATATCCGATTCTCTCACCGGGAAGTGCCAGGTCCTTGGAGTGGGAGCTAACGACTACGCTGTTATGATAGTAATGAAAAACAGGTGGGTAATCAAGCCCGTCGTATATAATTTTGCGATATGCCTCATCGCTGATAAGGAAAATCTGTTTTCTAAACAACGCTTCCTTTTTTTGCAGTAATTCGGCAAGTTTGCCTATAAAGTCTTTTCTATAAACGACGCCAGTGGGGTTATTCGGAGAGTTTACGATTATAGCTTTTGTCTTATTCGTAATGGCAGACTCCAGTATATCAAGCCTGGGTATAAATTGGTCGTCTGTAGGCAGAACCTTCGTGATTCCGCCATGGTTGTCAATATAATTGTCAAACTCTGCAAAATAAGGTGCAAAGATAATTACCTCTTCTCCCGGATTGAGTATCGTTTTTAATACAACATTCAAACCACCGGCAGCACCACAAGTCATTACTATGTCATTCATGGTAAACGTGATGCCTGTTTCGCATGTAAGCTGTGCTGCCACAGCCGCCCTGGTTTCGGCATAACCAGCGTTCTCCATATACCTATGCCTTCCAGGCTTGGCAGTTTCAACAAAGTGCCTCAGCTCTCTGTAGAATTCGGCCGGCGGCTCCATAACTGGATTACCTATAGACAGGTCGAAAACGTTCTCTTCACCGTGTTGCTTCTTTAATGCTGCACCTTCCTCGAACATCCTACGAATCCATGACCCAGCCGCCATGCGCCTCGCCACATTATCAGAGATTGACACGCGACATTTCCTCCCTACCGTTGTCAAAGGCAGCCATATTGATTTCGAGTATATCAGGTGGTAATCGCTGAGACATACATTGTTTCCATGTATTTAAATCAACAGGAATAAAGGATGATACACAGCCTAGCATAAACATGTTAAGTGTCCTGATATCGCCCAGCCGCTTGACCTTGTCAGTGCCATTAACAAAATATACTCGGTCTGTCACCTGGCTCAAAACATCCCTTATCTCTTCGTCACTGGGATAACGATAGAGCCCCAGATTTACAGATAAAGGTGGTAATGCCAAGTTGTTGATAAGAGCCACTCCCCTTCCTTGCAGATAATGGGTCCATCTAACTGCCTCTAATTTCTCGAGGGCTACTAGAATATCCACTTCCCCTTCCTTAATCATGGGAGACCACACCCGCTCCGCTATCCGTATCTGGCTCACCACACTGCCGCCACGTTGTGCCATGCCCAGCGTATCAGTTTTTTTGACATCGTATCCAGCCACCATGGATACCTCAGCCAGTATGTCACTGGCCAGCACATTACCTTGTCCGCCGACACCAACCATAAGTATATCTAACTTCTTTAGCATTTCCGCTTTTAAAAATTATAAAGATATCCGGCCTATTGCCTTCTTGGAGCACAGCTGCTCACAAATAGTGCAAACATCACCTACGCACAAAGTGGTATCAATATAAATCTCGTCATACATCTTTTGAATAGCTGGGCAGCCCAGCATAAGGCATGTCCCGCAACGATCGCACTTTTCCGTATCAACCATTCTTTGCCCAAAACGATTACGCACAAGCACCGAACAGGTGCCACGGACTATAATCACAGACAGCTCAGGGTTATTTACCGAGTGCCTCACCGCTGCCCTAAGGGCTTTCATATCGAAAGCATCTACCACTCTCACGTCCTCTACCCCGATTCCCCGAACCAGCCGCTCTAAATCTACAGCCTTCGTTTTCTTCCCCTGCGCTGAAATACCTGTCCCAGGGTGGTGCTGATGGCCAGTCATGGCAGTAGTGTTATTATCAAGGATTATAATCGTTACCTGCGACTCATTGTACACTGCGTCCGCAACACCGGTAATGCCGGAATGGAGAAATGTGGAATCGCCAATAACAGCCACTATCTTGCTGTTAACGCCAGCCTTTTCCATCCCTAGGGCCTGACCAATGCTGGCTCCCATACAGGCAGTAGTATCCATGGCGCGCAATGGTGGATAGGTAGCCAGAGTGTAACATCCGATATCCCCAGTAATAATCAGCTTGCCTTCCTTCTCTGATTTACCCTTGTCATTGAGCAGCTTGGACCTTTGCCCCATGGTGCTTAGCACAAAGAATAAGCCTGTATGCGGACAGCCAGCACACAGCACAGGGGGCCGACCCGGTAATCCCTGTGGTAGTATAACTTTCTGTCTTTTGGGCGGTTTAGCTAGCAGCCCGGCCCGATAACCAGCGTCCTCAACAACAAGCGGATTCAACTCGCCTATCCTAGGGATAAATTCCTTCCCTATCACTTTTATGCCCATGGCGCGGATATTCTCCTCCAGAAATGGGTCGAGTTCTTCTACAACAAGCACTTTCTCTACCTTATCGGCAAACTGACGAATCAAACTTTCTGGTAGAGGATATGTCATGCCCAGCTTTAGGAAGGAGGCGGTGGGAAACACCTCTCTGGCATACTGGTAGGCAACTCCGCTACTTATCACACCCAGATTTCGCTCGCCCCACATTGTCTGGTTATAGGGGAAAGTCTCAGCATACTCTGCCAGCTTGACCAGCCGCTCCTTAATCAGCGGTAGCCTGAGCCGCGCATAAACCGGCAGCATGACATACTTTTCCACATCATGTCTGAAGTGTGCCTGTTTTACCGGTGCGGTTTTGCTTTCATCGACCTCCACTATTGACTTAGAATGGGAAATGCGAGTGCTCGAGCGTACCAGCACAGGTGTATCAAATTTTTCACTGATGTCAAAAGCGCACACCATCATATTGTAAGCCTCTTGGCTATCGCTGGGTTCCAGCATTGGCACTTTAGCCAGCTTGGCATAGTGACGGGTGTCCTGCTCGCCCTGGGTACTGTGTGCCCCGGGGTCATCGGCGACTATTGTAACCATTCCACCAATAATCCCGGTTGTTGAAGCAGCCATGAACGGATCACTGGCTACATTTAATCCTACTTGTTTCATGGATGCTAAGGCGCGGACACCAGCGTATGCTGCCCCTAAGGCAACTTCCATAGCCACCTTCTCGTTTGTTGACCATTCTGCATAAATGTCATTGTACTTAGCCAGCGCCTCGAGTATTTCGGTGCTTGGCGTCCCCGGATATGCTGCCGCCACCTTCACCCCAGCATGATAGGCACCCAGAGCCAAAGCCTCATTTCCAGAAAGCAACTTCTTCATTTTTCACCATGCCCTAAAAACCAGCACATAATTATGCCACCCGAAACCTTAAGTTTGCAAATTATGACCAGATTGGACTCTTTATTAGCTCAACATGAGATATTCGTTATGTCTACACTATGTGTACACATCACTAAATAATACAAGATTGCAAATCAGTCCCGATCGCCCCACCTCAATTCTCGGGTAGCAAATCGGCGTCTACGACTTGGGTAACACCGATCAACACAAACACTTAGCGATTTGTTGTGGGGGGATTCAAATACAGCCAGCGGTGAGATTCGAACTCACGACCGGCGGTTTACGAAACCGCTGCTCTACCTCTGAGCTACGCTGGCAAAAAACATCAGTAGGTCATACAATCATAAGGTCTAAATTGGTCAAAGTCAAATGCTTGCCAGAGTGATTGGTTAGTCACCCTGCTACAAGTTGCCCTGTTAATCACTGCCAGGTGGTTTTGAACCTGGTTATTTAGGCAAAAAGCAATTAAACTAAGCGCGGCAGAGAAGAAAGACCAAGCGACCACCATGCACTCCTTTTTCCGCAATTTCCTTTACCAGGTAGTGCGTCCAAGGCAGGCAAAAGAGTGCAAGCAGGCGGCAAAGGCAACTACAAGAAATGGTTGAAGCATCTTAGCCCAGGACTCGAAGCCAAAAACTCAAGCCTTTCTGTACTGCTTTCCAGTACGGGCTAGCATTTCTGATATGCTGGGCATATAATTAGTGAACAACAATTCTAAAGGAGGTCTTGATGGCTGTATATCTAATGCTAACCACACTAACTGGCGAAGGAAGGCGCAAGATAGAAGAGTATCCAGAGTGGCTTAAAGAGCTCAATAAGGAAGTAGAATATATGGGGGTCAAGATACTGGCTCAGTATGGTCTGCTGGGGCCGTACGACTTTGTTAACATCGTCGAGGCACCAAGCGATGAAGTTGCGGCTAAGTTGGCGATACACCTAAGTGCCAGAGGTGGGCTACAGACATTGACCCTGACTGCGATACCTCTAGACAATCTCATCGCCACGCTGAAAAAAAAGAAAGAGGAATTATTTTAGACCGCAGACTACAAACAAACTGGCTCTTTTGTGCTCAGCTTTTTAGGGATTACAATCCAGAAGATAAAAATTAGCGGGGGGAGAAAAATGACTGATAGCAAAAAGGTATTATTAGATATAGAAGATAAGTTAGTCACAATCACGCTTAACCGACCTGAGGTCAGGAATGCCATTGACGCCGGTGTGCTAGAGGGGCTGAGAGACGCCGCCGAACACATACTGTCTAACCCGGAAATTCGTGTGGCAATAATCACTGGTGCAGGGAACCGCTCATTCTCCTCCGGTTTAGACCTCAAAGCAGCGATGTCTGGCGAGGGCATATTGCCTACCAGGGCTGTCCGTTCTGAATTTGAAACACTACAAATGGTGGGACAAATTTACACCATGTTCGAGACCCTTCCAGTACCAGTTATAGCTGCCATCAACGGCTACTGTTTTGGCATCGGCCTTGAACTGGCCCTAGCTTGTGATATCCGGCTCGCTTCGGACACTGCTGTCTTTAGCCTGCCCGAAGTGCAGATGGGCAGTATACCTGACGTGGGAGGTACCCAACGCCTGACCAAAATCGTCGGTGCTGGTAAAGCTAAAGAACTGGTCTTTACTGGTCGGAGAATAGACGCAGTTGAAGCTTTGAGGATCGGGCTGGTGGAGCATGTCTATCCCCTCGATAAATTAATGGAAGAAGCTAGGAAGCTGGCACAGGAAATTGCCTCAGTTGCTCCTGCTCTCATTCAGGGTGCTAAGCGGGCCATCAATGTGGCTGTGTCTTATCCCTTGGAATTAGGTTTGAACTATGAGGCAGTCACCGCAGTCACTTCGCGTCAGGACATAAGGCAGGGTTCAGCTTCTCTATTGGAGAAGTCCAAGTCACAATATCAGGACAAAGCAGTTCCTTAAGCCAATTATGCTGTAATCGGTTCGTCTAGTAACTTGGCATAGCTCAATATTTTGCGTATCACTGTGGTCAAAACGGTGATCTGGATTTCATTATCCATGAAATCAAACATATTCTTATGAATAGTTTCAGCAGCTGCTCTTTCGATTGTCTGGTTAAGGTCTCCTGTTGTCCGATAAAGCTGGATAACCAGTTCTTTAAACTTATCAGTTTGGCGCAGTCCGCTTTGTAGGACTTTTTTCGCCTCTTCACCTATTACCACACCGTAATGTTCAAAGGCACATATTTCAATGTCACAGCTAGCTAGCCTCTCCAGCGATTGCTTATACATGCCGAAATCATATTGTGGTCCTGGAAAAAATACCCCTTCTGCATCATCTGTAGGTGGCGGAGCAGCATCAGAAGGGAACAACGCTTTTAAGCCAGGTACATAAGTTGCAATCGAGCACTTGGTGTGACCTGGCACCTCTAAAAATTGGACCTTTATACCGTCACCAAGGTCTATAACATCGTTTTCCCCGACAACACGGTCAACCTTAATGCCGTCGAATTCTAAATTCAATCTTTCGTATTCCTTTTGCAGTCCTAGCCTGTCAATCATGTACTTATTAGCCGTGGCAATGAAATTCACTGCCTTTTCTTTGGAAAATACCTTTTCGGAGTATGCCGATGCCAGTATCTGGATATCAGGAAATTTTCTCTTCAGATAAGGTACAGCTCCACAGTGGTCGAAATGTGAGTGAGAAACCACCAAATACCTAAGCATCCCAGGTACAAAATCCAATTCTAAAAACTGTTTTTCCAGAGAAGGTGCTATCCAGCTCATGCCACCGCCGATAATCATGGCCTCGTTACCCTTAAGAAAATACAAACAATTATCGGTTGTTCCAAGGAAAACTAACCTATCAGTAACTTTGCCGGGTTGCCTAATCCACATTTCAGCTCCTTAAAACTTTCCAACAGGATATTAGTTCTTCTTTAACAAATTTCCTTAATAAAGCAGTATCGTATCACGGTTTATTGCTGCAAGCAAATCTGAGATTAAGGAGCCGCACTTGATATATTGAGGTTTGGACGCTCGCTTTACTAGCTGGTACGGCAGAAGGTAAAAATTCAGTAGCGTTCTTTATTCAGGCTTTTGTAAGAGGATGAAGCTTAAGGCTCACCTACCTTGTGATAGA
>FMJZ01034246.1_pt1 | contig 16365 bp, 13 predicted proteins | sample 1987881 | NCBI WGS metagenome assembly FMJZ01 (sample SAMEA4378227, study PRJEB15110) | soil metagenome | biome: soil; feature: Field; material: Soil | place: India | collected 2015-03-11 | depth 0 m | reverse complement strand
CACTGAATGTGCCATTCGTTCCACTGAATGCTCCACCGTTGAAATTAGTAGCATTAACTGTTGTTATTGTTGCACTGGGACCAATTAATACACCAGTATAATTAATGTTGCCATTTACTTGTAGATTATCGTCGATAGTAACTGTTGTCCCAGGTGCAAAAATTAAACCGGTGACTGAGACATTACCAGTGAATGTTCCATTCCGCCCACTAAAGTCACGTCCGATAAAGTCAAGAGCATTAACATTGCCCCCGGCAGTTACATTTCCAGTAAATGTTCCGCTAGCAGCGGAAAGACTACCAGTAGCAACGATGTTGCCATTTACTTGTAAATTATCGTCAACTGTGAGAGTGGGACCAGGATTAGAAATATTTCCACCCACAATTAAATTTGTTCCAGTAGTAACAACACCTGTAAGGGTTGAGGTGCCATTTACAGAAAGATTCCCAGTTAAGGTAGCGTGACGACCAAAAATATCAATACCAGTGATATTACCTGTAAAGGTTGCATTATTTGCATTCAAATTACCAGTAGTAATAATATTCTGGCTACCGAAGTTTGGAACAATTTTCGTACCTTGTATGGCTGCATTCGCAGCAACGTTAGCATCACGAACTAAACCAGAAACCCAAGCACCAGTTCCTGGAGCACCGCTAAACCAAAGAACAGAACCATGTCCCTCGGGTATAAATGCAGCGTCATCACGAATTCTAATAGGCTCAACTGTTACTCCATCGTTGTAGCCAAAGCCAACAATTGGTCCTTTGGTTTTAATTTGCCCGGGAACCCAGCTTGAACCACTAAACCAATAAAGATCTCCAACGCTTGAAGGTGCAGATTGTAATGGAATATTTAACCATCGTCTTACGGTATTGTTATTCAATGGTCCATCAACATCACCACCCAAGAAAGATGGATCCCAGCGATTTAAAACAGAATTATAAACATAGGCTTGACCATCAACAGGAGAGGTTGAACTTAACGGAATACCTCTCCACCCACCAACGAATGGATTTGGATAAGTACCATAAAGATCGCCACCAGCCGGGTCCCCAATATTAATAAAGTAATCAAAAACATCCTGATTTAAGTCAACCAGATAAACTTCGCCATTTTTAATTTTATCTGTTGTAACAGCATCGGGAGCGAGTTTTGGATTGGTAACAGCACCGTCGGCAATTTTAGGAGTTGTGACAGCGCCATTGAAAATGCGGTCAGTTTTTACTGCGCCCGGAGCAATTAATGGATCTGGATAAGTTCCAGTTAAATCACCACTTGCGGGTCCACTTGGTGGAAATGAAACATTCGGAGACAGCTTGTCTTGAGTAATTGAGCCTGGTGGTATATTTCTTACAACTGCATTCGGATTAAGAGTTGGGTTGGGATAAGTGCCCTGCAGATCGCCACCAGCAGGTCCCCAAGGAAGAGCTTGAACACCGGGAGCAAGTTTCTCTTGGGTAATTGCACCATCAACTACTGTAAATGCAATTAAAGCAGTGTCCGAAATCGTTGAAGTCAAAGATTTCATAGCATAAGGAGTAGAAGTCAATGGTGTCCTTGGAAAGGCATTCCCTCCTATTGAAATTTGCAACCAAAGAGGTTTGTCGAATCGAACATTCAACGGATTTTCCTTTCCAAGGTAGACATTCATAAACCCGTTTACAACGTCGACTAATTGGTTTTCACTCCAGATTGGAGTACCACCAAATTCATTTTCATAAATAGCAAAGGTAATGGCTGTTTGTCCATTAAAAGGACGGTCGTTTTGGTCCTTCAAGTTTGCCTGGTAATTAAGCAAACGTGGAACTTGTGAAAAGACCAAAGAGGTTGAAATCAAAACAGCAAGAAGCAAGGAAAAGAAGAATCTTTTCATTTTAAACCCTATTTTTAGTTAAACATAAATATATTGACAAAACATAAAAGAATTTGCATTTTAACTTTTACAACATTATCTAACAATAACAAGAATATTTCGGAAAGATCGAGTTTTCGATTCGTCGAAACCAGCAATTTGCCCAGACGTAATTGTCAATTCGTAAAAGTAACTACCACTTGGAACATCGATTTGTTTGTCATTTTTCAAATCCCAAACTACCTCTTGATTGCCAGCAGATTGGAAACCATCGACAAGAATTTTAACAAGATTTCCAACCATATCATAAACTTTGAGGGTTACTAGGGAGTTTTCCTGTAGGTTGTAGCGAAATGTCGTAGAAAGGGATGCAGGATTTGGAAAGTTGGAGATTAGGTCGTTAAGAGATATAGGATCGGTGACTAATGTGGGAGACTCGGTGGGGACCCAAAAACCCTGATATAGAACTTTGTCACCCTTCGAAATTCGGTCTATGGCAACTTGTCCCAAAATACCAGACATAGAAAGCCTGGAAGAGTTTTTGTTTTCGAGCATACCACCAGACCCAATAACAGAGCGTTCGATTTTAACACCAGGAGTTGAAAAAACGCTCCCGAATGATATAAAAACAATTAATACAGCAATGGCAAAAAACCTAATTGATCCTAACATACAAACTCCTTATATGGTAAATTTAACATATTTACTTTTCAAATTAAAAAAAGAATATTAACAAATAATGTGCCAAAACAAAATATTAAACTTTTAAACAAAATACTGAACAAACAAAAAAAGGAAAATAACATTTTTTTATATAAAATCATTAAAGAACATTGAAACCATTATTACAATACTTAAAATAAATAACAAAAATGTTAGCAATAATCTCTTTAATTTACCCCCAGTTTAGTTAAATACAAAAATAACAAAAAAAATTAATTTGCAAATTAATTTTAAAAAAATTTTCAATGAAATTAGAATCATTACTTAACCATAGCGTAGAATTAGTAAAAATCCTATTAAAATCAAGCATTTCCCCGGAGGCCCTGATCTTTGAGTACTTTAGAAAGAAAAAATATATTGGGAGTAAAGAAAGAAAAATCATCACGGAGATCGTTTTTAACCACTTACGATTTCTTAAATTCTCTGAATATGTCTTTAAGTCGGTAAGCAGGGAAGAACAAAATGAATTGCTCCCTAGCGAGTCCATTAGAATCAATATTCTTCTATCATTATATATTGTTATTAATATATACCCAATGAATTTAACTCTGGCAACAAAAAGCATTGAAAAACTTTTTTTAATAGATAATGGTTTTGAATATTTACAAAAAAAAGTTATCGACTTACTAATCCAAAACTTTAATTTAGGTAAAATAAAAAATACAATCAATAGAATAGAAAGTTTGGACACTAGCAAAGAAAACATAGAAAATGAATTAATGAATTTGTCGGCCAGGTATTCAATCCCAGAATTTATTTTGGATTCATGGTATTCATTTTATACTAAAATTCAAATTGACCCAATTGAAATTGCCGAAAGTCTACTTTTCCCTGCTTCTTTGATAATAAGAATAAATTCCAAAAGCATTACAAGAGAATTGGTAAAACAAAAATTCCAAGAGGAAAATTATGAATGTAGCTTCACTAATTTTTCCCCATTTGGTTTAGCATTCAAGGAAAGAGCCAACATAATTAGCCATCCATATTATAATCAAGGTCTTATCGAAATCCAAGATGAAGGTAGTCAGTTGGTTTGTCTTGCATGTAATCCCCAAAAAGAAGACAAAATCTTGGACGCTTGTGCTGGCGCTGGAGGGAAATCAATCTTTTTGGCCTTTCTTCAAGAAGACTCGGGTGAAATAATTGCTAACGACATTAACTTGCTCAAACTTAAAGAGTTGAGAAAAAGAGCTATTCGCTCAGGTTTCACTTCAATTCGAACTAATTTATTTCATCCGAAAGAAAATAGAAAAAATATTCTAAAAGAAAATTACTTTGATATTGTACTTGTTGACGCACCTTGCTCAGGTATTGGTACTGCAAGAAGAAACCCAATGCACAAATGGTGGTTAAATCCTAACAAATTAAGTAGATTAGCTAAAACACAATTTGAGCTTCTCGGATTTTACTCCCGGTACGTTAAATATGGTGGATATTTAATCTATTCGACTTGCTCACTGATGCCAGAGGAAAATCAAATGGTAACAGGAAAATTTTTAAAACAGAATTCTGAGTTCATCCCCTATCCTCTTTTTGATGCTTTCCAAAACTTCTCAATCGATTTACCAATGCTAGACAAGAACACAAATCAGATTAATCTTTTTCCACATATACATGGAACCGATGGCTTCTATATAGCAAAATTTTATAAACGACCTGTTTTGTCAAGAAATTTTAACACGAAAGTAAAATAATTACACAGATTAATTACATTACCCCTGCAACTTTGTTAAATATGGTAAAATTATAGTGTTTCTTCGATATAATTATTCCTTTTGGATCCAACTTTTCCAACTTAATATTAAATTTGAAATATGAATTTAAGTGAGCAAGAAAAAGAAGTTATAATCAGTTTAGTTTCCAAAAACTATGCTGGAAAGCTTAGAGTTCTAATTTATGGATCACGCTCAAGAAATAGTAGCACTTTGGAAAGCGATATAGATATTCTTATTTTTGCTGAAAACCTTTTATCAACCGAAAGACTTAGAACAATCAAGATTGAAATCTCTGATACACTTGGTGGAACCAAGATAGACATTGTTCAGTCAACCTTCGAAAATAAATCTTCTTTTGTAAGCTTAATCGAGGATAATGCAGTTTTATTATGGGAGCGCGGATAGATAAGACAAAATTCAAAACATTTGCTAAAGAAATTGTTAATATGCTAAATAGCTCACTAGACAGATTAGATTATTCTTTCAAAAAAGTATCTAGATTTTTATTAACCAAAAATGATTTCAATGACGAAGAATTAGAAATTATCGAGTCGATGTGTTCAAGATTTGCAAGAATAAATGATATATTGCTTCAAAAAGCATTCAGGTTTATGGACATTTACGAATTCGATGGTTACGACATGGCTGTTCCACAAAGAATTTCAGAAGCCAAAAAAAGGGGCCTAATAGATGATGAAATGGAGTTTAAATATATCCGAGAACTTAGGAACGAGGTAGCTCATAACTATGCTACAGACTATTATACCGAACTTTTTAAAGAAATATTCCATAATATTCCGAAATTGAAAGAGATTACTAAAAGAACAATTGAATATTTAGAAAGAAAATTGTAAATAAATTGTTTACCAAAACTTTCTAATTCGAAAGAAATAGGAAAATAAAGAAAAAGTAAAAGTATAAGCAGTCGCTCCAACTACGTATTTAAAATAAATAGACCAAATATCGGTTCGGGTTAAATTAATCATCAATAAGTAAAATACTATATTGTGAATAAATGCGGAAATTATAACAATTATAAAAATTTTGTTAGTTTTAATAACGTTCCAAAATTCGTTTTCTTTATAAAAAAAACTCGTAACGTAGGCAGTTAAAGTCTTTGTTAAAGCATTTACACCCAAAACGTTCATAGATAAATAATCATAAAGCAGACCGATGATAAAAGCAGAGGATAATCCAATTACTTTTCCATCATACAAGGTTATCCAAATCACAAGCAAAATCAGCAGGTCTGGTGTTATCCCATTTATTGAAATCAAAAATGAAAAGGAAAGTTGAAGAACGCAAATCAAAAGAGTTGCTATAGCATAATAAATAAATTTTAAATACAAAATTTTGATTGAGGTTTGGGTCAAGTCATTTTTCATTTTGCATTTCTCTTTGTCTTTTCAAGAGAGTCAAGTTTCCTTTTCTCTTTAATCATTTCTCTTGGTCTAAGTTTTTGCTCCTTTTCGGGGGGTAATTTAATGCTTTTCACTCGTTCTTCGTATTCTTTAACTAAGTTAAGTATTTCTTCATCTACAATATATTTTAAAATAAATACTTCCTCTAAGAATGAAAAATCTACAAAAGGCTTTACAACAATTGTTGTAAACAATTCCCCTTCCTCCTCTTCTTTGGAAACAACTGTTCCGATTGGAACGAAAGGAACAAATTTCATGCTATGTTTCGAGGTAACAATCGTATCGCCAATACTAACATCTAAGAATTTTGCAACATCTCGAAAAAGAAGCCTATTTGCACCATCCCAATTTATAATTCCCTGAACACCGCTTCTAATGTCAAAAGCGGGAACTCTAAGATTAGTGTTTTGCAGTGGCTCAATTAAAGAATAATTTCTACTACTTAAGGCAACTAACCCAACCAAACCAGCATCATTACGAACTGTCATAAATTTTTCAATACCAGAATTTTTACCTTTATTGACAACTAGATATTTCCTCATGTCAATTGTAATAACGCCAATAACTTGGGCAACCTCGGCTTGATATTCCATTCTTTGTTTCAATCCGAGGAGTTTCCTAAGATTTTGGTTTTCTATTTCCGAAATGCGGGCGTTCATTATTTTTTGAGAAAGTGAAAAATTAAGCTCCCTTAAAGCTGAATTTTCACTTTTTAAAGCGGCAACATTGGGAATGAAGAAAACACTTTTTTGAAACCAACCAAGAGTAGCAACAACTATTGTTCTAAACCCTCCAATTTTATTAATATCCCCAAGCAAAATCAAAGAAAGTGAAATAAAAAAAAGACCAATAAAAACAAAATGTTCCTTATATTTTAAAATAAAATCTATAATTCTAAACATATAAAATTGTTAGTATCTAACACCACGAATCAAAACTGCTGAGTAGGAATTAATATCCTCGAGGACTTTTCCCGCCCCAAGAACAACTGACTTCAAAGGGTCTTCGGAAATATGTACTGGCAAACTTGTGTGTTGGGAAATAAGTTTGTCCATACCTTTTAATAATGCACCACCACCATTAAGCACAATACCGTTATTGTATATGTCGGCTGAAAGTTCTGGTGGTGTTCTTTCCAATAATCTAAGAACAGAATCTACTATTTCTTTTAAAGTGGGTTCCAATGCCTTTCTTACTTCTTCAGAGCTTGATATAATAGATTTAGGCAAACCATTTACAAGATTTCTACCAGTTACTTCGAATTCAGCTTCTTCATCCAATGGATAAGCTGAACCGATTTCTATCTTAATCTTTTCTGCAGTTGTATCGCCAATTACAATGTTATGTTCTTTTTTAAAATAATTCTTAATGGCTTCTGTCATTTCATCACCGGCTATCTTAATAGATTCAGAAACTACAATACCACCTAAAGAAATAACAGCAATTTCAGTTGTGCCACCACCAATATCAACAACTAAGTTGCCCTTCGGTTCAAACACATCGATACCTGCCCCAATTGCTCCAGCCATTGGTTCACTAATAAGATAAACCTCTTTAGCACCAGCATGTTCGCAGCTATCTCTTACTGCTCTTTTTTCGACTTCAGTAATTCCTTGTGGAACACAGACAACAACTTTACGGACATATCTCCAAGAGGGAGTAACTGTTTTAATTAACAGTCGAAGCATGCTTTCAGTGATTTCAAAATCTGCAATTGCACCATCTTGCATTGGACGAATTATCTGTATGTCCCGGGGAGTTCTACCAAGCATTTCTTTTGCTCTTTTCCCAACAGCAATAATATTTTTTGAAACCCTATGAAATGCCACAATAGAAGGCTCGTTCAATACGATTTTGTTTTCACCCGCCAAATAAATTAGGGTATTTGCTGTACCCAAGTCTATTGCTAAATTTGCACTAAGAAAGCCAATCATTTCAAGCTCTTTTAATGAGTAAATAAAAATACAAAATTAGTAGTTTTTTCTCGATATAAATTTTTCTCGATATAAAGTTTGAAAATATTAATAAATTGAACTTATTTAATCATTTACATCTTATTAATTGACTTTTGTAAACTTAATTTCTAATTGGGGAAACCAGTAAGAGATAATTGTTTTCCAGTTAACTTTTTCTTCAATTTATTTCACTCACTTAACGAATTTGCCACCACCAGAAAAAAAACTTACTTTTTGTCAAAGAAAAGATACACTTTATCATAAATCACATAAGGAAAAACACAAATGCTTTCTTCAAAAAAAATATTCATTAAAATCAATTACTGTTCTTACACCAATCTTATTTTTCTATAAATTATTATCACCTTCTTATTACTTCTAACATTCAAAAATTCTATTTGATTTTGGTTAATTCTTTTTATTTTTGAATTGATTTTTTGAGGAGATTATGAAGATAATTTTATTTGTGTTTGTTTTTAGTTTTGTTTCAATTTTTGCTCAAGAGCAAGGACTAATTCAACAAGCTTACGATAGTTTCATGAAAAGTGATTACCAAAAAGCTATTGAATTGTATTCATCGGTATTGCAAAAGCACAATACTTATGCACCTGCTTATTACGGCCGGGGATTATCTTACGTAAAGCTTGATCAATGCAATATGGCAACTAAAGATTTTGAAAAGGCAATTGCAAACGATAAAACTCTTTCTGATGCTTTTTATGCAAAAGCAATCTGTGAAGTTAAATTAGGCTTGAACGATCAAGCATTGAAATCCATTAATTCGGCAATTGATATTACAAAAACAAAACCCGAATATTATTATACCCGAGGCTTAATTTACTATTACCAGAAAGAATGGGACCGAGCTCTGGCTGATTTTTCAAAATCTCTCGAAATCGATTCTAAATTTGGGCTAGCTTATTACGCAAGAGCATCTGCATATTATCATTTAAATCAAAAGAACAATGCAATAAAAGATTACGAGATATATCTTGCAATGTGTGGTAATAAACATAATCTAGCAAGCGAAGCTCAAAGATTAATAAACGTCTTGCAACAACCCGAGGAATAAATGAAAATCCCAAGGTCTTTCGATATTATTGGATGTATGTTTATTTTTTTTTACTTTACTTTTCCTCTTCAAGCTCAATCCATCTTTCAGAATCTTCAGATCGGAGGAAATTTTCAATCTGATTCATACTATTATTTGCCCGATTCAACTATTGAATCTGCTGAAACACCAGAGAAATTTCTTTCTAACAATTACCTTTTTCTCACTATTTTTTCTAACAATATCAATTTAGATTTGCGTTTCGAAAGCTACCAAAACCCAATTTTAGGGTTCGACCCAAGGTACCAAGGTTCTGGTATTGCTTATCGTTCCCTTTCATACAAAAGCGATTTTATTAATATCACTTTAGGAAATTTCTACGAGCAATTTGGAAGTGGTATGATTTTGCGTTCTTACGAAGAAAAAAATCTGGGTATTGATAATTCACTTGAAGGGGCAAGGGTTGAGGTTAACCCCATATCTGGACTTCGATTCAAAGGAGTTTTAGGCAAACAAAGATCATTCTGGTCGACAAGTAAAGCTTTAATTCGTGGTGCGGATGCCGAGATTTCTCTTTCAAGTATTCTTCCAGATGTGTTCGAAGAACTACCCTTAATTGTTGGTGGAAGTATTATCAGTAGATATCAACCAGATTTGGATTCAAAATACAAGTTACCAGAAAATGTTTTTGCATACTCTACAAGATTTGAACTTTCACTTAATTGGCTTTTGACTAATTTTGAATTTGCATATAAAATAAATGATCCAACCTTTCGAAACAAATTTAGTTACAACGACGGCACTGGAATCAATTTAAACATTTCAGCTTTTACAGAAGGTGCTTCAATTTTGTTTAATCTTCACAGATACGACAATATTGAATTTCGAACCGATAGAGAAGCAAAGGGTTTAGAATTATTATTGAACTATCTCCCATCTGCAACTAAACAACATCAGTATTCACTCCCCGCGTTCTACTCTGCCTCTACCCGGGGAAATGGTGAAGTTGGTTTGCAAACCGAGATTAACTATACAATCCCTAAAAGCTTTGCATTTCTTGGCGGAGAGTTTGAAACAAATCTCACTGCTGGCTATTCATTGATTAAATCCATTGATACAACAAGAATCGATGAATTTACTTACAAATCAAATTTTTGGGGGGTTGGAAAAGAACTATTCTACCAAGATGCTTTTTTTGAAATCAGAAGAAGGATTTCAAATCCTTTTGAAATCAAGCTTGCTTACATAGGACAAATATATAACAAAGATGTAATGGAAAACGAAGGCTCACCACTTTATGGAAAAGTAAAAAATCATACTTTTATTTTGGAGTCAATTTATTCCTTTAATAGACGAAACACATTGCGTTTTGAGTTTCAGCATATGTGGTCCGAAAATGATAGCACTGTTCTAAAAGAAGATAAAAAGAACGGAAATTGGTTAGGATTGCTTCTGGAATATTCGATTGCACCAAATTGGTTTTTCTCTGCATTGGATTTGTGGAACTATGGAAACGCAAACAAAGAGTTTCAAGTACATTACTTAAAGGCAATGATTACTTACATACATTCAACAACAAGATTATCATTGGGCTTTGGTCGGGAAGCTGGTGGAATTGTTTGCGTTGGAGGTGTTTGTAGACATGTACCAATTTCATTTGGCTTTAGCTTACAAATATCAAGTTCATTTTAGGAGACATTATGAATCGATTTTTCTTTCAATTAATATTTTTTACATTATTAGTGTTGTTTTACAATTGCGATGTTATTCATCCACCATACCTGGAAAATACCCAAGTTGACGACACAACTATATACCAACAAAAAATACTTCTGGAAGAATACACTGGTTTTCGCTGCGGAAATTGTCCCGAAGCGGCTGAAGTTGCATCCTCCTTAAAAAATAAATATCCTAACAATGTCATTCTTATGACTGTCCACGCTGGCGGTTATGCAAAACCAACCCAATCCCGTCCTTATGACTTTCGAACTCCAATTGGGGATGAGCTGGATAATTTCTTTGGTTGTAGCAAAGCTGGAAATCCAAATGGAATGATAAATCGAATAGGTTTTTTCGATAAAACACACATTCTCCGCGAAGGACAATGGGAATCTACAATCCGTAACCTTTTAGGTAACAAACCAAAACTTGATTTAAAATTATTCACATCGTATAATCAAACAAACCGTAAAATAACTGCCAATGTAGAAATTAAATTTTTAGAGACAAGCTCGCCTAAATATCATCTTTGTTTATACATCCTCGAAGATAGTATTGTTCAATATCAAAGGGACGACAGAAAAACTCCACCGGACGTGGAAAATTATGTTCACAATAACATACTTCGTGGAGGCATTACTTCTACGTGGGGTGAACAAATTTCACCAAGCCCTATGCAAAAAAATTCGGTTTACCAAAAAAGATTCGAATATGTTATTCCAAGTGACAAAGATTGGCGACCAGAGAAGTTGAAAATCATTGCGTTTGTTCATTTTAAAGATGAAACTTTCGAAATTCTACAAGTTGAAGAAAGTAAACTTTTCCCGTAAATGAATAAAAGGGACATACTATCTATCAGTCTTGCTGTTTTCATCATTTCACTTATATTACTTTTGCTTAACATCCAAAAGGGTGAAGTACAGCCTTGGGACGAAGGTCTTTATGCTTATAGGGCAAGAGAAATATTAAACACAAACCAATGGTGGGAACAAACGAGTGTATCACTGGGTGGTCTTTATTCATCAACTTACCCACCTTTAGTTCCCTGGATAATGGCAATAAATATGAAAATTTTTGGCACAAATCTTTTTTCCATCCGGCTATTTTCCGTTTTTTGTTCCTCACTCACTATTTTTCTTTTTCTTTATTATTTTTCGAAAAAATTTGATTTACAAATAACCGCTCTCATTGTTTTGAATCTTTCTCTTGCAAACCATTGGTTTATTTATTCGCGTCAAGGAATGGTAGATATTCCTCTACTTTTTTTTATTTTATCTAATTTATTAGCAACAGTAGAATTTCTTGAAACAGATGCAAAGTGGAAAAAAATTACCTTAGGTTTTGCCATTGCAATCACTTTTTTCTTAGCTTTAATGACCAAAATTATTCTCTCTCTTATACCGTTACTTTTTTTAATACTTTTGCCAAAGTATTATCCAAAGTGTAAAACAAAAACAATAATAATTACTTATGCAATTGGTTTTTTGCTTGCATTGCCTTGGTATGTCCATATGTCTTTCAATTATGGCTACCCTTTTCTTTCTTCATTAATTCCACCTCACCTTTTTACAGCTGTCGAAGGAAATATTAAACCTCTTGGGATTCTATTCTACTTAAATCAATTAATCACATCAAATCCTATCTTAATTTTTGCATTTTTCAGTGTCATATTAAGAATTAAATTTGTTTCCAAAAACAAAACAATATTCTCGGGAAACTTTCTATCTGATGTCTGCTTTTATTGGTTCATTTTGGGAATAATCATTTTTTCACTTGCTCCTACCAAATTAACACACTATACACTTTATTTACTTTTACCAGCATCATATTTAACACTGGAATATCTTGCCAAAGAAATTTATAAAGAAAAATATTTCACCCGATTTATATATATTATTCTTTTTGTTATTTGCTTATTTTGGTTTTTTTCTCCTAACCTAAGGCAATCAATTCAAACTCTTAATGTTGACTTTCATCCGATTGTACTGACTTTTTTTTTGGTTACAATTGTAGCTATCACTATTATCTTCTTTATTGAGAGAATAAAAAATGAAAATTTCTTTTTAACTACTTCATCGATTGTAAAAATACTCTATATCGTCACTATTATTATCTTAGTTCATACGATAATCCTTGAACAAGGTAAACCAGTAGGTTGGGTCTTTGGTGGAGAAAAAATTGGAAACTTCCTTTTGAATAACAAAATAGATACAATTGTTTATGTTTTCCACAAAGTTAATGACTCCGACACACTTAATCCTCAGTTGGCATGGTATACAAACGGGTTATTTTTTGGGAAGGACAAGACCAAAAAAATGATTTTTAAACCAATTCCCTTGGGGAAAATCGGTTTACAAGAAGTAAAGGAATTGGCTAAATATCCCGGGCACCATGTAGTTTATTATGTTTACTCAGACAAGATTAACAGAAAAATTTTAGCTGAAATAATTTTGGAGGAGAGAACAATTCTAAAAGTTACACCAAATTATATTATTTTCGATAAGAAGGTTAATAAGAAAAGGGAAAGGAAAATCATTCAAATATAAAAAGTTGGCAAATCCCCCCCTGATTTGCCCTGATTCGAGGTTTCGGTAGGAAAGTTTATTTATCCCCTTATTAATTGCAAAAAAGATTGTGGGTTTGTATTTGCTTGAGCTAACGAAATCAAGGAAGCCTGTTGCAAGAATTGTGCTTTTATTAGCTCAAGTTGCTCAAGAGCAACATCAGCATCTTCAATTCTAGAGATTGCTGCATTGTAATTAGTAATTTGTGCTTTCAATAAATCTTCTTGAGAACTTAATCGATTGCTAATTCCACCAAGTAAAGAAGCAACTTTGTTCACATTTTGCAGTGCTTGATTTAAACTTTGTATTGTCACATTGATCTGAGTAGATGAAAATATTCCCAGGTTTGTAGATGAAACAGCATCAAGACTTGTCAAGTCTAGGTTGCTTACTCCTGCGAAGTGAGCTGCGGTTAAAGCTTTGATATCAAAACTACCACTCGGAATATTATATTCAGTATTATATGTGGTAAGGTCGATAGAAAGTGTTACCAAATCATAGTTTGCATTCATACCAATGACAAAAGCAGCAGAGAAAGTACCATCAAGAAGTTGCCGTCCCCCGTAAACAGTTGTATCGACAATAGTTTGAATTTGCTGAGCCATTCTATAAGCTGCTTTTGCAAGAGAAACCAATTCATCGGTCCCAAGAGCTCCACTTGCAGCTTGGGAAACCGTATCCTTTATTATCATTAATCTTTGCGAAAGGTTGTCCAAAGCTTCGATGGATATGTTGGTTACTGCATAAGCGTCGCTTACGGCAAGCAAAGCAGCTTTCATTGCCCCGTTCCTAGATTGCAAAGCCCGAGAAGTTATGTATCCAGCTACATCATCTCCTGGATTATTAATTCTTTTACCTGTTGAAAGTCTTAACTGGCGAAGAGAAATGTTGCGATTTGATATTTCCAGCGCATTGTAAGCATTTTCGGCTGGTATGTTAGTTCTTATTCTCGAGTTTCCTCCAATTGCAAATGGCATTTTATTCCTCCTAAATTTCAACTAATAATAAATTCATTAATAGGTTTTACAATAGATGTGCCAATTGAAGAATTAGATATAGCCAAAACCCTAAAATACTTATTGAATAAGCATATTGGGCCTCACTGAACAAAAATATTTAACAATATCTGTCTAAAATTCACCAAGATTTTGTTACAAAAAAGAACAAAAATTTGTTCAAAAATAAACTATGTTGGATATTTGGTCACTATTAACCAATACTATTAAGAAAGTTTTTCTTCATATTTGGGAAGATTAATGAAGAATTTTGTACCTTTTCCGAATTCGCTAACCACCCTTAAATTTCCATCATTTTTTTCGACAAATTCCTTACAAAGAATTAATCCAAGCCCACTTCCTTTTTCGCCAGCGGTACCGGTTGTTGAAATGTTTTCACCCAATTTAAATAAACTATCTAGTTTGTCTTTGGGTATTCCTATTCCATTATCCTCAATTTCTAATTCATATTCATAACTTTTTTCATGAAGTCTTATATTTATTTCCCCACCACTTGGGGTAAATTTAATAGCATTTGAAATTAAGTTTCTAATTACAGTGGTTAGCATATTTCTGTCGACTAAGACAAATGAATTTGGTTTTAAAAAAATTGAGATATTTATTCCTTTCTGCTTTGCGTTTGGGTCGTTGATTATTTTTCCTGCAAGAACTATTTCGTAAAGGTCTGTTATTTCCGGATTAAAAAGAATAGTACCAGTTTGAGTTTTTGCCCATTGTAGAAGATTTTCGAGTAAATTATAGGATTGATTTGCGTACTCAAACAAATCGGTTAATAATTCCTTGGCTTCTTTCGGGCTTAAAATGTCTATAGTCTCGATAAGCATTTTTGTCATCGAAATCAAACCAGACAAGGGTGACCGCAAATCATGTGCAATAATGTTAAATAATTTATCTTTAGAGTAATTTAGCTGTCGTAGTTCCTCTTCAGATTTCTTTAGCTGTTCTTCGAACAATTTCCTTTGAGTAATATCTCGCATTATACCCATAACAACAACTTCTCCGGGTTTTCCAACAGAGACTGTATTTACTTCAACGAAGATTTTTTTTCCAGATTTATTTACGATTTCCAATTCGTATTGATTGGGTATTTCTTTTCCCTCCATACGAGCACGGTACCTTTCTTCAAGGAACTTCTTGCTTTCTCCAGTTACCAAAACACTAAAGTCGAAACTTGGAGACAAAAGTTCTTCGATTGTATAACCAGTTAATTCACAAAATCTCGGATTTGCATAAATGTAATGCCTTCCTTTTAGTAAATATATAGCATCGAATGCGTTTTCAATCAATGCCCGGTACAAAGTGGAGCTTTCTTCATAAAGCTGTCGAACGTAGTCGAGTTCGCTTGTATCAATAGAAATGCAAAAAACGAAGTCTTCGCCTCCAAAATTTACCAAAAATTTAGTAACCTCTAAAAAGTGAGTTTTCCCATTCTTGCCTTTTACTTGAATATGAAAATGGACCTGTTCCTTTCTTCGCCCAAGAAGTTCGATATCTGTTTCCCTATGCAATCTTGAAATTTCATTTGAACCAAAAAGGTCATCAATATTTTTCCCAATTAACTCAGCCTGGGTAAGTCCAATGAATTTTTCGAAGCTACTATTACAAAGAACCAAATTTGAATTTCTATCTCTAATGGTCACCCAAAAATCAAATTTGTTTAAGATTGATTTAAGATATTCAATATTACCAAAAATGAAATTGACTTTATTAACATCAACTAAGGAAAATCGATTGAGGGTTATCAATAGATAATAACTGCCATTTTGTTTAAAAGCACGAGTTGTAGCAAATATAGGTGTACCATTCCAAAGCGAAAGAGGAAAATCTGTCACTTCGGTGCCGCTTTTCAGGATTTGGTAAAACTCTTTTGTTTTCAGATTATCTTTAAACAGTTTAACTTCATCGATTTTCTTATCAGCAACATTATCGAAATCAGGTGGCAAAAGCTTGCAAAACTCAAAGTTGTACTTTAAGACAATTAAATCTGAAATAATTACAGATGGAATTGGCAAAAGATCAACATCAATTAGTAAAGGAAACACATTGGTTGAGAATTGCTCTTCCATAAATTTAAAAAAACAAATATAATAACTAAGAATGAAATAAAAGGTATGGCTTTAAAAAAAATTAACAAAAAGATTAATAAATGCTAATAATCAGATTTCGAGTGCTTGGATTCCAGGGAGCTTTTTCCCACCAAGAAACTCAAGGGAGGCACCACCTCCAGTAGAAATGTGAGAAACTTGATTTTTTAACCCCAGCGAGGAAATTGCAGAGGCTGTGTCTCCACCACCTACAATTGTTATTGCTCCGCGCTTCGTAGCTTCAACAAGACTGTAAGCAATGGTT